>Ga0070712_100000135_pt1 | contig 38798 bp, 35 predicted proteins | sample LARL81metaG_FD_71396 | JGI IMG/M metagenome (GOLD analysis project Ga0070712, IMG submission 71396) | Corn, switchgrass and miscanthus rhizosphere microbial communities from Kellogg Biological Station, Michigan, USA - LAR L8-1 metaG | ecosystem: Host-associated > Plants > Roots > Rhizosphere ...
GTCGTCGTAGCCATAATTGTAACCGTTGGCGAATGCGGAGTGATCGCGGTCGTCGCCTTGGTAGGAGCTTGACCCATACTGATTGTTGCCCGACTGACGGTTGTAATCGCCGGGATCGGCGCTTGCGACGCCGCCACTGAGCGCGACGATTGCGCCAGCCAGCAACATGCTCGACTTGTTCAACATAATCTCTTCCTTAGGTGATGCCCGCGCGAGCTTCCGAAGGGAATTGGCGCCGGTTAGGGGAAGCGCCTACGCGCTCACTCGGTGAGACAACAATCTCGCTCGAGTTTTGTTCCGTACGTACCACTTGAATATAGAGTGGGCGTTGCTTCGATCATTGTCGTCGCTTGCCTTTTGTTAGGTCAGCCATCGCGATCGAGCCCGCTCACGACAAGGAGCGCCGGCGCCTTACAAAATTCAGTTCGCCACTGCGGGACGCGAAGAAGCTCGAACGTCACGAAATGAGACGAGCTTGCAATTCGACTCATCCCAAAGTGCCAATCGGACTGACCTGACGCTCTCATAGAAGGTCACTCGGCCAACGCTTTGAAGTTGTGGGTAGTCATGCAACACCTGGCGCAACCGGTAGAAGGGAATGCGGCTGCAGAGATGGTGTACGTGATGAACGCCGATGTTTGCGGTAAACCACCGCAACCAGAAGGGCAGATCATAGTGAGAGCTGCCCTGTAACGCCGCGTCTTGCAGGTTCCAGTCTTCAGCGCGAAACCAAACGACGCGGTCGAATTGATGCTGCACATAAAATAGCCATACACCGATGGACGAAGCGAGCAGTACAACGGGCAACTGCACCGCCACGAATGGTTCGAAGCCAACTAGCCAAATCATTCCCGCAGCGAAAACGATGATTCCGACATTTGTCGCGAGCGAACTGACCCATACCCGCCAACCCGATCGCATCTGTTCGATGGGAACACGATGCTCCAACAAAAACAGATAGGCGGGTCCGATACCGAACATGATGATCGGATTTCGATAGGCGCGGTAAGCAATGCGGCCGAGTAGATCGCGACAAGTACTCCTGAACGGTCAGAATTAGAATGTCGCCTGCTCCGCGCCGGTCAAGATTTCCCGCCGACGCATGATGTAGTGCGTGATTGCGTTTCCAATAGTCATAAGGCGTGAATGTGAATACACCCAAAGTACGCCCGATCCAGTCATTCAACCGCCTGTTGCGAAAAAAGGCCCCGTGGCCACAATCGTGCTGGATCATGAACAGTCGAACGAGAAAACCTGCAGTGGGAAGCGCGATCAAAAGCGTAAGCCAATATGACAAACTGAGCGAGAGCCACATCAGCAACCAACCCAAAGCGAGCAGCCCAACCGTCAGACTGAGCTCAAACAAGGCTCGTGTTCCAATGGGGCGGCGATATTTCAGGAGCTGTTGAGCCAGCGAAGGCGTGGCGGGAGCAACAGACGAAATGAACTCTGCATTTTCCGCATCACTCATGGTGGGCAGTCCTTCTGTCGATTCGCCATGGCGATTTCCAGCACACCATTTCGACACGTCACCGTAACTGATTGAGATGTTCGATCAGTTTCGGAACGCTACCGTCATTGTGGTCGAGAAATGCCACGAACTGATCGCGTTCCTCCAGCGCCAGCCAAATGCCGGCGACGCTGAAATCCACCAGCATCGGCTTTCCTGTGTCCGAACGAACGCGGAAATCGACTTCAAGCGGCTGCCGCCCTCCGCGGTCGTTGGGATCTCTTAGCGTCGTCATGACGACGACATCTTGCGGAGCGCGCTCAGTTGACCCGGTGACGGTGAGGGTTTGGCCAGCATATCGCGCAAAGTACGTCTGATAGCTTGCGATGGCGTAGTTCTGGAACGCCGCAACAAATCTATCCTGGTCGGGCGCGGAGGCCGTGCGCCCATACTGGCCGAGGGTGAACAGCGCAATGCGCCTCATGTCAACGATGCCGAGAAGCAAATCCTGAAATTGTTGGCTGCGTTGTTCTGGCCGGAGTTCCTTACCGTTTAGAATTTCCAAGCTTCGCTGAATGTTGCTGGAAATGAAGGCTTCGGATGAAGTTGCCGCCTGCGCAGTCGAGATCGCACCCACGACCTGCACTGATAGCGCAAGGGGAACGATGCCCCGAAGTAGTAATGACAAAAGCGCAAACAGTGAGGCCGTGCGTACCATCATTCGATCTTTTCGCGAAATGGTCTTATGGATATTCTGCGTGCGACCTGTTTCTAGGCTCATGGACGCTCGAGGGTTGCGAGCTCGGGCCGATCCGCGCCAACACGCTGTGCAATTGGACGGGATAGGTTACTGCAAGGTAGGTCCCCAAAAGTGCGCCAAGGACCAGCCCGGCTAAGAATCTGAGCATGGCGTCGACCCAACAAATGTAGAAACGAACGAGACAAACGACGAAGACGGATCAAAGTCTCGAGGCGCAATCGTTGCCCGGGCCGCACCGCCCTTGTGCATCCAAACGACGCGTCTCTCACCGTCCCAAACCTCCACGCCGTTTGCGGCGCAAAGCTCGTTCGCTCTATCCAGAGCGTCCAAATCGTCAGTGCAAAGTCGATCGAATGTCGAAACGACTTGATCAGCGTCATCAACGCAGTTGATGCGATAGGTCTTCATGGGACGCTCCGTGTCGTGGTGGGCGAGTGGCGGGTCGATTGGTTGCCCGACCTTGGGTCTCGCGGTCGCCTGCGGCCGTACCGTGCTGGCGAACGCGAAGCATCGCACGCGTCAACACTTCGATACTGTTCGATTTAGCTCACAACGGATGCTCAACCCCGTCCGTTCGGAGCGCAGTAAATCCATAAAACCGGTCAATATTGCTCAGCGCCTTGAATGCGGACCGAGCAGACTAAGGCATTGTACCGCATGGGAGATGTGCCGTGAACGTTCCAGCATGATTGATCGGGGTTCGCCGCAAGGGATTTCGCTTTTGCGCCTCGGCACAATCTTTCTTGTCCCAATTATCACGATTTGCTGGATTCTCATATTTGATCCTCGGCTCTTCGGCCATTAGGGCATGCGGGCGTCGGCACGATTCCGCGCCTGGACCCGACATCTCCAAGCGTCGCATTCATGAGTCAATGCGCGCTCGTGGGGATCGGTGCCAAGGTGTTCACAGTCGCCTTAGTTCGTCGAATTTCATATATTCGAGTCGGACCGGCAAACGAATTGGAGTCGGGAAAATGGCCGCCAAGAAACCAGCGGTAAAGTTTGATCCAAAAGATTTCCTGGAAAAGGTTGGAAGCGGACGAACAAAAGCCATCTACCACGATAAAAAACAGATCTATTCGCAAGGCGATGTCGCCGACTCCGTCTTCTACATCCATCGCGGCCAGATAAAACTCTCCGTCATATCCCAACGCGGCAAGGAGGCAGTCCTCGCCGTCGTCAACAAGGGAGAATTTTTTGGCGAGGGATGCCTGACAGGCAACAGATATCGGCTCTCGACGGCTACCGCCGTGGGAGAATGTGAAGTCCTGAGACTCGAAAAGAAGGTCATCACACGCGCACTGCAGGAAGAACCGGCTTTCGCGAACCTCTTCATTGCTTATCTTCTGGGACGCACACTGCGAGTAGAGGAGGACTTGATCGATCAGCTGTTTAACTCGAGCGAAAAGCGGTTGGCAAGAACACTGCTTCTACTCGCCCACTTCGGCAAAGACGGAGAACCTGAACCGATTCTCGGTCATGTCAGTCAGGAGACGTTGGCCGAAATGATCGGTACTACGAGGTCGCGGGTAAGCTTCTTCATGAAGCGGTTTCGAAAGCTCGGTTTCATCAGCTACAACGGCAAGATCGAAGTGCACAAGTCTTTGCTGAATCTCGTTCTTCACGAGCAGCCTCATATCCAGGAGTAGGGTCCTCCAATTACCTGGTTTCGAATTGCAACGACTTTCCACTCTCCGAATGGAGATCGAACGGCAAACAGACCGTCCGTTCGTCGTTGCACCTCGTCATGGCGGACAAGTGAGCAATTTTGATCAGCGTGGCGTTGCCCATCGTCATAATCTTGCTTTTTCAGTCAGTACTTTGCCGCCGCGTTGCTGCATCACCCCCCATCCCCAAATGCAGTGATGCGGCGGCCCCTTTCTTGGCAAAACGCGTGCTGCTCCAGTGGAGATTCGCCTTCGGGCCTCAACTCAAGAACGGAACATGACAATGGTGAGGCTCGCGATGAACAAGCGAGGTGAATTCGTTTCGGCCGAGCTTGGTCACGTGCTCGATAGGATCGCTGGGGTGCCCTCGCAGCAGCATGAAAACGCGGTGAAGATACAGGACGAGGCTCATGGCGGTCACGGCACAGTGCAACACTTCGGCACGTGGTATTCGGGCTGCTACTATATTCGCGATCGAATTGCGGTGAATGAACATACATCCGGCACGTGGCGCCTTGTAAAATGCGTGGGGCCAAACTTGTAGGCGCGAGCCTGGGAGCCGCCGTTAAGCCGCCGCAAGCGCCGGCTTGCCGAGGATCATATCCGATGCCTTTTCTGCGATCATGATCGTGGGCGCGTTGGTGTTGCCCGATACAAGCCGCGGCATCACCGACGCGTCCACCACGCGCAAGCCTGCGATGCCATGCACGCGCAATTGCGCATCGACCACCGCGCGCGGGCCGTGCCCCATGGCACACGTACCGACTGGATGATAAATCGTCGTGCCTGCGCCGCGTGCAAATTCCAGCAACTGCGCATCACTCGCCACGGCATCGCCCGGCATGATCTCATGCACGACGTAGGGCGCGAGCGCTGGCTGCGAGGCGATCCTGCGGCCCCACTTTAGCTCCGCGATTGCCACCTGCTGATCGATAGGATCGGAAAGATAGTTCGCGACAATTGCTGGATAGACACCCGCATCCGGCGACTTGATGCGAATAGAACCACGCGACTCAGGCCGAAGCTGGCATGGCGCAATGGTGAGCCCGGGCTGCCGCTCCAATTCCATCTTCTGCTCATTCAGCAGTTTTTGAACGTCCATCGTTGCGGGCAGGATGTGAAATTGGATGTCCGGCCCTGATAGCTCCGGCCGCGACTTGCAGAATGCTGCGATATGCGCCGCCGACAGCGTCAGCAGGCCCTTGCGTTGCGTGACGTATTTGATCGCCTCGCCCGCAAAGCGAAGCCCGCGGGTAAGCTCATTCACCGAAATCGTGCCCGGTTTCAATCGGTACTGCATCGAAATGACGTAGTGGTCCTGCAAATTCTCGCCCACACCCGCGAGATCGGCGACCACTGATATGCCATGCTGCTGCAACAGTGCGCCCGGTCCGACGCCGGACAATTGCAAAAGCTGCGGCGAGTTCACGGTGCCTCCGGACAGGATCACTTCCTTGGCCGCACCCACCGTACGTGTCTCTCCGTGCCGGCGAAATTCCACGCCCACCGCACGCTTTCCTTCGAACAGAATGCGCGTGACGAGTGCGTTGGTCTCGATTTGCAGATTGGGACGTCGCATTACCGGATGTAGGTACGCCACCGCTGCGGAGCAGCGCAGCCCGTTCTTCACCGTGAGCTGATACCAGCTCACACCTTCCTGATCCTCACCGTTGATATCGCGTCTGGGCAGACCGGCCTCCTCGCATGCCGCGATCACGGCGTCGGATACCGCATGCCCCTCCGTCGGGTCGGAAACGTTCAGTGGCCCATTGACCGCGTGCCACGCATCTGCCCCGCGCTCTTGATGCTGCGCCCGGCGGAAATAGGTGAACACATCGTCCCAGCCCCAACCCTCGCATCCCAGCTGCCGCCAGCCGTCGTAGTCGGCATGCTGTCCGCGGACATAGAGAAGTCCGTTGATTGACGACGAGCCACCCAGCACTTTGCCGCGCGGCCAGACATGCGAGCGCCCGCCCGTGCCTGAATCAGGCTCGGTTTCGTAGAGCCAGTTGACCTTCGGGTCCTTCAGCGTCTGGGCATAGCCGACGGGAATGTGAATCATCAGGTTGGAGAGAAACTGTCGTGGATTCCTCAATGGCCTGTCATCGCCGCCCGCCTCGATCAGTACTACGCGATTGCGCCCATCCGCGCTCAATCGGTTTGCGAGCACGCATCCGGCCGAGCCTGCGCCCACTATGACAAAGTCCGCTGCGATAGCTTCCGCCATGACACGTCTCCCGCAGATTGTTTTCTTGGTGTTGTCAGTCCGACTCTAAACGCTATTCGTTTAGGGGCAATATTGCGCCGCGGAAGGCTTGAGGAACTAACCCGCCACGTTAGGACACTACCCAAAGCGCGCCCTTCAATCGCGCGCGATTACTGCTGCCGGTGAGACAACAATCAAAAGGAAGCAAATCGCCGTGCTTGACGTTCTGAAAGGCGATTCATGCCGGAGATTGCTTTGCGGTGGAACGCGGATGTTAAGGCAGAGGTGGCGCCCGGCGAGGCGGAACGGACACACAACTCACTTCCATTGACCATGCTAGTGCGATTGCGGAAGCGCGACGCGCGCCGTTGCAAGCGGTAGGCCCGCCACGTCAACCCTCGAATGGAACACGGTGCCGCAGTTTTCGCGGCCCGAGCCGTCAGATCCCGTGACAACATAGAGATCGCGCATGTCCTCGCCTGCAAAGCAGAGGCTCGTAACCATCGGCAAGGGAACCGGTATGTCGGCCCGATGTGCGCCGCTCGCCTCAAAGACGGCAACCCTGCCACCACGCGCATCCGCTACCCAGACAGAACCGTCGGCAGCAACTTTTAGGCCATCGGGAACGCGCCCTGGCCCAAGCGAAACAAATTCTTGCCACGGTCCGACGGAACCATCGCCTCGCACATCATAGACACGTACCAAGCCCGCGCGTGCATCTGAGTGGTAAAGTTTCTCGCCGTTGGGCGAAAATCCGAGCCCATTGGTGAGCATGATGCCTTCTGAAATCGTGCGCATGCTGCCATCGAGATCTATAACATGCAGAAAGCCGGGTTTCGGCTCATCCGCAAACACCCGGTATGTCAAAGATCCGACATAGATCCGACCCAGGCGATCGGTGGTGAAATCGTTGAAGCCAATTGCACCCGGCACCGATTCGGGGCTGAGCAACACCTTCGTCTCGCCGTCGGTCAATCCTACCCACGCAATGTTGCGACCACCAACAACCAGACCACCTGTCTCGTGCAGCGCCATTCCACCCACACCGCGGCGTTTCGGAATAACGACCGAGATAGCGTTGGCAGGGTTTAGAAGATAGACGCCACCATTCAGCACATCGCTGAAGTAGAGCCCCTTCTGACGGTCCCAGACCGGGGCCTCAACGAGGCCATAACCGCTCGCGAGATTTCGCATGGCCAATACTCCTCTTCCGGCTGACGCCAAGCGTACCACGCGAGCAAGACTAGCATGCAGTTGGAGCGTGGCCGGAAATCGCCACGCCTCCGAATGCATATCACGGATCGAAGCTGCTTTGCCGAAGCGGCGATATTCGCGAACCGCAGACCGGTGGGCCCGGCAACTACCACAAACTAGCGTAACTGTTTGATAATATTTGGACCGGCGTCTGCATCAATCTGGAGTTCGGACCCTCAACAACTGATCTGCCCAGTGTTGCCTTGGATTTGGATTCACGACGCCAATGCGGCCAGCACTTTTCGGAAATTGGCGCGGTCGATGAAGCGCACGCTTCCTTTGGGAAGTCCAAGAATCCGGTTGACGAGCGCTTCCTCCTTGCGGATTCGAGCGACGAACATATCCGTCGCCTTGTCGGTCTCGCCGTGGGTCGCGGCGGCAAGGGCCCTGATCGTCAAGGCCTGACGCGCATTGGTGATATGAAGAAGCATCTCGGCCACGATGCCAGGATCGGGCGCGTCGAAGGTGCCCTCACGATTGCCCTGCTCGACGAGTTTCGCCAGTACCGGCGCAAGCGCTTCGACGCCCGCTCTTACGATGCGTTGATATAGTACTGCGTTTGCGGGGTCGGCGAAGACAGTGTAGAGCCGCTTCATCGCCGAGGCTGTTTCAGCCTTCCACGCGACATTTCGGGCGAAGAAGCGATTGAGCTTGGTCAGGGCATCGAGCTTTTCGTCGTCTAGAATGTCGCGCGCGCCGGCGATGATCGTTCGCGTCAGCCGGGCAACCACAGCCTCGAGAAGGTCCTCTTTCGAGAGGAAATGGTGATAGAAGCCACCCTTGGAGACACCCGCTCGCGCGATGATGTCGGCGACCGTTGTTGCCTCATATCCTTTCGAAAAGAACAGCGCCTCCGCGCAATCGACAAGCTCGCCCTTTCGCACTTCCGCATGCTTGACGACACGGCCGTGCGGCTTTGTGCCTGCGCGATTCCTACGCGAGGCACTCGCAGCCATTTTTTGGATCGCTGCCTGGCGCATTTGCTTCCCTTCACTTGCAGACCGACCGTCGGTCTGTTAGACAATGGCATGAACTGGTGGGTGTTCGCAAGATGAGGACTCGAATGCCGCTGGCGGCGGCGGCTCTGGGCCTGCTTCTTACGCAAGCGGCGCCGTGCGCGTCTGCGGCGGCGCCCGACGCCGACCAGCTGCTGCGCCAGACATTCGACAACTATCGCGCGAAGAGCTCGCAATCGGTGGTCGCGATGACGATCCATCGGCCGGAGTGGGAGCGAAATCTCAAAATGAAGGCATGGACGCGTGGCGACAATGATGCGCTCGTGCGCTTTCTTGCGCCCGCTGCGGACGCTGGCAATGCAACGCTCAAGACCGGCAATGATACCTGGGTCTTCAATCCAAAGCTCAACCAGGTGATCAAGCTTCCGGCAAGCATGATGGCCCAATCCTGGATGGGCTCGGACTTCTCTTATAATGATCTTTCCAAGTCGGAAGATCTCCTCACCCAATTCAAGCATCGCGTGATAGGCACGGCGACACAGGATGGCCACACGGTGTGGACGATCGAATGCGATCCGAAGCCGGGCGCACCGGTCGTCTGGGGCAAAGTCACGGTAGCGCTGCGCGACGATTTCGTGGTCGTCCAGGAGATATTCTTCGACCAGGACATGAAGCCCGCGCGCACCATGACCACGGATAGAATAGGGCCGCTCGGCGGCCGGTCCTATCCGCTCACCATGACAATGCATCCTGCCGACGCGCCCGGCGCATGGACGCGCACTGAAACCTCTGACGCCGAGTTCAACACTTCGCTCCCCGACTATCTGTTCACGCTCTCCAATCTTCAGAACCCCAGGAACTGACAGTGTTGCTAGCGGCCCTCGCTTGGCGAAACCTGTGGCGGCAGCCGCGTCGCACACTGCTTAGTCTTGCGAGCATCGCGTTTGCCGCCGCGCTACTCGTCTTCATGTTGTCCTTTCAACTCGGCGTCTACGACCAGATGAAGGAGAATGTTCTCAAGCTGTTCGACGGCTATGCGCAATTTCAAGCACCGGGCTATGCCGACGATCCCGACCTGCGCAAAACAATCCTTGATCCGAGCCAGCTCGCCCTGGAGGCAAAAGGCATTCCCGGCATCGAAGCTGCGGCACCGCGCGTCAATGCCTTTGCTATCCTGGCCAATGGCGAGAAGAGCTTTGGCGCCGCCGTTGTGGGAGTCGATCCTACCGCCGAGCCGAGTGTCTCCTCACTCGGAGCCGCGATCGTGAGTGGGCGCTATCTTCTTGCGTCCGACACCAGCACAATTGTTCTCGGCGATGCGCTCGCACGCAATCTCGGTGTGAGCCTGGGTGGGAAGGTAACGCTGCTGGGCTCCGCAATGGATGGCTCCGTCGCAGCCGATGTGCTCGAGGTCGTCGGCATCTACCACAGCGGCATTCCCGAGATGGATCGAAGTTTTTCCGAGATTCCATTCGCGCGCGCGCAGGAAACCTTCGGGCTTCCTAACCGCGCCAACACGCTCGCGATTTCCGGCCGCGCACTTGCCGATGTGAATGAAGCGCTGCCGCGGCTTGCCAGCCTCGGCCATCGGCAGCGCCTGGCGTTACAAGATTGGGGCGCGCTTGAGCCTGCACTCCGAGATTCGATTCGACTCAAGTACATCACAACGGCGCTGATTTACGGCACGCTCGTCGTCGTCGTGACCTTCATCATTCTCAATACACTTCTCATGTCGGTGCTTGAGCGCACGCATGAGTTCGGCATCCTGCTCGCGATCGGCATGCGCCCTTCCGCGATCGGCAGCATGGTTTGGCTCGAGCTTCTCAGTCTTGCGCTTCTGGGTGCGCTCATCGGCATTGCGATCGGGGGCGCCATCGGTCTGTGGTTCGCCGTGCACGGCATAGCGATTCCAGGCCTCGGGGCCACGCTCAGGCAATATGGCCTGCCAACCAGGCTCTTCCCCACGATGAGCGCACTCAGCGTTCTTCTCGGCCCGAGCGTGATCACGCTTGCAACCTGTCTCGGGGGAATCGTGCCCTATCTCCATGTGCGCCGGCTCACCGCGGCCAGCGCGATGAGGGCGTCATGAGGCTCAAACTCGGCCTCTTCGCGCCCATCGCGTGGCGAAATCTCTGGCGCAATCCGCGACGCACCGTCATCACGCTGATAGTGGTCGCCGCCGGCACATGGTCGGTGCTGACGCTGTCGACCATGATGAAGGCCTACACGGAGTCCAGCCGCAATGCGAGCTTACGTCTTCTGACTGGCGAAGCCGAGATTCACGCGAGCGGATATCTTGCCGACCCCGCCATTGAGCGGAGGATGCCGGCGCCGTCCGGCGCACTTCTGGCACTCCTTCAGTCGTCCACCGTCTCCGCCTATGCACCGCGCATTCGCGTGACAGGCGTCGTGCAAAGCGAATACCGAGCGCGGTCGGTCACGTTTCTTGGCGTTGTGCCGTCGCGTGAGCGTCAAGTATCCGACCTTCCGACGAGCCTGGTCTCGGGGCGCTATCTCGCGGACGTGCACGACAGCGGTATCGTGATCGGACGCGATCTCGCCAGCCACCTGAAGACGCGGCTGGGCCGGCGCGTGATCCTCATGGTGCAGGCCGTCGATGGGCACCTTGCCGAACGAAGCTTTACGATCGTGGGGTTGTTTGACGGTCCGCAATCGGCTCAGGACGAGTTTGTCTTCACCGGTCTTGCCGTCGCGCAGGCGATGCTCGGCGCGGGCTCCGATCTCTCCGAGATCGCTTTCGATGTCGGACCGAACGCAAAACTCGAGCCCGTTGTTGCCGATGCGAAACGCGTGGCGCCGTCACTCGATGTCCAGTCGTGGATGAGCTTCGCGCCGCTCGCCTATGCGCTTGAATCAATCTCGAGCACCTACACGGCGATCTGGCTCGCAATCATGTTCCTTCTTATGGCGATTGGCATCGTCAACACGCAGTTGATGGCGGTCTTCGAGCGCACAGCCGAGCTCGGACTCCTCAAGGCGCTTGGAATGCGCCCATGGCAGTTGGTGGAAGAAGTGGCGCTCGAGTCCGCGGCCCTGATCGCGATCGGCATCGCGGGCGGCGCGATCCTTTCGGCGGCGACGATCCTCCCGTTCCGTCACGGGCTCGATATGGGAGTCTTCGCAAACGCAGTCGAGCGTTACGGCGGCGGGCGAATTCTTTATCCGGCGATCAATATCGTCGATTTCGTTACCTACGGCCTCATCATCTGGATTCTGGGTATCGTCGCCGCGCTCTGGCCGGCACGCGCAGCCTCGCGTGTCGATCCTGTTCAGGCCATGGCCAAGGGGTGAAAGGAAGCATCATGAGCGCGATTGTCACCTGTTGCGGCGTCACCAAGATCTATCGCCAGGGCAATGTTGAAGTGCCGGCGCTCAGAGGCGTCGATCTCGTGATCGAAACGGGCGACTTCGCGACGCTGGCCGGCCCATCCGGTTCCGGCAAGACGACGCTGCTCAATCTCATCGGCGGCCTCGACAGACCGACGAGCGGCGAGGTCACGCTCGACGGCAAAGTGCTTTCCGGATTGAGCCAGGCTGCCCTCGCGGATCTGAGACTGCACAAGATCGGCTTTGTCTTTCAAAATTACAGTCTGATTCCCGTTCTATCTGCGCTCGAGAACGTGGAATTCATCTTGCGCCTTCTCGACGTGTCGCCAGAAGAGCGGCACGCGCGGGCGCGTGAGGTGCTCCACGAAGTAGGACTCGATGGGCTTGAGAACCGGAGGCCCGCGCGGCTTTCGGGCGGCCAGCAACAGCGCGTGGCAGTGGCTCGCGCGCTCGCATCGCGGCCGGCCATCGTTCTAGCAGACGAGCCGACCGCCAATCTCGACTCGAAAACCGCTGAAGAACTGATCGCGTTGATGGCCGCGCTCAATCGTGCATCCGGTATCACGTTCCTCATCTCCACGCATGATGCGCGCGTGATCGCCCACGCACGCCGCCATATCGAAATGACCGATGGCCGCATTACCGCAGACATGCCGTCTCCAGCGCAGGTGGCGTAAGACGATGACGATTCATTCGCAGCAACGCCCTCGTTGTTGCGCGCCCACCTGCCGAGCGCAGGTAGAGGCTCTCAGTGTCCTGGTGTTCCTCTCCTTAACCATCCCCGCATTCGCCGACAACGACATTCATGGACGGCTGGAGTTGCAGGACGTCGGCGCCTTTGCACGCGCAGACAGTCTCGCCGCGGCGTTCGATTCACGCGACAGGAATGATCTCGCCGGCAATCTCCGTCTGACCTGGGAGCCGAGCTGGGATAATTGGAATATCGCCTTCCACTACGTCGCGCTCGCCGACTATGGTGACGGCGCGCGGCTTCAACGCCTCGAGGGCGCGCTCCTGCCTCAGCCGCCATCAACCTGGCTCAATCTCTTCGATACTTTCGAGGACCATGGCAGCATCATCGCTAGCCACGGCATCGACCGTCTCTCCGTCGCATATTCGACGCCGTCCTTCGTAGTCCGAGTTGGGCGCCAGGCGCTTACCTGGGGCGGTGGGTACGTGTTCCGGCCGATGGACCTATTCGATCCCTTCGCTCCCAGCGCGACGGATACCGAATTCAAACCCGGCACCGACATGATTTATGCCCAATGGCTCTTCCAAGACGGCTCAGATCTGCAAGCGATCGCGGTGCCGCGACCATCCGTGAAAGGCGCTTTGCCTGCCACGAACGCGAGCTCTTTCGCGCTTCACTATCGCCGCGCGGTCGGCGCCATTCAGGCGACGGTGCTCGTTGCACGCGATCACGGCGACTGGACGGGCGCGTTGCAGCTGAGCGGCCCCCTTGCGGGCGCATCCTGGGACGTCGAACTCGTTCCCGTCTTCGTCAATCACGGGCCGGCGCGCCTGTCGGCGATTGCCAACATCAGCGCTGCTGTGACGCTGTTCGCGCGGAATGCAACGCTGTTCGCCGAGTACTTTCACAATGGCTTTGGCGTCACCGATGGGGATGCGACTTTTGCGACGCTGCCACCCGCTCTGTTGGATCGGCTCGCGCGTGGCGAGCTCTTCAATGTGCGGCAGAACTATCTCGCAGCCGGACTTACGCTCGAGTGGACGCCGCTTCTGACGCTCTCCCCAACGCTCATCGCTGGCCTCGACGATGCGAGCCTATATGCGCTTTTCGCGGCGAACTATTCGCTCTCCGATAATCTCGTGCTGATCGCCGGTGCACAGGCGCCGCTTGGTTCCAAGGGAACGGAATTTGGAGGGCTTCCGGCAACACTCGCCAATTCGACCACTCTCGGACCTTCACCGGTTCTCTACCTGCAGATTCGCCAGTATTTCTGAGCGCGATCAAACGTCTCCTTTGGGTCGATAGCGGACACTCGACATCGAACATGCAGAATGGCTTATTTGGGTGGAAAGCCGAAGTTCAGCGATCGCTCTGGACGTCGCCCTGAGATTCCGGTTGTGCTCGCGTCAGGCGATTCTTCGAAAGCCCTACGACCTGCAGCTCCTCGTCACGAAAATCAGGCAGCTTTTAGGCTCGGACGATAGTGATCGTCGATCGTAGCGGGTTCGGTCACTATCAAACGTCCGCTTTGAGTGGAAAGCGGACATTCGCTAGGTGACCAATTTAACGAGCAGCACCTTCGACGCTGAAGTTAAGATTGGTGACGATCTAGAATCCGCTACGCTCTGCTTCACTCTCAGCCGAATTTATCTACACCAGATACATTAGTGTTGACACATTATAATTCATTGTTGAAACATCAGTTCGGCCGGACGGGCTAGTTGGGGATGAGCCGCACAGATGATTACAGCCGCCCAGATGCGAGCCGCTCGCGCACTTGCTGGAATCGACCAGCGCGAACTTGCTGAGAAGTCAGGGCTATCGATACCCACGATTCAGCGCATGGAGGCAAGCGACGGAGTGATCAGAGGCAATGTCGACTCATTGATGAAACTGATCTCCGCTCTCGATAAGTACGGAATTGTGTTGATCAATGCGGAAACGTTGAGTCCCGGCGGAGGACGGGGTGTGAGATTGAAGTCTTGAGCGCGGGAATAGCAGCAGAGGTTCAGCGCAGTGTGGACCTCAGTCCGCGGCTGGTCGATGCAGCTCAAGAAGTTTAGTCGCCGCCATTAACACTTTCCGGCGATGGCCATCGTCGGTTTGAACCGCTTCCTGCTCAAATTGCTCGCACAATTCGTCACAAAGAAACCGTGCACTCGATCGGTCAAGGTTGTTGGCATCGAGGTCAAACCGAAGCACGACCGCTTTCAATTCTTCAAACCAATCGACGCTGGGCAATTTGTTTGTCGAGAGCTCTTCAACCAGTCGCCGATAGCGGCCATACATTTCACGGCTGCGCATTTTCGTTCTCTCCCGTAGATCTTTGCGCCCGGGATTTCTTTGAGCCCCTAGTCCTGACCGGGCGGAGCGTTCGCCCAAGGGTACCAAGTTGCAAAAGGATAATGCAGGTTGTAAGCACGATATATAGCACCTACAACATGAATAATGATGTTTTAAACATGAGTATAACGGATCTTCCTGGAGTCACCGGACCCGCTCTGGGCTCAGCCGATCGACAGCTGTCCGAACTGCCTAGCACTCGGTCCCAACTGTTCGGCGAAGGAAGGCAGGGAAAAACGATCGGGCTCTCCGGCAAGGTGGGGATCGCGAAAATTGCTGGTGTCGACTTTATTCGCAAGACTGCAGTGGGCTACCAAAGTGGACGCGATATGCGCCTGAAATCTGAAGCTCACCTGAAGCACAGTCACATAGACAGATCCTCCCCACCACAAGCGGCCTGAGAACGACGCGATGCCCGTTATCATTTTGATGTGGTGTGTGCTCGCTTTTCTCGTCGTTGCCGCCATTGCTATTGGTCTGGCGAAACGGCGCGGGGCAACACCAATGGTCTACGGAGCGACGGCGTTGATCGCGACTGTTGGATGCATCACGGCATTCATCAGTCTTCTCTCCAACCAATCCGCGACGCTACGTTTGCCCGTGGGGCTACCCTGGCTTGGGGCAAACTTTAAGGTCGATGCTCTCTCTGCCTTCTTTCTCGTTGTCGTAAACGTCGGCGCTGCCGTCGCGAGTGTCTACGCACTCGGCTATGGACGACACGAGCAATCGGCCGAACGTGTGCTCCCTTTCTACGGCGCATTTCTCGCGGGCTTGAATCTCGTCGTCCTCTCTGACGACGCGTTCACCTTCTTGCTCTCCTGGGAATTCATGTCGCTGACTTCGTGGGCGCTGGTGATGGCGCATCACCGCTCTGCCGACAATGTCCGAGCCGGTTACATCTATATTCTGATGGCTAGTTTTGGAACATTCGCCCTTCTGCTCGCGTATGGTCTGCTGGCAGGCCCCGATGGACACTATGGCTTCGAAGCGATCCGGTCTCACCATCCTGACGCGTTATATTCCGCGCTGATTCTCGGACTGGTCCTCGTGGGCGCGGGGTCAAAGGCGGGACTCGTCCCGCTTCATGTCTGGCTGCCTCTTGCTCACCCAGCTGCGCCAAGCCACGTGTCGGCCTTGATGAGCGGCGTGATGACGAAAGTGGCAGTCTACGCCTTTATTCGCATTGTATTTGATTTGCTCGGTCCGCCCGTTTGGTGGTGGGGCGTGGTCGTGCTCGCACTTGGCGGGATCACATCGGTCATGGGCGTTCTGTATGCGCTCATGCAACACGATCTCAAGCGCCTGCTCGCTTATCACACCGTCGAAAACATCGGCATCATATTCATTGGTCTCGGCCTCGCACTCGCTTTCAGCGCGAACGGCCTCTTGGCGACTGCAGCGCTGGCACTGACCGCGGCCCTTTTTCATGTGTTCAATCACTCTATCTTCAAGAGCCTGCTTTTCTTCGGCTCGGGCGCGGTTCTCACAGCCACCGGGGAACGCGATATGGAGCATCTTGGTGGACTGATACATGGCATGCCGCTGACTGCCTTTGCGTTTCTCATAGGTTGCGCCGCCATCTCGGCACTTCCACCGTTCAACGGCTTTGTTTCCGAGTGGCTGACATTTCAAGCGATCCTGCTCAGCCCGGAACTGCCTCAATGGGGTTTGAAACTGAGTGTTCCGGCAGTAGGCGCGATGTTGGCGCTGTCGGCTGCTCTCGCAGCGGCTTGTTTCGTCAAAGCATTTGGTGTGACGTTCTCCGGTCGTGCACGAACACGCGCCGCGGAAACTGCGCGTGAGACCGATAAGTTTTCCCTCACTGCAATGTTTTTCCTGGCCACTGTCTGTTTGGTTGCGGGACTCCTCCCTGGCTTCTTCATCGACGCCATCGCTCCTTCCGTACATCTAGTCCTCGGCGGTCACATGCCGCGTCAGGCCGCCCAACCGTGGTTGTCGATCGTACCGATCGCGCAGGGAAGGAGTTCTTATAACGGACTGTTGATATTTCTTTTCATCGCTGTGTCTGCGTCGCTCGGCGCATATTCAGTCCATTTGTTCGCGTCGAAAGCAAAGCGCCGCGCGCCTGCCTGGGACGGTGGATACCCCGAGACCAGCCCGCTCACGCAATACACAGCCGGGAGTTTTGCTCAGCCAATTCGACGAGTATTTGGAACGCTGGTGTTTCGGGCTCGTGAACACGTTGAGTTTCCCCTGCCGGGCGAAACGCGACCAGCAAAGCTCGAAGTCATTCTTGAAGACGTTGTCTGGGACATGCTCTACGCGCCCCTCTCCGGCGCCGTCACTTTCCTCGCTGACCGCCTCAACGTGCTGCAGTTTCTCACCATACGACGCTATCTCAGCCTTGTATTTGCGGCGCTTGTGCTGCTCCTTTTGGCGATCGCGATATGGCGCTGATATCCGATCTCACGGTGCAGGGCGCGCAGATGCTTCTGGTACTGCTCGTGGCGCCGCTCATCACGGGTCTGGTGCGGAAAATGAAGGCCAGGCTGCTGCGACGCAAGGGGCCCCCTATTCTTCAGCCGTATCGCGATCTGATCCGACTGATGCGCAAAGAAGTCGTCCTTGCGGACAATGCGTCTTGGCTGTTTCGCGCCGCTCCCTATCTGATTTTCGCGGCAACTTGGGTTGCTGCGGCATTGGTCCCGACATTTGCCACGGGACTCTTGTTCAGTTGGACCGCCGACCTCATCGCTTTGGTTGCGCTTCTGGGCAGCGCCCGGTTTCTGCTCGCACTTGCCGGAATGGATATCGGGACGAGCTTCGGTGGAATCGGCTCGAGCCGCGAAGTGATGATCGCATCGCTCGCAGAACCCGCCATGATGATGATTATCTTTTCCTTGGCTTTGTTGGCGGGAACAACGCAACTCTCCGGCATAGCGCAGTACATGACGTCTCCCAGCGTCGGCCTTCGCGTCACACTCGGCTTGGCATTGATATCGCTCATGATGGTCGGGATCGCGGAAAACGCCCGCATACCCGTCGACAACCCCTCAACGCATCTCGAACTGACAATGGTGCATGAAGCGATGATTCTCGAATATTCTGGCCGCCATCTTGCATTGATCGAGTTGGCCGCTTCGCTAAAACTACTTGTCTACCTGTCGCTGATCGTGTGCATCTTCTTCTCCTGGGGAATTGCGACCGCCGGGGATATCGGCATTCAGTATGCATTCGGCGCCGCAGCGTTCGTCGGCAAACTCCTCGTGGGGTGTTTTGGGCTTGCGGTGTTCGAGACCGCAATCGCAAAGATGCGCGTCTTCAGAGTGCCAACCTTCCTCGGCGCGGCGCTCATGCTGGGTCTTTTGGGAGCACTGCTCCTCTTTGTGTCGCGGGGGCTTTAGGTGCACGGGCTAGCATTCGACATTTCACATCTGTTGGCCGGCAGTCTGGTGCTGGTGAGCCTGATGATGCTCTATCAAGACCGGCTCTATGCGCTGCTCAATGTGTTCGCGCTGCATGCTGTTCTGCTTTCGCTGTCGGTCGGTTGGCAGGCCTATATTCAGGATGCTCCGCACCTCTATGTCACAGCGCTAATTGCCCTCGTCTTTAAGGCCATCATTATTCCGGTCGCTCTGCATCGCATGATTGTGACTCTCGGCATTCATCGCGAGATCGAGACGACTGCCGGCATTGGGCCGATCATGCTCGGCGGCATAGCTCTCGTCGGATTATCCATGGCGGTCATGTTGCGGATCACGCCGGATGCAGACCCGATTGCGCGTGAGGATCTGGCTTTTGCGCTCTCGGTCCTTCTCCTCGGCCTTTTGATCATGGTGACACGGCGCAACGCCGTCGGGCAGGTCGTGGGCTTCATGTCGCTCGAAAACGGACTTGTTCTGGCTGCGACGGGAGCCAAGGGGATGCCCCTCGTCGTGGAAATCAGCGTCGCTTTTTCCGTGTTGATCGCCTTTATTGTCATCGGCATCTTCCTGTTTCGCATTCGTGAGCGTTTCGACTCGGTCGACGTGCAAGCGCTCGATCGTTTCCGAGGAGACCGGCGATGAACGGGCTCCTCGATGGCACCACGCTGGTACTGACCATCCCGGCATTCGCGGCCGCAGTGCTCGCCGTGCTTCCCGGTTACCGGCTGTCGGCGCGATTGAATATGGTGGCCAGCTTTCTCACGCTCCTGGCCGCGGTCTCGTTGTTTTTCGTGCACCCGCAGCCAGGCACCTACTTTCTCATTGACGACCTCAACATCGTCTTCATCGTGCTCAGCACGCTGGTCGGCTTCACGACTAGTGTATTCAGTGCAAGCTACATCGGGCATGAACTGGAAACCGGGCGCTTAACTCCGACAAACCTGCGTTTTTATCACGCGATGTACCAGATCATGATGTTCGGCATGAATCTCGCGCTGATCGCCAACAACATTGGGTTGATGTGGGTAGCAATTGAGCTGGCAACGCTCGCAACCGTCGTAATGGTGGGAATTTATCGCACCCACGAGGCGCTTGAGGCAGCGTGGAAGTACTTCATTCTCGCAAGCGTCGGAATTGCGTTTGCGCTTTTCGGTACGATCCTCGTTTATATGGCGGCGCAACCGGTACTGGGCGAAGGTCTCCAGAGCATGACGTGGACCGTACTCATCGCCCATGTGTCGAGGTTCGACCCCGCGCTGTTGAACGTTGCTTTCGTATTTCTCTTTCTTGGTTACGGCACAAAAGTCGGTTTGGCGCCGTTGCACGCCTGGCTGCCAGACGCACACGCCGAGGGTCCAACACCAATCTCTGCAGTTCTGTCGGGTCTGCTTCTGAACGTCGCGCTATACGCAATTCTGCGATTTAAAATGCTCATGACACTGAACTCGGTCGCGATCGCGCCTGGTCCGCTCATGGTCGTTGTGGGACTCGTTTCGGTCATTTTCGCCGCGTTCATGTTGTACCGACGGCGCGACATCAAGCGTCTGTTCGCGTACTCGTCGATAGAGCATATGGGCATAATTGTCTTTGCTTTTGGCATGGGCGGTCCTCTCGCAAATTTCGCCGGACTGTTGCAGATGACCATGCACAGCCTAACGAAGTCGGCGATATTCTTTGCTGTCGGACACATTGCGCAGATCAAAGGAACGCAGCGCATCGCAGACATTCGCGGTCTCACGGTGACGCACCCCGTGTTGGGTTGGGGACTCGTGCTCGGTGTCATAGCGATCGCCGGCATGCCGCCTCTGGGCATTTTCATGAGCGAATTTCTTATCGTCACGTCGACCTTTGCGCGCGAACCTCTGCTCGCACTCGCTCTGGTGCTTGGACTGCTCGTGGCATTCGGCGCGCTGATGCTACGACTGCAAGGCGTTGCCTTTGGAGAACCGACCGGCAGCGCGGCGCCGTCAAAGGCTTCCTATCTGCCGATTTTTGCGCATTTGACGCTCGTTCTGGCAGCGGGACTCTATCTGCCGCCTGTGCTCGTGGCCTGGTTCCAGCACGTTGCGCAAATGTTGGGATAGACCCATGCCAGAGATGCTGAAATTGGCTGAACTGATCGGTGGCCGTACGGCCATCCCTCGCCACAGCCCATGTCCGAAGATCGAGATCGACGTCGAGGTCTGGCAGACGGCGATCGAACAACTCGCAGTCTCAAACTGGACTCTCCTTGGCCTCTGGGGCGAAACGAGTGCCGTGAATATGGCGCTTCTGGAGGAAGCGACATCCGAGATCGTCGTTCTCGTGGTTCCTTGCTCCGGAGGACATTTCCCGTCTGTCGCGAAACGGCACCTTCCCGCGATGCGCCTCGAGCGCACTATCCGCGACCTGAATGGACTCGAACCTGATGGCTTACCTGATACCCGTCCTTGGCTTGACCATGGCCGATGGAGCATGCGCCATCCGCTGGGAGAGAGCTCCGCAAACGCACCTACCCAACCGTACGTGTTCCTGCCAGCAGAGGGCGAAAGTCTGCACCAGATCGCCGTTGGACCTGTTCACGCCGGCATCATCGAGCCTGGTCATTTTCGGTTCACCGCCAACGGAGAAGTCGTCGTACGTCTGGAGGCGCGCCTCGGTTATGTCCACAAGGGCATCGAAGCGCTTATGCAGGGTGCCGATCTTGAACGCGCGTCAAAACTGGCAGGCCGCGTGTCGGGCGATAGCACAGTCGCCTACGCGATCGCGTTCGCTCGCTCCGTTGAAGCCGCAATGGACACAGACGTACCCGCGCGGGCGAATTGGCTGCGGGCTTTGATGGCGGAACTCGAACGGCTGGCAAATCACTTTGGCGACATTGGTGCGATTTGTAACGACGCGTCGTTTGCCATGATGCATGCGCATTGCGCCGTGCTTCGTGAGCGGGTCCTGCGTGCGGCGGATGCCTGCTTCGGCCATCGTCTGATGCGCGACTGCGTTATACCAGGACGGGTATCTATCGATCTCGATCAGGACAAGATTGCCAAGCTGAGGGCGCTTCTTACCGAGATCGGCCAGAGATTTCCCGCACTCGTCGAGTTGTACGACAATACGGCCTCGCTTCAGGATCGAACTGTCTCGACGGGCATCCTCAAGCCAGAACTGGCCCGCCAATTTGGGGCTGGGGGTTTTATCGGTCGAGCTTCGGGACGTGGCTTCGATGCGCGGCGCGCATTTTCTTATCCCCCATATGATCAACTGTCGTTTGAAGTCCCGGTCCTTATGGAAGGCGACGTAAACGCCCGTGTCTGGATTCGCATTCATGAAGTCAAACAGAGCGTTTCCCTGATTGATCAGATTCTCTCACGTCTTCCCGATGGCGCAATTCAAACCAACATTTCGATCAAGTCCGGCGAGGGGCTAGCAGTCGTGGAAGGGTTTCGAGGTGACATTTTGGTGTCGACGCGAGTTGCCGACGATGGACGAATCGAGCGTTGCCACCTACGCGATCCGTCCTGTTTTCAGTGGCCTCTTCTTGAAGCAGTCATAGAGGGAAATATCGTGGCGGATTTCCCGATTTGCAACAAATCGTTCAACTGTTCCTATTCCGGACACGACCTCTAGGCGATAGATATGCGTAAGCTGCTATTTCAAAGTCTAGTTCGGGCTCCTCTTACGGAGAAGTTGCCGAAATCAAACGACGCCGACTTGGCGAAGCTTGCTTCACAACTGGATTCGGCGTCCCGCCGACGCCTCGGCAGGAGCCTTTCAATCCGCGAGGTAGATGCCGGTTCATGCAATGGCTGCGAATTGGAAATCCACGCTTTGAACAACGCATTTTATGATCTCGAGCGGTTTGGTCTAAGGTTCGTTGCCTCGCCCAGACATGCTGATGTGCTCTTCGTAACCGGACCTGTGACCAAGAATATGCGAGAGGCCCTGGAACGCACGTATGACGCAACACCGTCTCCAAAATGGGTCGTTGCGGTCGGCGACTGTGCCATCAACGGGGGCCTTTTCGCGAGCAGCTACGCCGTGACCGGCGGGCTCTCGCAGGTTCTACCGGTCGCACTTCACATCAGAGGTTGTCCACCAACCCCGCAAGATTTGCTGCATGGACTACTCGCTCTCATGGAAACCCCAATAGCTGAGCCGGATGCGTGGGGGCGGACGATTGCCGATTTCGTTGGCTAACCCAGCCGAGGGGCAAGCTCCGCTTTGGGTGGAGAGGGACATTGGATCCGCGTAGCGGCGTTACAGGTGTCTTCGCGGCCGCTTACGCACTGGTGGGCTAGGTAGCTACGAGAGAACAAGTCTCTGCGTGGCACTCCGCGATAGCAGGGAAAAATACAGGGAAATCGAGAAGGACTGTCGCAATTGGCGATCTGGAAACGCGTTTGACGCAGTGTTTATGGGCCTAACCGGTCGACTATGTCGAATAAAGTAACAGGGAACACGTTAGGCAATAACAGGGAACTCCTTCGTCGGAACAGGGAAAATACGGCTGAAAAACTTGCGTAGCCCAACTCGAGATACCAACAGATATGCCAACAGATCTTAGGTTAAGCTTCGGGGAAGTTTCCCGGGCTCTCCTGTCCAATTTTGTTGGGAGCAGACCACGGCGACTGCAGAACGTCGACCGATCAGTTGATACGCCCAGAATCGAGGGCTGCATCAATCAGTCGTGCCGCCTCCACCATGCTTGGCGCTTCGCAAGCGGCGACATATTCACGTCGCAGCCGAGTGACCAGCTCGGCCACAGTGGGAACGTCATCGATCAGGTCCACTCCCTGGCCGGCGCTCCAGAGATTTTTCCACGGGGTGACACTTTCCGGGAGGTGGTCGTGACGCATGCCGCGCCCCAAAGGCTTGGGCAGATGGTCGGGATCGAGCCCCACGCGGCGGATGGACTCGACTATCCAGTTGGCCGGGACGCCCGCGATGTCGCCGGTGTAGACGAGATCGGCGGACGTCTGGCTAACAAGAAGCTGCTTGTACTCCTCCGGCGCATCCGACTCTCGGGTAGCGATGAACCGCGTTCCCAGATAAGCCAAGTCGGCGCCCAGCACTTCAGCCGCGCGGATCACGGCGCCAGTGGAAACTGCCCCGGCCATGACAATCGTTCCGTCATACACGGAGCGGATGCGCGGGATGAGCGCCAAGTGACTGATCGTTCCGGAGTGGCCGCCGCCGCCTGCGCCAATGCAGTTCAGCCCGTCGGCGCCAGCTGCGATGGCCTTTTCGGCAAAGCGCACGCTGGTGATGTCGTGGAACACCTTGCCCCCGAAGCCGTGCACCCGCTTGATGAGTTCGGTGGGGTCGCCGCCGACGCTGATAATGATCTCGACGTCGTATTTCGCGCACAGCGCCATGTTTGCGGCGAGTTCGTCGGGGGGCATGCGGGTGGGATAGTTGACGGCGATGGGGGCGATGCGGGCCTCCCGATGCCTACGACGGTACTCGGCCAGAGACGATTGAATGTCGGATAGCCAAGTCTCGAATTCCTCGAGACTGCGGGCGTTCTGACGCGGTAGACCGCCGATCACGCCGGAGCAACACGCCTCCCGCACGAGGGCGGGTCCTGTGACTAGGAACATCGGCGCGCAGATGGCCGGCAGCGTCAGGCAGGACCTGATCTTGTCGTCGAGGCTCATGGATCGTTCTCCATGTTCATTGAGACATGCAGCAAGCTCAGGGGCAACAAGTCGCTTAAAGCCGAGCGAATGTTGTCCCGGCCAGTGAAGGTCGCCGTTGCGAATACGCCCGACGCAGACGTCACGCGATCGGTGTTCGCTCCGCCGCTACCCTTGCCGCCTGGTTTGCCGCCCTTATCTTCTCGAGCTCCCCGGTTTCGATCTGTTCGCGGCGTTCTTTTCGCCCTCGATCGAACTCGGCCAGCACGCGCGCCGCAGGCTCCTGTCGCTGAATTGCGTCCTGGTAGGCGGCCACGTTGGCGTTTGCGGCGATCGGGTCGGCGAGCCTCCGGTTCAGCAGCATGTACTGCACGTAGGCAAGCGCCGGCACGAGCGCGCAATCTGCCAGGGTGAGGCGCCCGAGGCAGGCGAAGCCGCAGCGGCCGATCATCCGGTCCAACGTCCGGATGCTGCTCGCCAGCTGGCCGCCAAGGAGCGCGACGATACTCTCGATGCCGGTGGGGACTGGCGTCTGGGCGGCGAGGCCGCCGGTCAGGGACGCGAGCGTGAACGCGGTGTTGATCAGGTAGACATCGCCGATACGCGCGAGGGCGCGGATGTGGGCGTTCTCGCGCGGCGTCGAGCCCAGCAAGGAAGGCTCAGGATAGACCTCCTCGAGATACTCGGCGATCACCGCAGACTCCGGTATCGCGTCGCCGTCGACGTCCAGCGACGGGATCCGGCTGAGAGGACGCTCCTCGTAGACCTTCTGTGTCAGGTAGAACGTCGTCTGTTCGGTGGCGATATCGGTGAGACCCTTTGCATAGATCTGCATCCGCACCCGCGCCGCGTAAGGACTGACATCCCAGGAATAGAGCTTCATCGTCATCCCGCTTCTCCCCCACGAAGAGGCGGGAGTATTGGCGAAACGTCCGCTTGTGTATATTCACTGGTCGGTATACATGGACACATGACCCGAGGCGGGCGTACGACCCGAGAACAGATCACTCAAGCGGCCGACTCCCTCTTCTATGCAGAGGGGATACGCAGCGCGAGCATGGACGCGATCGCGGCGAAGGCCGGTGTTACCAAACGCACGATCTACTATCACTTTCCCAGCAAAGACGACCTCATTGCGGCTTATCTCACTGCGCGCGACGAGCCGACGTTCGCCCGCCAGGCCGCGTGGCTGGACAAGACGAGGGGTGATTTGTCCGAGCAAGTCCTCGGCCTCTTCGAAAATCTGGCTTTAGCGATGAACACCCCGCGCTGGAAAGGATGCGGATTTATCCGGGCGGCAGCCGAGCTGGCGGGTACGCCGGGCCACCCCGCCCTGAAGATCGCGTCCGCGCACAAGAAAAGGCTCGAAGCGTGGCTCAAAGGTCGCGTCGCCGCGACGGGCTTGAGTGAACCTGCGCTCCGCGCCCGCCAAGTGATGATTCTCCTTGACGGCGCCGCGACCCAAGTGTTGATCCACCGCGATCCCGCCTATGCGCTCGCCGCCGGACAAGCCGCGGCGGCACTCGTCACGAAGAACGCGTAATGCCCTCCGCTCGACGAACATCGAGCCACGAATACGCCGCACCGAACTTCCCGTCGATGGCGCAGATCGGTACGGCGCCCGCGCAAGTCGAGCGTGAGCGAAACATGCTTCCCTGCCCCATTGCGACCTGACGAAGTTGCCCTAACAATTCCCCATGTTCACCGCGAGAACGGTTTAGTGCGCCAATCAAAATACATCGATCGTTGGAAAGCGTGCTGTGCCATCGATGCAGGCGCACAAAAATGCTGCAAGTCCTAAATCTCCTGTCACAGCGCGCCACTGCTCGATTGCATGCATCGCGAACGCTCGAGCACGATCCAGCCAAAGTTGGTCACCTGTGCGTTCAAAAAACTTCAGAAACGCGTAGGCGTTACCGGCGGTCAAAGGCCTGCGTTACAACTGGGCCGCGTGAGCTATCGAGAGCTCGCTCAGACTGTGGCTCACGTGTGATCGCAACACTTCCGGAGGAGGCTGCGTACGCTTTGGGTCGAAAGCGGACGTACCTTTACGTTCACTTCGCCTCACCACATCCGAACCAAGTGAGTGGCGAGCATCTTCCAAGCGGGATTGTAGAAGAGCCAGCTCGCCGTCCACTGGCCAGCCACGATCCACAATGCGCCAAAGACCCAAGCAGGATGGAGCCGCCGACGCGTCCACAAATCGTAGACTCCAATCCCGAGGACCAAGAGGCCCGTCGCGGCAAAGATTTGTACGTAAGTTTCCCAGACACCATTGCCAAGCAGCGGATGCAGCAATGGCTTTCCGATCGCACGATTGAATGCGGCCGGGGTTAGACTGAGCGTGGCCAGCAGGATCAGACGTTTGTGCGCCGACGGCTGATGGCGAGCAATGACCGCTGCAATCGCCAGGCCCCCAAACTCGATGATGTTGCTCAATTCAATTGCAAGAAACGGAGGCCGACTTTTAGGAGTGCCCAACGCAAGGCTCTCGACCGACAGCGCTGCCCAGAATCCGGCCACAACGACAGCCGCCGCGAGTACGACACCCGCCATCCCAAACTTGCGGTGCACCGACACATGGTTGTTCCGAATCAGCAGCGTTTGACTGGTCAGCAATGCTAGCCACGCGACGGAGACGACGGCGTGCACGTGCACGCCGATTGGATATGGCGCGGCGCTTGTTCGGAGATGCTGGATTACCTCGGGGACAAAGCCGGCAATTACCGCGAGCCAGATTGCCACCACATAGGTGAGGAAAAAGTCGTAGTCCGTCGGAAGACGCGCGGGAAAGGGCTCTCGTACTCGCGGCGGAGTCGCCGTGGCCGTGATCGAGGTCGCCATGGTGCCCCCTATGGCTGTGCGCAGCGCAACCTAATCGATTATGGAGATAGGAACCAATCCGAAAAAAGGACGTAGGTTGCTTGTGTCCGCTATGGGTCGAAAGCGGACGGTCAACCCAACGTTTTGGTGGTGATTACGACTTCGAGGACGACGCAACTTCGCTCGCCATCGCAATCCTCAAGCGCACAGCAGCGCTCGGAGCGTTGTGTGCATCTTGAACGAGCTGGTCCAATAAAGTTCGGAATTCGGAGGAGAAAGTATCGCGCTGGACTACCCAACCTGCCCGCATGCCGGGCTCTGAGAAACGAGTCCTCATTATTGCGATCAGGCCGTCGTAAGCGTCCTTGCTCAGCAGTCCCTCCTGATGCTGGCGAAACGTATCCTGAGCGTCAAAGAAGGACGCACGGCAGAATGAGTAGAATCTCAGCAATTGCGCTTCGTTCATATTCGGATCGGCGCGGCCCCCTGCCAGGCAGGCGTCGAGCGTGGCGTCCGACGCCTGGGACATTCGCAAGTTAAAGTCTTGAACTCGCGTGGCACGATTCGTGTAGATCAGCGCGCGTGTATGTTTCGTGTTTTGCCTCACCTGAAGCGCCAGATACGCGAGCGATGCCAGAACCGCAATACCGCCCACCAAATTGCCAAGCGATGCCAGATCGGAAAGTGACATTAGAGCCCCCGCATGTGTTGAGGGCACACGATAGCCGATTTATGGAGGGGCAGAGCTACCGCGATGAATGTCCGCTTTGGGTCGAAAGCAGTCATTCAACCAAGCCGTCGCGGACACCAGACGCGAAAATCCGCTGTGGACGGACTTTGGACCACCACGGATCTACCTAGCGCGTGCTCTGCTCGTTGATGGGATCAGGCGACCGAGGTAAGCGCGCCTTTGGACAGTTGCGACTCGAAGTAGGCAATCGTCAGCCGCAGGCCGGTGTCGAGTGGTGTCGTCGGCGCCCAATCCAGCCTTTCGAGTGCCCGCGTTATATCCGGGCACCGTTGCTTGGGATCGTCGATGGGAAGCGGACGGTACTCAAGTTTCGACTTCGATCCGGTCAATTCAATGATCAGTTCCGCCAAGTCGCGGATTGAAATCTCGTGAGGATTGCCAAGATTGACCGGTCCAACAAAACCGTCCGGGCTGTCCATGAGCCTGACACACGCATCAACCAGATCGTCGATATAACAAAACGATCGCGTTTGCGATCCATCGCCGTAGATCATGAGGGGTTCGCCTGTCAGGGCATTGACCACGAAGTTCGAAACGACGCGGCCATCGCCCGGCTTTAGCCTGGGCCCATAGGTATTGAAGATTCGCGCAACCTTGATCCTGAGTCCATATTGCCGGTAGTAGTCGAAGAACAACGTCTCTGCGCAACGCTTTGCTTCATCGTAGCACGCCCGAGGACCGATCGGATTCACATTGCCCCAATAGTCCTCTGTCTGCGGATGCACGCTGGGATCGCCATACACCTCACTCGTCGATGCTTGAAGTATTTTTGCCCTAAGGCGCTTCGCCAGTCCCAGCAAGTTGATCGCGCCGTGAACTGAAGTCTTCGTTGTCTGAACCGGATCACGCTGATAGTGGATCGGGGAGGCCGGGCAAGCGAAATTGAAGATCTCGTCGACCTCGACATACAGCGGAAACGTCACATCGTGCCGCAAGAGCTCGAACTGCTTTTGGTCAAGCAGGTGTTCGATGTTCTCACGGGTGCCGGTAAAGAAATTGTCCACACACAACACGTCGTCGCCACGGGCGAGGAGCGCTTCGCAGAGAGCAGAGCCGATAAACCCGGCTCCTCCTGTAACCAGCTGGCGCTTTCTTAAACCCATCGGAACCGCCTGCAACGCATTCCAGGTTTCATAAAGATCTCCACGACAATCGCATCTGTGTCCCGTGTGGTCACCAATCGTCAGCGCGCCAATTGAAGTCGGCCATTGGAATATACGTATACGGTTCGCCCAGGAAACTGCGCTCGGAGCTTCGCATTTTTCTTTGCACCCAGATCGAGGGCGTAAATAATCTTTTGGCGACCTATTTCGAGTCCGTTACGCACGAGATCGTTCGGATCCATATGCCGAATGGTGCCAACGATGCTCGCGATAATGACGATTGCATTGCTCAGTCCGGCACTTTCGGCTTTGGCGTACACGTCCTGGCGCTCAACGACTACGCGATGCTCTTGTTCAAGACGCGCCGGCAGATAGCCGATCTCGAACACCAGGCTTGCAATCAGTGCCGAAGAGACCCAAGCCGCACGTCTGTCGCGTTCCGCGCCGAACAGAATGGGATCAATCACCTTGAGAATTGTCAAAATTGCGAACGGCCACCCTTCGAAATAGTAGCGCGGTCCATATTGCTGGCCGCCGCTTCCGGAATAGAACAGGAAAAACACGATCGTGGCGGGCATGATCCAGTCCGTGAAGTCGACACGCAACCGCCTAATCGTGGAGACAAATGCGAGCATGTAACCGAAAACCAAAACCGGAGAGGTCCAAATGTAGAGGTCTGCAAAGTGCCGTGCCGTCTCCCGGACCGATCTAAGGCTTAGTTGGCCGACGGGTTCACTGCGATGCACGTCGGCGACAGGGAGAAGCGGATTGCCGGTGATGGCCCTATTGTACGCAAGCAGCGCGCCAGCAAACGGGGCACCGCCCAGGCCAAGCCAGACCAAACCGATTCGACGCTTCGGCGTCATTGCAAGGGCAACCGCGAACGGAACGACGAAGATCGCAGCATTCTGTGAACGTGTGAGGCCCATCAGGCCGAGGCAAACCCCGGCTGCAACCGCACACCAAATTTCGCCCCGCTCTATATACCGCAGTCCAAAGAGAGCGAACGTGACGCCGCAGAGCGCAGTCAGACTGTGGGAAAAATACGATGCAGAATTGAGGATGAAGAACGGCGAAATGCCGAGCAACAGCACGCCCAGCCAAGCACTTTCGCGACCCACGTAACGCCGCGCGAGCACGAAGAACGTCGATAAAGTCGCGGCGCCAATCAATGGGCTGACGATCCACAACGGTAGTCCAAGAGCCGCGGCCAGCGCCAGCACCAAGGCCCATCCCGGAGCATAGGGGCTGAACCATTTTTGGCCGACGTCGAAAAAGTGATAGAGCCGAAACGATTCGATGAGCGGTGGCGTGTCGACCCAAAGCCTGCCACGCGCAAAAGTCTGCGCCTGCATCACATAGGCGATTTCGTCGCCAGAGTTGGGAAAGGCATCGAGCACATACCTTGCAACAAGCAGGAATATGCACGTCATGAAGAGCACGAACGCGATCACGACGCGTGCATTAAATCGCCGGATCGGCGCGACGACGATATCCACCACGGCTGGTGCGCTCGATACTCCAAACCAAATCGCAGCGCCGACAAATGGCAAGAGCGCAATAAGAAGCCAACGTTCGTCGCGTTCGGCGAAGAACGAGGACCAGTAGAGTTCGTGCAACCCGAACACGAGAATAACGAGGCCGATGCCAAACACGGACATTGCGCGAATGAGGACAAAACCCCGGCGTGTCATTCTCGGCTTCCCGCTTAGCAATATAGCTATCGGCGCGCACATTGTCGGGGCGGACTTCCCACAAGCAAGGCGCACGAGGCGCGAGCTATGCTCATGGGCGTTCACTGGCAGCGGTACTCGCCGTATCGAGACGTCGCTCGCGCGGCACTCCGTCCTGAAGCACTACTTTCCGCTCGTGATAATCCTCTTCCGTATTAAGATTCCAAAGATCGGCCCGTTCGAACAGGAGCAGCTCTCTCGCTGCGAGCCTGCCGGCGAGCATCGAATGATCCTGGTTGTTGTATCGATGCAGACCGTTCCGTCCAGCGCTGCGGAGGTTCTCGAAGGTTTCGATATACCTTCGGATTGTGCTCACCGCGTCGGCATACTCCTCGTCATAAACGGGATAGGCGTTTGCAACGCGAAACACGCATCCGTCGACGATAGTGGCGGCATCGCGCACTAGACCAATGGTCACAAGTTCATCTGTCGCAAGCTTAACGAGCTCCTTGTCTGGCGCGTTCCAAACCGCATCGCTGCGACTGCAAAAATATTCCAACCCTAGACTGGTCTTGCTTTGATCGGGAACCATGTGCGGGCTCCAATTCTTAAAGTTCTGAATGCGGGCCACCTTCACCTTTGGCTCATGCACGTAAATCCAGTTGTCCGGAAACAGAAAGGGCGTGTCGACAATCAGGCAGACCGTCAGAAAGTCGCGAAACTTCAGTTGCGCAGCAGCGGCGAGCACGTCGGCCGGGGGTGCTGGCTCGAGTTTTGCGATCAGTTCGGGTAACGGCAACGTCGAGATGAAGGCGTCGGCCTTGATGCTGCGCACTCGCTCGCCATTGCGCACTTCCGCGTGCAACACGCGGCCTCCGGCGTGCGCCAACCGCATCAATTCCGTCTGCAAAAAGACCTGACCGCCTTGAACTTCGACACGCTCGGCGGCAGCGCGCCACATCATTCCCGGACCTTGTCTCGGATATTCAAATTCCTCGATCAGGGATGTCACTTCGCGTCGTGTGCTCACCAACATGCTTTTCAGGATGGTTTTCAGGGACATGTTCTTTATGCGCTGTGCCGCCCATTCCGCTCGAAGTTCCTTGCACGAGATGCCCCATACTTTTTCCGTGTAGGACTCGAAGAATATCGAGAACAGTCGCTTGCCGAAATTGTTGGAAACCCAGTTTTCGAATGTGACGACGGGACGTGTTGGAAATATCTGCGCCTTCAAATAGCTGAGCGCGATGCGCAACCCTTCGATCGGACCGAGCCCCGAGACAGCGTTGAAGAAGCTTGGCGGATAGGAAAAGAATGTTCCGGAATAAAAGATACGCGAGAGCCGCGGCCGTCGCAGGAACGCGTCCCCGATCATGTCGCGCCACCAGGAGTCAACCCAATCCAGCTTGGTAAAGAACCGGTGTCCGCCCAGATCGAAGAGAAAATCCTTGTAGCTTTCGGTTCGGGCCAGGCCGCCGACGCGTGAATTCTTTTCGACGACCATGGCGTGAAAGCCGAGACGTCCGGCTTCGACGGCCGCAGTCAAACCCGCAGAACCGGCCCCGATCACAAAAAGCTCCGCTTTGCGACCCCGGTTGGTCGGGCGGTCCAAGTGCTGCGCTTCGTTCACAGACATCCAACTAATCCTTCACGAAGCAACAAACGCACTTTGCTGACATCTCAAATTCTCCGTGCTGCTTGGTATCCACTGTTCAATCTGCGTGCGCCAATTGGGAGACCTTCAAGGAATCTCTCGAAATGTCTCTGCCGATCGGCTCAAGGCAGCGACGCGCAAACATCCCGATATCCTTGATGTGCGTGAGATCGTGCAAAGCCCGGCTCGATGCGCCGGGGCCGCCGACCATGACGAAGCTGCCGCCCGCGTGATTTCCGCCTCGACCCGTCCTAAGACGTTCGTGAATGTCGCCAACTTCTTCCGACCAGATGTGTTCGGCCGGCTCTGCCGGCGCCCATTTCAAGACAAGATCGGGAAGGAAATGGCTTTTCGGACCCGGAAAGAGATCTTTCGAGCGCAAAACACGCTTCACCAATGGCTGGTCAGTCCGCCCCACCCGGATCTTCAGGAGTGCCGCTTCGAGCCAATCGACATAGTGGTGCAATTCGGCGCTGTCCGGCTCGAAGAAGCCGCGCGCTTCGCGGCCTTTGATGTTCAAGCGCAGATAGCCTTCTCCGCCGGACGAAACATGGAAGGCCGGCGTGCGCGACCAGTCATGGCCGCCGATGACGGCGCGATTGACAACCCAGTCCTGCACGCGTTCTCCGAGAATATCGGCCGTCAAATATTGCAAATTGTAGGGGACATATTTTCGCAGCCGCGACATGAGGCTTTCATGCCCCGTGCGGCCGGGACCAAATCCGCGTTCAGCGAGATAGCGCTCGTTGAGCTTCGCCATCACCTTCGGCAGAAAATGATCCTGCGCCATATTCGCGGCCATTCCATGCAGTGCAAACACCATGACGGTCGTGTGTTCGTCCTGCGCATATTCGAAGATTCGCTGAATTTGGCGGTCCAGCGCCTGATAGACTTGAAGCAGGGAATCCGCATCCGACTGCGACGCGAAGCTTTCGCTAATGGGCCAAAGGTTGTGTCCGGCGCGATGCAGCTCGTAAAAGCCGGCCAGAAAGAACCGCCACTCGTCTCGCTGCATCAGCCAAAGTATTGCATCGGCCTTGCGTTCGATCGCTCTGATCATGTGATCGCGAATCTTGAGACAAAGAGCCCTGCTCTTTGGCACCGGGATTTCCCGTCCGATCGGGCGACGACCAAACCGACGTTGAATCTCTGCAAGCAACCGGGGATCCGATGCGCCGGCGTAAGCTGTCTCTTGGTACGACCAGTTCGTGACTTGCCGGCAGGGTGCCGCGCGGTCGTTCTGCACAAATCCAATGTCCAAGACCGTCGAACTGATCCCGGCACGCGCGAATTCATACCAGAAGGGTTCAAAAACAAATTCGTCGCGCCACGCGGAATCAAAAAGCCGCCGTTGCTTGAGGTGCGCGGCATCCCACTGAAATGGGAAATATTGACCGTGCTCTCCTATGCTCTTGGTAGATGCGAAAGTCGGCCAGCTGCTGGCGCTGAAATATTTTCCCGTCGACTCTGGCTCGACCAGAGTGCCGCCCTCCACCAATGCTTTCAGCGTCGGAAGTTGATCAAGGTGGGTGCGGGTGAACGGAAGGCTCATCGCGTCGATGGCAAGCATCAGGACGCGCGCATCTCCGCTCGATCTGCCCCGTGCCTCGCTTTGCACTCGTCCCTCCTCGGACCATGCAGCGTCGGACCTTTAGCCTTTAACCATGCCGCACGATGAACGCGTTGGCGAGGGGCTGGTCACTGGCTCGCAACATATAGGCGGGCTACGATCGGCAGAAAGCGGCGAGTACGAACAGAGTAAATGCAGTTCAGGCCGAAATTTGTTCTCAAACTAGTCATTTCGATCGTCCTTTTTGCGATCGTTCTCAGCCGTGTCGACATTGGAGCCGTAAGCCAGACGATCGCGAAAGCGGATGCGTTACCTTTGTGGCTGGCCGTACTGCTGTCCCTTGCGATGAATGTCACGGATGCCGCACAGTGGCAGAGCGTATTGGCCTCGCTCGGTCATCGCATAACGTTCAAAGCGGCTCTCGCCTACAGTTTTTCCGGCTCCTTTTTTGGCGTCTTCGGCCCTTCGTCGCTGGGCGTCGATGTCTATCGCGCCGCCCAAATGCGTCGTTTGGGCATCTCAATCGAGATTGCGGTTCGCGCCGTCGTCACCACGCGGCTAATGGCGTTCGTGTCACTGCTCGCGGTCATTGCGACCGGATTGCCGATCGCGTTCGCATTGCATTTGACGCTGCGTGATCAGATTCTGTTGTGCTGCACGTTTTTGGCCGGATTGACAGCGCTCTTCGCCATTCTCCTGCTCGATCCGATACGAAGAAATTTCTCCCTTCTCAGAGACGTGACAATCGCAGAAAAGTTGGCCGACATTTCGAAGGATCTGAGACGGGCACTGACCAGCAAGCGTCACGCCGCCACGAGTTTGTTCTTCGCAACAGCTACGCACGTGTTGCGACTTTCGACATTCGCCGCGCTCGCCTGGGCCTTTCATACGTGGGTCGGCTTTTGGCCACTTTACGCGCTCATCCCGATTTCCCTCCTCGTCGCGATGATACCCATCACGATCGGTAGCTGGGGCGTGCGCGAGATCAGCGTGATCTACTTTCTGGGGTGGGCCGGCGTCGGGATAGCCGCCGCGCTCAGCATGTCCGTCGCATTCGGAATTCTCCGGCTTGTCATGGCCTTCTTCGGCGGCGCCGTCTGGGTTGTCGCCGGCTCCCATCATTACACTCTCCAAATTGCGGACAAGTCCGAGTGAACCTGATCACCTTTCATAGACCGGGCCGCGCGTCATCCGATTGCAATGCTGATGTCAAAAATTGAAGCTGCAGAGAAGGTGGGTTTTGCGGTCGTCGTGCCCGCCTACAACGCGACGGACACGCTGTCGGATTGCATTCAAGCCATCCTGTCCGCGACTCGAAAACCGCATGAGGTCATCGTCTTTCACGACGGGCTAACCGACGGCATCGACCAAATCGCAGGTCTGCCGACGGTGAAGGTCATCTCGAATCCAGGTCGGCCGGTTGGTCCGGCCAAGGGCCGAAATGCCGCCGCGAGGCAGACCGACTGCGAAATCCTGGTGTTTGTGGACGCCGACGTGCTCGTCGCGAAGGACGCGTTTCAGATTCTCTTGGCGGAACTCGCTGGCGATCGGCAAATACTGGCCGCATTCGGCTCCTACGACCAATATCCCCGTGTCGCACGTCGCGCGGCACTCTACGCGAATCTGCGACACCACTGGGTCCATCAGAACGGCGAGCGGGAGGCGGGTACATTCTGGACCGGTCTCGGCGCAGTCCGTGCTCGTGCATTCTGGTCCATTGGTGGGTTCGACGAGAGTTCGGGGGTTGAGGATATCGATCTCGGCACGAGGCTCCTGCGCGCCGGTGGCAGAATTCGACTCGTTCCTGAAGCGCTCGGCACACATTGCAAGGATTGGAGCGTGCTGCTGCTCTGGCGCACCGATATCTTTCGCCGGGCGATACCTTGGGCCAAACATCTTGCAAGCGGTGACGGCATTGCAGGCCATCTCAATGGCTCATCACGCGAGCGACTGTCGGCGGTCGTCGCCTATCTCACTGTAGCCGCTGCTGCAGGCTGCTTCCTTTCGAATTGGTGCGCCGTTGCACTCGTCATATTTGCAACGGTCTATCTCTATCTAAATTTTGGCTTGTTTCGCCTCCTGCTGCAGCGCGGTGGTATTTCGTCAATGCTCTGCGGGATCGTGCTGCACTTGATCTACCACATCTATGCCAGTGCTGTTTACGCGTCGGTCACGGTGGGAATGCATTTGCGATCGAGCATGCGTCACGTATTGCACGTGACGTACGTTTCGAGGAATTGACGAGCCGACCCGCTTAGCCAACGCTCTCGTGAACTTGTTCACTCCTATGGGCGCAAGGCCATTCCTATGTGAATCGGGGCCTACATTGCTGCCGAACGTCGGCTTTGGGTCGATAGCGGTCATTCATCACTGAACTCCTTCCCGTGTCATCGACGACAGATATGAGGGCAGTACCCGCGTTCTTGGGAAGGCCAGACCCTGGTTCAGCCTGCTCAGCTACCACCTCAACGGACACCCCTCGTCAACTTAGTGGCATTTGCGTTGAACAAGGGAAATTGTTGTCGAGGCGAACCAGTCTCTGTCATGTCGGACACCGGATTTCGAGAAAGGGTTGCGGAGGCGCGGAGATTTCGAGCCGAAGCGATCGCTCTGACAGCCGCGAATGATCTGGAGAGATGGTCTGGTTACGCAGCCGGCCGGTGATTTGGCGGTGAAACGTGCAATTTTCATCCATTCCAGGAAGACGCGCGGTTTGCTCGGAATGGCTGGTGGGCCCGGCAGGACTCGAACCTGCGACCAGACCGTTATGAGCGGTCAGCTCTAACCACCTGAGCTACAGGCCCCGGACCGTCCCATACAGGATTTGGCTCGGGCACGAAACCTCGCGGCATCGTGTCTGCCGGTCTATGATCCGCCGCACCGCCGCCGCGGTTTCGCCGCAAGCCTCGAACAGGCTTTGCTTCGTCCTTCGAAAGGCCTCCCCATGCAAAATCTGTCACGTCTCGCGGCTGCGATGACTTTGTTGCTGGCCGGCGGCTTGTCACCGGCGCCCGCGCAAGCCGAAACTAGTCGTACCATCACCGTCACCGGCGAAGGCGAAGTGCGCGGCGTTCCGGACCAGGCGCAGCTCTCGGCCGGCGTCACCACGGTAGCCGTGACAGCGAATGCGGCGCTGGCTGAGAATGCACGGAAGATGACATCGGTCTTCGCCGCACTCTCGCGCATCGGCGTGCCGCAACGCGAGATGAAGACCTCGAACTTCTCCGTGTCGCCGCAATATCCGCCGTACAACCAGAACAACACAGGGCTGCAGAAGATCGTCGGCTACCAGGTATCGAACCAGATCGACGTCACGCTCGACGATGTGAAGACGCTGGGGCCGGCGCTCGATGCGCTGGTGACGGCAGGTGCGAACCAGATCAACGCGGTCAGCTTCTCGCTGCGCGATCCCAAGCCCTTGCTTGCGGCGGCGCGCGAGCAAGCCGTCGCAGATGCGATTGGGCGCGCGCAAACATTTGCCAAGGCAGCCGGCGTAACCTTGGGTCCGCTCCTCTCGATCCAGGAAGGCGGCGTGGGCGTTCCGCGGCCCGTGTATCTTGAGGCAAGGATGATGGCCGGTGCCCCGCCGCCAACGCCGACCGCAGCCGGCGAGCAAAGCGTAACGGCGAACGTTTCGCTCGTTTTCGAGATCAAGTGAGCCCCAATGAAAGAGGCCCCGCCGGATGAATTCCGGCGAGGCCCGCTTTCGGCTCCTTCGCTACGCGGCCGGCAGGCGGAAGACCACCACAGCCAACCACAAGCACCTTCGCTTCTTCCTCCCCGGTCTCTAAAACGTCGAACCTCCGTTCGCCGCGCGGACGCACGCGAGCTTGCATCCTGACCTGTCTGGTCTCGCGCCCTGCGCTATGGTCGCGGCGGCACGCGCTGCCGCGCGCGCGCGAGCGCGCGCCGTTGATCGAGCAACATTTCGTTCTCCCAAATTCGAGAGAACGATATAGGTAAGAAAATCGCGATTCAGGCGTTGGATAAGTAATTTAATCTGACCGCGAATTTACAAACGCGATCAGCGATCACGGCATAAACGTACGCGGATTTCGCACCAACTTATCCAATGACACGCGTAAGACGAAGCATCAGCTCGCCCTATCACACCGCTCAGTGCGCTTTCGCCTCGAGCGCGTCGATCTGGTCCATGGTGCGGTTCATGCGCGCCAGCAGCGCCTGGTAGGGAGCGGGCGATGCCATATCGAGTCCCGCTCTCTTATATATGTCGTAGGGATAGGCGGAGCCGCCGGCCTTCAACAGCGCGATGAAGCGTTCCTGCGCCGGCTTGCCCTCATGCTCGATGGCGTCGGCAAAGGCGGCCGCACCCGCCATCGACGTCGCATACTGCCAGACATAGAAGCCATAATAGAAGTGCGGGATGAACTCCCACTCGTCGCAATAGCTGGGATCGATCGTCATCACGCCCTGGGCGTCGCCGTGATATTTCTTGAGCAGGCCGCAATAGATTTGCGACATCCGCGTGCCCGACAGCGCCCTGCCCGCTTCGACCTCTTCGTGGATGGCAAGCTGGAATTCAGCGAACATGGTCTGACGGAAGAATGTGGCACGCATCAGTTCGAGCGCCTCGCCCAGATAATAGAGTTTCTGCGCGTCGCTCGCGGCATGCGCCACCATATAGTCGCTGAGCAGCATTTCGTTGGTGATCGACGCGGTCTCTGCCGTGAAGGTCGAATAGTTCGACTTTTCGAATGGCTGCGCATCGTGGGTCAGAAGCGTGTGGACGCCATGTCCCCACTCGTGCACGAAGGTCGAAAGCGAAAGATAGTCGTCATTGTGATTGAGGTGCAGGAACGGATGCACATCATAGGCCGCGCCCTGCATATAGGCGCCGCCCGCCTTGCCGGTGCGCGGCAGGACATCCATCCAGCGTCCGGCAAAACCCTGCTTCAGCTTGCCGACATATTCCGGGCCGTACGCCGCCGTCACCTCGAGGCCGATGCGCTCGGAATCCGCCACCGTGAAATGCAGCGGTTCGTTCAGTTTGAACATTGCCGGATAGATGTCGTAGTAGGCCAGATTGTCCGTGATGCCGAGCAGTTTTTTGCGCAGCTTCAGATAGCGATACATCGTCGGCAGGCCGGCGTTGGCCTGGGCGACGAGTTGGCGATAGACGCCTTCGGGCATGTTGTCGGCGAAGACAGCCGCGGCCAGTGAGTTCGGGAAGTGGCGGACCTTGGCGTTGAACACTTCGCCCATTACCTGTGTGGTCAAGGTAGCGCCGAGCGTTCCTTCATACTTCTTCCACATTCCCCAGAAGGCATCGAACACCTTCTTACGGTCGGCGCGATTGGCAGACTGCCGATATTTGGAATAGCTGCCCTGATCGATAGTGACGGTCGAACCGTCCGAGAGTGTGATCGCGGGGAACGGCGCCTCGGCATTGGCGAGCACGCTGTAGATCGCGTCCGGCTGTTGCAGGATGTCGCCGGCCGCGGCCAACACACCTTCGGTCTCGGTGCTCAACGTATGCGGCGCGCCGCGCAGGGCATTGTCGAGATAGAAATCGAAACGATGCGCCAGTTCG
>Ga0070712_100000136_pt1 | contig 38079 bp, 72 predicted proteins | sample LARL81metaG_FD_71396 | JGI IMG/M metagenome (GOLD analysis project Ga0070712, IMG submission 71396) | Corn, switchgrass and miscanthus rhizosphere microbial communities from Kellogg Biological Station, Michigan, USA - LAR L8-1 metaG | ecosystem: Host-associated > Plants > Roots > Rhizosphere ...
GTCTGTGTCTAGGTCTATGTATTGGTCTGGGTCTTGGTCTGGGTCTGGGTCTGGGTCTTGGTCTGGGTCTGGGTCTGGGTAAATATTTTTAACTTAGGAAGGAGAGGCAAGATGCTTTTATTAACCAGAAGGGTTGGTGAAACTATAATAATCGGTGAAAAAGAAGTAAGGATTGTAGTATTAGCTATAAAAGGAAATCAAGTCAGGCTTGGTATAGAAGCTGATGATGATATATCAATACACAGAGAAGAAGTTTATAAGCGTATATTGAAAGAAAGAGGAAAAGGAGAGATTAATGGAAGTAAATAAGATTAGAGTAATTAAATTTCGCGCTTGGTTAAAAAGTGAAAAAAGATTTTATTTAAATCCTATAATTGACTTTAATAATATTATTATTTACTCAGAAATGCCAGTAGATAATGCAGTAGGATTTATGAAATATGAAGATGAATTTGAACTAAATCAATTCACGGGGCTTAAAGACAAAAACGATAAAGAAATTTATGAGGGTGATATTGTAAAAATATTTTCAGAGCCTGAGTCTTACGACTATGCAAAAATAATTTTCAATGATGGATGTTTTGAGTATTTTAATTTAGATAAATTTATGCAGGGATTGTTAACTGTATGTTTCTTTAGAGAATCAGCAAGACTATGTGAAACACCATCAGAATATATAGAAATAATCGGAAACATATACGAAAATCCAACAGAAAAAGAAAAAGAAGGAGAAAAAATAAGTTTCATTCCAACCCACTGTCGACAAATTCAAGAAAAACGCCCTGATTTTGGGAAGCTTAATGAATTCGATTTAATTGTAATAGATAATGATATGGTTGCTTATTTTAAAACGTTAGAAGATAAGAATATTTATTGCAGTTTCGTAAAAATACCTAATATTGTATTCCCAACAGCAATTAATTCAATAAAAAAAATAACTCGCATAAACCTAGAAAAACAGACGTTTGAGGAGATTTGAATGACAAACGATGAAGAATTTTGTATTACCCATAATAAAAAACTTACTATTAATGATTTAATAAAATATGTAACAAATAGATCAATTGAAAATATAAAAAAACAAAGAAAAATTGTTGATTATATTATGGTATCTAAAAATGATTCCGATGAATTTACATTATTCATTAAAGAAAAAATAAAAGAAGGATATCAGCCTTATGGAAATCCATATCAATCATATGGTGAAGGTTGGTGTATTTTTTTTCAAGCCATGGTCAAGTACGAGGATTAGTTATGAAATTTATTGCAATATTTTTATTATGTTTAACATTATCAGGTTGTGGTTTTTTTGATAGATACGTTGTGGCTAATGTTTCAGGGTATTCGCGACAATGCGTTGATGGCGTTCAATACTTGCAATTTCCATCTGGTGTTAGCGTTGCATACGATACAACCGGAAAAATTAAGGTTTGCTAATAATGAAAATAACCGACAAAGACAGGCTTGATTTTATTAAAAATTTAATTATGAATCAAGGCAGTATTAGTTATGAAATGAGCAGCAATCATTTGGCTCAAACATTCTATACGCCTGTTGGACAAAAGAGATATGAGCCAAGAATTTTCGTAATTTGGCATAGACCAGGCAAGAAATTTTTAGAGCCTTTATGTAACGAACCTGATTTTGAAGAAGCAATCGACAACGCCATAATGGCTATGCGGGAGAAGGATAAATGATTCGATGGATGTTTCAAGGAGGTTTAAAATACTTAAGAATTCATTTTTATTATTTTGGTATTTTTTATGAATTTGAAAAAAAAGAAAATCAATTTTTCTCGCGTAGAGAAAATCTTTACAATAGATTTAATAAATCGTTTAAATTCAATCCTTATATAAGGATTGGTAAATTTTATATTGAATTTTTTAGAATAAAGGAGAATAAAGATGCTTGATAAAGAAAAACTTCTTGATTTTTTAAAAAGTAAACATGATGCCTATTCATCTAGAAACAAAGAAGAAAAAGATGAACTTCTTAGCGGTTTAATAATAGAATATTCTTTGTTATGGTCAATAATTTCTATTGGTAAATTCGACATCGAAAAACAAACCTGCAAGTGGAATCAAATAGAGACTTACCTGGAGATTATAAATTTTGTCAAGGATGCGCTAAAGAAATAGAGGAGATTAAAAATGAAGCTAAAGATTAAGTGGATTAGCGTAAAAACAAGATTACCTACTCACGAACAAACCGTATTATGCAGAACAATAAAAAATTCTTATTGCGTTTGTGTATTCATAGAATTAGAAATAAATGGAAAAAAGCAAATATCATTTTGCTCTCAAGAAGTACATGGAAATATTTTAGGAAATGTTACTCATTGGATGCCTTTACCGGAGATTAAACAATGAGATACCCATCAGAATTTTATAATTCTCTAAAAGTAGGTCAAACAATTTTTTATGTTGAATATGGAATAAAAGAAACAACAATAGATGAAATTTGTATTGTTAGAAGCAAAAACGAAACCAAAATAAGAATTAATAAACATAATGGCGGACAATTAAGCCATAATGATTATATTGCATTAGACAAAGAAACTCTTAAAAAGGAATTATTTTCATGAAAGTTAAACAATTTATAAGCAAAATTTTTTGTACATAAAAGAAATTAATATTTTCAAAGGAGACTAAAATTGAAAAATGATCTAAATATTCAAGATGATTCAAGCGATTCAGAAGACGCAGATAACTCATGCTTTTTATGGGCGCTCGGAGGATGTTTCTTAACAACCATTGGAACAGCAGTAACAGGAGCTACTATTTTCGCAGACGACGCTAATCCGCATGAGACATCTCTAAAATTAGCTGTAGGGATTGTTATGCTAACAGCGGGAGCCGTCTTTTGTGGCGCAGGGATATGCCTTGCAAGATATGGATTTTTCCCCTCAAAAGATATAGCGTCTAATCGTAATCGTTCTGAAGATGTAAACGAAAATACACCTTTTGTTGGCATTGATCAGAGGATGTAAACGGAAATGAGTAATAAATATTCTGGCAATTGTTTCATCTGTGGAGAGCATGTTAAAAGCGGACAAGGCTCTTTTCAAGTGGCTCATCCAAAATGGAAATTAAATACGCGCTGGGTAATAAGATGCTTAAACTGTCGTGGAAAAGGTAATAACGCTGCTAAATTAGCAATAAAAAAACGTGAACATGATAATTTGCAATCTGTTGAAATAAAAGGAAGATATTATAAATGACCGAAACCAATAATTATAAATATACAGACCTACCAGTTTGTCCTTATTGTGATTTTGAACACTATGATTCGTGGGAATGGGATATGAACGATGAAGATGTAGAAGTATTCAATGTTATTCATGCAATTAGGGAGCATTAAATGAAAAAATATTTTAAATTTGGTCAATGGGTTTTCGATATTGACAAGATTTCAAAATTATATAAAGAAGAAAAAGATAAAATTGAAATAATTCTTGATGATGAGCAAAAATTGATACATTCTTTTGAAGGAGAATATGAAAGAGATTTAGTTTTTAATTTACTTTGTAGAAAAATCAAAATAAATTCAGAAGAAGATGATATTGATTATGAAATAAGAAATATATTATATAGATTAAATGTTGATATTATGAATTTTTCTAAAAATATTGGCAAAATGTCATTCAAAATTCAAAAATTGGAAACAGAAATTAAGTTAATGAAAAAACAGCATTCACCTCTTCCGTCTTAGCAAAATCAGCTGGCGCAACGAATCCGCGGCAATCGTGATTTACGTAAACGCCCAATGACGTGTAGCACTCATAAGCATATTCAGAGCAAATATAAGCATTATCATGCTCAGGATAGTTGCATTCATTATCGTCGCTTAGCTTGCTTAAAGCGATACGCATTGTTATTTTAGCTATTTCTCTGGCATCGTATTTATGGCCTAATAAATCAACAGCACATTTTGCCAAATCCTTTATATATACATGCTCAAAATCAGAATGCCTGGCAATTAATATTTTCCCATCATACGGTTTACCTTCGCCATCATAGTTGTGAGTATAAAATGATAATGGAACTATACGAACGCCTATCGTTTCTACACTTTCCATGACGAATACCCGATCAATCTCCCTATTCCATAAAATAAATCCTACATGGCTCCATATTGAACCCGTAGCGCCCTTAATTAGCGTTGACAGTACAGAATTACCGGAACACATCAAAATGTCGCCTGATCGAATCTGTGAGCGCGCTATCTCGTATTTTAATGTTGGTACGCATGGGAATTCATCAACCGATATGGGCATTTTTGTCAACTTTGAATGAGTTATTGTCAACCAGATTCATTTCTTTAAGGCAATCAACAATAGTTATTTCTTTAAACCATGGATGACATATACACGGCATTGCTGCCCCTCCGTAGCATCCATCGCCATTTCCCCACGCTTTATCAGCATGGTCTTTGCACACCCATCCTTCGCCTTTGCATATTTTACATTTTTTCATTCTTCATAAAGTTCCCAAAGGTTATCGTGAAGTAATTTTTCAAATTCATAGCCTAGTGGCTCTTGTTTTTTTAAGAGGGTATCATAAAATTCTTTCAATTCTTCCGGTATATTCATAAATTTACCTATTTTGCCTAATTAGTTTAACTATACTATACTTAAATTGGTAAATCCTACTATATGCCAGAACGGAAAGCCGCTATATAGATGACTTGATGATGTTTTGGATGTCGTATAGTAGGTTCATTATTTTACTTAATTAACTAATTTAAACCTAAAATTTGCATATTTTCTGCAAAAAATTAATTTAAAATAGTCAATTTAACGATTTTACCGCACACCATTGTGCATTAGTGAATAATGGTTATAATCTTGCTTTGGAGATTTAAATCTACCACCCCATGAGCATCCTTCACCAAGTGATTCCCATAGTTGTCCAAGTCGATCAAGGTGTGTAATATGCCAATCTTCGGAAGCATCAAGCCATTTCCCTTCGAAATAAGCATTAAGGTCGACAGCAAGACGCAAACAATGCAAACTATTAGCAATACCTTTTCCCATTTTTGCATACATTTGTGCGACAATTTCAGGTCTCCATGCTTCACCAAAGTTTAGCAAATAACCCATTTCATAAGCTTTAGGTATAAATTCAGCCACCAACCTCGCAAATCTGGCTTGTTTTTCAACCATTGATAATTTTCCTTGCATTGTTTACATGCGTAGCAAAAGAGGTATTATCTGCCCAATACATCATAATAAGCACAAAATACCCGATAAATAACCATAATTTGCCAGATGTTAATATATTGAAAATTTTATTAAGCTTATTTGTTTTTTCAGCAATCTTTTCTTCAAGAGTTTTGTTTTTAATTTCAATAATATCAAAAGTTATTTTATTAATTTTTTCAGACATTGCTGAAATTTTATCATTAATTCTGTCTTTTATTTCCATCATTTCATCTAGCTTTTTTATTATCCAATTGGCATTAGCCTGAATTTCCCTTGTCATGCCAATAGTTGAGGAGATATTGTTTTCTGCAGTGTGCGTCCTAAAACGAAGAGCTTTTAATTCTTCGTAATTTTCATCAATTTTTTCTTTTAAAACTTCATATTCTGGTATCATCATGTTATCTTATGTGGATGTGATTGTTTGCCACGCTGAGCCCGTGTATACACACAATTTCCCTAAAGTAGTATCAAAAAATAATTGGCCAGTGCCAGGAGAAACAATTGCATTTTTAACTGTAGTCGTGCCACTTTGAACTACGGGACCATCTTGAAAAGTCTTCGTGCCAATAAAAGTTTGTGTTGTGGTATTAACGAGCCCTGGAAAACTCGTACCAGCTGATTGCATGAATAACTGCTGTCCGCTCAAATAAAAGCCGATCGCACTTGGGATTCCGCCATCTAAAGTTCCTCCTGAAACATCTCCATGATTAAATCCGTTTGAAAATCCTGAAAAATTTGAAGCTGTTATAGTGCCAGTGAATGTTTTGTCTCCGCCTATTGTTTGTGTTCCGGCTGTTATAACTCCAGGATTACTGCCATCAGCAGCACATAATTGAAGTTTTTGAGGGGTGGCAGCATTACCGTTTGTCATAAACATTCCGGTAGAATTAGGTGCAGACGTATTAACAACGTCCGTTTCTAAATCACCATGATTTGTCCCTGACAAATTTGCGGCTGAAATAGCTCCTGTGAATGTTTTGTTTCCGCCTATAGTCTGAGTTCCGGCTGTTAATACGCCAGGCTGAGAACTTGTAGCAGAGGTAAGCGATAATTGCGCACCGATTAAATTCATGCCAGTTGCATTTGCGCCGCCTGTGTCTACATTTGCGGTTGATATTGATGATTGCTTATTATTAAACGTGTTCCAATCCGTTGATGATAAATAACCATCTGTAGAGGTTGTTGCTTGAGAAATAGAAATCTTACCTGCATTATGATTTGTATTTCCTGAACTAATACTTAAAGGGGCGATTGCTGAAACAATAATATTTGTTAATTCAAATATAAATGAACCGTTTGCAGTAGAATTATCTGTTACCGTAAACATATAATATTGACCGCTTTTTATTGATACTATAGTAGATGAAGAATTATTTAATACATTAACAACTTCACTTCCATTATTTAATATGAAAAAATTAGGTAATTCATTAGCCATTACAGATCTTGTTTCTGTCATATCTGGCAATGTTATGCTTATACCAGAGCCGCCATTAGTTACGTTTATAACTGTTGGCATTGGATTTGTAAGAGTTAAACTTAAACCATTAGTAATCTCATGATATCCATCACCAAAAGAACCAATATCAGCAGATAAAGAACTTATTTTATTTACAGTTAATTTTTTCGTTGATATGTCAAACGTAAATGTTGAATCACCAGCTATACCGCCTCCTACAATTCCAAACGGGACACGACCTGTTCCGATATTTAATTCATTGTCTATACCTTCCAAATGACCTTTTACTTGATCATCTGTTGGCGTATAACTAACTGGAGTAAATCCGGCTGTGATCGTATCAGAGAGTGTTCTATAAGTTACATTAGAGTCTACTGCTCCGTTTAAAAATGCTATTGAATTTGACATTGCATCAGTATTTAATAATGTATTTACACCGTTCATTGTATATAAGTGAGTGCAATACGCAGATGTTTGGGTTACAGAACATATTCCTGATGATGCAGATCTAATTGTTATATTTCCAACAATATCAGTTTCACCAATTACATTTGTTGTTTTTTTGGTAATATCTAAATTTCCTGTAGAGCTACAGGATAAAAACAAATTACCAAATATTGTATTAGTATCCATATTTGCAATAAAATTATTTGCGCTTTGTATATCTAATGTAATACTACCTGTTAAGCTTGAAAACATATCATAGTTACAATTAGTTAAATTAAAACTTACAAATGAATTTATTCCGCGTATATTATTGTTTGTAAGTTTTGCATTTCCGCTAGAGCTTCCTGTAAATATAATATCTATACTACTATATGTATTAATATTATAAAGATTTATATAAGAAGAAGCGGATGCTGATAAATCTAATGTTATATCATTAGCAGGATTAAATTTATCAAAATTATATATATAAACAATACCATTAACGCCGCTCCAAGAAGAATCAGCTGTAATGTTATTTGTAACTGTTAATGACCCACCATTTCCATTAATATAAATATTTGGCTTTATTGCTAAATTAGTTTCCGTAAAAATACCAAACATCTCTATTAAAAATGGATTTGTATCTGTTGCAGTTGTTATTTGAGATAACGCATAACTTAATGTTGCGTATGGAGTTAATACAGAGCCTCTTCCAACAGCATTAACACCATTATCGCTATTTACATATACAACATTATTAATCGATTTATTAGAAACATAATTAAATACATCTAACGCTTGAGTTTTAAAAGTTGTATTGCCAGAATGTGGTGATCGAGATAATAGCCAAATATCTGTATCCAATACATTACCAGGGTTTGAAAATGAATCATAAATTCTATTTGCCATGAATTAACCTCAATCTATATCTTCTATTAAAAAATCACCATTGTCTGAAATCAAAAAATCACCGTTATCAGCTATTAAAAACTCTATATCCTCAGGAATAGGGATATTTACTAGATTTGGATTAAATGGAATAATTCCGTATCTTATTTCATTCATTAATACATTCCGCCATAAGCTATAACTTTTAATAAATTACTTGCTGGGGTTGCACCTATAGGAGTTGATACAACAGTTTGACCTCTAATATTTGTACCTGTTGTAAATAAAGCACATCCTTTCATATTTATTCTTTCACCGGAATAAGCAAAACGAACGCCATTCAATAATGGAGTAACGCCATCTGATAAATATTTTCCAGTCCATATTGCAAGCTCAGGATTAACAGTCAAAGCAGTAGGGTCAAAAAATGCTTGTATCCAACTAAAGGTAAGAATTCCTTTAATTTGAGATACAGCAGAATATATATCTGCATTGAGATAATTCCACGTTATACTTGGATAAAAAGGAACACTAGCATTATTTTGTTCTGGATTTAAAGATATACTATTTTGCATTTCATTACTCCTATAAATTTATATACCAAGAAACTTTTGTACCTGCTGCAAGTGCTGGCAAATCAGCAGGACTAGGCAACGTATATTCAAATGAATTCAATGTTTGTGCGATTATTGTTGCGACTTGAGTTGTAGTGTCTGTAGATGAAATATTTATTTCTACGCCTGTCCTTCCACCAATAGCTGGGTCTGTTCCAACTCCATTAACCTTAAACCAACCATAAAAATCAGTTGCAGTATCAGAAAATAAGAAATCTTGACCTGCAGTAGGAACAGTATTAACTACTATTGTCCACTGGAATGGATTTGCAATCACAGCGCAAAATGTTGAAATACATTGCGCAATTGATTGCGTTGAGAAAAATGGAACAATAACAAGTTTAGATGCTGATATTGAATATGGTGGCCCTATACTTGCGCTTTCTCCAGGCGCAGGAACAGGTAAATTATCAAGCTGGAATAATATCTGTTGATTGTTTGAATTTTGACCTGTGGGTCTTCTGGTATTGTTTGCAAAAGATGAAAACTCCATCCAGCTTGCAATTAGGCTTGTATTTGGGAATCTAGTCCTATAATCTGCGGGAAAATTAGATGTAAAATTCATCGTAAATACAGCGTTTTGAACACCACTACCAGGAAGTACCGTATTTGTTAAAATAGTATTCGGACTAATACCAGCGGGGATTGAACCCCAATAATTTGCAATTGATGCAGTTCCAGTTTGAAATGGATTATTTTGATATGGCGGGATACTTTGATCTGGCGCAAATTTATCAATAAAAGTCCCTGTTACCGTATTATCAAAATTATTAAGGAGATTTATTCCCATTTGTAAACCAATAATAGTATTTGTAACGGTAAATGATGTTGTTCCAGCCGTATAAGCTGAATGTTCTCTTGCGCCTACGGCACTTGATACAGTAACCACATTTGCATTTGATGTTACAACCAACGTACCAGAACTACCGAAAGTATTTCCAATTACGTTATATAATCTTTGGTTTGGAATATTATTTGTATAACCACTTAAACGTAAAGCACTTCCATCGCAAATGTGCCTAAAAGGCTGAGGACTTCCTGTTTTTGCAAGAACTATAGTGCCAGTATCAGCATAAGGGAATATTGTTCCTTGAGCATAATAATAAGATGAATAATTCTGATCTAATCCTGCATTATCTATATCTACTGAATCACCTATTATTTGTGATTTAGCATAAGAGTCTGGTTCATCTGAAAATATAGGATTTGCAATATTACCTGGAAGCAATAACACATTAGTCATTCCAAACGTGCAGGTTTGACCTAATGCTGGTTGTATATGGATAGCTGCATAATTATTATCACCAATTGTAAACCCTGCAATACTTGGCATAATAAAAGAAAATGTAAATTTCTTTCGCGTTTGATTAACTGTAAAAGTAGTTAAATTAATTAATCTTGTTGGAGAACCTTCTTGGCCGTAATTCAATTCAAGGATTAAATTTACATTAATTGTCCCGCTTATCTCATTAATCATTTGCGCGCTAAATGTAAGGTTTGTGCCAGATAAATAATCAACCTCACCAAATGTTTGAACAAAATCTTTTGTTGTTTCTGAAGATGAAACAACACTACATGTCAATAATATTTGAAATATTGGCGTTCCTTCTATGCTTTGTCCTACTATATTTTCAAATGTGACAAAATTTTCAGATGATGTTCCTTCATTTTCTTGAAAATCCCAACCCCATGCTACACGTGTTACAGGTTGAGATATTTCACCCTCTTTTTGTGATGTTTCCCAAAATGTAATAGGAAAACTAAATTGAGGATTAACAATTGCATTTTCATTAAATAATATATTACCTCCAGATTGCGCAGATTCTGAAGGATTATAATGGCTTATTGTATGCTGTGGGTTAGCTTGATCGCCTGTATAATCTGTAATAACAATGTAATAAAGTCTATTCTCTAAATAGAATAGAGGACAATCGCCAGCCGCACCTAATTGAATTGGATTTGTATTCACAACAGGATTATTAGGGTCTGAAATATCAGAATATGTCGGCAATTGAAGCGTATGATCTTCATCGGCATAGAAAAACAAGAATCCACCAGCAAGAGGAATATTAGGACCTGGGGGAATTTGATTTGATGGAACAAAATTTAAATCTGTAAGAGATGCTCCAATTCCAGAACCATTTGTGCCAATTTGAGAAATAATCGAAGGCGTTGGAGATAAAAAATTACCATTATTTATTATTTCAAATGTCTTTATAATTCCTAGATTAAGCGAAAAAGTTTGAGTAGTAAATGCTGGTGGCGCTATATTTAATCCAAAACCAATACCGCTTGTAGTATTTTGAACAATAAAAAAAACTTCAGCATTATCATACATACCTTCATTTAATATTGTTATACCGCTAATTGCACCATTTGGGCCTATGCTAGTTACTTTTATTTGTGCATTAATATAACTGAAAATTATATTACTTCCACTTCCAATTAAGTTTAAACTAATAATATCATCTACTGAATAATGTGAACCACCAGCAAAACTTCCATTTATAATAATGGATATTACTTTTTGAAGTAAAGAAGAAGGATTTAAAGAAGTTACCTTTATAACAACAGGATTTGTATATTCTGAAGGATTTGAAGGCGCTAAAATAACAATATCATTTACATTAAATGATGTTCCACCATTTCCTATGCTTGCACTAGATAAAGAATAACTATCACTTATAAAAGGCGCTTTATAGAAAAAATAATTAACCAGAGGTGTATTTATTGGGAAAAATTCTACTGTCATTGATTGCCTCCGCCTCGTTGTTGCATTAATGTATTAAGTGCTTTACTAAATCCTGCGCTCATTGGTCTTTTAGCTAAACTTGTTGCTGCATTTGCGAGATATGGTGTTGCTGTTTTTCCTGCGAGATAACCACCACCTTTACTTAAACCCGCCAATCCAGCACCAAACCCTACAGATTCTTCCCATGGATGACCTGTCGCGATTCCAGCACCAAAACCAAGAGCGCCAGGCACACCAAAAGATAAAGCTGAATGCGCGCCTTTTTTCCAGAAATCACGTTCAGGCTCGCGGCCAAATGCAAGTCTTGCTTGATTCGCTGATTCCAACATTTGACCTTCTTTAGAACCGCCAAAAATGTAATTACGCTGCGCAGGAGAAAGTTTTGAATAAATAGCAGCAACATCTACTGTATTTGCACCCTGCTCAGACGGACGTCTAAATAAAAATGATTTAGCCGCATCTTGCGCGGCTTCTTTGCTACCATATAGCTGTTCGAGTTGCTTAAATCCTTCAATACCAGTTTGTTGAGGTTTAGGCATGTACTTGCCAATCAAAGCAGTATCCATTGGCGCACCACCTTTAATAGCCTCATACGCTTCACGCGTTGATCGCATTGGCTTAATTGTTCCTGTAGGACTAAGTGATTTATAGAATTGTTGAACATCTTGATGTGATTTGTTGGCGTTTTCCCATTGATTTTTAAAAGTATTTAAAGCATCTTCAGAAATATTACCTGCATTTTTTTCAATCAAATCAGTTGATAACTTATCTTTTAAATCTTTAACAAATTGTTGAGAATTTCTATCCGTTTGTGTGCGCCCTAATTTGTTTTCAAAGTTTTTAAGTGCACCATTTAGGTTTTGTCTCAATGCAACTAAATCACTAAAACTTGTCGGCGCTAATTCCTTCGCTTGCTGCGCGAATGCAATAGCGTTTTGATATGGCTCCCGCTGCGCAGGAGATAACTTGCTCATTTTTTGCAGATAAGTATCAATATATCCATGATAAGGCTCTGCATTGAATTGCTTGCCACTTTGAGCCATTTCATTTGATAAATTTTCAGCAAGTGAATTAGTTTTTTGCCAATTTTGATTATTTTTTACATTTGCCATTATGTACTTTCCTGTTAAAGCTTTGCTTAAACTTTCAGGCAATAATTCTCTTAATTTTTCAGTCGATTTCTGTATAAATTCAGGTATAGCGCTCTGCGCATATTTCTTCGCAGCGAGATTTGTTAATCCTCCCATCGCAGCACCACCTATAGATGCAATTGGTGCTGTAGCTAATCCGGTTAAAGCCCCAGCAATACCATTATTTACTGCACCAGAAGCAGTACTGCCTAAAGCATTCTCAGCAAGCATGGCTGTTTTAGGATTACGAGCAAGAAATGAAGCGAGTGCAGGTGCTTTACTTCCTGCTGCTTTTAAAGCACCTGATGCGCCAATAAGATAAGGCGAATAATCCATTATGCCTATACCTAAATTCTCAATAGGGCTTAAATTTTTGGCCTCTGGGTCGTAATTTTTAGTAGGCCCTAATGGTGATTGCTGATGAAGGAAAGATGCCATTGCGCGATTAGATACAGATGGCGGTTCTTTTTCAGATGTTCCACGTGATTCATTTTTTTTAGATTCTGGTTCTTTAAGTAAAGAAAGTGCAGTGTTGTAATCCATTCCTGGAATAACATGCTGTTGTTGCTGAACTTGTTGAGGTTTTGGATAAAAATTACCTTGGTCTGTCGCTCCACCTTGAAGAATATTCAAAGCAGTGTTGTAATCCATATCATTAAAATCACGGTAATCTTCGTAATTATCGTCCATTAGCGCTCCTCAATTTTCTTATGACTTCATCTCGAGGCAACCCAGATTCTTGCGATAATCTATCTATATCATCATTGCTAAGTCCTTGTTGCTGACCTGGAGTGACATTATATCCGCCAGATTGAACCGATTTAGCTTGTTCTTCATTTTCTCTTAAAAGACCTAATGTTCTAGTTATTCTATTCTGATAACCTTTTGTTGTTTCGCCTATGATTGGCTTAACTGCATTTCTCATTGTTTCTAATGATTTATCAGTGACATTCAAGCCATAAGCTTTTAATAATGATTCTGGCGCAAGCTCTAAATCTTGTTGTGCTTGGGCATATTGGTTAGGCAAATCATAATTACTACCTAAAAGATTTGCTCCCCTTTCGTAGGCTAATTTTGCTTTTGCGCCACCTGTTTGAAATTGCGCCATATTTTTACTTAAATCTTGTACGAGTGGCGTAACTCTTTGAAGAGCCTGAATAGCCCTTTGATTCTGAGTCGTATTTGCATTAGTAGGTGTTGATATAACTTGTCCCGTCGAGGGGTCAGTATAAGTACCACCCGCACCACTTCTCTGAGAACCAAATGCAGGATTTTTTATCATCCCTTGAGGCATATTCATATCAGGAAATATTTTAGATATAGCTGCTTGCATCATAGGAGAAGATGCAGCACCCATTCCTCCGGCTTTACCTGTCATCATGCTTGCGATATGCGCCTGATAAAGTGCCTGCTGAGGCGACCCAGGAGGCGCAGCTTTATAAGCATTATAGGCAGACTCAATTTCTGCCATTGGGTTCAATTTATTTCTTTCAACCTGTGTCTGAGCACCAATCAAACCTATTCTTGCACCAGCTTCTCTTGCTTGTGCATAACTCAATCCTGTACGCGCCTGTATTTCTTTAATAGTTTGCTGTTCTTGTTGCAACTTAGCTGCTTGCATTTGTGGATAATACTGAGTATCAGCTTGATTTTTAGCATTCATTGCCGCTATAGCATCTGCCATAGTAGCCTGTTGCTGTTGAAGCTCTCCTTGTTTTAAATTAGCATTAGCGTTTTCAAGTTTGTTTTTATAATACTCCCCGAATAGGTCATTAGTTCCCCGCGCAGCAGCAATTGCATGTTCAAATGGGCTAATAACTGGAGCCATACGCTCAGTTGTAGAAGGGACTCCCCAAATTCCATATCTCGCACCTGGCTGTTGCATTAGTAACTCCAGCTACCAGAGTTATAATTAGATGGACTATAACCGCCTTGGTTATTTCCGCCTCCACCGAATAAACTGCTTATTCCATTCCCAACCATGCTACCAATACCTGAGCCAATCCCACCGCCCCCAAAAATATTGCTTAACATGCTTCCGCCAAATCCTATGAGATTCCCAATTCCTCTATTTCTAGCTGCATAATTGGCTTCAGCATTTCGCTGATTTGTTTCATTTTCAGACATTAAACCTTTAAGAGTTCCAGCAGCACCTTGTTCGAGAAGTGGGTCTTGAGCGCCAAGCGCTTTGAATCCTAAATCGGTTAATCCTCCAAGACCTGTCAAACCTTGGCCATAACTTTGCATACCTCTATTGATATAATCATTTTGAAATTGTCCAGTCATTTTTGTAAGTTCATCCATAAGTGCGCGATTAGCTGCGCCGCTTCCAAGCATCCCCGTATTTGCAGAGTTATAATTCATTCTTTTTGAGACCATATCCTGCATATATTTTTGATATGGTGATTCATAGAAACCAGAAGCAACTTGATTTTGTACAGCATTAGGGTCATTAACCAATCTTTGATATTGGTCAAATGACATTCCGCGCGCCTGATTCCCAGTATCAATAATTGGATTGTATCGATTAGCTGCATCTTTCATTTGTTGTGAAAATTGATCAAATGCACCTTTATTGCTTACATATTGTGGAGGTTTTCCACCACCAAAAAAGTCTAACATGTCAAAGTACCTGCATCGTTAAATTACCCGCAACAACCTTTGCGTATGTAAGAGCGCCTGTATCGCTATTTGTAAAAGTTTTACCTGCTTGTTTTAAATCATTATTAGTGACCATTTGATTTAATTGATTTGTAGAAAAAAATGGCACTTGATTCCCAGTCACCATGTTATTAGTTAAAAACATGTGCATCGTTAACATCCATTTGTGCATGTCTTCAACATTTGGTCTATCTGGTGGCTTTGGTAAATCAACAACAGCAGGCGTACTCATTGACCACCTCCAGACATAAAGTAAAAATAAGGAAATGGCGCGTTTGTTCTCTGATCAGGAGAACCTAAAACAATGTCAACATCAGGACTTAAATCAATGCTTTTCTTTTGCATTAATGAATTTAAAGATGCTTGGCGTATTGATTCTTTCTTAGAGTCCCATGGCACACCATATTCAGATGAAAATATAAATGCCAATTCATAAGTTAATGCTTTAACCATGAATGGAGGCATGTTTACTGGAACAGTATCAAAAAGACCTAATGTTAATTGCTGTATTTTTCCCCAAATAGTAAATTGATACGTTGGGTTTGAAGGAGAGGGATAAATATTGATTGTTTGCTGAAGTTCATCAAAAAATGCAACTTGAGGAAAACCTAACAAACCAATAATATTTTGAATTCTTTTGAACTCATCCAATCCAACAATAGGTATAGGAAATGAAACATTGTTTAATATATAGTTTACAGTTTCTACTTGTACAAACTTACTATTCTGCAAATCATTAACATTGTTGAATGTTACAAATGAATTGTAAGGAATGTGATCACGCCATTCATCAAGCAATTGATTAAATTCAGATAGTCCGAAAAGTAAAAAACCAGGGTCAACTACAGGATTTAAAGCCCTATCCTGTAGTGATTTATAAATTGCATTGGTTATAATCTCTTCGACTATCATCTATCATACGCTTATATGGTGTAAGAGTTAGTAAAGAAGTTAATACCGTCTAAATAAACAATATCATTTGTAGTTGGTTGATTAACCAAAATAGCCTCAACATTAGTATTAGCATTCCCTAATACTAAACTTGCAGCAGCACCACTACCTGTTCCTGTGAATGAACTAATTACAGATGTAGAGTCATAACCATTTCCAGGTGAAGATACTGTAATGTTTACGAGCTTCCAATTGACGTTAAAAGTTGCTCCGACACCAGAACCGCTAGCACTTCCTTGAGCAACAGGATTTGAAGGCAATGCAGTATATGCGCCAGCAAGAGTAGGTGTAGCGCTTCCAACACCCATCACAATATTTAATGTCGCACCAACCAATCCAGCACCAGTAACTGGTTCGTTTGTGATTGCAGTAGGGTTAACGGTATATGAGCCCGCAACGCTAATTGAGAGAACGGCAGTAATTGCACCACCAGCAACAGTTACCGATGCTTGGAATTTTGTACCAGTTCCTGTTGTTCCTGTGACTGTTTGAGTTCCATTTGTACCGCCAGTACCACCTGAAGCGACTGTTGCACTTACAACTTTAGTAGTATTGACAGTAAATTGTGCATTAACAGAATGTGTTCCGCCAGTAGCTGTAATAATTTCATTTGGCACATATCCAGTTCCTGGCGCTCCAACTGAAGTGATTGCATTAACACCCATAGATGGAGTTAAAACAGCACCAGTACCAGCACCAGTTAATACAGGAACAGCAAGAGTTGAATAAACACCACCATTTGTGACGTTAACGGATTGAATTCCGGCCCCAATATAATTTAATTGAACCGCATTCAAAACTACAGCACCAGAACGCAAAACAGCCACAGGAAAAATATAGTTTTGAGGAATAGTAATATTTTGTGGTAATTCAAAAATAATTGTATTCGCAACTGGGCTACCAGCAACAACTTTAACGCTTCCCTCTAAATATGCTCTACTTGAACCATCAAGCAAAAGTTTAGGGCCAGGATTATCAGAATTAAGACCAAAAGCAGAACTAAGCAAATTGCTTAGATCAAAAGAGTTGTCTTTAAACTGATTAAATAGAATTCGAGATGTCAAATAATTGTTATCTTCAGGTTGTAAAATAGGCGAAGCGGTAACCATATATTTATCCTCAATAAAGAGGCCAAATTAATGGCCTCTATCAAAAAAATTAAGCAATTGCGCTTGGGAGAGTTAAAACATAAGGCGCGAAAGCTCGTATACCAGTTAGATTTGATATACGAAATACGTTATCGCCATTTGTTACCAAACCTTGAATGTACGCATGTACAGGAACTTCTAATTCACCAGAATTCTCAGAGTTTTCAGCACCGCGAATTTTTGGCAATGGTAAAGGCACAACACTTAAGCCAGATTCAACATAGGCATAGTTGTTATTGTGACTTGGGAACACAGCAGCAGGTGCACTCATTGCAGGCAATGAATCAACGTTTTGATGTTCACCAGAAACCAATAAAGGATAAGATAAAGTAACGACAACATTACCAGCACCATCACCAAGTGCATCATTTGCAGCGGTAACAACCAAACGAAATGGAGTGCTTACATAAGTTACTGGAGAAACCAAGTGAACGCTTGGGATAGAGATACGATCACCTTGTTTTATACGAACGTTAGTGAAAGCACCAACACCAGCCAATGTAATTTGAGAACCATCTGCAGATACGTTTGTTACTGTAATGCCAGTATTACCAGCTTCAGGACCAGCAATATGCTGAACAATTTCAGTAGAACGCCACACGTCAAACCCAGCTAAAGAACCTTTGTCTTTACCAAGAACACGAGCATTTTTAGTGATAATGCCGTTAATGTCTGGGTTAAACATATTTTGTAATGAATCTGTAACGGTACGGCAATCGTATTGGTTCATTAACAAGAAACGAGCAGGGGCAAATTTCATTGTTTGCGCCATTGTTTCGAGTTGTGAAATTGAACTATAAGTATTAATACCGCCCAATTTTTCTATACCATCAATCGGACTTAGATAAGCCGTTGCATTCAATCTTCGAGATGCTTCAGCTTCAATTTGTCCAGCAATAGCTTGATAAGCTGGATAACCATAGTTATCAACAACTTCTTGACGATTTTTCTTTGTTAAAGCTTCACCACCACCAACGATGTTAAAGATTTCTTCATACCAATTAAGATCACGTGTAACGTTATAAATATCGTTAGTCGTAATGGTAAAAGGAATAATTAAATCTTGTACGCCTGTAGGGCTAACTGTTAAACCACGAGTAACAAGCGGATAAGAAGGAACTTTGATGTTGATTGTTCCGCCTGTTGCATAACCCATCGGCTTAAATTCTTTAACATACTTTTTGTTTGCTGTTCGATAAACGTTATTTGTCTGTACATAAAACTCAGACATAATAGTGGCGACAAGGGTAGAGACGTTAAAGCTATTAGACATAAAAAAATCCTCAAAACGTTAAATTGATATAAGTTTCATATCGCTAAATTTAACGTCTTGCGGAAAGACGAAAGCCTCGTCGACGAGGCTCCCGCTTATTTAAAGTCTAAGGAAGACTGGGCTATGCCCCGCTTATTTAAAGTCTAAGGAAGACTATTTTTTATTAGTCAACTATAATTATTGATATGGTTTACTTAAAATGTCAAGTATATTTTTCTGAAATATAAGATGATTCACTAAAATCATCACCAGTACCAATATCGCTAACTTTAGGAACTATATCAAATTGATTTGGTCTTGGACGAGATACATTACTTTGAAGTCTTTCGCTTGTTTCAAATATAAAATCATTCAATGATCTTCCGCCATCAATCCGTGCATGCGCTAAAGCAAGCTTGAATGATTGATTGTCTTTTTTATTTTTTAATAAATGTTTAAGAACTGCAGCTGTATTGTCTATTCCTGAGGCGACAATCAAATCTGCTTGTACCTTATTTATCAATTGTTGATTTTCAGGCATCGCATCATTTTGTTGTACTAATAACTTAAATTCAGAATCTTTTTCAAAAGCTTCGCGAAGCTTTTCTTTTGCCTTTTCTTCAGTAATTCTTTGCTGTACAAATCCTTCAAATTGTTCTGGTGTAAGTTGACCAGACATAACTTGCTGTTGTCCATGATCAACTGCGCTTAATCCTTGCTGATATTCAAGGTTTTCAGAAGAACTTGCTTTGCCAGAAGAAACTTTTTTCTCGAGCTCATCTAATCTATTTTTTAATTGCTCAGTTTCTTTTTGGTGTTTTTCTCTTTCTTTTTTAAGCCTTATCTTATATCCTTCCTCAACATCTTTGTATGAGAATGTAGGCGGCACTTGAGGCATTTGCTGCTGTTGGCCTTGGTTAACTAATCCGGCCAATGAATCATTTTCAGTTGTCATAGAGTTCTCCTATTTAATAAGTGCATCAAATTTTTCTATTGTCAAATCAAGCATACCTTGATAAGTAAGCTGAAATGTATATTCAAGGGCTGCAAGATTAAGATTCCAAACTATTCTTGCATTTCTTTGTCCGGTTAATCCTATTTGTCTTCGCAATGTATTTAACCAACTTAATGAATCTATTGATATCTGAAGTTCAAGATATTCTGGTTCTTTTGATTGTAAATTTCCTTGTACTATTTTAGGCTCACATGAATTTAATAATGCGCGATATGGTTGTGTTCCTTTGTACATCAAATATCTTTGGCTTCTCCATTGGCGTTTTTTAGGGACTTGCGGCGTTAATTCTATATTGAATAAACCGTTTGCATTTGCCACAACTTCTCCAGTTTCTAATGAAGAAATAATAAGGTCATCATTAAATAGCCACTTGTTTGAATTTTTGCAATAAGTCCAATTATTTGAAGAAAGGGGGAACGTCATTGAATAAAAATAATTACCTTTATAACTATAAAATGAACCTTCGCACTTATCTACATCTAAATATTGAGAAATAATTTTTGCCATACCAACGGTTGGGTCAGGTTCACCCAATTCTTTTAATCCCGCAGAAGTTAATGACATTGGTATGAATTTTGATGACAAGAAATATATTTCACTAAATCCACGTTTAACACTATTAGTGCCAATCGCCCCAAAATCTTGTCGATAATTTGTGTCTTTAGCGAAAGGAAACAAATAAGGATTATTCCCAGAATTAGGAACCCATCGCTCAATACCTGTAGAGCCAAAAATATACAAGTTATCGCTTAATGTTTCCAAGCTTACTGCTTGTGTTAATTGGCTTGATATTTGTGGGACATTATCTAATACAGGCCATTCAAGCATGTTATTAACAGATGATATTGCCCAACTATTAGTATCAAAATCTAAAACAATTGCAACTGTATTTAAAACAACTATTGATATAGGCGTCTTAAATTGAAACCCTTCAGTTTCACCAATTGTTGAAAATGAACCAGCATTTTGGTCATAAACATAAAGATTTCTACCATCAACAATCCCTATTTGATTTTGCAAATTCTCGTCTATTTGAACAGGCAACCCAGTATTTTTTATTCGCCCAATAATTGCAGATTGACCGTTAAAATCTATTTTAAGTACAATAACATTTGTCACTACAATATAAGCACCTTCACCGAACATTGTTCTATGTATTGCCCTTGCTCCCTGATCTGGGGCATTAGGTGAAAATTTACTTAAGAATGGTGTGCAATAAAGATGACCACTTTCACCTGGAAACATATTAAGCAATTGCGGATAACCAAGCCTTGTATTCCAATCAGGAACAGTGCCAGCGTTTATGGGTATCGGTGTCGGCTTATCCTGTTGGGGTTGTAGCATTATCTGCATCCCCTTGCGGTTGTTGCTGATCAGGCTGTGGCTGCTGTCCTTGCGGTTGTTTTTGTCCTTGCTCTCCCTGTTGTTGCATTTGCTCTTGCTGTTCATGCTCCATCAATATCTGACGAGCATTATCAATAATTCTTTGTGATTCATCAGAATGTGACTTAACAGCATCTATTTGTTGTTGCAAATGCTGATCACCAGCTTTTAACATTAGATTGCCCAAATCAATATCAGAGTCTTGCTGGTCTTTCATTGCCTTGTTAGCTGCAACCATTCTGTCTGTTTCTTTTCCGTATTGCATTGCATCTGCTTTCTTATGCTCAGCAAATGCCATTGCATTAGCACTTTTAACTTGAGGGTCAATCTCAGACATCATTTGCTGTTGCTGTATTTGTTGCTCCAATTGTTGCTGTTGTTGTTGTTTTTTAGCCTGATCATATTGCATTTTTGTAATTGAACCTTGAGAGTAATCAATCAAATTCTGGTCCATAGTTGCAGCAACACGCCTTTCAAGTTCTCCTGCGTATGGAGTATCAAGAGAGCGCATAAATATATCACCAGTAACTTGAAATAACTGAGGATTAATTTGATAAATCTGAGTTAAATATCTTACGATATTTTCTTTTTGCATCGTTGGATTAGGACCAGCTTTAATACGCCATTCAAAATTGTTATTGATATCTTTTATGTTATTTAATATATCGCCAGTTTCACTGCATTGATTAATAGTAATCGCGCTACCGCTACCATCTTTATTTTTAACAAGTATTGTTCTTTCTTCGGTAATAATCATCGGTATCATTTGTTTAAAAAGAACACCAACAGTATCAACAAAATATATATGCCTTGCAATAATATAATCATTAATCATATTCATATTATGAGTGAATTTATCCATAGCTTTACCAGACAATATAGTCTGCTGTGGATTAATCTGATTAGCCATTGCGCCGCTAATCTCATCAATCTGATTTTTAATAAGATTAGAATATTCAATCATCGATTGAGATAATTGTGCTGGTTGCTCACGCCGTATCTTTGATATATCGCCATCAAGTATAAATGCTCCTTCATATTGATTTATCTTCTTTGCATTCAATTGCTGCGAAGGATTAGGGACATGCTCTGTAGCCATTATCCACTTATCTCCACTGCAATTTTTAGCTTGAGTAGCTAACTGAGATGTTAGGTAATTAAGAAGCTTTTGCGCACCTTCCATATCGTAAGTAAGTGGTGATGTAAATTCACCATCCTCAGGGTCCCATGTCGTTAAACCATCATGAAACAATAAACCTAAATCATAAAGCGGAAATTTTCTAGGCTTTTCTATTTCTTCATCATTCAATAATCTTTTGTAGTAAATGCAGCATACTGGTTCAAATTTAGTAAGTGGAAGACTGTATTTAATATCATCTTCTTCAAAATCCATTTGAGATAAATCAGATTTTTTAGAAAGATTATTTTTGTCATCAAAACTTAATAAATCCTTTCGCTTATAAACACCAGTATTTAAAAGACAATATTCCTTGTCTTCATATACTCGATACCAATAATCAATCATAACGTTATTTTTTTTACGTAATGTCTTTGAGCCCTTCATTTTAGGATAAGCTTGTATCACTTCCTTATGCGTGACATTCCTCACTACACCACAATAACGTCCATCAATCTTGTTAGGGTGCATAGAATTCTTGTCCCAAAAACACATAGATGGGTCTTTATGCACAATTAAAGTAGGAACCTTATTTAAAGTATCTCTGTCTTCGCGATCATAATTAACTTCAAGTGCAGCATATCCATATTCAGCACATTTCATTAGAACATCATCAAACTTATTACGCATGTGATCATTAAGCGTTATAGATGAAAGAACCAATTGAAATGCATTAGTTTCTTCTACTCTTTCAATTGTTTCTTTGCTTATTGGGGCAATATCAAGTGTAAATTCAATCTCATTTGCTTGAGCCTTGAATCTTTTCATGATTTTTTTTGTATTATTTACAGTTAAACTCTCTTTGTTTTGACGCGCACGCTTATCAGGTATTCCTGCATCCCATTGTTCTCCATTACAAAATTTAATAGATTTCTTTCCTCGCTCATTATTCTTTGAATAGTAAGCTTTCCAGCTATTTATCTGGTCATTAATCTCTTTGGCGGTAATCTTCATCATTGCGTAATAATCGGCCTAATTGTACGCTCACGGTTTATCTCTTTTGGGTCACTTATTTGCAATATCCCGCTCTTTTGTACTATTTCCCAAATCTCTTTATCATCAAATTTCATATCTTCATCTTTGAATGCAGCCAAAAATACTTTTGGAACATTCATCATATACAATCGCTTAATAAGTTCTTTATTACGCAAATGCGTATCCATTGAATAATAATTTAAACCAACTACTGCTTGATCAGTTTGATGCCTTAAGTTTTTCTCCATCTCTTCATTAGCTACTTTAGCAACATTCTTAATCAAATCAGTATCAGTCATTTCTGATGGATTAATTCCAGATTTCTCTAATTGTTCCATTAATTCAATGCGTGTCTCGTCAGGCAAGAAACTACCCATATCGCGAACCTTTTTACGCTTATCTGCAATTGTTTCTTTAACTTCTTTCACTTCCTCAGTCATAATTTCCCCCTAGTATATTTTCTCAAGTTCGAATAAATCTTTAGATTGTTTAGGCTTGTCATAAAACGAATAGTAATAAAGGCAACCATACTGACAAGCATCTGCAGGATGACTGTATTTATTCTTTTCAGGGACTTCCCGATATCTTTCATCTGTGCTTATTTTTATCTGGCTGTAATAATATTCACCGTTCATGCCTTGCCTTAACAAATGACAATTAGACGAAAGCATAAATACTGGCTGACCACCAGCCATCTTACGAAGGAAGAATGAAACAGCATCCAGTCTAGGTTGCAAAGCATTTGTTCGAGATGGCCTGCAAATAATTCCATGCTTTTTAAGTATCTGAAAACAAGTACTATCAGCATCAGCATGAGAAGCACCACCTGACGGGTCACCTTCGCTAATATATTTCTTCTTCCATCCTGAATAGTTTTTATTCAAATGAGGAACGCAAATATCACCCGCAAACTCATCAAGCTTCATGTCTTCAGCGCATATCTCATCAAGAACCATTAAATTGCCTGTAGCAGACATTTGCATTAAAACCATAGCAGGAGTAATACCGAAGTCAAAGAAGATTCCAAGATCAATTAATGGGCTATAACGAAGTGATTCTATGCAGTGTATTCGATCATTGTATTCAGGAAATACGCGCTTGTTCTTTCTAACTATTCCGTAATTACCTTGATAAGAAACATTAATCGTATCGTCATTATGGCTATTAACTAGATTAAGCCAATACTGAGGGTCTTGCTGGTTTTTAACATAATCAGCTTTATCGTTATTAATATAAGCTGTGCCATCCAATGATATGGCTTGAGGAATAGATGAATCTGTCATACTATCTGCTTTCAACACGGCCGGCTCATATTTAAAAATTCTTTCACCTTTTGGTTTTTGTATCTCAAATCTTTTGTAAATCCAATGTGACGCATCTGGCGGATTAGTATCAGCAATTATTCCAGTCCAAGTTATCTTGCAGCCCATCTTCTTAGGAGGATATCTATTAACACGCTCCATCGCTTCCTCAAATAAACGCTCACTAAAATATTGAAGTTCATTAAAATAAATTCCAGTCAACTCTAATGACTTTAACTTCTGAACATCATCATCATTAGCCAATGGTAAAAACAAAACTTCGAGACACATGTCAGCAACTTGTATTAAATGGCAAATAGGTGAATCATATTTAATCTTGCCGTATATCTTTTCTGGAAACCAATCCTGCCATGTCTTTATAGTTGTACTCTTAAGCTCAGGATATGTACTCCTACATATTGCCCATCTACTGTATCTATAACCATCATCAGCTTGTTCTTGTTCTGCTCCACGTCTAAATATCTCTAAACAATTTGCAACGCTCTTACCGCATCCAACTGGCCCTATAAGTAATCTTGAAAAGCTATCATCAAGATGAAACTGGCTTGCTGTCTTCGTTGCGTTGTACGTTATCGACGGCATCAGCTACCTTTTCTTTGTTAACGTTAAATACCATTTGAAAACCTTCTACAAATTCATCAGATGTAATCTCTACTGATTTAAGCTTTGGTAATAAATATTGGCACAAATCAGATGCAGCTTCTCTTCTTGCCTGTATACCTACAAGCTTTGGGTATCCTTCAACAGTACCCATAGCTATATCAGAAAGTATCTCAAAAGGATTGCATTTTTTTCGCTGAAGAATTTCTGCAATATCATAAATTATTCTGTTTTTTGAGCCTTTTGGCCTTCCGGCTGGATTACCTGATTGTCCTTTCTTGAATAGAGTAGAGTTATCAGTAGCTACCATTCTGCAAAATTCCTGTTAATAGCCTTTCTTTTCTTTGCCCTTTTTCATAGGCTTCATTTTAATTTTAATCTCTAACTTACCTTTCATTTTCTTAGGTTTTTTCATTTCTTTCATTTCCTCTTTCATCATCTTTTTCACTTCTTTCTCCCAAGTCTAGCTTTACGAATAGCGGCTTTGACAATCTTTTTGTCTTTACGTTCATCAATTCTCTCTTCTTGATGATGAAATTTCATGTGCTTTTTCTTGTAAGCATCAAACTCTTTTTTGGTTAATAAATTCGTATCAACTGTCATAAAATACCTAAAAATAGTGGCGTGCAACCGTTAAACACTATCACCGAGCGTTTCCGCTACTTATTGTCATAAACAAACATCATTGTAAAAATCAATAAATGATTTTCCGGATACTGGATTCGAACCATACTTCCACTTACAAATTTCATAAAATCATGCCGGTGATCATTCTTGATGCTCCATCCGCCTCACGCTTACAGAGACAAACGGTCATAACGGATATCCTGGCCTTATTATTCGACTCAACACTATTTATGAAAAACTTAAATGATTGATAAATATAATAAAATAAAAGTTATCCACATACTTATCCACAGAAAATTGAAAGTTATCCACAGATATTTGACTTATATATTATTAATAAAACAATGTCAATAAAATTAATTCAAAAATATCTTAAAATAACGGTTGACAACGTTGTCGCCTATGGTTACACTGACTTCATGATGTAAAAATTAACTAGGAAGGGAGATACGGAGATGATACTTACAGACAACCAATTGCAAAGAGTTAGAGATGATTGGCAGAAATTAGCAGGAGATCAGGAAATAACAAAAATAGAACAAATAAAAAGCTGTATTTATACAACAATTTCAGAATTAGGCGCATTAAGACTATTAAGTAAATATAGAAATACAGATAAAGTACGCGCATTCCAAGACAACAATGGTAATTGGAATTTTAGTCTTGAATTAAACATATAGGAGATACGGAAATGAATGAAATTAAATTCGAAACCTCAAAATTGCTAAAATTAATTAGAGGTCATCAAAATTTCAAGACATGGAAAAAAGATAATTTAGAAATAATTCCGTTCGATTCCGGTCATTTTAAAATATTTAATCATGAATCTTTTGAATATATTGAAAAACAATTTAATTCAGTAGAAGCTGCAAAATCATATTTAACTAATTAACGCTTGATCCAGCGTTTACCTTAGGGGCATAGGTAATGCCCCACCTATTCTAGGAGTATTAAATTGTCAATATATTACGACACAATAAAATCTATAAAAAACGTAGTTAAAATAGGCACTAGTACTGGTGCAATTTTCATAAAACCTTGCGATAACTGCAAATTTGAGAAATCCGAATGAAATACGACGACAAAGCAAAAGCCAGAGATTCAAAGTTCAGAGAGAAGATGAAAGCTAACGGATTCGTACGCCTATGCAGATGGGTTAAGAAAGACAAAATACCATTATGCCCATGTTATTCTTTTTATATTCATGGTGAAGCTATTAGAACGTGTAAGTGTGTTTGCCATGAGGAAATTAAATAATGCCATGTAATTGCGATGGAATGGACGGAATGGTGTATGATTCGCATAATACAGAATTAGAGAAAAAATGGGAAGAACAAAAACAAACTAAAGAAGCGTTATGCAAATTATTAACTCATATATTTTTTGATACTGATGATAAAGAACTTATAAATAATATCAAAGAAAAAGCATCAAGATTAAAATACTGGTACATAGAACATTTACATGAAGACATAAAAATATGTGAAGACATGATTCAGGAATACAATTTAAGATTTAAATTTGAAGAAAGAGAAAAATGGGAAAATAAGCGATTAAATAAAATAAAACAATTAAAAGAAATTGAAAAAATTATATCTGATGAATGGTCGGAATAGCATGATTTGAACATGCGACCTATGCTGTCTCCGTAACCATTTAAGGCATATTTATAACGGGTCATACTTAAGCATCGCGCTACCTGGCTGCGCTATATTCCGATATCGGCACAGAAATCTTAAGTCTCTTATTGTAATTATCATCATAAGCCTTTGCAACTCCATCACTTTTGATAATCAAAACATTCTCAGCATTCCTAAACTGCGCTGCATTACTGAAATTATAGCTACCAGTAATAACGATATCATCATCAATAATAATGACCTTATTATGCGCGATAGCAGGTTTTAGATCAATCCATACAGGTATATGCTGATTCATGAAATAAATCGCTGCCGAATATCCTTTATTGCGATACTGGGACTTATCAAGTATGATCTGCACCCTAACGCCACGCCTATTGGCTCCGGATAATGCACTTGAAATTGGCGCTGACGTCAATTGGTATGCCTGCACCTCAATTGTTCGCTGTGCGTTATTTATTGCGTTTATAATACGCAAGTCACATCTTTGACCTGGCGTAAAGCATGGCTCAACATCAGCCTGCAATGAATAAGAAATTACAGGAAAAAATAAAGCCAGTAATAAAACCGATTCCTTCATTCAATCACCTTGATTTAATAAGTTTTGTTTTACCGCATGCAATGCAATGTTTGTAAAAATCTCCAAAAGAGACTATTTTTTCATCGTCACTAATTTTAAATTTTTCTGCATAATTTTCATAAAAATGCTTGCAATACAATTGCCTTATTTTTTCTATCATTCAATCACCTCATATTTTCCGCAATATCGACATCTTTTAAAAGGTAAAAGTTCATCATGAATATAAAACCAATCATGACCAATAAAAAAACAAACTATTTTTTCAAACATACTCGTACCCGCATTTTTTACAAATATGGCAATTTTTTGTTATAGACATTTCTGCATTACCATTTGCAAGTAACTTAAGGCGCGTTTCTCTACAAAAAACAAATATATGAAAACAAAATAATCTTTTAAACCATTTAATCATTTTTATTAATTCCTTTCCCTGGCTTAAAAAACCACTTAATAAACTCACCAACATATAAACAACCAACAAATATCAATGTAAATAAAAGACCAAGTACGATTAACATGTTATCTCTCCGGTTGGCATATAAATTGCCTCTAATTTTACTATATTTTCTTCTGTAAGATTATCAGCAAAAATAGTCATTCTATACGGTATTTTTCCATAATAACCAAGGGTACTAAACATAAAATTGCTTTTTGGAGGTTTACACCACCACCTTACATCGTTTTTACTTTTAAAAAATTCAAGAGTTTCAATAAACCATTGAAAAAAATCAATTTTGTTTGAATATGTCCAACTACTGGTTAATCCTTTAAGCATTCCTATGTCATTGTTATCTATTATCATTTTTTCAACCCTCTCATATTCTTCGCAAACTGAGCTTTCTTACGAGCAACAGGATTCTTGCTCTTTAGCTCTTTATCGATGAATTCCTCCTTAATCCCTCCACCCTTCTTTACACCACCAGCTTTCTTTGCCATACGCGTGAAAGAGCCTTTAGTGCCTTTCTCTTCCATCTTTTTAACGGCGCTTTGAATCCACTTACCTTTAGCCATTTAATTACTCCTCAATTAAAGAATTACCTATTAAAAGGTTTTAAATAACGATCATCATTCCAAAACCACGCATAGTCCTCATATTTAAACAAACAAAAATCACTAAACTTATAACCATTAAATACTTCTTCAACATTAAAATCTAATACCATTTATAGCTGCATTAGTTTTTTCTGCAACAATTTCAGGAGAATCTTTACTATAAACATCAACAATAATATTTTTCTTTGTCCATTCAGGGAATTTATGATAAGTTGTCTCAATTCCATCATATTCCACTGGCTTGCCATCTCTATAAAAAATTGCTTTTCCTTTCATTTCGCCCTCCCAATAATAAAATTACCGAAAGGAATTCCATCATTTTCATAATTAAGATAAGTAGAGTTTAATCCTTCACGCAATAGCAAATATTGATTAGGTGAAAGAGTAATATGCCTTGTAGTAGCATTAATCTTGTTGCACTCTTTGATATATCTCTCCACCATATCAAAAACTTTCTTGCCTTCCGCTGAAAGTTTATGCCTATTTATTGGCGTATACATTCCTCAATCCTTTTTTCTAGTCTATTCATAACTTCAAACCCTAATTTAAACATACTTGCTGACTTTTCAATAGCCATTTCATAACATTTATTGCAAATAGTACACTTCATACTATTACGAATAAACGCATTAATAAACTTATCCTTACCGCACTGAGGACATTTTTTATTGCCATGATTATTAATGGTAGGAATGCAAGAATTACATATCGCATTAACATTTTTATTACGCCGAAACTCATTTATATGCTTTCGCTTTGAGCAACGCTTGCAGACTTTATCAAAATTAGCGGATGGCATTAAATATCTTCTTTGTTTGCAATATAAGAAATAATCCTTGAAATATATTCGCTCATCTCATCCCCAAAATGTCATTTTTGCAAATCAATTTTATGATCTGCATTTTCACTATTAATGCTAAAATTAATTTTTAAATTTCCGGAAAATGCTAACAGCAAAAATATTAAAAAGATTGTTCTCATCCATGATTCAAAAAACCAATTAATGCATTTACATAAATAATAAAATACTTTCATTCATCTCATCCCCAAATAGTCTTTGATTGCTTTTATGCCTGAATCTACTCCATCAACCAATTGAGTTTCATACCCAACCAAATTCATAAAATTAAACCATTGTATTTGCTCTTTTGTCATTTTCCCATTATGTTTCTTAACTTCTATCCATAAACCATGATAATTTTTTTTTGGAAAAGCCAAAAAAAGATCGCTTACTCCTTTTTTCAATCCTTCTTTCTTCTTTATTTTTCCATCTATCCAGCTACGTCTTCCCTCATTGCAATTTTTCAAAAGAAAATTACTTATTTTAAAATTATCAAATATTTTTATATGATTAGCCCACTCAACAATTGCACACTGAATCTGACTTTCTGTGGGTTCAAGACGCCTTATATTTTTAGTCATCTTTAAAATTCCTCTTGTAATCTTCGACAGCAAATCCTTTTGATTTCAAATATTCAACACACTCTTTAATTTTATCCATTTTGTCTTCTGAGTACCGCGCCAGAACTTCACTCGTTGTAACTGAAGGAAAAGATTTTAATAATCTATTTTTTAAATCTTCAGGAATTTTCTGTTCTCTGATGTCACTCATCGCAATCGCACTCCAATTCATAAAAACCTAAAATTCCAATTTCATTTGTGTTATATTTTGTAATAATATATTCCCTGATCTTTTGCAATAATTTGCTATTCATTTTATCAGACTTATAAAATTCACCACCGCATATATTTGATGTAATAAAACTAACAAAATAATGATAATGCTTATCTTTCATTTTTAAAACACTCCACTTTAATTTGCTCAAATTCTAAATACTCAAACTCAAAACTCTTTCCCTCATCGGGATGTTGTTTAAGTTTAAACTCCTTAACAAATCCGCCTACTTCTCTTGCCAAATGCTCAGCTTTCCATTTATGTTGAAATATACCGATTGTATCATCAACCTTCAATGAATCAATTTTTTGAACAAGATAAAGCCTCATTGAAAACTCCAACAATTAAAATAAAATTCAGTACCTAATGCTATAGAAAAACAAGATATAGAAAATAAAATTACAATAAATAAGAAAAGCTTATCTTCATTCATAAAAATAATTTATCCTGAAAAATTAAGTAATACATAACTTTCACAAAACCAATTAAAATAATAGAAGTCATCATAAGTAAAAATATCCCAATAAACATACAAAATAAATACCAAAGTATTTTTTCAATCACTCCACCCTCTCCTCAAAATATATAGCTTCTGGCCCACATTTCCCTGAAATTGATCTTGCAGATAAACAATATTCTGTGCTTTTCCCCGTAACAAGACTAAAACTAACATTTTTATTTCCACAAATAGACTGTTCACCATGCCGAGATGAAAATTTACAATCTTTACATAATTTCATTCAACTTCCTCCTCAATAACCTTAAAAATCTTATGATCTGCATCCTGTATTTTTTTATAATTATCAACAAATTCACGCGCAGAACTCAAAGACCCAAATCTTCTCGTTTCTTGACTATGCAAAGCAATCATTATTACTTTCCAATAAACTGTAATATTTTGGGCTTCTAAACTTTCAGTCATTTTTAAATTTCTTTCACTTTCATTGAATACCCTTGACAAAACTTCTTGAAAATCATCAACAGAAATTTTTTTTAAAGCCTCTATTATGCCATCCATATTGTGATACTTTTTTACTCCAGTAATAGTTAAATTTTCATCCACTTTTAACCCCCATTTCATCAAAATTGAACATCCAAAATTATCCCTTGAAACACCCTCAATTCGTACCATTTTTTGCCTCTTATTTCCAGTAATAATATTCTATATATACTATTTATTTTAAAAACTACCATTTTTCAAAAAACTTAAAAAACAACCATCAAAGTATAAAATTAAATCAAATTCTACCCACTAAATTTTACAATAGCAGAATTTTAATGCCTTACCCTATACATAACCATTACCCACCGCTCAAATATTCCTCTACGGCAAAAATATTCTCCCTGCATTCGCTTTTTCGAGTTATCATTTTTTGCACCGCATCAAAAACCTTCGGATTTAATTTTTTGAAATATTCAAAACCTGTCATCCCCAAAGCTTTTGCTTCTGACTTACTTTTTCGCGCACCAAGAATATTTTTTGCTGCGAGTGAATTTGGTTGCATTTTTAAAATCCAAGCATCATCGTGGAAAGAACACATTCGAATATTTTTAATATTTCCAAATTCATCTAAATTTCCTCTTGTTTGTTCTGCTTTATTTTTACAAGGCTCTACAAAACATCTATCAACATTCATTTTTTCATAATGCAATTTATTTGCATTTTTTTTTGCAAGATTAATAATTGCTGCTCGAGTAGGCGCATACTTTTCATTTTCATTCGTATAAGTTCTAAACGCATTGCGAATATGAAAATAATCAAACCCTTTCAATTCTTCAAACCATTCATTAACCATCGCAGTTGAAATAGCAGCACGAAAATTCTGAAAGCAATTAATCATGATTGAAGAAAATTCAGTTTTGTCAGTCGCTAACATATTCGCCTCTAAGTTTCTTTTGATTCTCCTCTGCGATAATTCCTTCAAGCACAAGTTGGTTGTGTTCAACTGCATTTAATTTGTAACCAGAAGGCCCGCTTTTAAAATTGTTTTGTTCCTTGGCGAGCCACCCATTCACAAATCTCAAAATCCCTCTTTTCGTTTTTTGCTTTTTTGGATTTGAAAAACTCCATGCCCTCATCTCTCTCAATTTTTGCCTCACGTCAACATTTGGGTAACTGCTTACAAATTCCAAAACTATTCGTTCGGATATCCCAACTTCGTCACCTCCCAGAACGGGAATGAAAATGAAAATCGGTTCGTCGATTTTTGCAAGCGAGGAGCCAGGGGGTTTTCCTGGCTCCGCGCAGAAATCTTTTGATTCTTCTTTTTTTGAATTTGAGTTTGAATTTGAGATTGTATTTGTATTTGTATTTGTATTTGATATAGCAATCACGCCGCATTGCTCTGAGCATTGCTCCGAGCATTCTGTGAGCAATGCTGCCGGCATGCTGGGAGCATTGCTCTGAGCATCGCTTCCCCATCGAGTTTCAGCAGCCTTTTTTGCCTGTGAAGCCCTATTTAAAGCCTTTTCTTTATAATCCTTAAGTTCTTGTTCAATTCTTTTATGGTAAAAATGCCCTTCCTTTTTGGAGAAAAAAAGTTTTAAGTTTGCGAAAACTTTTTTGAACCTTTTTGGCGCCATTTTGGCGATCAAACTGAGCTTTTTTAGATCATCAGGAAGTGGTTTTTCGGTGTGCCAATAGTCAATTATTAGGAGCAAATAAGCACCATGCTCCTCCGTAGAAAGTCGCGAAGTGTCCTCCATGTAATCTTTGGTATAAAAAGGCATATAAGGTTTTGCTGCCATACACTAATCCAATTAAAATGAAAAGACCAATAAATAAGGGGAATATTTTATATTTGAAAAATGATTGTAAGTCAATGGTTAAATATAGTAAACTTTATTTCATTAATATTTTTGGAAAAAATTATGCAAAATTTAAAAACGATAGGTAGTAGATTGAAATACGCCATTAGATTGAGATTCAGTAGTCAACGAAAACTATCACAAGGTACAGAAACAGATCAAACATTAATTTCTCATTATTGTAATGATAGAAAAATTCCTTCACCCGTGAAAATTATAAAAATATCATCTTTTCTTAATATTTCACCGCATTGGTTAAGAGATGGAATAGGAACACATAAAGATAACTTTAATGATTATGTGTTTAGCGAAGTAAAAAATAATCCAGAAAAAAATATAACTAAATTCAAATTAATTGAAGGGTCAAATGATACTTATGAGTTGACTATTGTATTAGAAAAACCAGAAATAAAGTTCTTATTTGATCGGTACGAAAAAATAATTTAAATATTTTTTACAAAACACTTGACAAGTATTTGACAAGTATGAAATACTGCATCTCATACGGTCACAAACAAATTAAAAAGCTAAATAAACAATAACGAAGTCATTAACTATAAGTGACCGTTTTTATGAAGATATAGGATATGAGTATTGTGAGATTGCCACCTCGTGGAGAAGACGAATACTCAAAGTCTGGAAGATGAGAAGACAAATCCCTACTTCTCCGTGTAATGGGATATAGGTACTCATTAAAAGGTGAAAACCCTTTATATCTTCACCAGTTTACGAAGGATGCGGCGTGGTTTAGTGACACGCGTCAAAATGATTAGATAAGTATCAATTTAATTATTTATGATGGGTAAAGCATTGATGGATACAAGCAATAGCGCTCAAGCTTAAGTTAATAGCGTTTAAAAGAGACTTAAAATGCTCCTAGCCAGTGCAATTCTGGCCATCCTTCACTTATTTTTGAACGGACAAGGTTTTTATGAAAGAAAGAAAAGATATTTTTGATTTGAGTGATATAACTGATATTTCAAAAAAAGTCGAATTAAATCTAGTTGGCTTAAGAATTCATAAAAAAACTAAAAAACTTTTAGATTTATTTAATATAAAGACAAGTTTAAGTATAGATGAGATTTTAGTTGCTCTTTATAGACTTTATAGAATAGAAGAAACTAGAGAATGGGTAAGTTCAACGCTTTACAATTTAAGTAGAAAAAATCTTGTTAAGAAACATAAAATAATAAGAGGTTTTTATGAAAGAACGGACAAGGTATCACCGATTCCTTGTGGACGTCCTGCCAGTGACGTGTCCTGAGACTGGCATGATATTGACATCCTCGCACCTACCCGGAAAGAGGATAAAAACATCCGGCTCCGTGATGTGTCTAAGACGGGCTTTATTTTAGGGATGGATTTATGGACAAAATAGACGAAGTTATAAAACTTGCTGAAAAAGAGTTTAAAATTTACGAAGAAGAATATCCTGTAATTATATACAATATTAAATTTAAAGTTTTAAAAAAAGAAATAATCGGACTTATTAAAACCTTAAGGGAGGATGGCGATGAAAGAAGTAAATCGTGAAATAGACAATGCGTTTAATCAACTAATAAATACTTACAAAGTAGATGCAAGAAATATGTACGATGAATTATACGAAAAATCTGTTGAGTTTGATAATAGGCATATTGAAACACTTAATAAGCTTCGCGAAAAATTAAAATACGATATTGACTTAGCTGTTGGAGATAAACTTGAGGAGAAATATAAATGATGTATATAAAAGCAACAAGAAGTATTGACGTGATTAAAGAAGAAGAAAATGCAAAAACTATTATTTTTCTTGAGCCCGGGATGAATTTAACTCAATTTAGTAAAGGTAGTTGTATAAAATTTCAAAGTGGTCATTCCATATTTGTTAATGAAAAATTAGATAAATTAATGAAATCTATTGAGTCATTGGAGGTTTAAATGTCAAATGATCGTTATCGTGAGTTAATAGATTCAATGGCTGCTGAAGTTGATACTAACGGTGAATTTCCTAATAAATACTCTGATGAGTTTATTGAATGCGCATCTGAATCATTAAGAAAAGAGATTGATACTATACAGATAAAAGGTCTTTTGGTGTTTGATGCAATAATTAAAGGTGATAAAAAAGATGGTAGATTACTTGAAATGATATCTAAATACATGACAGAAGAAAGCGATACATTAAAAAAAGTACTCGCAATAGCAATATGTGAATTAATAACTGATAACGTGATTAACTTCTACGAAGAAGATATCTTTGATGATGTAAAGAAAGTCTATAAGCGTAAATATTGTGAAGATAATTGGAATTATTCTGTTTATAACTCTACTGAACAGTTACCGCATTGCGGATAGGAGATTTACTATGAGCTACATTATGCATGATTTTTCACACAGATACCATGATTCTATACAAGACATACTTAATATTAATTATTTGAGGTCTGAACTTGATAAAAAAATAGGAAATATTAATAAATTAAAAAAGAATAACTCTATCATTAGTAATGAATATTATGTGAACAAGATCGTAAGAGAAAGGAAAATAAAAAAACTTGAATTAGAACTTTTTGGGACTTGATTATGGAAGATGATCTTCAACAACTTGCGTATCAGTGTGAACTTGAATTTAGACGATTTATAGAGGAGAGTATTAATGGCGCTTCGAGGGAGAAAACCAGAGAAAGTGGAGAAGAGACTGAAGGCTCTATTTTACGGGATGGCTGGTGTTGGTAAAACAACTGCTGCAATTCAGTTTCCAAAACCATATCTAATAGATACTGAAAAAGGCGCCGAGAATGATCAGTATGTTGAAATTCTAAAAGAAAAAGAAGGCGCTATATTCTCAACAACTGATTTCTTTGAGTTAATAGAAGAGGTAAAGGCTTTATTAACAACAAAACATGATTATAAAACATTGATAATTGACCCTCTTACTGTGCTTTATAATACGCTATTAGAGCAGGCTGAAAAGAAAGTAGGTAGTGAATTCGGTCGTCATTATGGAGAAGCTAATAAGAGCGTTAAACACCTTTTAAATTTGCTTTTACGGCTTGATATGAATGTTATTATTACTTCTCATTCTAAAAATGAATACGGTCAAGGAATGATTGTCTTAGGACAAACTTTCGATTGCTATAAAAAACTTGATTATCTTTTTGATATTGTGTTTGAAATACAAAAACGCGGAAAAGAAAGAGTTGGTGTTGTTAAGAAAACTCGCATAGAAACTTTTGGAGATGGAGAGACATTCCCATTTTCTTATGAAGAAATAGCAAAAAGATACGGTAAAAAAGTATTGGAAAAGAAAGCATCAATTGAATTATTAGCAACTAAAGAAGAAGTTATAGAAGTAAAACGACTAATTGAACTTTTAAAAATACCTGAAGATAATTATCAAAAATGGCTTAATAAAGCTTCTGCTGAATCATTTGATGAAATGAAATCTGATGATATTCAAAAATGTATTAATCACCTTAAATCACAAGTAACAGGAGAGTAAAATGGCAGATTTAGAATTTACACCAAAAACAGAAAAGGAGGTATCTTGCTTGTTAGAAGAAGGTCAAGGTTCATTTGAAGTTATTAAATCTGTTAAAAGAGTTTCAGAAGCAGGAAATTCTTATATAGCATTAACTTTAAAATGTTGGGATAAGAATGGAATGCAAGGTCTTATTTTCGATAATATTATGAACGGAGATCATCCATTTGTTCAAAGAAAAATAAGACATTTTTGTTATACGGTCGGCCTTCAAAAAGAATATCAAGAAGGTAAGTTAAATGCTTTTATGTGTGAAAATAAAACTGGCAATCTTTTGATAGGAATACAAAAAGATAAAAAAGGTGATAAACCAGATAAAAACTGTGTTTCGGATTATATTTTTATTGAAAAAAATACAATTAATGAAAATCCAATAGATGATTCAATACCTTTTTAACTTAGGAGAAAACCGTGATAGATATAGAAAACTTAACACTTAAACAAATTAATGAAATTAATAAATTATCTAAAAATTGTAATAAACCTCACCCGTATAAAATTGGTCAAAATTATTTTATACGAACTGTAACATATTTTTTTACTGGTAAATTAGTTGAAGTTTTAGATTACGAAATTGTTATTGAAGATGCCGCATGGATACCAGATACCGGAAGATATTCTGATTCTTTTAAAACTGGCGAACATTCTGAAGTAGAACCAATTGAAGGTAAATTAATAATTGGACGTCAAGCAATTATTGACTGCACAGAATGGAATAAACCTTTACCAAGAAAACAGAAATGATATCAGTTCTTGAAAGAGGGTCTAGGTCTATGTCTGGGTCTGGGTCTGGGTCTAGGTCTTGGTCTGTGTCTGGGTCTGGGTATTGGTATTGGTCTTGGTCTAGGTCTTGGTCTTGGTCTGGGTCTAGGTCTGTGTCTAGGTCTTGGTCTGTGTCTAGGTCTTGGTCTGGGTCTTGGTCTGGGTCTGGGTCTTGGTCTGTGTAAATTTAAGGATTATAAGATGATATCAGTTCTTGAAAGAGGGTCTTTGTCTTGGTCTGGGTCTAGGTCTAGGTCTGTGTCTGGGTCTAGGTCTGTGTCTGAGTCTATGTCTATGTATTGGTCTAGGTCTGGGTCTTGGTCTAGGTCTAGGTCTGGGTCTTGGTCTTGGTCTGTGTCTAGGTCTGTGTCTGGGTCTTGGTCTGTGTCTAGGTCTATGTATTGGTCTGGGTCTTGGTCTGGGTCTGGGTCTGGGTCTTGGTCTGGGTCTGG
>Ga0070712_100000137_pt1 | contig 38061 bp, 33 predicted proteins | sample LARL81metaG_FD_71396 | JGI IMG/M metagenome (GOLD analysis project Ga0070712, IMG submission 71396) | Corn, switchgrass and miscanthus rhizosphere microbial communities from Kellogg Biological Station, Michigan, USA - LAR L8-1 metaG | ecosystem: Host-associated > Plants > Roots > Rhizosphere ...
GAGGGAAGGCTGCGGATCAAGGAGAACACTCTCCCATTCGACACGTACCCGACACAGCGCGGGATTGCGCGTGTCCCACGGGTGGGCGAGTGTGCGGACCAGCTGTATGCCTGGACGCCATTCATCCGAGATAAGAACCGGATGCGCTAATGAGCGCCCGTCCGGGTCTGTGCGGGGGGCACTGGGTAACTGGTGTCCCTACCGCGATCGCCAATCTGGAAGCGGGCTTCCGAAAAAACTTTCTTAAGCCACGGTTGATGCACTCTGGTACGACCGTCGTCATCCCACTTTACGACTGCGTCATCTTCGTTAGCGCGCTCAACGGTACCGAATTCCTCTGTTGGTGTTCCGAAATCACCCAGACCCTCGACGCGATCACCGGGAGTCAGTTCTGGGTCGGGAGCAGACGGCCGCGACAGCGATGGCCTCTTGGCGCGATCTGCGTCAGCAGTTGCTCCGGAGTGTGCCAACGGTGGTTGTGGGGCTTTGCGAAGTTTCGGTATCCGTTTGTTGGTACGGGTCATCTTCCAATTCTCTTCCGTGCGCCGGATCTAATCCGCTGCCATAATAGTCGCATTCATGTTGCTGCGCGGACTCGTGATGTGCTTGACGTAGCACTCCTCGTGCACCGCCTTACCGTTTTCGTCGGCAGAAAGATCAGCCGACAAATCCACTGGTTTGCTGCAAAGTTTGCAGGGTATGTCTGCGAAAGGGTGACCACCCATAGTGCCTCCTTTGGACGGTCACAAGTAGCTTAAGCCACGAATCGAAATCGTGGATGGTCAAGATTGATCAACGTGAAATCGCTGCATATAATGCGGGCCATGCCGCGCGAGCTGGTGTGGATAGACCAACCGCGCCTTCGTGGTTGGGGCTGTTCCGAATGTGGATGGGTCTTCAACCCATCGGGTCCGCCTTCTGTGGAAGATTTCAACGCGATGATGCGGAATTTTGAATCTCAACGCGACAAGGAGTTTGCCGCGCACCGTTGCGTCGAGCACCCGCGCCAATCAAAGCCTACCCGTGCCACCCCGCCAAAGGTCTAAAAGGTAGGTTTTCAAAAGTGATCAATACAGAACAGACCTTAGTTTAGACCATGAATTACCGTAGGACTCTCGTCCCCCCTGGGGCGATATTCCGTATTAGTAGTGCTGTTCTGAAGAAATCAGGTACTACATGGATGAAGCACGATCTCAATCGTGGTATCAGCTCTGCGCCGCTGCCGTTATAGAGTTGGACCCAAAGCAGCTGATTGATCGCGTGGATGCGGCTGAAGCGGCAATTCACGGTCGTCTGCGGGATTTGCGGTACGACAGCGACCATCATGAAGAACGCCAACTCATGGAAGACGCGCAACGCACCCTAGCGTTCTTGCGTCGTTGTCCTTAAGCGATTGCCGCGGGGCGTGACGCCAACTAAAGCGGGAAACAAGGCGCTCGAACATAAGCCAGAGCAACCGTCGTCATCTCCGGAGACGCCTCCTGTCAATGTGCAGTCTTGAACAGACAGTGGCCGACGATCGAGCGAAACTTTCAGAAAATCTTGATGGATGTAGCGTTTTGCTCCCACAAAACTACATGACGATTATCGGTGACAATGAGTAATCTTCGACAGCCTGAAGAACCCAAGAAGGAAGTAGTGGAGTGCGCTATCGTTGAATTGTTGGAAATAGCTCAATGCCACGGCATTACTCCCGCTGATTTTATTCAATTGCTGGATTCGGGAATGCAGATATCTGATTTCCTGGCATCGATGACTCCGCTCGCAAACGCCAACGACAGCATCGATTGCGATTCATAACTACTCACCGACAAACGCGATTCGAGTGCAGGCAGTTCTTCACTGTCGTTATCAGGCTTCGCACTCAAATTTCAATTCCTTTCGATCCGTTTCAAAGTCTGAAGAGTTTTGAAGTTAGTCGAATATGCTGAGCGTAATTAAGGTGTTTTGCGCTCAGAACCCCTAATTGCTCTTCGCCAGCGCCGATTCTGGACGCTCCGAGAGACTCTCCGCCCCCAAAGCCGGCTTGGTCAACAACACTAGTGCCCCGCCCCCGGCCGTCCCCTGCCCACTGACTTTTTCAGAGCGAACACGATCGGGACGCATGCGAAACAGACGAGCGCCATGTAGCGAAAGTCATCCACGTACGACCACAGACGCGATTGTGCATTCAACGCCTGGTTGAGCAAGCCGTACGCCTGCGCCGTTGCGGTTGTCGGCGGTGCGCCCTGCGAGCCCAGGTATTGCTGGATTCCGGCCACCGCCCCTTGCACTTCGACCCGTCCTTGCGATAGCGATGCACCCAATTCATTGCGATGCACTTGCGCATGGCGCGCCACGATCGTATTCACGATCGAGATGCCGATGCTTCCACCGATATTGCGCAGAAGATTGTAGAGGCCACTTGCGTTCCCGATCTCTTCATTCTTGAGGAAGGCCATCGTTGTCGTGGACAGCGGCACGAACACGCAACCAGATCCAAATCCGCTCAGCACAATCGCCCACAGAAAACTCCACGGGCCGATCGCAAGATTCACCTCGCTGAACCAGATGCTGGTAACGGCAAACAACCCGAACCCGAACGCAATCAGCAATCGATTGTCGATCTTGGCCGTGAGATATCCGATCATCGGCATGGCTAGAATCGCACCGACCCCGCGAGGACTCACCGCCCACCCGGCGGCGAGAGCCGTATAGCCCATCAGTTCCTGATAAAAGAGCGGCAACAATGTGACGAGGCCGTAAATTGCCGCACCGAACAAGCCAATCAGCAGACACCCGATCGCGAAGTTGCGATGTCGAAATACCCGCAGGTCGACTAGTGGCTTGTCATGCCGGAACTCGCGAATCAGAAACGCAACGAAGCTGATGATCAGAATACCCGTGGCCCAACGGATCCAGGTTGCTCCGAACCAATCATCCTCCTGCCCTTTGTCGAGGATGATCTGCAACGCACCCAGCCATACGGCCAGCAAGCCGAGTCCCAAGCCATCAAATTTTCCTGGATGCGCATTCTTGATATAGGGAGGATCCTCCACGAATCGCGAGATCATGAAGACTGCGAACGCCCCGACCGGAATATTGATGTAGAAGGCCCACCGCCACGAATAAGTGTCGGTGAGCCAACCGCCGAGCGTCGGTCCCAACACCGGTGCGACCACCACGCCCAACGCGAACACGGCCATCGCCATTCCCCTTTTCTGGGGAGGAAAGGTCTCGAGCAAGATCGATTGTGAGAGCGGCTGCAATGCGCCGCCGCCTGCGCCCTGCAAAGCTCGGGCAAGCAGGATCATCCCTAGACTCGTCGCCGCTCCGCAGAGGAATGACGACAACGTAAACAGGAAAATGCAGAAAAGAAGAAATCTCTTGCGGCCAAAACGCAGGGAGAACCAGGAACTGGCCGGAAGCACGATCGCATTTGCCACCAGGTAACTCGTCAAAACCCATGTGGCTTCATCATTCGTGGCAGATAGGCTTCCTGCGATATAAGGAAGCGCCACAGCCGCAATGGAGGTGTCGAGCACCTCCATGAACGTCGCCAGCATCACTGCCACCGCAATCAACCAGGGATTGATCTCTGGTTTGGCCATCGTGATGGATTGTGGAGGAGTCATGCCCGAATCGCTTTCAGATTCTGAATAGGGTAATTGGCAAAGATGCTTTTAGGGATACTCTGGTTGAAAAAAATAGTAGGAAAGAGAGAGACGCAAGATGGGAGCCTGTTCCCAAGACGGATTCCGTGTTGAATGCCAACATCAACGTGGGCCGAATTATTGTGGGCAAACGCTCATCTCATTGCTTTCGTGTAGTGGCGTGCAATCTCGGAGGCATACCGAACTCCAACCTGATTGTTGTTTGCTGCCAACCACTCGCTCAATCGCATCTGACCTGTCGACGGTCCTTGCGGCGCCAGGAGGTTGGCCATGAGTCCGCGATACTCTTGCCAGGTCAGAATTACATCTCCGACAAACCATCCGGTAATCAGGGTTGAAAGATAAGCCAGCGGTGCGGGCATGTGAATCAATCGGACTGACCGCTTCACGGATCTGGCGATGAGGCGAACGAGTTCCTCGAACGTATAGGTTTCTAGACCCACGGCATCGATCACCGCGTTCGGTTGATCGCCTACAGCATCTACCATGAGCTGAGCCATGTCCTCTACATAAATTGGCCGGACGCGATATGTGCCGTCCCCGGGAATGCCAAACAGAGGAAAACGTCGAATAAACCATGCGATGTTGTTGATGAGAATGTCTTCTCTACCAAAGATCACGGTCGGGCGCAGGATCGTGTACGAAAGACCTGAATCGATTACCACTTTTTCCAATTCTGCCTTCCCGCGATAGTAGCCCAGCGGCGAGTCGGCGGACGGATTCGCAATGCTTACATGCACGATGCGCCGGACACCGGCGTTTTTGGCAGCGTCAATCAGTGTTTGCGTGTTCCGAACCGCTTTCTCGAAGGTGGCGTCCCCGTGGGGAAAGCGAACCCAGTAGGTATTGATAAGGGTCGATGACCCAAGCAGTGATTGTGCGAGTTGCTCAGGACAATCAAAGTTGTAAGGAAGGACATCCAACGCCGTGCCGAATGGGTTAGGTCTGTCGGGATGACCGGTGAGAGTGCGAATGTGATATCCGCAGTCGAGAAGCAGTTGTGTGGCGTACTTCCCTGTGTAACTGAATGCCCCGGTAATGGTGACGGTCTCCACTCTTACACCGTGGCTGTTTCTACCAAGTCAAGTGCAGCCTTGCGCAACGGTTTCATCAGGGGCAGGGAAGAGATGCGGAGCAAATTCACCAGCAGACCCAGGCTTTTCTCGATCAACTTCTCCGTCCGTTGTTGCCCCGGCGAACGGTCATAAAGCCAAAACATGATCAGTGCCATCTGATACAGCCAGAGCAGATACGGCAAGCGTGGCCTCAAATCGGCTGGAACCTTCACATCACCGCCCTCGATCGCGATCCGCATCTGCTCCACCGCGGCGTCGCGAATCGCATGCGTATCCTCGCTGAACGGAGATAGAGGATCCGCGCCGTCCGGTGCATGCCGGAACAATGCGGCGCAAAATTTGCGGTTCGGTGCCAACAGCTTCAGGCGCTCATCAAGGACCGCGCGAATCCGCTCCTTCAATTTGTTCTTGTGCCCAAGCACCTCATCAACAAGTGGTGTACTGGTCTCCTGCATCTCACGGTAAAAGGCCAGCACGATCGCGTCTTTGGACGAGTAGTAGTAGTACGTCCCGCCCAAAGCCACACCTGCCTTGGCTGCAATGTCGCGCATGGTCGTCTCTTCGAAGCCTTTTTCGCGGAACAGCTCCATCGCGGCTTCGTAGATCTTGCGACGGGTGTCTTCCGCACGCGGCGTCACTCTGGGCTTGATGGTTGTATTTGTCATTGCAGATATTCCCTCACCGTTGACATTTGGTCGTTGGCAGGCGCTACCGCACAAGCGCCAAGCTCTTCTTTACGCAGTTCGTTTGCCAGCGCTTCGGTGTTGTCCGGGCTCAACATGCTTGAGATAAAGTGCCGGTTCTTCGACAGCGCGGCGAACGCCTGCCGTGCCAGGGGCATCAGTAACGGATGCGTCAGCCGCGCGGCCCAGTCGCGATACTCGATCATTGCGTAGAGCACCATGATCCAAGCATGATCATTGAGGTACACGCCGCCTTCGTCGCTGACTACAGCGAGGTCATCTTTGGTCGCGAGATGATCGAGATCGGGAAACATCCGTTTCGCCTTCTCCGATCCCTGCTCCAGAACGGCGATCCCGATCCAAGAACGTTGCACCAGGATCCAGTTCTTCAACCGGCAGCACAGTTCGCATTTTGGATCGTAAAGTACGTAGAGCTTTGTCATATCGTTGCCCCTTCTGGGCGTCCGGCTTTCGCTGTCCGGCTCCGGAAACCCACAACGGCTTTCCCGTCAGTTCACCGGTAGCCGAGCCGTGACTAGCGCACCGCGGCCTTTAACATGGCATCTGGCGCAACGGGTGGGACTGGCGTGAAGGGAGGCCGCTGCACGCGGGCGCTCCGCCGAAAGCGCGAGAAAACATACAGGTTGAAGAAGTGCATTGCTCCGAGAATCAGCAGCACCATGCCCATCTTGTCGCTGAGCAGTTCGATGGCGGCGCGCGAAGTGCTGATCACGTCCGCGGTTTTCAGCGCAAGCGAGACGAAGCCGATGTTGATCAAGTAAAAGCCAACGACCAGCAGATGGTTCACGGAGTCGGCCAGTTCGCGGTTGCCGTGAAAGGCATCGACCAGAAAAATTGCGCCTCTTTTGTAGAGGGTACGGGCGACCCAGATTGTCAGGGTGACGCTGATCAGGATGTAGGTCAGGTACGTTACGACGATAATATTATTGGCGGTTACCATGTGTTCCTCCCCAGTCTTGAACGATGTTGAACATGTTCAAAATAACAATAACTCTAGTCGGGAGAAGTGTCAAAGAAAAAATTGAACATGTTCAAGTATGATTGTTTTCTATACTTGCACTCGAAAGGTAGACCGCATCCTTTCGAATGAGCGAAACCCTAGACGGGCTTCAAAAATCGAGCTCACAGGGCCTCTTCAGGCGAACTCCTACGGCAAGGTAAAGGCAAATAATGCCGCGCCTGCAGGGATCACCACATACTGCTTCCCATCGACCTGAAACGTGATGGCGGTTGAGTAGATCGCCGCCCCCAGCTGTACATGCCACAGATCGTGGCCGGTCTTTGTGTCCAGCGCGATGAAGTTGCCGTCGGATTCTCCTGCAAACACGACTCCGCCTGCCGTCGACAATGCGCCTCCGTTGGGATTGCTGAAGTAGGGAAACGACCACTTTTCGGCTCCGCTCAATGCATCGAGGGCTTTGAGCGCTCCGGTCGGCCGCTCTACCGGGTCGGGCAGGTAGACGCTTCCCAGGAAGTCATGCCCCGCGCGGTAGGGCTGTGGGGCACTGGTGAACAAGTCGCACTCGGTCGAAGTCGCAACATACAGGAGTCCGGTGTCCGGACTATACGAAGGCGCATACCAGTTGGTGAGTCCCAGAGCACCGGGACAGACACGGGTTCCTTCGGGGTTCGTTTTCAGGCTCGCATTTACGACAGGCTTCCCATCGGCGCCGATTTCTGTCGCCCACGTGACTTTTCCAAACGGTTTCGCAGAGAGGAATTTTCCGTCGGTGCGATCCAGCACATAAAGGAATCCGTTGCGGTTCGCTTGCAGCAGAAGCTTGCGGGGGCGCCCCTCCCACTGTGCGTCCAGCAGAATCGGAATCTGGGTCGCGTCATAGTCATACAGGTCATGTGGAGTGAACTGGAAATACCACTTCAGCTTTCCCGTGTCCGCATCCAGCGCGAGCATGCAATTGCTGTACAGGTTGTCGCCGCCGCGTTCGCCGCCGTAGTTGCTGGGCGCCGGATTGCCGGTCGGCCAGTACACCAGATTCAATTCCGGATCGTACGTCCCCGTGATCCACGCCGGGGCTCCACCGGTCTTCCACGAGTCTCCCTTCCATGTTTCATGCCCCGGCTCACCAGGACCGGGAACGGTCTCGAATCGCCACAAGCGCCGTCCGGTAGCCGCGTCGTATGCATCAATGAAGCCCCTCACGCCGTACTCTCCTCCAGAGATGCCCACGATCACCTCGTTCTTCACCACGAGCGGCGCGACCGTGAAGGTGTACGCTTTGTGATAGTCGGCTGCGGTTACATCCCAGAGCACGTTTCCGCTCTTCGTGTCGAGCGCGATGACGTGCGCGTCGAGCGTCGCCACGAACAACCGGTCGCCTAAAATCGCCATTCCGCGGTTTACCATGCCGCAACACGGTTGAAGCTTTTCCGGCAGACTTCGCTGATAGCGCCAGATCGGCCGTCCAGTGCGCGCATCGATGGCAAACGCCCGGTCATTTTGTCCGGTCCCGTAAAGCACGCCGTCCACGACCAAGGGGGTTGTTTCAAACTGTCCCAGGTCGGCCACCTGGAACGTCCATTGCATTGCCAGATGGGACGCGTTATTCGTGCTGATCTGGTCCAGCGTGCTGTAGCGCCATCCCGAATAGCGCCCGGAATATGTGAGCCAATTTTGGGGTTCGTTGGCCGCGCTTTGGAGCCGTTCGTAGGTGACCTGCGCCTGCGACAGCGCAGCACCAAAAAATAGAGCCAGCAGGAGTGCTCGTTTCATTTCGCCTCCTTCGTGCCGCCGGTGTGCAATCCCCGCGATGGCATATTGGCGTTGTCTTCTCCCCGCAAAGTTTCGAGATAGGCAATCAGGTTCTGCAGTTGCGGCCCATCCAGCGCATCCTCGGAATATGGAGGCATCAGCGACCGGCGTTCGTGGGTGACCTCTCGCACATCCTTCTTCAGCAACAAATGCAGCTTCTGATCGGTGGATATCAATTGCACGGAATAGGTGTCCTCGTTCTTGGCTACACCCGTAAGCTTCGTGCCGTCGGCGTTCACGACCGTGACCGTGTCATACACCAGTGCCAGCCCATAGTGATTGTTGGGATCGGTGATCCCGGTGCTCAGGTCTTTATTCGGCTGCCGAATCGAATCGATGAGATATGCGACTGACCGCGAGGCTCCCACCCGCGACAAGTCCGGCCCTAACACACCACCGTGGCCCAAGACCATGTGGCAATCCGCGCATCCGGCCTTGCCATTAAAGATTTCTCTACCTTGTGTTGAATCGCCCATTGCTACGGGATTTTTCGGCGGCGACAGTGAGCGCAGGAAGGAAATGATCGCCCGGATCTCCGAATCCTCTAAAGCGTTGGCTGGCATCTCCGTGCCCGGCACACCTTGGCTGATGGTGCGAAAGATCGCAGCGTCACTGGATCCGTGAGTCCACCGACCTGAAGTCAGATCCGGTCCGCGTCCTCCGCCGCGGGCGTTCAAGCCATGACACGGCGAACAGTTCGCACGAAATACGGATGCGCCTTCTTTCACGGCAGCGGATTTCTCTATAGCGGTCTTCTCCGCGGCATAGAGAGGCGATAAACAGAGGAGGCCAGTGATGGCTGAGCCAAGGCGAAGGACCATCCCGCAAGACAGACTCTTGAATATGGGCACGTGTTTTCCTGGGACGTGAAGTAATCACTATGGAGTGGCAGAGATTTTACACCCCAGGTGTCGCACCGCCTCAACTTCCTCAATCCGAGGAGAGGGGCTTGCATCGCGGTAGAAAGCTTCAGCCGCTGAGATCGCCGGGGGAACTGTGGTGAGCGCTTTTGGCCGTTGGCTATTTTTTGCCGCTCGCGACCACGGCCACCTTATTCACTCCGCTGCAGGCCAGATACAGCTTTCCATCCGGAGTAGCCACCATGTTACGCACTACGCCTCCTCCGGACGGAATAGCCTCCGAACTGAAGCTCTCGGACTTGGGATCAAAACGCACCAGCGTATTCGGGGTCACGCCCGACTCGCTGTACCACACGATGCCATCGTGGCTGACGGCGATGCCATAAGGTTCGGACCCTGATCCACCGGGCGACGCCCACTCCTTCAATAACTTTCCTGAAGTCGGATCAAAGTGCCCTAAATAGCCACGCGCGTAATCGGAAAAGAAAATGGTTCCGTCCGGAGCGAGGGCCAGCCGCCGCGGCCGCGCGCTGGCATTCGGCAGCGTGAACTCCCGGATCGCCATCGATTTGGGATCGATGGTCGCGAGTTTGCTTGTCCCGAACTCGCAAAAGAAGGGTTGGTCATTGGGCAGTACGACGATTCCATACGGCACGGCATGCGAGGTCGGTACTTTCGCCAGAGTCAACTTTCCACTCTTCGGATCTAGCCGCCCAATATAGTTCGTCTCTTCGTTGGTGAACCACAAAATCCCTTCGTGGTCGAATACCGGCGTGTGCGGATCGATTTCGGTGCCGTCGGCCGGGCGATACTCTGTGATCTCTCCTGACTTTGGATCGAGTTTGCCAACGTATCCGCCTGAGATCGCGGTGAACCAGATGTTGCCGTCTCTATCTGCAACCAGGCCATGCGGACCAGATTTGGGAGATTTCAGTGGATATTCCTTGAATTGCCCGGTTGCGGGATCCAGGCGTCCCAACTTGTTCGCGCCCTGGCCCGTGTACCAAAGCGAACCATCGGGAGCGATTGCGGGATCATGGGGACGCGACTTCGCCGTAGGAACGTCATACTCCTTGATCTGTACATTCAATGTCGCAACTGCTGCGGTCGCAGCGATCGTAGCGAGTGTGAGGAATCGCAGTGGAAGAGGCATGGGAACCTCCTTATGCAGAATTCCAACATTGTAGTTCTCAGTTTCAGCTGGTTTCCATCCGGAGAAGACCGGATGCCTGTGCTGCTCGGCGCCGGAGTGATGGCGCAGAAACCCTTTCACCACAGGGAACACGGGGTTCCACAGGGAAACCAGCCAGGTTCAATCAGCCCTTGGCAGGCCAGCTCACTTGCCCGCCCTTGCTGTACGCTAGATTCCCGATGTGCCCCGCCCGCGCGGCGGCCACGCCCGTCTCGACTGGCGCATTCGGCTCTTTCCGCGACTTGATGCATTCGAAGAAATTTTCCATGTGCGTGATGGTTCCATCCCGATAGCTCTTGGAAGTCAGCACAGGATTCTGATCTCTCGGTACGCCTTCTCTGTATACCGTGAATCCGCCGCGATCGATCTTCAGGGTCGCGTCCGTCCCACGGAACTCCAGCCCGCCGTCATCGATTGAGGAGCACATCATGCCTTCGTACACCACATCGAACTCCGGATATCGAAAGGCCGCTTGGATCGTGTCAGGGCAATCCCATTGGTCGAACACGTGCTTGTCGCCCAGCATGAAAGCCTGCTTCGGCGTATCCGCTTTCATCGCCCAATGCACCACGTCGATCCAGTGGGTGAAGAGATCGGTCATGGCGCCGCCGCCAAAATTCCAGAACCAGCGCCAGTGCGCGAACTTCTCGTCGCTGAATGTCTGATCCGGGGCCGATCCCAGCCAGGTCTTCCAGTCGAGAGCCTGCTGGTTAATCGGCTTCATTGCCCAGTTCCGCTGGTAGTTCTGCCACCAGTAGGTACGCACTTGTACGACGCGTCCAAGGCTGCCGGCCTGAATCAGGTCGACAGCATCACGAAAGTGCGTCCAACTGCGTTGCTGCATGCCGCACTGCAGGATTTGCTTGCCGGCGCGGACCGCCTTCGTCAGCGTGGCGCCTTCCTCAATTGCGTGCGTCACCGGCTTCTCGAGAAAGACGTCCTTTCCGGCTTTCAGAGCGTCCACAGCCATCGGGACATGCCAGTGATCGGGGGACGCGATGATCACCGCATCAATGTCTTTGGCCAGAACATCCCGATAGTCGAGATGAACACTCGCGAGGCCGTTCGACCGTTCCTTCACCGCGTCGCTGTTCGGGCCGTACACGTCGCTGACGGCCACGATTTCGTAGGAGATCCCGGCTGCTTTGTCGGCAGCATCGAGCAGCCCTTTCATTCGATGCCCCGCCCCAATGACTCCAATGCGAAGTTTGTCGTTCGCGCCAAAAACGCGAGTGGAAGCCAGAGCGGTCATCCCGCTGGCAATGATGAAGCTGCGGCGAGTAATCATGAGACCTCCAATGCGGGAAGATGGTATCAAGTTTCTACGCCAGTGCAATTCCAAGTTTCAGTGGGTGCCTCTGCGATTCGAACGCATTTCGTTGTATGCTCTTCTGCACTATGCGCATCCTACTGGTATTCACCACCCTAACCGCTATGACGCTGCCTCTCCACGCTCAGCAACCGAAGCCGGAAGACACCGAAGTCTGGACCCCCGAACCCAAGGTGGTAACACCAGCTGCTGAAAGCGGCAAACCACCGTCTGACGCGATTGTCCTTTTCGACGGAAAGAATCTCGACGAGTGGGTGTCGGCCCAGGATCGCTCTCAACCGGCGAAGTGGAATGTTGCCGACGGCATCCTTACCGTCGCCAAGTCCACCGGCAACATCGAGACCAAGCGCACGTTCCACAACTACCAGTTCCACATGGAATGGAGAACGCCGGAGAACATCACTGGATCCGGCCAGGCCCGCGGCAACAGCGGACTCTTCCTCGCCTCCACGGGGCCCGGAGATGCAGGCTACGAGCTGCAAGTTCTCGATTCCTACAACAACAAGACCTACGTCAACGGAATGGCTGGCAGCATTTACAAGCAGTCGATCCCGCTGGCGAATCCGATGCGCAAGCCCGGCGAGTGGAATGTCTATGATGTGGTCTGGATCGCGCCGACGTTTAACGATGACGGCGCAGTCAAGACGCCCGCATATGCGACAGCTTTCCTGAACGGCGTCCTGGTCGACAATCACTTTGAACTGAAAGGCGAGACCCGTTATATCGGGCAGCCGTTCTACAAGAAATTCGACGGCGCCCCGATCAAGCTGCAAGCCCATGGGGACAAAAGCGAGCCGCTAAGCTTCCGCAACATCTGGGTGAGGGAACTACCTTAAGTGGGCCAGCCGCCATCGGCTGTCCCGCCGAACCGGAGCGGGGGAAAGGTGTCGGCGCACAGCCACTCAACGATGGTGTCACCCCGAACGCCCGCGTTTTCACCGGCTGGCCGAGGGATCCCCTTGTTGCCGGACGCTCGGGTGAGGGAGATCCCTCTCTCCGCCTGAAAAGCGGCTCCGCTCGGGATGACGCCACATTTCTTCCTCCGCTAAAATAGAGAGTTCTGTGGATCTCCTATGACCTTAACCAAGCAGCAAGCGCTGGAGATGTTCGAGTCCGATGATCTGATCGGCATTGGCATGGAAGCAGACGCGGTCCGTCGCCGGCTCCATCCCGAAGGCGTCGTCAGCTACATCATCGACCGCAATATCAATTACACGAATTTCTGCACCGAATATTGCACCTTCTGCGCGTTCTATCGTCCGCTCAAAGGCCCCGCGGCTAAAGAAGGCTACATTCTCGATTTCGACACGATCTACGAAAAGATCCGGGAGACAGTCGAACTTGGGGGCACAGGTGTGCTCATGCAGGGCGGCCTCCATCCCGACCTTAAGATTGACTGGCACGAGAAGATGCTGCGCGGGATCAAAGAGCGCTTTCCCAGGGTGCATCTGCACTGCTATTCAGCGTCGGAGATTATCGCGATCGCCGAATACAGCGGCCTGAGCATTCGCGACACGATCCTGCGGCTGCGTGATGCCGGACTGGATTCCATCCCCGGCGGCGGCGCTGAAATCCTTGATGACGAAGTCCGCTACAAGATCGCGCGGCTGAAGTGCCTGACCGAGGATTGGATCAACGTACATCGCACGGCACATCAGATCGGCATGCGCACTACTGCCACGATGATGTTCGGTGTGGGTGAGAAATACGAGCACCGTATCAACCATTTCCAGAAGCTTTACGAGTTGCAGGAAGAAACCGGCGGCTTCACCGCCTTCATTCCCTGGAGCTTCCAGCCCGCAAACACTGCGCTAGGAGGCCGCCACTGGGACGAAGCGACCGCCGTCGAGTATTTGAAGGTACTCGCGATTTCGCGCCTCTATCTCTCGAACTTCCTCAACGTGCAATCCAGTTGGGTCACGCAAGGACTAAAGGTCTGCCAGATGGGCTTGCGGTTTGGCGGCAACGACGTGGGCTCGGTGATGCTGGAAGAAAATGTGGTCCGCGCCGCGGGTGTAACGAACTGCACGACGGAAGAAGAATTGCGGAGAATTATCCGCGACGCAGGATTCCGACCAGCGCAGAGAGATACGCTGTACCGGCAGTATTTTTTGAACTAGTTTGTTGAACTGAATTGTTCCGGGCCCGAAAGCGCAGTTCCTTTTCCATACGAAGGGGAGATTTGCAATGGAGCCTGATAGCGCAGCCAGAGTTGAGCCGAAAACATTCACTGGATTCGTGAAGGGACTAGTTCCCCTCGTAATCGTCGGTTTACTGATGTTCCTTACCGCAAAGGATTCGGATCCGGTCACCGGCATAATCATGCTTGCGCTGTCTGGTGTTGTGCTTTGGTTCGGTTGGACCTCAGTTCGCCGGAGCAGAGGTACTCGCTGGTTCGGCATTCTTTTTGCCGTTTACATCGCGTCGTTGTTAGGCATCTTCGCGATGGCTCTTGTAATCCGAGTCGGACTCCTCCTGTTTCCCATACTTCTGATAGCCGTTCCGCTCATGGTTTATGACCTGCTGTTTCGCGCGCCGTACAAAGGCCGTTTCGAGCGCGCGCGCGCTGAGCGCCGCCTCCAAAGCCAATCATCTGGTTCGGTCTCACGATAGCTGCATCGCTCGTCGATCCGAAGTATCATTTCCATATGCCCCATCCCATCAAAACGTGCGTGGTCTGCGGCGAAGAATTCGAACTCAAACCTGGCAAGCCTGGATTTGCTAACCGCTGTCCCGATTGCAGCGAAGAGGAATCTACCGGCGCAAACTCGACTGATCCGCTCAAGTCCGACAAGGGGGCCAACGCCGCCCGCCGGGAAGCTATGCGCAATCTGCTTTATCGCAAAGACAGCTGAGAAGGAAGGGTGCGATCAGCAAAATCGAATTGATTTGCTCATTGCTCATTGCGCATTGCTCAATGCTCATCGCTCACAAACCTGTCACTGCGATGTCTTCCATCTTTTGACATACTCTTGACATCTCTCCTAAATCCAAACGCACATCGCTGAATCCAATTCACTACGCGTTCATGAAGAGTTTTGATCCGGATTGAGTCCAGACATTCGGAAGATCCACGTGTGTCTGTTCCTGCCGTGCAAAACAGGGGGCGTGCTCGCGATTTTCGTGAATCACATTCTGAGAAAGAGGAAAGTCATGCAGAGTCTAAAGGGGTTGGTGTTGTTCGGATTGGTGGCCGTATTTATCGCGTCGGTTGGCATTGCGCCGGCGCATGCGCAGATGCCGGGCATTGTCGTGGATGTCCCGTTCGATTTCTCGGTCGGATCGAACCATCTGCAAGCGGGCAACTATCGCATCGAGTCTACGGGCGCGATGAACGCATTTGTCACGCTTTCCCAGACGGGCGGAAAGACAACGTACTCGCTGTATAACCAGGGTGGCCATGCCGCCGAACGCAACGGGCAGCCGTATCTGGTTTTCACCCGTTACGGAACGGATTCGTTTCTCACCAAGATCGTGATCTCTCCCAATGAGTCCTACGAAATGCCACTCACTGGGCAGCAGAAAGAGATCTTGGCTAAGGCAACCTCGACCGAGCAGGTGAACGTGCCCGCGGGAGGATCACGCTAACCGAAGTTGTTGTGGGCGCCGTGTGGATTCAGCATCGCGAGTTAACCGACTCGCGATGCTGCAACCCGCAACAACGTTCGCGCTGAGAATGCAGCGAATCCCGTTCAGGCCCTACTGCTTCAATATCCACGCAGAGATTTTCTCCAGCGCCACCGGAGACATCGTTTCTTCAATCTGGGCATACTCTGCGGGGGCCCCGGTCTTCGCGGTCTGGAACAGATGATTCAGTCCGGGCAACTCTTCCATCTCGAAGTGCTTGTTACCAGCCTCTTGCAGCGCCTTTCGAATGGCAGGCAGATTTTGCTCGGGTAGCACCTGCTTGTCGAGAGAACCATTGATCGCCAGCACCGGGCAAGTTACTTTCCGCAGCGCGGTCGCCGGATCATAAGTCAGGAAATATCGAAACCAAGGAGACGTGAACTGCCTGATCTCCATTCCAATCTGCGCCTCGGGAACTTCCCCGTGCATCTTCGCCCGGATTTCTTTTTCCAAAGTTGCCTGATCATTTTCAGTCTCCACCAATCGCAACACGTCACGCTGCACGGCCGCGGTTTTCGCCGCGTCCACCGGTGACCTGCCGTTCGCTACATCGATTGCTTCCATCTGCGCTACGAGTACCTGATCCCCAGGCACGGCTGTACCCGCCATCATTACGATGAACGCCACATCTTTATCCCGCGCCGCCACCATCGGAGCGATCAGGGCACCTTCGCTATGTCCCACTAGTCCGATCTTGTGGGTGTTCACTTCCGGGCGCGTCTTCAGATAAGCAACTCCGGCCTCGACGTCGGTTGCAAAGTCCGCCGAAGTGCCCTTCGAAAAATCACCGGTGGATTTTCCAGTTCCTCGATCATCAGCCCGGAGAACCGCAATCCCGTGTCGAGTCAAATAATCCGAGAGAATCAGAAACGGTTTGTGACCGAGCAAGCTTTCATCGCGATCCTGTGGGCCTGATCCTGTGATGAGCAACACGCCGGGAAAAGGGCCCTTGCCTTGTGGGATGGTCAGTGTCGCCGCGAGCGTAACGTTCTGCGCTTTATTTTCAAAAGTGACATCCTCTTCCAGATACGGGTAAGGCCGCGCCGGAACCTGCGGCCGTTTCTGCTCGAGTTCGGCCATACTCTTCAGCGGCTTGAGCAACAGCGGCATGGTTCCGCCGCTCTGCTTCCATTTCCCGTCGATGGAATCTAAATCGCTGGCGATCGTTCCCTCGAATACAGCGCCAATGGTGTCGACTTCGAATTTGAGCAACGTACCATCGCGTTTCACCGCCGATGTCGGTATCCCCGATACTCCCTGATCCGGGCTGTCCAACGTCGCTTTCAACCCCTCATCGGTATTCACCAGGCGAAGTAGCAGACGCAGTTTGATCGTCCCGGTATCGATCGTTCCGATCCATGGACCGTCAATGTCCGACGGCTTGACCGTTTTCTGCTCCGCCTGTGCTTGATCTTTGCTCCGTGTGAGCACGAGCGGCATTTCGCCTCCGCCCTGCGTCCACGTGCCACTGATCGAGGAAAGGTCCGTCACGATTTTTCCTTTGAATACCCCGCCGATTGTTTTGGCTTCCATCGAGAGGGAGTTGCCTTCGCGCTTCACCGACGAAATCGGAATCCCTTTTGCTCCCTGATCCGGACTATCCAACGTCGCGATCAGTCCGTCTTCGGTGTTCACGATATGAAACACAACTCGGAGTTTTCCCATTCCTGTGTCGAGCGTGCCGGTCCAGGCTCCGTCGATATCAGAGGGTGCGGCGGGCTTGTGTTCCGTCTTGATTGCCGCTGCACCCTTTTTGAACTCAAGCGGCAACGCCTTGCCCTGCGACCAGGTGCCAGAGATCGATTTGCCGTCAGCCGCGACCGTGCCCTCGTAGGTTCCGTGCACGGCTTCCACATCAAGGCTCAGCTTGGAATCTTTCAATGTCACCGACTTCACGGGAATCCCGTTCGCTCCCTGATCTACGCTGTCGAGCGTAGCCGTTAACGAACCATTCGCCGCTTTCGTGATGTGGAGCACGAGGCCTAATTCGCCCATCCCCGTGTTCAGTGTTCCTTGCCAGTCGCCGGCGATGTCTTGCGCATGAATGAACGTGGCAAGAAACGTCAGAATGAGAAAAACAAAAGCGCCCTTCATGACTCCGCCCTCCTAGCCTTTGGAGATTTTCAATCCCGGCCCACATGGGGAAAGTACGTAGCGATCGTTAAATCGGTTCTGCGAACGACCTCACTCCGGGACCTTTAATTCCTCAATCATCCTCTGCAAACAGCGTGCCGCCCGCATATTCATTCTCCAGACAACATAGAACAATCCGGCCACGATTATGTCCATCACTGCCAGTCCGGCCCACGCCGCTGGATGTGGAACCTTCACCGCATTACCAATGGTGTACACAATGAATCCGGGGATCATCGGCGCCAGATACCACCACCACACGCTCTTGACCACGCCATACTGCCGCTCCAATTCCGCCCGATAGAGCCGCAGGCCCGTTGATGTATCCACTCCTTCAGGCAGCTTCTTTGCCGATCCGTTCCGATGCAGCGCCACCACAATCCACAGCATGGCGACGATGAACAGTGCGAAGGTCACGCGCGACAGCCAATCGTGCGCTGATACCATGAAGTACACGAACAGACCTGTCGCAAATAGTGATGCTACATACTCGCGTGCGTTTCTCCGCCAGATCCTGCGCTCGAACTTTCCAGCACGCCGACGAACCTCTTCCAATGACATTTTGATTCCCTCCACGGGCTGGTTTTGCCAGAGCTTCTGCGCGCGATTCTGAAGTTCGTTCATTACTCGGTACCTCCCTCGTGAAACTGGCGCGCCAGCATATTCTTGATGCGATGAATTTTCGTGGCTACATTGCCTGACGTCAGCCCTGTGATCTCCCCGATAGTGGCGGCATCCAGCCCCTCAAGGTAGGAGAGAATCACGTGTCGATCCAGTGGCTTAAGTCGTTGAATGAGAGCGAGGAGGCGTTCCAAGGCGTGGCTGCGATCGACCACGTGCTGGCTATCCGCCGCGTCTGGAAGATTCTCCAACTCCTCGAGACCAAGCAGTTCGTGTCCCCGGGTACGCCTTTGACGCAAGACATGCGACGCGCCCACGTTGTGAGCGACGCGGTACACCCACGTGCGCAGTGAGCAGCGTCCATCAAAGCTGCCGAAGCTGCGCCACAGGGCGACGTGGATCTCCTGCAGCAGATCTCGCCGGAGATCCGCGTCGGCTTCGTAAGCGTGTGCCAGGCGCTCTAGTGCCTGCCCGAACGTCCGACCCGCTTCTTCGTAAAGCCCATCCTGTTCTGAAGCCGCTGCCACCGGAATGGCCTCAATTGCGCTCACATCTAGGTAGTCGCTGAAACGAGAAGTTTCTTACAACTTAAAGCGAGATAGGCTAAATGATACTTACTGAACAACTTGTTCGTGTCGTATTCGCCGATAGCTGGACGGCTTGTTATGGATCGTCATTCTGCCGATGACTCCTCTGTACTGACGACTATTGTTAGACATGAACTGCGGGCCCTTCAGTGCCGCGACCGATGATACTCTTTGAATACTTTTCTTCAGCGCCACTGCTTATTAGACCTTCCGTCGTTGGCTTCTTGCCGGGTGAGTTCATGACTGATGATGATAACCAGCTGCCGGAGCGCCAACTGCGCGAGAGAATCGCGAGATTGATGCGATCGGTCGGCGCGCCTGGCAAGCAGGTTTCAGAGGCGGAGCGGCAGAAGCTTAAGAGCGCCGCCGGGCGCCTTGATCAGTTGTTGAAGTCAGCCGTCACGGCAGATCAGCAGGTTCTGAAAACCGCGGCTGGACGACTCGATCAGTTGCTGTCGGACATCCGCACTGGAAAGGATGTTACTCAGACCTTGAAACGGAAGGGAGACCAGCAGGCCGGAGATGAATGATTTCTAGCGTTGAGCTCCTCACACCAACGACGATTGAATTGCGGGAACCTAAAATAACTCATCCACCAATGAAAGGTTGCCTATCGACACGTCTTGATCCTTTGAAGCCTGAGTTCGCTCGAATGCAGAGAAATATGGACGCGATGATGGAAACTCGGAAAAGCACTTCGATCAACGGTCGCGACGCTGCAAATATCCAACAGATTTTTCATCAGAGCTAGGTGTTGGGCGGTTTGTTGGCGCTCGGTCAGTTGGACTGATCCTGCTTCTTTTCATGTTCCGCCCAACACTCCACGTGAGCTTGCTTGTCCGGCTGGATCGCTACCGCCGGCCGCTCCTCCGGAGTGATGGGCCTGCCACAGTAGACACAAATCGACTGCCGAGTCTCTTCCCGCACAGAAGGACTCCTTTCTTGGTTGGTCAAAACCCTACACTGAGAGAAGAGTATCGTGTCAGGGATTTTGCAGGTGCTACCTGACTTTCAAAGAAAGGTTGAGCGCGAAATCGATAGGCGAAAGCACCGGTAGTAGTCTGTTCGCTCGCTCTGAAAACTCCAACTATGAGGTTTGAAAGGGCTTGACCAGAGCGCCTTTTCGCTTGGGTTCTTCCCTGGGCCACGATAAAATGGATGGCGAGCCGACAACCTGTCGCTCAAACGGTCTCTCCCAGCCTCCCCGATTGAACCCATGAAGCTGGCCTCCGCAATTCTGTTGAGCCTTTTGCTGAGCTTTGGTCTGCTCGCACAAGATGCCTCCAAGACGCGCGCCACGATCGAGGGGGTAGTCACAAAAGATCCCGACGGACAGCCGGTAAAGAAAGCCCTCATAGAGTTAATCGCTGAGAATCAGGCTGAAGGCGGAGACTACACGGCACTTACCGATATCGATGGCAAGTTCCGCATCGAGGCAATCCTTCCTGGCCGGTATCATCTGTTTGCCGAACGCACCGGATTGCTCGATGCCGAGAAACAGCGTGGCCGGATCGACGGCCGAATACTGACACTTGCCGCTGGACAGGAAGTCAGGGATCTTCAGCTTAAGCTGCAAGCAGCGGCGGTCGTACGCGGGCGAGTCACCGATGAAGACGGTGATCCGCTGCCGAACGCGGAGGTGACCGTGTTGCGACAGAGTTTTGTCGCCGGGCACAAGCACTGGGAGCAGGCCGGGGCGGAACGCACGAACGATCTCGGCGAATATCGTGTGGCCAATCTTCCAGCGGGCAACCTCTACGTTTGTGTCAGCCCGCCACCTGATCTCAAGACGATGATCGAGAGTGCGGGAGCCGCGGCCTCGGATCACAATCGGAATTCACCCGAGAAGAGTGTTTCCACCACCTATCAGACAACGTACTATCCGGGGGCATCCGATCGAAATCAGGCCGCACCGATCCAGCTCCGTCCAGGTGACGACTTTCCTGCGAACTTCTCTCTGACTCCTAGCCCAAGCGTGAGTATTCGTGGTTCAGTGGTCAATGTACCAGCGCATGCATCCGCGACGATCATGCTCCAGTCACGCGATTTCAGCGTTATGCTCAACGGCGCTGAGATACACAAGGATGGCAGTTTTGTCATCCGTGATGTTTCCCCCGGCAACTACACGATTCTCGCGACCGTCGAAGGTTCGACCGTGCCGATGATGGCTCGCCAGTCGCTGCAAATCGGCTCGACGAACGTCGAAGGCTTGCGGCTACTACCGCAACCCGGCACAACTGTCCGCGGGCATCTGCGCATTGAGAGCAAGAACGCCGCGACTCGCTTTGAACCAGACCGCGTGTTTCTGATGTTGCAATCTCTCGACAGCGAGCAGGATGAGGGCATGATTGCAGGACGCGAGTCGTTTTCCAATCTGGCGCATGTCGCGCCCGACGGGAGTTTTCAATGGACCGATGTTCCCGCGGGAAACTATTACGTGCAGGCAACGGGGGATACGGGCGCGCACGATGGCTGGTTCGTCAAGTCAGCGCTGGTGGCTGGACGAGAGATCAACGACTCCGGAATGTCGTTGAACGGCGGTATGATCCCGCTAGACATCGTCCTCAGCGCGAACGGCGGAATCGCAGAGGGCGTCGTGGTCGATCCGAAAGGTCTACCCGTTCCAAATGCAGTCGTGGTGGCAGTTCCCGAGGCTCGATTCCGCGGGCGCCTTGACCGCTACCGCAAGACTGTCAGTGATCAGAGCGGAAGATTCAGATTGCTGGGAATTCGGCCCGGAGAATACACGCTGTTTGCCTGGGAGACCGTCGACGGTGAAGCCTACTACAACCCCGATTTCCTCAAATCCTTCGAGGGGCAGGGAGTCGCGCTGCAAGTTTCAGAGGGCGAACGTAAATCCCTTCAATTGCAATCCATTCCGGAAACAACTTCGGAATAGGGCGCCGAGAAAACGATGAGACCGCGAAGTCCTCTTTCCCGGCGTTGACTAAAACTCACCTCACGACTGGTGAATTCGAATCCGCCGGCTTGGAATCGTCGGCGTGGATTTTGCCATCGTCTTCGGCGTAGAAGGAGCGGTGGGTAGCGTCGAGAACCTTCGGCATCATGGTTAGGATGTAGCTGTCCTTCTTTCCCTTATATCCCGCCGTGTAATCACCGCGATTGGGGTTCACCATGCGTTTGGTGAACGTGCCTGAATGAACCAGTTCGTTCAGTGTGAGGGCGTAATGTCCATATTGCTTGTTGAACGCCTTCTCGGCGCGGATCACGACGCGCATATAGGCGAGCGCGGCGAATTCAGATTCGGATTGCGCGGGATCGCCTTTGTATTTGGGCGCGTAAGTCGCGTTGCCCGCCGCGCCAGGTAACGTTGCAGAGGGCGCCGGTTCAGGCTGCTGCGCGAACACGGAGACAGCCATGATGAAAACCAGCGCAATAGTCCAATGAGATTTTGTCGTCATGATTCCCCTTTTTCCCGATTGCAGAATACACGATAACGAAACTCGTGAAGTTCCGTGTTATCGGGAAGACTCTCGATTTTCGCCCCGCCGTCCAGAGCCCATCCGGCACGTTCATAAAAATGTCGCGCCCGCACGTTTGAGGCGAGAACCCACAGAATTGCGGTTGAGTATTCGCGAGAAAGGCGTTCGACGGAATGAGCTAACAAAGATTTGCCCACCCCCTTATTCCAGTGCGGTGGGTCGACGTACAGCGCATAGACTTCTCCGAAACCCGCCTCGTCGCTGCGCCGTGCAGGACCGAAGGCGGCAAAGGCCCAGAGGTCGCCGTCGCACTCGGCAGTCCAAATCTCGTGCTTGGCGGAGGATTGAGTCGAGATGTTCTCTCGCCAGTAATCGATGCGGCTAGCAAGTTCCAAGCTGAGGTCGTCCAGGAGTCGGTCAGGAAGCTGTCCGCGATACGCCGTCTGCCAGCTTCTGGTTTTCAGCGTGGCGATTGCTTCCGCATCCGTTTCCAATGCCTGCCGTACTCGTAGATTCATGGAAGGAAAATGTCGCCGACCGGGCCCGAAACCATCGATTGGACGCTGGAATTCATGTTACTCCCGTAATTTCCCTTCGGTCACCTTCTCTTTGCATTACGACGAATTATTACTATGCTGAGTAGAAGAATTTAGGCCCATAGGGAAAACTATGAAAGCAGCAGTCGCCAGAAAACCAGTTATCCGTATCGCAGTGGTGGAAAGCGATCCCCTACGCTTCGTCGGGTTCCGCGCATTGTTCGATGCCGAGCCAGAGTTTGAGCTCATCTCGGCGGCGCTCCCCGAGATCAGCGTGCTGCAAGGCATCGACCTCATTTTGCTCGGCAACCGTTCGGGGCAAAACCTGTTCGACGTGATGGCCAGCCTGAAGGCGACGCGTCCAGACCTGAAGATCATCGTCACCGGATCAGGGATCGATGAGGAAACCATTCTGAAGGCGATTGCTTCCGGAGCCAAGGGGTATGTGGATGAAGCGGCTCCGCCCTCTGAATTTGCGCAGGCGATCCGCATTGTGCACCAAGGCTCGGTTTGGGCTCCGCGGCGCGTGCTCTCGATGTTCATCGAGAGAGTGTCGTCGGCACCTGGACGAATCTTCCCGGCAGGCCGCGTGACCTTCACCGACCGTGAAAAGGAAGTTCTGGAGATGCTGGTCGCGGGACGGTCGAACAAAGAGATTGGCTCTCAGTTGGGAATTGAAGAGCGCACCGTGAAAGCGCACGTGGCAAAGTTGATGCGCAAAGTGGGCGTGCAGAATCGGATTGCGCTTTCGGTGCACGCGATCACGCATTCGCTGGTCACCACGAAATAAGTTTGAGCCGCGAGCCTTGAGCTACGAGCTTCGAGCAAACTGCTTGAAGATAGTTCTGGAAGTAGGGCAAATCAGCTGAAATTACAGAACTCGTAGTTCACCGCTCGCGTCTCGAAGTTCCTCTCCCGTAATCTCAAGGCCACTTACCTTCGTAATCTTGCCGCTTTTTCTGACCTGACCCATACTCGCTTCACCTACCACAGAACCTGGGAGACGGGGTTGAGAGTGGCGATTAGGGTCACTGCTTTCAGCCCCGCATTTTTTTGGCCCCGAAGGTATCCACCTAAAACTGGATTGAGTGCACGGCGGTTCATCAGCGCTTAGTTCTATCGAAAACACTACGGAAGCGGAAGGTTCTTTAATTCCGGCGCCAGCCGAAAGGCGGTGTCGAATTCGTGTTGTGCTTCGGATTGCTTTCCGTCCTGGCGAAAGGCGAGCGCAAGATTGTAATGCGCTTCAGCATATCCAGGTTTGATCCGGGCGGCCTCGGCGAATTCGGCTTCAGCTTTATGGACCTCGCCAGCTTGAAGCAGCACCAGGCCAAGGTTGTTGTGCCCCTCGGCGAATTTCGGATCGAGTCGCAGCAGATCACGGAAGATGTTGGCTGCCGCGTCAGGTTCATTGTTCTGGCTAAGAGCGAGCCCAAGTTGTACGCGCGCATCCGTCGAGTGCGGATCAAGGCTGACGGCGTCCGACAATTCGCGAATGGCCTCGGGTAGTCGTTGAAGTTGCGCTAGAGCGAGCCCGAGATTGTAATGAGCCTCCGCCAGGTCAGGATCGCACATGACCGCCTGTTGGAATTCTTCCAGCCCTTTTGTTTGATCTCCGGACTTCCATAGGAGCAATCCGAAGCTGGCGTGCGCCTGGGCATAGTCTGGCTTCAGATCGAGTGCTTTCTCGTAGGCCTCTCTGGCTCGGCCCGGGTCATTCTTTGCCTCCCATGTCACGCCGAGATAGTAATGACTTGTCGCGAACTCGGGAGTTTGTTCCGCAGATTTCTGAAAGGACGAAAGGGCCTCATCGAATTTCTGCTTCTTCAGAGCATCGACGCCTTGTACGATCAGCAGCTTCGACTGCGCCAGGCGCGAGCGGAATTCATGCAGCCCTGACAGCTCATTCAGTTCCTTTTTGGCGCCGCCTGTATCGCCCTGTGAGCGCAAGGCAAGGGCGAGATTGTAGTGGGCTTGCTCGAAATCGGGTCTTAGTTCAATTGCGCGACGAAATGCGGCGATGGCGCCGGCGGTGTCGCCATCTGCCTTGAGTTCGCGGCCCAGATTGTATTGGATATCGGCATCATCGGGATTTAGTGCGACGGCCTTGCGGAACTGATCGAGCGCACCTTTGTGATCCGCCTGGCGGCGCAGAGCGAGGCCCAGCATGAGGTGCGCAGGGACCAATTTTGGGTCCAACTGGATTGCCTGGCGGAAGTGCGCGATTGCGTCGTTCAAGTTACCCAATTGTCCCTCGACGACGCCCAGTTCGAGATAGACGGTCGCTGAAGGTTTCGATTGAAGGGCGAGCTTTAATTCTCGCTCCGCATCATGAGAATTGTTCTGCTGCGAATAGATGCGGGCCAAGAGGCGGTGGCTTTCGACATTGGCTGGATCGAGCGACGCGGCGGTGCGTAGCTCCTGGATGGCTTCGGGCTGATTTTCCAATTCGAACCATGCGGCGCCCAATCCGTAGTGGGCCTCAGCCCACTTCGGACGGAGCTTCACGGCGGCCTGGAATTCTTTTAGAGCTTCTCGAGTGTCCTTTTTCTGGCTCAATGCCAGCGCGAGATTGTAGTGCGTGAGGGCGTCGTTGGGGTCAACCTCGAGAGCCTTGCGATAGTTTGCGATGGCTTCATCCCAAGAATTGGCTTTGGAGAGCTGGGTTGCACGTTCGCGATAAGTCTCAGCGGTCTGAGCCTTCACCCGCGCTGGATGGATCGACGCGAACAGAAAAAGTGCGAAGACCCAAGCCCATGCTAGCGGCTGGCGCATGTCTCGGCCCGCTGTGCACGTCGTCGGAAAGTGCCGCATTCCTACAATTTATCCCAAAAGGAAAGGGACGGCTTCGCCAAGCCGTCCCTTTTAATCGGTTAAGCCATCAACTCACCAGATGAACTTTCCACTGATCTGCCCAATGCGCATGGGACGGGCGCTGGTGACGTTTCCAAAACTGTCACCGGTGAAGTTGCCGCTCGGATTATTGAATTGCGCGTGGTTGAAGATGTTGAAGAATTCGGCCCGAAGCTCGAAAGACTTGCCTTCCTTGACCGGGATGCTCTTCTGTATCCCGAAATCAGTGTTGTTGATGCCTGGACCATGGAAGAAGCGCCGATTGGCCGTACCAAACGTGCCACATTCCGGGCTCGGTTGGCCCGCGCTGTCGAAGCTGCAAGAGGTCGCGGCGAAAGCACTTTGGTCAAAGTAAGCGTGACCGCTTGAACTGCGCGGATCCAGAATTCGAACCGGCCCAACCAAATCTGGCATATCGGTCGAAGGACTGCCACTAAGCGAGGTGTCTCCCACACTCTGTTGCATCTGGATTGGGAAGCCTGAAGCGAAGCGAGTAATGCCTTGTATCTGCCAGCCTTGCGTCAGCCGTTTCGGCAGGCGTTGAAAGGCTCTCTCAAACGGAAGGGCCCAAATGTAGCTGATCACGAAATTGTGGTGCACATCGGTTGACGATAGCCCGCGGCTCAACCGTGGGTTCGCGAAATTGACAAGATCGTTAAACCCTGACGAATTATCCAGCCCCTTGGCCAATGTGTAAGCAGCCAGGAATGTTATGTCCTTGGCTCTTCGTTCTAGAGTGATCTGTCCGGCGTTGTAAATCGAATTGGCTACCAACCTTGTGAAGGTGTTGCCGAAGCCGTAGCAAAGGGACCCCGCGTCGGGGCACCAGTTCGGGTTTAAGAGTTTATCCCTGGTGCTGTAAATCGTCGCGGGAGCACCGGAAGGAGTCGTAGGACCTGCAACATAAGTGTCTAGCGAGCCTTGGGGGGCGCAACCGGCAGAGCCTCCCGACGACTGGTCAATGTACCCTTGCGCCGAGAGTTGCATACACAGTGCCGCATCGCCCGGATTGGCCTCGCTCTGCGCAATGAGGTGATGGCCCTCGGTGCCGACATACGCCAGCGTCAGCACGGTTGATTTGGTCAGCTCACGCTGGATGGAGAAATTGAAATGCTCGGCGTAAGCAAGCTTGTTATGAATGTCGTATCCCGGGAAATAGGACATCGGCTCATAAACCGAGAAGCTCAGTGTCTGATTCGCCGGACTACCCGGAACCGGGTGGGTGAAGGGGAAGCGCTGTCCTTCGCCGTCGGTGTCTCCGTCCAGCCGATTTCGGTAAGGTTCTTCAAACAAAACGGAGCCCGGACTGGTCCAATACAAGCCAAACGGAGCATCAGCGACTTCGTAAAAGAGGTTCAGATCCTCCACCGATGTGTAGTACATCCCGAAGGCTGCGCGAATGCTGGTCTTTCCCGGCCCACCGAAAATCTTTCCCAACGCACCGTCGCTGAAGCCAGGAGTATAGGCTAGGCCGACCCGCGGGCCGAAATTGTTGTATCGCGTTGGGGCAAGCGTCTTAGGAATGCCTGGATCTCCGGGATATACGAGACCCGTGGGGGAGAGCGGGAAAACCTGTGACTGTTTCCCCGGAACCCAGGTCTGGATCTTGCCCTGCGTGTCGTACCAAGGCATGCTGACCTCCCAGCGCAACCCGAGGTTCAGCGTGAGGTTGGGTTTTGCCCGCCAGGTATCTTGCACGTAAGCGCCGCCATAGCGCGTGCGCGAATCCAGGAGTTGTAAGGCTGCCTGCGTGAAGCCACCTCCGGCGCCCGTCGGCGCTCCAAGGAGATAGTCAGCGAAGTCGATTCCAGTCACGGTGCCGTCGAAGACGAAGGCGCCGTCCTGACTGGCTAGGTTGCGTTCATTGACTTGCAAATAACGGAATTCCCCTCCGAACTTAAGCGTATGCCTACCCGACACCTTGGAAAACCCGTCCGAAACTGTGTAGGTGTTATTGGGCTGGAACGTGATCAGAGAAGGGGCGCCGATTGCGAAGCTGTTGAAGTAAAGCTGTGGGACATACTCGGGGAATCCGGGAAGGGCATCGGGAATAATTCCCTGGGTTCCGGCACCGGTGACGAAACCGAGCGAGGAAAGCGACGCTTGGCCGCCTTTCGGCTGGTTCAGGTGGGTGGCCGTCCGGAAGAAGGTCGCCCGCGCCTCGTTCACAGCGGAGGGACCGAGAGTCTTGATGTTGCTGATCACAAACTCTTGCGCCCGCGTTGGAGTCTGCGCTGGAAAGCCTGGCACACTTGCTCCGCCATCGGGGAGGGCGGAATACACGGTTGAGTCGTCGAAATGGTAATAAAACGACCAGTTGCCGGTTTTGCGGTTGTTAAAGTCGACTCGCTCTCCAATCTTGTTATCGTGGACCCAACTCTTCTGGCTGTTATCCGAGTAATTACCCAGGGAATCCACATTCGATGGAATGTACGAGAGAGTTCCAATAGCCGCTGGTGACCAAGCTGATTGCGGGATAATACCGTTGGGAAAAACGCAATCCGCTGTTGTAGCGCATGTTGGCGTCCAGTACGGCTCGCCGTTGGTAACGGCATAGCCCAACCGCTGTGAAAGCCGTGTGGGCCAGTCGGTGCACGGCTGAGTCTGACAGCCGGCGGAATTGGGACCGCCGTCGACCGTGCCGCTCAAGGTACAAGGTTGAGGTGTCCCATTAAACAGGCATGTAGTCCCCGGTCCAAAGTTGCCCTGGCGCTCATCGGCAGTCGGTAGATTCACAATTCCCGTCTCGGCGCTCTTTACCTGGCGCGTGCCTTGATAATCGGTAAACCAGAACAGCTTGTCCTTCCAGAACGGCCCTCCTGCTACGCCTCCGAACTGGTGGCGCCGCAGTTCAGATTTGCCAGGGGTGAAGTAACTAACCGCATCCATCGCCTCGTTGCGCATGTAATAGAAAACGTCTCCGTGTACGCCATTCGTGCCGGACTTGGTAATGGCATTCATTACTGCGCCACTGAATTTTCCGTATTCAGCGTCAAAGCTGTTGGTAATAAGACGGAACTCCTCGACAGAATCAAGATTGGGAACCAGTCCGGCGCCCAGGTTCCGTCCCTCGCTGACGTCGCCGCCGTTCACAAGAAATGCATTCGCGGTCTCGCGCTGCCCGTTGACCGAGACATTGCCGGCGTTTTCAATGTAACCCGACACGTTTCTTGCGCCCGTTCCTGAATTGCCACCGATTGTCTGGGAACCATCCGGCGCCACTCCAGCCTGCAGTCCCAAGAGATCAAGATAGCTGCGCCCATTCAACGGCAGGGAAAGCATCTTCTTCGAATCGATCACATCGCCCAATTGCGTACTCTCGGTTTCGACCTGGACCGCACTGGCGGCGATGCTGACCTGTTCGTTGATGCTGCCGACCTTCAACGCAATATCAATACGCAACTCGTCATTGACCTTGAGCACGATATCGGTAGCGTTGTATTGCTGGAAACCGGTCATCGAAGCATTCAGCTTATATGTCCCGACGGCCAAGGCAAGGAAGCGGTAGGAACCGTCGTCGGCGGATGTCGAACTCTGGGAGAGATTGGTCTGGGTGTTTGTGATCGTGATATGCGCTCCCTTAACCACGGCTCCTGCGGGATCGCGCACTACTCCGAGAATCGACCCGGTGACGTCGGCGAACAAAACGGTTGGGGCCAAAAGCATTGTCACGATTACTAAGAACTGAGCGAAGGACCTCTGAGCGTTTCCCATCACCCTCTCCCTGGGGCGGCAGTCTCCTGCACCTGCCCACCCGAACGATGTTTAGTTAAAACGTTTCAAAAGGACGGTTTTTAACTAAGACTTCCTCAGTGCGACAACCCCACCTCATTGCGCCAGAACATATTCCACCGAGCGGAATACTGTCAAGCAGAATGGAGCCACTCTATTGGCTATGCTGAGTGCCTATTAACTGCACGGCACGGCGATGTCTTCGTTGTGCAGACGGAAGGATGCTGGCTCTGTAAGGTTTAGCAGTGTCACTGTGTGTACCGCTTGTACTACGGGCGGGCGTACAACGACAAAGAATTCATTTACAATCCAACTACAAGATCCGGGAAAAAAGATTTGCAGTGAGGAATTATGAAAAAACTGCTGTTGTTAGCTGTTGTGGTGTCGCTGTCTGCGTTTGCATTGGCTGCCGATGAGCCGAAAGAGTCCAAGGCTTCGGATCGGGTGCAGGCGGCCGCGGATGTTCTCAACGAGATTCAGTCGGCACCGGATTCAGGTATTCCTCAAGATATTCTTGGGCACGCCGAATGTGTGGCGGTAGTGCCGTCGATGCTGAAGGGTGGATTCATAGTTGGGGCGAAGTATGGACGCGGCGTGGCCAGTTGCCGTACTCCGAAGGGCTGGAGCACTCCGGCATTTTTTATGGTGACCGGGGGAAGCTTTGGGTTCCAGATCGGAGGGCAAGCGGTTGATCTGGTGATGCTCATTATGAACAACGATGGCATGCAGCATCTGCTATCGAGCCAGTTCGCGCTGGGAGCCGACGCCTCCGTCGCTGCGGGACCGGTTGGGCGGCATGCGGAAGGCAACACTGACTGGAAGATGCGCGCGCAGGTGTTGACCTACTCGCGAGCCCGCGGCGTGTTCGCAGGCGTGAGCCTGAATGGCGCGGTGATGAAGCAGGACAAGGACACTACCCGCGACTTTTACGGCCACATGGTAACGACTAAAGCAGCGTTGACGGGAGAAGTTGAGGCGCCGCCTCCCGCGAATCCGTTCCTGGGCTCGTTGGCGAAATGGGCGCAGGAAGCGGCCAAGTAATCAGGCTTCAGGCTTCCGGCTCAGGGATACCCTTCAAGGTTGATATGAGTACTCCGCTGATCGCCCCGGTTCTCGCTGGCTCGGTCCTCGGTTCGGTCGCGAACGATTTTGTTATCGCCGAGTGGAAGGATGCTGGCGGACCGCCGGGCCCGCCGCGGTGGATCGCACCGCTACATTTTCACCGAAATGATGATGAGGCATGGTACGTGCTCGAAGGCACGCTATGCATTCGTGTGGGTGAGGGTGTTGTTGAAGCAAGAGCTGGGTCGGCGGTGTTTGTGCCTCGGGGGACGGCCCATACATATTGGAACCCTGGACCAGGCCCGGTCCGATATCTTCTGATAATGACGCCGAACGTCTATTCGTTGATTAAGGATATTCATGCTATGACGGAGCGGAGTCCTCACGCGATGGCGGAAATCTTCCAGAAACACGACTCGGAACTCGTGAATGGCTGACTGAAAAGGCATTCCCGCATGATAGAGTGACCCTTCTCTGATGCGGCGGAAACTGGAATACGCAGCAGCTTGGCCTTTTCTGAAAATCATGGGCATCCTGCCGCGGCCCTTCTCGCGTGCGTTCGCGATTGCCATTGCGCAACTGGTCTACCTCCTGCATTTTCGGCTACGACAGGTCGGCATGCGAAACCTGTCGATGGTATTCCCGGAAAAAGCTGAGGCGGAACGCAAGCGGATCCTGCGCGGAGTTTTCACTTCTCTGGGCCGGCAACTGGCTGAGTTGTGTCAGTTTCCTCGATATAGGCTGGAGAACATCGATCAGGTTGTCGTGTACGACGGTCTGGAAAACTACGAAAGAGCCTACGCGAGGGGGAAAGGAGTGCTCTTTCTCACGGGGCACTTTGGCGGATGGGAACTTTCGGCCTTTGCTCATTCGATTCACGGACACTGGGTAAACGTAGTGATGCGGCCGATGGACAATCCTTATCTCGATCGTCTGCTGCAGCGATACCGCACACTACACGGGAACAAAGTGGTCCCGAAAGACGATTTTGTGCGCGGGTTGCTGGCCGCGATGAAAGCGGGGGAGACCGTCGGGATTTTGATGGATACGAATATGACTCCTCCACAAGGAGTCTTCGTCGATTTTTTCGGGATTCCGGCCTGTACGGCGAGTGGGCTGGCGCGGATTGCAATGCGGACTGATGCGGCGGTCGTGCCCGGGTTTACGATCTGGGATGAATCTTTGGGGAAGTATCGGTTGCGATTTGATCCGGCCGTGGAGTTGGTTCGGACAGGGAATCTGGAATCCGATATTGTTGCGAACACGCAGAAGTTTACGAAAGTGATTGAGGAGTATGTGAGGAAGTATCCCGAGCAGTGGCTCTGGGTGCACCGGCGGTGGAAGACCCGGCCTGAGGGAGAGGCGCCTCTTTATTGAATGGGTGAGATTCTTTTTGCAGTTGTTGTTCTTGAACTTCTTGATTTAAAGGGAGAGAGACATGGCTCTTATACACACGAATCCAAAATCCCCACTTCTGGCAAAACCGGCCAGAAGTGGGGCACCCGTTTGTTTTTGTATTGCGTTGCTGACTCTAGTCGCAACACTGGCAGGGGCGCAGACTGTTGAGCTGTCGATCGACACATCGAAGACGGGGGCGAAGATCGACCGCAACCTGTTCGGGCAGTTTGCGGAGCATCTTGGGCATGGAATATATGACGGCATTTGGGTTGGACAGGATTCTTCGATTCCGAATATCCGCGGCATTCGCAAGGATGTGGTTGCAGCGCTGAAAGCAATCAAGGTCCCCAATGTGCGGTGGCCGGGAGGGTGCTTTGCGGATGGATATCACTGGCGGAATGGTATCGGCCCGAAGCGCAGCGTAACACTCAATCCCGACTGGGGCGGCGTAATCGAGCCGAATACGTTCGGTACGCATGAGTTCATGGACTTCATCGACCAGATAGGGTCGGAGCCGTACGTTTCGGTGAATGTTGGGTCGGGAACTCCTCGGGAAGCGGCGGAGTGGATTGAGTACATGACTGCGGCGGAGGCGACGACTCTCGGCAAGGAGCGCGGTGCAAACGGCCATGCAGCGCCCTACAAGGTTCCGTATCTGGGTATCGGGAACGAAAGCTGGGATTGCGGCGGCAATATGACTCCGGAGTATTACTTGAGTCAATTCAAGATCTACAGCCGCTTCGTTCGCAACTACGATCCGGCGCAGCAGGAAACCGACAAGATGCTGAGGATCGCGGTTGGGCCGGGTGGTGGTGAGTCGCGCTGGACCGATTGGACGGAGACCATCATGAAAGGCTACCAGCAACATACGTGGAGCTGGGAGATGAATGGCCTGTCGTTGCACAACTACACAGTGATGAACTGGCAGGACAAGTTTAAGTCGGAAGGGTTCGGGGAGGATGAGTACGCGAGATTCCTCCAGGAAACTCTGAAGATGGATGATTTGATCGCGAAGCATTCGGCGATCATGGATAAGTACGATCCACAGAAGAAGGTCGCTCTGGTTGTAGATGAGTGGGGATCATGGTATGCGCCGCTGCCAGGGAGCAATCCGGGATTCTTGGTGCAGCAGAATAGCTTGCGCGATGCAGTGCTGGCAGCGCTGAACCTGAACATTTTTACCCGGCATGCAGATCGTGTGCGCATGGCGAACATCGCGCAGATGATCAATGTACTGCAGGCGATGATCCTGACTGACAAAGAGAAGATGGTGCTGACTCCCACTTACTACGTGTTCAAGATGTATGTGCCGTTTCAGGACTCGACGTTTGTGCCGGTGACGCTTGATGCGGGGAAGTACACGCGCGGTGACGTCACTTTGCCACGCGTGGATGCGATCGCGGCGAAAGGTAAGGACGGAAAGCTTTGGCTCGAAGTAACGAATGTCGATCCGAATCAGGCTGTCGAAGTCCAAGTGAATCTCGCAGGAGTTTCCGCCAAGGGAGCCACGGGTGAGACCCTGACCGCTCCGAAGGTCGACAGCATCAATACGTTCGACGCGCCGAATACGGTTGTGCCGAAGGCTTATTCGGCGAAAGCATCGGGAGGGAGGTTGACGTTGAAACTGGAGCCGAAGTCGGTAACCGTTATTTCGCTGGAGTAATGGCGGTGCGCGTCATCGCAGCAGGAAGTGATCGCTGAAGGGACGCTCAATCACGCGAGAGACGTCCCAGCCTGCTTTTTGAACTAATGCGCGGAAGGCCGAGAGACCGCGCGGTTTGGTTTTTGCTGAGCTGATTGTGTGCAGGCGCTGAATTGGTTCGTCCGCACGGGTGGCTGAGCCGGCTACGCCGATGACTTGATCGGCAGCGTGAAGCACCTTGAGATTCGCTAGAACATCTTCGCCACTTCCGTATTCGAACAAACCGCCTTCCGAAGAGCAAAGAATCAATCCTTCCCTGCAACGAGCTTCATTCACAGCTTGCTGCAAGACGTCTGTGTTCGACCAGTCGTAATGAATCGCGCGAAAGTTTACGCGGAGTCCATGCAATGGCGCACCCGGGGCGGAGAGTGCGGCCAATGCGCCTTGTCCGAACGCAGGCCCCGTGTCGTCCAGGTCGAGAATGTCGAGGAATATCTCACGCTGCGCGAGAATGCCCGGATGATTCTTGCAAAGCAGGATCAGCATATTCAGCGAATCGATTGCCGGGCCACCAGCGATGTTTATCAAGTGCAGAGGTCGATTTGGAGCTTGAGAGAGAGGGGAGACTACGGCCTCGACCATGAGGGAGGCGACATCTTGCACGCGAAGGCGCACTGCAACTGCCGGCAGAGAGACGGCAATGCGTCGATCAATCGGATTCGCGTATGCCGTGGGCAGCATGTCGGGACCGAGTTTCAGAAGATATGTATGCATCCCAGTCATGAAGCTATTTTGTGATCGGCGGATGCCCTCGGCGAGCATCGAGTTGCGTAGGAAGAACTGCAAGAGCGCAGTGCGAATACGCCTGGGCAAAAAATGAAACGGAATCGGCTCGCGCAAGAATTTCTGGACAAGTGCGCTTTGCTCGGCGTCGGTGATGTTCAGTGCAAAGACGGGGTGCGTTATGTCGATGACCGGCAGTTCGACTCCGTCTTTTGTAAGGGCATAGGCGACTCCTGATCTTTTGTTTGGTTCCAGTACAGGCATGCGGTTCAGTGAAGCGCGGGCGACAGCATGTTGCGACTCAGTCAAGGCTGAAATCGACGGGACATCGGTTTCCGGGCGCATCTCCTTTTTCCGGTAAAATCGAAGCTTCCCAAGGAGGCTCTTATGAATACTACTTCTACCGCGGACGCTCCTCCGAGCACAGATGTACCTTCGACTTCACTCGACAAGATTGCCGCGCTCGAGCGGCAGTATCTTTTGCAGACTTACAGTCGATATCCCGTGGTGCTCGCCAAAGGCAAAGGTGTGTTTCTGTTCGACACTGACGGAAAGAAGTATCTGGATTTCGTGTCAGGCATCGGGGTAAACGCGCTGGGGCACGCGCATCCTCGTATTGTGAAGGCGATTCGGGATCAGGCAGCGAAGCTCATTCACGTGTCGAATCTTTACTACCACGAGTACCAGGGCCAGCTCGCGGAGAAGTTGTGCAAGCTCTCGGGATTAAACCGGGCGTTCTTCTCCAATAGCGGAACGGAGGCGATCGAAGGCTCAATCAAACTTGCGCGGTTGGCGGGACATCGCGCCGGGGGAGACGCGAAGTGCCGGCTCGTGGCGCTGGATGGTTCGTATCATGGGCGAACGTTCGGGGCACTATCGCTGACGGGGCAGGACAAGCATCGCAAGGGCTTTGAGCCACTGCTCGAAGACGTGACGTTCGTGAAGCGGAACGATCTGGAGAGCTTGCGAGCGTCGGTCAATGACAATACTTGTGCGATTGTGCTGGAGCCGATTTTCGGGGAAGGCGGAATCTTCGAATGTTCCGAAGAATTCTTACGGGAGTGCCGCGCAATGGCAGATCGGCATCGTGCTGCGCTGATCTTCGATGAGATTCAGTGCGGGTTGGGGCGCACAGGAACGATCTTTGCGTTCCAAACCTTCGGCGTGACGCCGGATATCGTCGCCATCGCGAAGCCGATTGCTGCTGGGCTTCCTCTCGGTGCCTTCATCGCTAAAGAAGAATTTGCCAGCGCAATTTCTCCGGGTCAGCACGGAACTACATTTGGCGGCGGTCCGCTCGCGTGCCGGATTGCGTTGGAGTTTCTTTCCATCGTTGAAGAAGAAAAACTGCTCGAGAACGTAAGTCGTGTTGGTGCTTATCTTCAGCAGGAGTTGAAGGAACTGGTCACGAAGCGCTCGGTGGCGACTGCGGTGCGTGGACGTGGATTCATCCAAGGCATTCAGTTGGAGATTCCGGCGCGCCCGATTGTGGATGAGGGGTTGGCCGCGGGGGTGTTATTTAACAGCACGCACGATACGGTAGTGCGTTTCCTGCCTCCGTTCATGATGGAAGAGAAGCACGTGGATAAGGGGATTCGAGTATTGAAGAAGTTATTGGGGAAGAAGAGAGCGGCGGCTTAGGAAAATCGGAATCCTATCTAGCGTAGAAAGCGCGGGGTTAGGATCACGCATGTTGGGTTCGTGGTCGGAATACCTGCTCAGTTGAGCAGGTAGGGATCCTTCGACGCGCAAAAAGCGCGCCTCAGGATGGCAACGTTTGAGCTGCTGGGTGCAGACCAGCGAGAGAAAGTGTCGTTGTCGCGAAAAAATCGGGGAGCCGAAGCTCCCCAAAGTGAAGCGACAGAGGCGTTGTTTCACTTAAATAGAAGGCGGCGGCAGGAAAAGAGTTGTCCTCGCAAGAAAGAAACTGGCGTCGGGATTGAGAAAAAATGGTGGTAGGACAGGTGGAGACAGCGGGCGCCCCGGCTGTAGGACAGGGTGTTGAAGAGTGCTGGATGGATTTTGACGGGGCGCAAATGCGGTATTTGCGCGCCGGTTCGGGGCCACCTCTGGTGCTTCTCCATGGGCTGATGGGGTATTCCTTCTCGTGGCGCTTTACATTGCCTTCGCTTGCGCCCTACCGCACATGTTACGCGCTCGATATGTTAGGTGCGGGATTCTCCGATCGGCCAGAGATTGATCATTCCATGCGGGCGACCGCATTGCGCGTGATCCGATTCGCAGAGGAATTAAAGCTCCAAACCTTTGATCTGCTGGGGACGTCGCGAGGTGGCGCGGTGGCGATGTGCGCGGCTGCGGAGTGTCTTGTCCGCGGAACTCCGCTTGTAAAAAGTCTGATCCTGGTGGCGCCAGTAAACCCCTATTCGACGCATGGGCGGTGGTTGGCACCCTTCATTGGAGGCCGCCTGGGATCGGTTGGATTTCGCTGGTGCGTCGATCGAGTACCGGCTCTGTTTCCGTATTTCCATTTCCGCCTCTATGCAGATCGCACGAAGATCCCGCCGGATAGTCTCGAAGGATATCAAGCGCCCATGGTAAAGCCAGGATTGATCGATCACGCGCTCAGTATTGTTAGCACCTGGACGGCCGACTTGCGGGAATTGAAAGAATTACTGCCAAAATTGTCGGCAATTCCTACCGCGTTGATGTGGGGAACGAAGGATCCAGCGGTGTACTACTCGTCGATGGAACCACTGGCGAAATACTTTCCGCAAGCGAAGAAGGTTGTGTTCTCCGGGATCGGGCATTTGCCTTATGAAGAATGTCCCGTAGAATTCAATCAAGCGCTAATCGATTTCTTAAAGTGACTAATTCTATTTTGTTTGGGGCGCGCTCGGGCCCACGACTGCCGGTAGGGGCGCCGGCGTTACGATGACAGAATTCATCCTCGAGAGTTTGCGTCATGCCATTGTTTTGTACGGCTATTGGGCAGTGGGTGTCGCCTTATTGCTGGAGAATGCGGGGATTCCAGTACCCGGCGAAACGATTTTGCTTCTCGCCAGTTTCATGGCGTACTCCGAACACGATCTGCGACTCTCATGGATCATCGTTGTGGCCACAGTTGCTGCAACCGTTGGCGATAACCTGGGGTTTGCATTCGGGTATCACGGTGGCCGTCCACTGCTCGCCAGGTATCAATCATTATTCCGGATCCAGAAATCAACAATCGAGCGGGGAGAGAGTTTGTTTGAGCGCTACGGAGCAGCCACAATTTTCTTCGCTCGATTCGTCTTCGGCATGAGGATCATCGCCGGTCCGATGGCGGGTGTGCTACGGATGTCTTGGAAGAAATTTGCAGTGTTCAATTTTCTGGGCGCAGCAGTATGGGTCGGTGTGATCTCTAGCGTGGGATATTTCTTTGGGCGGCATTGGGACAAGCTAGAGCGTGGGATGAAGCGGTTCGATGTTGTGGTAGCGGTAGTCGTGGTGGCGATCGCGGTTTTTCTTTGGTGGCGAGGACGGCGCTCCGAAAGGAATTAAAGAATACATCTCCAGATCACTGCATTTCTGCCATATTCATGCACTTATGTGAATAGCTTTCACATTCCGTTCGCTTCACGACCAAGGCATTCATATGCCGATGCTTAGTGCATAGGTCAGTCACATCTATTGCACCTTACGGATAGGTGAGCACCTTCTGAGTAACCCATTGGACAGGCTCAGCGCGGTCCACGACGCTATACTTGAGCGCAGTCGCGGTCGGGGTCTCTCAAAATTGGGGCGAGCAACTCCGTGGCATAGCAGAAATCGGTTGCGTCCGAGCCGCAATTCGGACGAGGAGGAAAGAATGAAGAAGATTGGGTTTCTAACTCTGCTCATGATAGCGACACTTCTTTTGACGCTCGCCTTTACCGCAGCGGCAGCCGGACCAAAGCCAGCCCCAGCAGCTGTAGTCGCAGCTGTTCCGACACCGGCCCCGGTTGCCACGCCGGAACGGCATCCGCACATCGACGAAGCTCTGGAACACATGCGCGCTGCCAAGCACGAACTCGATATTGCCGAGCACGATTTTGGAGGCCATCGGGCGAAGTCGGTTGA
>Ga0070712_100000138_pt1 | contig 37816 bp, 28 predicted proteins | sample LARL81metaG_FD_71396 | JGI IMG/M metagenome (GOLD analysis project Ga0070712, IMG submission 71396) | Corn, switchgrass and miscanthus rhizosphere microbial communities from Kellogg Biological Station, Michigan, USA - LAR L8-1 metaG | ecosystem: Host-associated > Plants > Roots > Rhizosphere ...
GGCTGCGATCGCGCGGCACCACGTCGCGCAGCTTCGCGCCGGCATCACAGATCAGCATCCAGACGGTCTGCGGATCTCTCGCCAACAGCGGGGGCCACGAGCTCTGGCTGCCGCTTCGACAGGAGCTCCGCAACGGCCGCCTCGTGCCCCAGCTGGTCCATTTAGGCCTGAACCACACGTCGCCGATCTCAGTAGGCACCCGCATCGCCGTCGACCAGACAACGGGGGTGCCGCTGCTCGATCTTGCCGGTGCGGGCGAGCGAGAGCTTGTCCAGCTCACGTCGATCCACGCCTGAGCCGAGCGCTGGAACGCAGGATCCTCCCAGAGGGTGCCCGTGGCGTGAAAGTACGGGTCGGCCGCCGCACGCCAGCAGGTGCTTCGACCAGCTCACGCGGCCGCCGCCTTCGCCGCGAGGTCAAGAGGCGGGCTTGGCGGGCTCCTCGGGCTTGGCGGGCTCCTCGGGCTTCGCGGGCTCCTCGGGCTTGGCGGGCTTGGACTGGCTCGGGGTGTCGCCGCCCTTTCTGCGGCAGCATTCCTCGTACAGCTCCAAGACCGCGTGCAGGGTGTCGACCTTCTTCTTCTGGCATGCCTTCTGGCGGCCGTCTTCCTGGCACTGGAGCTCAGCCAGCCGACCTTCGAGGACGGCCACTGTGGTCCAGCCCGACCCCAGACACATGAGGACGCTGCATAGACAGTCGAGGTAGTCGGTCACCGACTTGAATCCGCGCCCAAGATGGGACAGGTCGTCCTTCGCCCAGTAGTCGATGATGAGCCACCGTGCGTAAAGGGACGCGACCGTGCTGCTGTCGCCGCCGGCGTCGACGGCTTTGGCCAGCGTGCTAGCGTCGGCCTTCAGTTTCGCCGCTTGCTGCTTGATCGTGTCGGGTTCCTCGACGAGAGCCTTGAAGTAGGCAGTGCTGTCCGTCAGGTTGTTCCGGCGGCGGGCGATCTCCGCGGCCAGGGCGCCGATGTCGGTCTGTTTCTCAGGATCCGGTGCCGCGCTGCCGTCACACGGGGAGTGGCATCCAGGCGGATCGCTGCACTTTTCAATGTCTTCGAAAACCTTGCACACCGCGTCCTTCATGCAGGCTTTCTGGTCATCGGTGAGGCGGCAGCGAAGCTTGTCCCAGAGGTCGTCGAGGGTGCTGCGAACCGACGCGATGTCCAGCGCGGCCGTGTCGCGGGCATCGGTGTACTTCTGCCGGGCGTCCTCGTACTGCTGGCGGAAGGTCTCCAGGTCGCTGGCGTGCTCGTTCATGACCGCGGCCTGCTTCGTGAACCGCTTGGCCCTGCATGTCAGCTGCTCGATCTCTTCTGGGTTGCAGCCACCACCGCCCTTGTCTTTGTCCTGGGTCTGCGATTGCTCTGCCGTCTGCTGTTGCTCGGCGTTCATCCATGGCTCCTTTGCTGGCTCAGGCACCAGCCTCTGCACGGCAAGTCACCGGGGCGTCGCGGTGCCAGTGACGAGTAGTGACGCTGCGGTGACGCCGCTCCAATACCGTTTCGGCTTGAAGCTGAGGGCGGTGGTGACGTGGCGTCGTTCGCCCTGCTGGTGGGGGGCGCAGTTCCCGAGCGGGACATGCTGTGCCTGGTCGGCGGGCCGTATGTGGTCCGCTGCGGGCGGCGCTTCAACGTGCCCGAGGGCAGCAAACGGCTGCTCGCCTACGTCGCGCTGCACGGCGGACGGGTCGATCGCGGCCGGGCTGCCGGCACCTTGTGGCCGTACGGTCCCGACAACCGCGCGGCAGGCAACCTCCGATCGGCCCTGTGGCGGCTCAAGGGGGCTGGCATCGAGGTAATCGAGGCCGACAAAGTGGTCCTCTCGCTCAAGCCCGGCACGGTCACCGACGTCCACCAGCTGTGCGACTGGGCGGCCCGCGCGATCGAGGGACGGGTCACCGAGGCGGACCTGCGAATCCTGCACTGGGACCCCGAAGCCGCCGATATCCTGCCCGGTTGGTACGACGACTGGGTGATCTGCGAGCGGGAACGGATCCGGCAGCGGCTGCTGCATGGCCTCGAAGCAGTCGGACGGCAGCTACTCCTCCAGCATCGGCCCGCGGACGCGATCGAAGCCGCGATGGAGGCGGTACGCATCGAGCCACTCCGCGAGAGCTCGCAGCAGCTACTGATCGAAGCCCATCTGGCCGAACACAACTACGGCGAGGCGCGCCGAACCCTCCAGACGTATGAGCAGCTGCTCGAGCAAGAGCTGGGGATCCGGCCGAATCGGGATCTGTTTTCCTTGGTTTCCACCGCCGCTGTGACGAGCCTGTGACTCTGCCCGCGCGATGATGCATTCGTGCGCTCACGAATGAGCACGGCCGTTGGAACGCTGGTCGTCCGTGTCTGGGTCGAGCCCGACGCCGGGCCGAAAGGCCTCCGGGCCCGAGTCCTGGCGATCACCGGACACGAGGCGGACATGCAGGAGGTGGGTGTCGCAGCCGGCCTGCCCGCGATCCTCGAACTGATCGAGGAGGCGCTTCGGGCCGCCGTCCCGATCGAGGAGGCGCCGCACGGGAGCTAGTCGTGGGTGAGAGCGTCGGCTCGCTCAGCGGGGAGGACGAGACGGACCCCGGCAGAGGTATCCGATGTCGCAGGCCCGCGAGTGGCCGCGGGCAGCGGCCGGTCGCCGTTGACGACGACCGGATCGCCCGCGGCGCCCACCACCCATTCCTGACCCAGACCCCAGCCGCCCAGGCCCCACGGGGACACCGCGGTCTCCCATGCGGGTTGGATGCCGCCGCCCCACGGGTAGCAACGGCCGTCGGGCCCGCGCGCCGCCATCTCCCACTCGTCGGCGGTCGGAAGGCGGATCGGGAGCGACGTCGCCTCGGCCAGCTCGGCGAGCAGGGCGGCCGCGTCGCCTGACCGTCCGCTCCAGCGGCGGCCCCGCTGGCCCGGTACCGCCGTCAGCGGCTCGGCCGACACGAAGAACGGCGTCGACATCACCGACCGCACCGCCGTAGGCGGACCGGCGCCGTTCAGCCCTCCCAGCCAGTGGGAAACCGGGCCGATCCAGCACAGCTCGATGCTCCCGGCGGGGATGGCCAGCTGGTAGCCGATGTCAGTCTCGGTGACGTTGGGCGGCAGCTGGCCCGGTGGATCGCCGAGGTCGAGCGGTGTGACCAGCGCATGCCAGAGCAGGGTCTCGTCGTCGACGACCGGCTGCTCGCCGCGCAGCGCGGCCTCCAGGTTCGCGCGGTGCCGCAATCCGGTCTCGTCCAGGACCGCTGCGTCGGCGATCGCGAGGTAGCGCGCGCACAGCCGCTGCAGCTTCGCGTAGTAGTACCGGTCCCCCGGCGGCGCGCCGGCAGACCCATCAGTCGGAACGGCCGCCTCGTGCACCGCAGCAGTCAGCGAGTGTTGCTTCACCCGGGCGGCGACCAGCATGGCGGTCACCCGCACCTCAGGATCGCCGTCTGCGAGCGCCGTCCGAAGAACCCGCTCCACGCCCGCCCCTCCGTGAGCGCCATCGTGCCCGATCCATCGCAGCACCTGCCGCTTGAGCTCGACCTCGGGCAGGTGCTCGAACAGCACGTTGCGACCAGGGTGCCGCTGCTGTTCTGTCACGAGCGCGTCCCATGCGGCGGCCGCCTCGGCCACGTCGGCTTCTCCCGGCAGCGCGGCCAAGGCCTGCTGCGCAGCGGCCGCGATGCGTGACTCGCCGCCGCTTGCGAGCGCCGCGACCATCGGACGCAGGCGTGCGTCGCGTAGTTCTTCTGCCGCCAGGATGCCGAGCCATTGGTCGCGCGGATTCGGCGACGACAGGAAGCTGCGGGCACGGGTCCAGTCGACAGCGGGCAGTGAGGGTGCCACCGCTGCGAAAGCGGCCAGCGCGGCATCGCCACGAAACCGGAGCATCCGGAAGGTCGCGACCGGGTTGAACGTGTAGTGGATCCGGGACCCGGAGCCGTTGTCGAACACCGCCCATTCCGGCTCGCCCGGTACCAGTGGCTCGGCGCTCTGCGACGTCATGGCATAAGACCGTCGGCTCAGTTGGTCGCACAGCTGCTCGAAGCTGAGCTCAGGCGCAATCAGCAGTGTCAGCTGCTCGTCGGCCATCTCAACGGCCCTCGCGGTAGAACGCGACGAGGTCCCGAGGGTAGACAAGTTCGTCAGCGAACGAGCTGTCGTCGAGATCCAGGGCGGCGACGACGCCTGCCGCCTCGAAGCACCAGTAGCCGAGGCCTTCGTCGTAGGTCTTGAACCCCATGTCGTCCATCCGGCCGTCCAGCCACACGCGCAGGTAGTCCCGCAGGGCTGCGCCGGCGTCCGCCGGCGCGGGCGCCTCAACAGCTGCGTACAGGCCGTCGAACCTGTCGGCGAAGGGCGGGCGCGGTTGGGCCTGAGCCATGGGTGCACCGAGCGCGGTGGCCAGTCGCTCGACAAGCACGTCCCCCCGCTCGCACCATCGCAGTACCGTGGCCGCGGGCTGCGGCAGCCGGAGGCACAGGGCGATCGACAGCAATACGAGGGCGTCGCGGTAGCGGCCGACCCAGCCGTCGCCGTACCTGAAGACCAGCGCGCCGTCGCCCTCGCCGTCGCGCTGGACCTGGTCGGTCACCCGCCCGAACGCCGGGCGCAGGTCGGCCAGACCGTGACCCCGTGAGTAGCGAGCTGTCCACCAGCGCAGGGCCGTCCGGTAGGTCCGCGATTCCGCGGGCAACTCGTCGAAGTCAGCGATCTCTTGGTCGAGCGTCGCCGGCCTGACACCCGTCTGGTGGCTCCGCTGGGAGCCGTCGCGAGCAGGGTCGACCGGGAAGCCCTCAGTGGGCCCAGCTGCCATTGATCCTCACCTCGACCTCGTCGACGTCGGTCACGAGGAAGAACTTGACCTGGGGCGTGCCGTCGGGTGTGCGGAAGGCCTGTGCATAGAACTTGGTGACAATCACCTTGTCGATCGTGCCGTCCGCATGCCGCACCTCCACGACCTCTCCGGGCTTCTTCAGACCTGCCCGGATATTGGCCTTGTTCCGCTCGCTCATCCCGGACCTGCGCAAGTGTCCCTCGATCCAGTCCTTGCTCAGCTGACGCTCGCCGCCTGTGAGCCTCTTCAGCGCGCCGGCACCTGTCGGTTTGGGCGGGTTGCGGTCCGCCGTCGCCTTGCAGTCTCCTAGGGCGTACTGCGTCACCTCGGAATCCTGCGGCCAAGGCCGTTGCATGCTCGCGTCGATGTCCTGCGCACCCCTGCGGTGTTCTAGCACCCTGTTCAGGTCGTCGGTGGACTTCACCTTCCTGGGGTCGACGGTGTGGGGGTCGGCGTTGTCGAATCCTGCATTCTGGAGCCGAGAGACCGGCTCGAGCTCGCCGAAGACGCCAAGGTTCGCCCTGATCGGCTTCCCCTCGCTGTCGACAAGCGGCATCCCGGCCCAGGGCTTGTCGCCGTAGAACAGAGAGGGGCGCTGCTGCTTGTTCTCGATCTTCGCGGTGAGCACGTCCTGCTGTTCGTGCAGACGTGTCCGCTGGGCCTTGAGCTTCGAGAGCTTCTTGCCGAGTGTGTCGAGCGCGTCCTTGTTCGGCTTTCCCGTTGGAGGTCTCTGCTCGGCCTTGATCTTGGCCTTGGTCTCGAAGTAGTCCCGCGTGTTCTGCTGGATCTTTCCAGCCAGGTCCTCCTTGTACAGCGTGAGGATCTCGACGTCCTCGACGTCGCTGCTTACCTGCTTGACCAGTCGCTTGTACGTCTCTGCGAGGCCGAGCTTGTCGTCTGGGTCGACCCCGCGCTTCACCTCGTCGCGCATGCCCTCGAGGCGGTCGCGGTAGTCGCTGAGGGACTCACCGGGCAGCGGGTCGAAGAGCTTCGCCTCGAGCGCAGGCTTCTCCTCCGGCGGCACAGCCACGCGATAGTGCTCGTCCAGCTGGGCTCGCAGGTTCTCCAGGCGCGTTCGCTCGGTGGAGTTCAGCTTGCCGTGTTTGGCGAGGCGGCCCTCCAGCCCGGCGATCTCCTTACGCTGGCTGGTGACCTCCTTGCGGGCCTCGTCGACTGCCGCCGGGGCCGCCGGGCCGGCATCGGCCGTCAGCCGGGTCCTCGGGTCTTTGCTGAACAGCCGGGCTGGCTGGTCGAGGAACTCGAGCTCGACCGGCCGCGTGGAGGGGTCGGCCACCACTGCCGCTCGCGTCTCCGGGGTGATCGTGTCGACCTTCGCCCGCTGCGTCCGGAGGTTGTCGAGGTTCTGCTGCGCCTGGGCGCGCGCCTCTGCCCACTCCCCCGCGTCGGCAGCCTGCCCTTTCTGCGCGTCCAGCGATGCCAGGACCTGCTCGTGCGCCTCGATCTCCAGGTCCACCTTGGTGCGGTACGCCTCCACCTGCTCGTCGAAGGTCAGCAGGTTCCACCGCTCCATCCGGTGCTCCGCGAGCAGCGCGACCCGCTGCGCGTTCTTCGGGTCCAGGATCTGTTGCAGGTGCGGACCCTCGAATGCCAGCTGCGACAGCGGCGCGCCGCCGCGCATGATCACCACGGGCTTTCCGTTGCGGATCACGGTCACCGCCTGGCCGGTCTCGCTCCCCCCCGAGAAGGCGTGGAACTCCTCGCTCGGCATGACCTCGATCGGAACATCGCCATACAGCCCGCGCTGCGCCTCCGGAATGTGCTCCAACAGCCGCGCCCGCATCTGCCGCTGCAGCCGCGGGTCGTCGAAGCCGAGGAGGGTGTGGTGCGCGATCAGATCGTCGATCGTGTCCAGGAACTCAGCGCGTGAGGTGCCGCGCCGGTTCGCCTGGTAGCGCTGGTACATCTCGTTCTGGTACGCCGGATTGGTTCGCAGTGCGATCAGATCCGGCATCAGTGACTCGTGCAGTGCCCCGGTCAACCCTGATGTGACCCCGCCGATGCCCACCTGCACGGCCGCCCCGCTGAGGACGTTCAGCAGGGCGTTGTCGCCCTTGCGGAAGTTCTCCGGGTTGGCGATCTGGCCGACCACTGCCCCGGGGACGGCTTGGGCCATTCCCTCCGCGGTCTGGACGATTCCTCGCGCGACGACTCGTCCGAGCCGTCCTCTCTCCACGAGCGCTGTCAACGCCTTGCTGTTGCGCAGCATCCGGGCACTCAGCCCGAAGCGTGAGGCCATCGCGGCGGTGGCCAGGTCGACGGCGCCGACCGCCAGGTCGACGCCGTATTCCTCCCAGCCGTAAGCCTTCCCGCGGAAGGCCAGCTTGAGGCCCATCGTCGTGGCCATCGTGCCGAGAGCCACCGCAGCCCCGAATTTGAACGACGTCACCGTCGCCAGCAGGCCCGGGATCGCGCCAGAGGCGGCACCCCAGGTGGCGACAACAGCAACGACCACGACCACGACCGCGACCGCCGCACCCACCGCCTGGATGACCGTGTCGCTGACCGCGTCGACGCTGTGGCGGTGCAACCTGACCGCGGAGTCGAACCGTGCCGCGGATGCGTCGGCCTTCCCCCAGAGCTTTGCGTGCAGCTCGTAGTCGTAGCCAGGCTGGCCGGCCTTCTTCTCGTTCTCCTCGTAGGCCTTCGCGTCACGCTCGAGCGCCCGGTAGTCGGACTCCATGAGCTCGCGCTCGTGTCCGCTGCCCCAGCTGATCAGAGAGCTCTTCTCGAACTCGAGGAGCCGCTGGGCCCGGTCGGCCTTCTCGCGAGGTGTCCGCGCTGTGCCGTGCTCGAGCTGTTCCTGCATTTCTTGGTACTCGCGGCCGCTGAAGTCACCGAGTACAAAGCCCTGGAACTCCTCGGCCTTGCGGCCAGGGGCAAGCTTCGCCCAGTCTCCGCCCAGGGTGTCCATCTCCTCCTTGGTCTTGCCGGCGAAGATGTCGCGCACGATGTCGGTATCGGTGCCCAGGCCGCGGATCGCGAAGTCGACCTCCTGCGCCTCGCTCACAGCACCCTGGCCCTTGATCAGCGCGTCCGCCTTCTCATGCTGGGTCATCTGGGTGTCGTGCAGGACGTCGGCCTCGAGGCCGAAGTACTCGCCCCCCCAGAAGCCGCTCTTGCCCGTATACGCCTCGTCGTACCGGCTCAGGAGGTTGGGGAAATCGGCCTTGGCCGAGGCCGTCGCTTCGGCACGGGCTTGCTTCAATGCCCTGCTCTGCTCATCGAGGATGTACTCCGGCGTCCACTTCTTGTGGTACTGCTGGGCCGCTTCCTTGCGCGCCTCGGGTGTGGACAGCGCGAGCACCGCCTCCCAGTCAGCTTTGCGCCGCTCCTCGATCGCCAGCAGCAGGTCTCGCTTCCGGTCGGCGTAGTCGCGCTTGTATTTGCCTTGCAGCGCGTCGTTGATGACCTTGTCGTCGGCGTACAAGACGCTGTTGTGCTCCAAGGCAATGCGTGCGGCGTCGACCTTGTGCCACTCCATCTCGCGCAGACCTGCGACCAGATCGAGGTCGGCACCCTCCATCTCGTCCTTGAACTGCGAGATCAACGTCTGGTCGTAGCGCCCCTTGTACTTGGCGTCGAGCAGGTCACGGCGTTCGTGCTTCTTGCGGTCCAGCGTGACGCTGTCCCAGCCCTTCTCGTCGGCCTCCTTCTCGAGCTCCCGGTCGTTCGTCTCGTAGATGTTCTCGAGCGTCTTCCGGTCGGTGCCCAGGCCGAGGCCGAGGGTGCCGCCGTGCATCGCCTGGTCCATGGCGATGACGTCGGCCAGGGCCGTGTCGCTCTTGAACAGGGCGGCGGCGCGGTCCTCGTCGTGGGTTCCCCGGACCCACCCTTCATGCAGTTCGCCCTGGACCTCGATCTCCAGGTCCTTGTGGTAGCGCTCGCGGTAGGCCCGCTTGATCTCGGCGATCTCCTTCGGAGACTTGTTGCGCAGCGCCTCGAAGATCGTCGCCTCGTCGGTCCCGCCGAGGTCCAGTCCGTTCCAGTTAGCGTGCATCGCCTGGTCGAGCTCGATCGCAACAGCGTCGGCCGTCTTGCCCGCGAGCAGGGCGGTCGCCCGGTCGAGGTCGTGGGACGACCAGGTGAGCCAGTCGTCGAGCTCTGACTTGAGACGCCCTCGCAGGTCTTCGTGGTGCCGTGCCGCGTAGGCGAGCTCGATCGCATGGGCGCCGATGGGCGTCAGGTTGTCGAGCGCCGTGAAGACCTCACTCTCGGTCGTGCCCGGCCCGTCGAACGCCTCCCAGAGCTGGTCGACCCGGTCCCAGACATTCAGGCCCGGGTTCTGCGCCTGCACGATCTTGATGAGGGCCTCGATCTGGGCCTCGCCGAGGTTCATCACCTCGTCGTCGATCACTTTGAGCAGCTCCGGACGGCGCTGGATCGACAGTCGGCTGACCATCCCCTCAGCGAGAGCACCGAGCAGGTCCGCCCCTTTGCTGGTGAAGAAGCTGTTGAGGATCATCACCTGGTCCTCGCGGAGCGAAGCGAACTCGCGCTGCTGGTCCTCCTTGCTCATCCGCACGAGCTTGGTGGCCTCGTCTTGCAGGAACTGCAGATCCTGGTCGACCGCCGCCGCAGATTCTGCGGCGCGTCGTTTCGCCCACGCGGCCGTCTGGATCTGGGACTGCGCAGCCCAGTCCGCGATCATGTCCAGGAGGCGCTGGAACCACGAGCGCTCGTACCCGATTCGATGCGCCGCCCAGTCGCGGATCCGGTCCCGGGCCTGCCCAGCTGCGTCGCCGAGCTCGCTGGTGAACGTCTTCAGCTCGGTGTCGATCTCCCAGGCGGCATTGAAATGCCAGTTCCCCAGCTCGTCGAGCCGCTCGTCGAGGAAGGACTGGACGGGGCGGTTCTCGATCCTGATCTTCTCCGCGTACTCGGAGCGCTTGGCGTCGTTGTCCTGCTCCCCCGCATCAGCTGCCTCGCGGGCGTACTTGGCCTTGATGTCCTCTGTGTCGAGCCGAGCGGCTTCCTCGTAGGCGCGGCGCTGCTTGCCGACCTCGGCCGCAAGCTTCTCCTTGAGCTTCTCGGCGGCCGACTCGTACGACACGATGCCCTGCCCAGCCTTGTCGTTGACCATCTGGACCAGGCGTTCACGGTCGGCGCGGATCCTTGCCACGTCGACGTCTCCTCGGGCAGCGGCGGCACGGTCCTCTACTTCGCGGTCGACCACGTCGTGCCACGACGCGATAGTGCTGGCGAACGAGTCGCCGGCCGAAGTCACGTCGGATGTTGCCGTCGCCAGGGCTTGGTGGACGTCCGTCTTGATCTCGGCGACGCCTGCGTTGAGCTCTGCGCGGGCAGCCGCGATCTTCGTGTTCAAGGCCTGCTCGCCCACGCCGACCGCAGCTGCGACCCGGCGCAGTTCCTGGTCCACCCGCGGTTGCTCCGGCGGGACGAGGGCGACGCCTGCCTCGGGCCAGGCACTCGCAAGCTGTCCGTTGTAGGCGACGGCCACGGCATCGTTCACGACCCGTTTGGCGTGCCGCTCCGGCTCTGCCAGGAGCCGCGCGACGACCGCCGCGACGTCGACGCTGCTCCGTACCACTCCCTGGTCACCGGGTGCCTCCGGTGCCTCCGCCGAGACGACCGCCCCCGCGGTCGGGGACCTTGCCGGTTCCGCCTCGGGCACCGCCTTGGCCTTGTCCGCTTTTGCCTTCCTGGCGACGGCTCCGCCCTCCACGCCCGGGCTTTCTCCGGACGGCTTGTGCCCCTTGGCCTTGCCGCGCTCGACGGCGGGCGGTGCCGGGGGGGCGTCGTGCGGAATGAGCGGCGGATGCCCCTTCGGCCGGGTCTGCAGGTCGGGAAGCGCGTGGGCGCTGTGGACGCGGCCCAGCTTCGGATCGATGGCGGCGACCGCTGCCTTGGTCTCGTCATCGGGGAACGGCGGCAAGTCCGGAGGCTGCTTCGGCTTGGGGACCGCCTGCCTGGCCTCGTCGGGGAGCTTGCTCGCTCGCGCCGTGTGCTTGCCGGCCAGCTCCTTGCCGGTCTTGGAGATGGACTCTCGCTGTCCGCGGGCGAGCGTGCATCGCTTGACCCGCCCGACCGCAGCCGTGACCTTTGCCTGCCAGGCACCGATCGGGCCCTCGCCGGCGCCTTCGACCGCACCCTCCTCCGGCTCTGCCGAAGGCTCCGCGGCCCGAGCGCCCGGGACCTGCTCGGCGCTCGGAACCCGCGCTACGGCGGTGCCGGCGGCCGCCCTCTCCGCCGGCTCGCCAGGCACCGCACCGCCGGGTTCGGGCGCAGCGCCCGGGGCTGGTGCCGGCTCCGCGGCCGGCCCCGCAGCTGCCTCGGCGGCGAGCGGATCCAGCACCTCCGGCGCCTGGTCGGGGGCGGCCGCGCCCTTTCCCGTCGCCTGAGGCCGGGCCTCACCAGGTGCGAGCGGACCCTTGTCCGGTGCCGGCACGGTCGTCACTCCGGCGGGTGTCGCCGACGCAGCGGGCTGCGGCCCAGCCGCTTCCGTGGCCTCGGCGCCGACCAGCGGTACGCCGAAGAACTCGACGCTGAACCAGTCGAGGAGATCGAGTTCGGGGGCGAACAGCTCGGCCAGCCAGTCCAGCCCTCTATCGGCCATCGCCGCGAGTAGCGAGTTCGGCGCCTCGGGCTCTCGGGCCGACGCCTCGAGTTGGGCCGCCGGCGTTTCCGGCTGCGCCGGCGCGACCCGGCGGTCGATGGCCTGCGGGGGCGCGGCCATCAGAGCAGCCGGGCGTACGCGCCGAGCTGTTCGCGCGGCAGCAGCCGGGCCTCGCGCTGGAACTGGCGGCGGGCCGCCGCGACGACGTCGGCGGCGGTGAGCGGCGCGGGCCGTCCCAAGGCCGCGGGGTCCGGTCGGGCGGCAGCCAGTCCGGCGCTGCGGATCACGGCGGCGATGCCGGCGCCGGTCAGGTCGAGTCCGGCGAGGATGTCGATGTCGATCGGCTCGGCCAGTTCGACCGGCGGTCCGAGGGTGATCTCCCACAGCCGCCTGCGTTCGGCCTCGGCCGGCCGCGGGAAGTGGACGACATGGTGGAACCTGCGGGTGAAGGCCGGGTCCAGGTTTCCGCGCAGATTGCTGGCCAGGATCGCCAGCCCCTCGAACCGCTCGAGCCGCTGCAGCAGATAGCCGACCTCGAGGTTGGCGTATCGGTCGCTGCCGCGGCTGACCTCGCCGCGCTGCCCGAACAGCGAGTCGGCCTCGTCGAAGAACAGCACGCAGTTCGACGCCTCAGCCTCGGTGAAAACCGCGTCGAGGTGCTTCTCGGTCTCACCGAGCCACTTCGACACCAGCCTCGACAGGTCGACCTCCATCAGCGGCAGGCCGATCTCCGCGGCGATCACCTCCGCGGCCAGCGTCTTTCCAGTACCTGGCTCGCCGGTGAACAACGCGACCACTCCGGGATTTCCGAAGCGATCCAGCCGCCAGGCGTCCGCAACCCGCGGCCAGGCGCGAGCCGCGGCCGCCACCTCGAACACCTGCGCTCGCTCGGCTGGCGGCAGGACCAGCAGCTCCGGACCCCGGCGTGGGGTGCGGACGGCGGCAAGACCCGGCGACCGGCGCCGGGAGACCAGGCCGGCCAGCGTGTCGACGTTCGGCCGGTCGCCGTTGGGCGCCCAGGTGGCACAGGCCGCGTCCATCCGGGCGACCGCTTCGATCTCTTCGGGCAGCAGCCGGAACCGCCCGGCCAGGTCGTCGACGCCGCTCGCGTCGAGCCCCGGGAACGCGGCCGACCAGCTGCTGCGCCGTTCGGCGAAGCCAGGGTGTTCCAGCGCCACCTCGGCGAAGTTGCGGCGCCGGATCAGCTCCGGCGCGCGTACCGGGTCCGTGCCGACCAGAACCACTGGGACGCGACTGCGGGCGACCCGGTCGACCAGCGCGCTGACGTCGCCCCGGTCCCGCGGAACCGCCAGCACACAGATCGCGTCGGCGAGCGCGGCGCGCTGGAGCGCACGTTCCACATCACCGGCGGCGGCGATGCCGTCGGCGGCCACGACCGGCCGGCCGGCGGCCAGGGTGGCGATGACGGCGGTCCGCCCGCTGGCGGCCGGACCCCAAAGCCCGACCACGTCGATGCCGCCCTGCTGAAAGGCCGCCGCCACTGCAGCGGCGTGCCGGATGGTCGCGTCCGAGGCGCCCGACGGGCACGGCTGGGTGTCGCGGCCCAAGAGGCCGGCATCGACCGGGGCCCCGGTCAGCAGCTCGACGACTCCGTCGGCGGGCCGCAACAGGGTGGCCGGGCTGCCGTCGACGGCCGCCGCGGTCACCCACCCGTCGGCGCGCAGCGGAGCGAACGGGCCGCATGCCGCGAGCACACGCTGCCCGTGGCCGACGTCGGCCGCGAGCACGTCGACCCCGATCGAGGCGGTGAACGTGGTGCAGGAGCGCAGGTCGTTGAGGTAGCCGTAGAGGGTGCCGAACGCAGGTTCGAGCGCCGGCGCTGCCACCAGAAGCAGGAGGTCGCGGTCGAGTTCGGACAGTCCGCGCTTGGCGAGCATCTGCAGCGGGAGCGAGCAGTCGAGCTCGGCGGCGCGCCGCCTCAGCTTCGCCAGCCGATCCACCTCCGCAGCGGTGTATGACGCACCGGGCCCGAACTCGCGCCCGCCGCACACGAAGCGTTCCACCTCGGCGAGCACCACCCCGGCGTGCTGGGCGGTGATTGCCAGATCGGCCAGCTCCGGCCGGGCCAGGGCGCGGATGCGCGTGTCCCGCCGGGCGACTGCCGCGCGGATCCCGCGCAGAATCGCGCTGAGCCGCAGGCGAAGCTCCGCCGACGCCAGGTCGGCCACGGTCCGGGCGTCCGGCCTCACCAGGTCACCAGCTCCCAGTAGCCGCCTGGCGACCAGGGGATCGCCCAGCGGTCCAGCAGCCCGGCACGGCTGAGGTCGAGCCACCGCTGGCCTCGGGGGACCGCGACCGCAAGCGCGTCGTTCAGCCTCAGCTCGACCTCCAGATCGGCGAACCTTTCGAGCGCGAGCAGTGGGGCGTCTGCGGTGTCGGTGCCCCACAGCTCCTGGGCGAGGCTGCCGAGCGCTGCCCCGACGGCCGCCCCGACGTGTCGTTCGAGGGCTGGAACATCGAGGTGGGGAAACGCCGAGCGAACGGCGAGCTGCTGAACAAGCGGCGCGAACAGGTCGTCGTGGACCAGCGGGGGGCGTCCGAGCTGGTCGACGACGGCGTCGAGCGCCTCCGGGTCCGGCAGCCAGGCGATCGGCAGAGCCCCGGCAGCCTCGCCACACATCACGCCGTCCGGCGTCGCGGTGACCACGACTTCGTCGGCGGCCGAGCGGCCGGCGGCATACAGCGCGGTCAACGCCGACGTGAGAGGTGGGACCAGCCGTTCAGCGTCGGCGCGCAGCGCCTGGACGGCGGCGTCCATGTCGCGACGAGGAATGCCGGCCGCGGCAGCAACTGCGGCAGCCTCGGCCTGCTGCCGGCGCCAACCGCGCTCGGGTGGAGGCAGCACCTTGCCGGCCAGTCCCGCTGCGACCAGCTGCGCCGCGGCAGGCGCCTGCGCCGCTTCGGTGACCGCCACCAGCGCATCGAGATAGCCGATCCGGCTGAGCTGCACGACCACCAGGAAAGGCAGACCGGGGACGACAGCCCGTCGTGGCAGATCGGACTGCAGCGCCCAGCGCAGCTGCACTGCCACCGCCGGCTCCGCCTCGGGCGTGTCTGCCCCGTCCTCAGCGACCACGTCGGCCGCGACCTCAGCCTGGTTGTCGCGTACGGCGGGCTCGAACCCGGCCAGCGCGACGGCCTGCTCGAAGGTCGCCGACCCGATCGGCCGGCTGCCTGCCGCGGCCGTCAGCGCACCCACCAGCACCAGCAGCCGGTCGACCTCCCGCACGTGCTCGGCCGGCCACTGCTCGTCCGCGAGCACGACGTCGGCGATCGCAGCGCAGGCGGACCTGGTGAGTTCGGCACGGTCCGGGCCCTGTGCTGCCTGGCGTACGCTCTCCACCCATTGCGCCACGGTCTCCGTCGGCCAGGAGGCCACGATCCGCCGAAGCCGGCCCGACTGCGACCAGGCCGACAGCAGACCCGCCACCGCCGTCCCGGCGTCGACCTCCGGCACCGGTACCGGCAGCATGACCGAAACGGCCGGCTGCTCGGCCCTTGCCGCCGGTGCGGCGTCGGCGGCCGGCGTCGGGGCGGCAGCGCCCGCGCCTTCGGCGGCGCGGCGGACGATGTCGACGAGCCGCTGCCGGACGTCGTCGGGCAGCGTCCCGTCCCGGCGCCAGGTGACGGACATCGGCTCTTCGACCCAGACGTCGACGGCCGGGTCGATCTCGCAGTCACGCAGCACTCGCACCAACGCCTGCTCGATCGACGGAACGACGGCGGCGAGATAACGGCTGCAGTCGGTCCCCCACCCCCAGCCCCCTCGTCCGCGGATGGTGAGGATGCACCGTCGGACGACGACGTCGGCGACCATCGCTCATCCCTTGTAGGCCAGCGGCTCGCCCGCACACAGGTGGATCTGCGCATCGGTCAGGATCGGCTCGGCGGCGTCGGGGAGCCCGTTAGCCAGGACGCTGCGGCCCACCTCGAGGTGGTCTTCGACCTGCCACAGCGACAGTACGGCGGTGCCGTCGGGGGCCTCGATCCAGTGGGGGCCCGTGATGGCGGTCAGGTCGATCGGGACGCCGCCGAACAGCAGCGTCGGCAGGTTGGGATCGACCCGGTACTCAAGCGGCCGGTCGAGCGCGTCGTCGTCGCGGGCGTAGATCGCTGCGGTCAGCAGGTCCGGAGTGATGTTGACCTGGTCGGTCGTCTTCGGCAGCCGCACCGCGAGGTACGTTCCGCCGGTCAGATCGTCGACGGTCAACTTGCGTTTCCCGCAGGTTGCGGCGGCCACGACATGGCCGGTTTCCAGATGCAGCACGGTCATCTGCGGCGTTTCGGTCGATGCCATCACGGACCTCCTGGGACGGCGGCGAGAATGAGATAATCGCAGCTGATGGCGGTGGCGACCCTGGTGCTCAGGGTCGGGCCGATCCAGATCCCCCAGCAGACCACTCGCCGGTCGGCGTCGACCCGGCACTCGACGGGAGTGAAGAACACTGTGTTGGCGGGGCCGGTCAGCGGTGTCCGCGGCGTGACCGAGATGAAGAGTTCGACGCCGCCGGAGTCGACCGTCGCCTGGTCGACCCCGGTCGGCAGCGGGAGCACTGTTCCGTCGGATGCGATCCCGCCGGCGATCTGGACCGATCCCGCCGTGCCCTTGGCCTTGACGGCTCCCTGGACCTCGAGATTGCCCGACGCGTCGACGCTGAACAGCGGCGCTACGGTCCCGGTCCCGGTGTGGGTGCCGAACACCAAAGACGGTCCGGGCTCGGTGTCCAGCACGAGCGCCGGCACTCCTGAGTCGGACGCAGCTTTGCCGCGCAGCTCGACCCGGCCGAACTGTCCGGCCACCAGACCTGCCCGTGCGCCCGCTCCCCCGACCGAGACGCCGTCTGCTGAGGAAGCTGACTTCACGAACTGGCCGATCGCCGTGTCGAACTGCACGAAGCCGACCAGCACCCGCCACGTCCCGTCGCCGGGACCGGCGTCAGGCGGAGGTGCCGACTGGGCGGCAGACGCGTCGCCAGGCCGGCCGAACTCGATCTCGACCTCTTCGGCGACCCGGCTTCCCCCGGTCCGGCCCTGGCAGCCGAGTGCCGCCGTCGTCGCATCGATCGCCGTGTCGACGCCGCGCACGAAGACCGGGTGCCACACCGTCACGGTTTGGCCGGGCTGGGTGGGCGGATTGAGGTTCTGCTCCTGGAACCGGTCGGTCGACAGCGGCAGATCGGCCGCGACCACGAGCTCGCGGCCGGTGCCGTCGAGGGCGTATCCGGCACGAAGGATGAGCTCGACATACTGCGCGCCGGTGCCCGGCACGCTCTGCGGCTGCTCATGCAGCTCGAGCCCAACCCCGACGCCGGGCGTGTGGAGATGGCGGGCGTGCCGGGCGTCCCTGTCCCGACCCTCCGTCTCGAGGCTGCTGAGGTCGTCGGCGGCCAGGATTGCGCCGTCGCTGAAGATCGGGCGCGCGATGGTCATGGCGTCCCTCCGCCGAGCTTCTTCAGCTGCTCGGTGAGCTCGGCGACCTTTTTCTCGAGCGCTTCGACCCGTTGCTCCTCAGTGGCGCCCGCCGGCGTGGCGGCTGGCGCAGCTGCGGCCGCCGCGGTCGCGGGCGCCGGGTGATACCACTGCGGCGCAGGCGTCTGGAGCGCGTCATAGAGCCCGCTGTACTGCGCGCTATCGAGCGGCGAGCGGACCAGCGACAGGGCTTGGCTCCACAGTCTCTGGAGGAAGTCGAGCTCGCGGTCGGTTGTCTTACGGTAGTCGCGCGTGCAGCAGCGGTCTTTGAGCAGCCGCCTCAGCACGTCGATGATCGGCACCCAGTAGTTCAGGTTTCGCGGCGCGACCACCCATTGCCGGGTCAGGTCGCAGACGTCGGTGACGTCGCAGCCCTCGATCTCGATGGTCGCCAGCGGGACCCGGGTCTCCGTGCACTGGGGGCACGGAGGGTTGGCCAGGTCGCACAGACACCTGGCGACCACCGACCAGTACGACCGGGCCAGGTCCCGCACCACGTCGATGGAGTTGGCGTCGAACTGGTGGATGGACAGCTGCTCGACCTCGCGGCGTTCGCGGCAGTTCCCGCGGCCGGTTTCCTCGAGCCCGCGGATGATGCTGGCCCGCACCGTCTCGGCGTCGGCGGTGAACACCCCCGCCGCCTCGACCGGCTCGTATCCTTCAGCCAGCCAGACGCGCTGCCCCGCGCTGAGCTGGCCGAGGTTCTGCTGCTCCTTGGCCACGTTCAGGATCCTGGTGACACGTTGCCGCTCGACCTCGGGAAGCTCGTTCAGCTCGTCGGAGCCGAGAAACTCTTCAGCGAGCTGGCGGCTGTGGTTGCGGATCGCTTGCAGCCTCGGCCCGGTCAGGCCGATCGCGCTCAGCTTCACGTCTGGCGCCTCTGCTGCCGACATCAGGGCCGCAGCGCGCCCGAGAAGGGCCGTTGCCGGCACGATCCCCTCAGCGCGTGCCGCGCCGAAGTCCGCGACCACCGGCACCTCGACGGCCAGGGCCTCTCCGGAGACCTCCGCTGCGTGAGCAAGGTGCTGCGTCTTCGCGAGTTGCGCCATCTTGGTCAGCTTGGAGACGTCCTCTCTCCGGCGGTCGCTGTCCTTCGCACACTCGGCGAGCCGGTCGAACAGCGAAGGATCCGGGTCCTGGACCTCGCAGACCAGCTCGAAGCGGTAGCCCTCGCGGGCCCTCGAGAAGTCGCAGTCGCCAACCGCGCAGTCGTCCTGGACGTACGGCGCAACCGGGTCGGTCGGCTGCTCGGCGTAGGAGACGACGAGGATGTAGCCACGCCTTTGGTTGTCCTCGCAGGGCTCGCCGCAGTCCAAGCCCTCCCGCCGGCGCAAATCGCTCAGCAGCGCGAGGGCGTCCACCTTCTCCGGGCAGCCGACCACGATGTCGTTGCCGCAGCAGTCCAATGCATACCCCGGAGCCACGGTCAGCCAGCCCGGCTTGCACGGGTCGCAGTCCACCTCGAGGCCGCACACAATGCCCGGCCCGAACATGTGCCGGTTGGTGAGCCGGCGCTTCGCCACCGTGTAGTCGTCGATCGCCTGCAGGTCGTCCTCGGTCAGCAGCATGCCGCCGAAGAACCGCGGCCGGACGTATGCAGACAGCCCGGCGACCCCAGCCGACGTACACCCGCAACTGCCTCCGTACTGGCCGGCGCAGCTGCCGCCGCAGCCGCAGCCGCGAGTCTTCACGGAGGCCCCCGAGCTTGCCGATCCGGTGCTGAAGGCCGAGCCGGACCTCGCGTGTGCGCCGCCGCAGCCGCACCCGCCGGCCGACGTTCCCGTTCTGGTCGAGATCTGGCTGTTCATTTCTCAGACCCCTTCGCCACATAGATCCACGACACGAAATCGCCGCCCTCGACGCCGTCGCCCGACGGACGGGCCGCGCACGACCTCTTCGGCGCGCTCTGCGGCTTGTACGCCGCCGATCCGCTCACCGGAACACCGCCGCCGACGTGGTTGCCGTCGACCGCTCGGCAGCACTCGTCAAGGATGAAGTCGCCGCGCACCGTGATGATCACCCGGTCGGCCTCGTTCAGCCGCTCTCCCGTCGTCCGGCGATAGACGAAGTGGTCGGTGTACTCCGTCTGCGGGAGATCCTTGAACTCGCCTTCGATGGTGAAGACCGAACCTGCGACACCACGCCCCAGCGCCACCCAGGTCAGGTCGACGACCCCTTGCTGCAACGTGTCGGTGCGGATCGGCCGCGAGAACCAGACCTCGATCCCGTCGTCCAGAAGGCCGTCCGCGTCCGCCGGCGGGTAGGTCCCGCCATGCACCCAGTTGATCTCGGTGACCTGCGCGAACGGATGCAGCGCCAGTCGCCGCCTGCCGCTGAGGTCGATCTGTGCCTGGGTGACCGGCGCCGCCGGGTCGAAGTTGTGGATCGCGGCCAGCTCCAGGCACGGGTCGCCACAGGCGCCGCAGCATGGTTCGCAGTGGGGGCCGCCGTCGGGGCGGACCGTGCTGACGCAGATCTGGTAGGTCTCGATCGTCCGGGCGTACTCGCATGACGGCGGCGGCTCGCACCCGTGGGCCAGCAGGGGGCGGCTGGGGTCGGCGAGCACCTCGGCGTAGCAGAGCGTCAGGTAGACGGTGCCTGGCTTCTTGTGCAGGCGCTCCAGATCATCGGACTTCAGCAGGTCCGACACGTAGACCGGCCGTGGATGGCGCACGACGATCTCGTTCCCGGCGCAGTCGATCGCGCTGCCGGGAACCACGATCACCTCGGTCGCGGTCGGGTCGTTCTCCTCTGGGCGGCAGTCCTGTTTGACGGCGACCCGCAGGTCGAGGCCGCAGACGATCCCCCATCCGTGCAGGAGCCGGTTGCGGAGACGGGCCTTGTCCAGGTGGTACGCCTGCTCGCGGCGCAGATCCAGCGCACTGAGCGGCTGGCCATGGAAGTACCGAAGGCGGCTGAACTCGGCCACGCAGCCGCAGCCGTAGTCGTCCTCGCGCAGGGTGCGGTGGCCGGGCGGCTTGGTCTCTGTCCGGGTCAGCATGAGCACTCCATCTCCTTGCCTTCGGCTTCGGCCGGTCCGGCGCTAGCCGTCCGGCCGACCAAGAACGTGACACCCTCCGCGCGGCCGCCAGAGACGACTCCGCGGCGGCCGAGCGTCATGTCGCCGACCACCGCCGACGCCGGGGGGGACAGCGTCGTGTCGATGCCGAGCCGCAGGGTCGTGGCCACGAACCCCGCGGTGGCTGCCTCGACATCGGCGACGACGTGCGCGGGTATCTGACTCCGCACGACCCGCGCCACCAACGACGTGTCGGTGCCGGCAGGCACATGGACCCGGATCCGATGGGCTCCGGCGAGCAGCGCGTCGTGGTCGGGGTTTCCGCGCCCGTCAACGCGAGCGACGCCGAGCCGCGAGGTCCCGAGCCTCACCCGGGCAAGCGAGCGGCCGAACAGCCGGACCGAGCCGAGGTGCGCGCGCCCGACCGCGCCCCACGGGCGCGCCGGACCGAGCTCCTCGACCGTACCCGTCACACCGAGCGCAACGTCGAGGGTCTCCACCAGGCCCCGCGGCGTGCCCCGGCGACTGAACAGCTCAGGCGCAGCGCGCAGGAATGCCCGGCGGTTGGCGGCCGGCATCTCCGTTTCGAATCCGGTGCCCAGCAGTCCGGCCAGCCACCCCAGTGCGTCGTCCGGCAGCGCGTCCGCGTCGAGCAGCGCCGGCCGCTGTGCCAGCACCTCGTCGATGTCCTCGAGCTGAGCGTCGGCGATGCTGAGGAAGCGTTCGGTGAAGTCTTCCGCGTTCGGATCCTCCGCGTACGCGGCAGGCAGGTGGTCGAGGCTGGTGGCCCGAGGCAGGTCCAGCCGAACCTGGTGGACGGCCGGAGTCACGCCGCCATGGCCGGTCAGCCGGATGCGCAGATAGCCGTAGCGGCCAGGCGGCGCATTCAGGGTGCTGTCCAACGCGCCGTCCACCAGTTGCACCCAGTCGGCAGGATTGGGGTCGCCGCCCGGGAATGCGCTCCAGCCATCGGCGCCGGGCGATGCGGGTGTCCGGCCTTCGGCGGGTCCGTCGGTGGTGGCGAACGCGAGCTCGACGGATGTGGTGCCAGGAACGTCGGCGTCGACGCGGATGCGGTGCCAGCGGCACCCGGGGATCTGTGAGTCGAGCGCAGCGCTCAGGAACTGCCCGCGACGCTCGGCGTCGTCACCGGCCGGGCCGACGTCCTCGCCGGGGAGCCGACGCCCGTTCCAGTCGAAGGCGCCGCGACCGGGAAGCCGGAATCCGTATTCGCCGGAGGCGACGTCGGACGGCCACGGGCGAGGAACGGGCCGCGGCGGGAGCGGAGCGCCGGGACGGCACGGCGGGTCCGCTGAGCAAACCAGCCCGCTCGGGTCGAGCCACGTCCGGGCGCCGGATCGGTCGGTCACGGTCATGCTGCCGTCAGTCGCCAGCTCCACCCGTGCCGAGCCCGCCACCCAGACCTTGGCAAGCAGCTGTCCGGTCACATACTCGAAGACCTCGACCCATCCGTTCTCGAGGACCAGCGCGACCCGCCGGCCCCCCACGGTCAGGTCGATGATCCGGCGTTTTTCGCCCCAGGCCCAGAACTCGGTCCCGCACGGCTCGAGGCGCCGCAGGCCGGACCGCCCCGCCAGCCACCAGGTGCCGTCCCGCGACCGGCCGAGAACCGCCGGACCGTGGGCCGGCGTCGCCTGGTCGCGCGGCGGCAGCTGCAGCACCCCGCCGTCGAGGCTGACGCCCGCCAAACCGTCGCCGGGACGAGGATCCCATCCGACGCGTGCGTCGAGGAGTCGGAACGTCGTGACGGGGCCGGTCATGCCGCGCCTCCACGCGCCGCTGGTGCCGCCTCGATCAGATGGGTCGCCGGCCACACCAGCTGGCCGGGAGCGAGCTCGACGTCGGCGCACTCCGGGAGCTGTCGGCCGTCGATGAGGAACGTCACCCGGGAGATCGCGTCCAGACGGGGCACGGTGTCGAGCAGCATCCTGACCAGCTCGTGCCAACGCACAGCGGCGCCGAACGGCCAGCCTGATCCGTCTCCTCCGACCAGCGGATCGAGCCAGTTGTCGATCTGGGCGCGCGCCGTGCTGACGAGGCGGGCCAGGTCGGCGGCTGGCTCCCCGGCCAGCAGACAGTGGACCGCGACCCGTCGATAGTTGGGCGCCACCGCGACCACGCGCGCGCCGACCACGCCTGCCTCCTTCGCAAGATGGTCTGCGACCGTCTGCAACGTCACGATGTCTGGGACGGGCTGTGTCCCGGTGGCGGCACGAGGCACGACGACCACCCCAAGGCTGCCGGCCCGATCTGCCGCGAACCCCGCCGGATCCGTGCCCGGCAGGCAGTGCGCGCGCGCGATGTCTGCTCCGGGCGTCGCCAGGGCGGCAGCCGCGTAGTCGGCGGCAGCCACCGCGCGGTTGTGCGACCTGATCACGGCCGGACCTCGGCGCAGCAGGCTTACGGCGGTTTCCACGTCGGAGCCTGTGGTGATGGTGGCCACTCTCAGTCCGGTCAGGTCGGGCACGCTGACCTCAGGCGGCAGCAAGTCGCCCGGCACCGGTAGCCCGGTGGTACCGCCGCCGGTCTGGTACGCGAGCGCCAAGACGTTCCGGTAGCCCTCGGGGACGGCTCGCCCGGTCAGGCCGTCTCCGAACGTCAGCACGCCGGAGGCGGGGTCCAGGACAAACACCTGGTCGTCGGGCTGCGCGGTGGCCAGGCTCGCCACTTCGGACCAGGTTCCGGTGGGCTCCGCGGCTCCCAGCGCCCGGACGGCTCCCGTGATTTCCAGGTCGACGGTGCCCGGCACGACCGGAATGAGCGCCAGCCGGTACCGCGAGCCGGCCGCCGACCGGTCGAGCGGGTCCGCGACCTCGCCGCGGATGGTCCGTGCGGCGCGGGCCGGCACGCCGTTCAGGGTGACCTGGCGCAGCTGGAGGTCTGGCGGGAAGGCGGCGGTCAGCAGCCGGGCCCGCAGCCAGCGCCGCGGGGTTCCCGTGGTCTGACCGGGGCGTAGCCGGAGCGGCCAGTCGAGGGGCGGGATCCGGAGCCCGATCACCCCGGTACGGGTCAGGCCGCCTGTGTCATCGAAGTCGACGGTGAGTTCGGCCGGGCCGGCCGATGCCATCGCCTCCCAGCGCAGCAGCGGCGGCTGGCCGGGACTCTGGGCTGCGGCCGATTCCGCGCTCCCTCGGCCGCTCGGCGGCAGGATCGCGATACCGAAGGTGAGCGTCCCGGCCGGCCCGACCGGGGTGTCCAGGCCCAGCCAGAACTCCGTAGACGGGCGAGGGTGCGGGCCGAACGGCCGCAGCCGGTAGGGCGCTTCGAGCCGGTCGAGCGCTAGCCAGCCGTCTGCCAAGACTGCCACCGACGCGAGCTGTCCAGGCAGCGCAGTGCAGCTGCGGGCGGTTTCGAGGACCGCGCCGCCGGCGACGACGAACACCGAGCCTTCTGGCACCTCCAGTGGGCCGTCGGCTCCGTCGGCAACCTCGACCGAGCCGAGCGCCTCGGCGGGCGTTCCCGCCAGCGCGGCCACCCCGGCGGCACGCAGGTAGTCCAGGGCGAGCCGGCGCGGCAGCCGGTTCAAGCGGCGGTGGACCGTCTCCGCCAGAAATGAGTACACCCGGACGATCGCCTGGCCCGCGTCGTCAGCCCCTCGCCCGGTCCATTCGGGCACATAGGCCGCGGCCCGGCCGGCCGCTGCCTGCTCGACATCGACCCGGCTTTCCGGAAGCAGCCGCGGCTCGAGCCCACCGAACACGGGTGCCGGGCGCATGGTGGCGTCCGGACGTCGCACATCGCGGCCGATACTCATAGCAGCCCCGCTCCCGCCGGCACCGAGGTTGCCCAGGTGACGTGGACCGCACCCAGCCAGACCAGCTCGCGCTCTCCGATTATCTGGTCCACGCAGTCGCTGGGATCGCCGTCGTCGATTGCGGCCGAGAGGTCGCCGACCTCGGCCTCGGGGCCAAGCACCTTGCGAACAACACCGACCAAAGCGGACGGGCGGACCGGGTCCCCGAACGGCCATCCGTCTCCCTGCGAGCCGCCCCGCAGCGGGTCGAGGTACGCCAGCAGCGCCTCGGCCACCCGGGCTTCGAGAAGGTCGTTCCGCGACGTCTGGGACACCGTCAGCCACACAGTGACCCGCCGGTACGCCGGTGGCAGCACGAAGATCTCCTGGCCGACCAGCCGGCCCGACGCGAGCTGAGCGGCGACCGCCGACAAGGCTCCCTCATCGGGCCGCGGCGCACGGGTCCACTCGCTGGAACGGCGGTCGCGGTCTGCGTGTGGGACCACCGTCACGGTGACCGCGGAGGGGACGTCGACACACGGAAATCCGGGATGCAGGCCGACGCTCGCATGCGCACGTTGGATCCCCACCCCAGGTGTGGCAAGCGCGAGCTCTTTCATGTCGGATGCGGTGACGGTGCGCCCTGCGCGGCGGAGCTCTCCGCCGGCCCGCATGGTTGCCCGTTCGAGCGGCTCGGCTTCGCGGCCTCCGGTGGCAGGCACCGGGTTTTCTGCGAGTTCGGCGCCACCGTCGCGGACCCAGGTCCCTCCGGGGCCGACGTTGCCGACCTCGCCGCCGCCCAGCGCATACTCGACGATCGCGGGTGCGTCCGGAAGCACCCGCAGGATCCGCCCCGTCCGGCCGTCACCGAACAGCAGCTCGCCGCGGGCCCGGTCGGCGATGAGTACCCGGTCGCTGGGCCCGACCCAGGTCCAGTCCGAGACCGAGGTCCACACCTGCGTCTCGCCGTCGATCTCGGTGACCCGAAGGGTGACCTCTCCTGATCCCGCACACAGCACACCTGCGGTGCCCGGCAGCGCGAGCCGCTGTCTGGGAAGCGGTGCGAAGGTCCGGAGCTGCTCGTGCACATCGAACTGCTGGAGCTGAAGGTGCCGCGCGGGCACCGCGTTGGCGTGGACGCCCCGCACCGTAGCCGGCTCGGTCAAGCTGGCCCGGACCGCGCGGGCGCGAAGCCGACACGGTGCGGCGCCGACCGTGTTCCACACCGCAGGCCAGGGCAGCCGGAGTAGTCCGGAACGCCGAAAGCCTCCGGTCTCGTCGGTCACGGCGACGGCCGCCTCGCTCTCGTCCGGGCCGACCGCCGTCCACGTCAGGGTCGCGGGTGGCGGCGCGCCGGCAGCGGCTGCAGCCCAGGACGGCGCAACACCAGGCGCGGCCGCCACGTCGACCAGCAGGCTGACGGTGAGGTCCGCGAGGGCCGGCCCCGTGTAGTGGTGGCGGAACTCAAACGTGTCGCCGTCGCTCTGCAACGACCCGGCGACCTCGATCGCGCCGATCGGCAGGACCGCCACCGCGTCGTCGAGAGTGAAGCTGCGCCCGGCGGCGTCACCGTCGAGGTTCATCAAGGTCCCGGCGGCCAGCGTCACCGGCGCTGCGCGGGGCTGGAAGGACAGCACAGTTACTGCGGCCGTCGGGGCGGACGCGTCGGCGATGCCGAGGAGCCGGAGGCTTGCCCGGGTCACCGGCTCGGTCACCTGGTCGGCCATGAACAGCCGTTGCTCGAACTGCCAGGCGAACAGCTCCAGCAGGGTCACGCCCGGGTCGACCGGTCCGTGCACCGTCCAACGGCCCTGTGACACGCCGGGCACATCTTCAAGCGCGATCCGCAGCAGATCTTCGAACGTGAGGTCGTCGATCACCGGGGCGGCGGTGGGGTCGAACTCCGGCACGGTGGTCACGGCAGACCCCCGGGACGGCTCAGGTAGTACGGGAACACGATGCTGTCACGCGTGTTGGTCCGTCGCACCGTGTAGGTGACCTCGATGTCCACGCGCTCCGGCGACATCGGCTGCTCGCTCACCACCACGTCGTCGAGCACGACGCGTGGCTCGTAGTCGCGTACCGCGTCACGGATGCTCGACTCCAGCAGGTTCTTGTTCGTCTCCGATCCCGGCGCGAAGACGAGCCGCGGCGCCTCGGTCCCGAACTGGCTGCGCATCACGCGCTCGCCCGCGGCTGTCATCAGCAGCAGCCGCAAGGACTGGGCGACCTCCGGGTCCCCATCGACGTACCGCAACGTCCCGCCCGCGTCCGGGAGGAACGGGAAGGCGACGCCTCGGCCCAGGAAGTCGGTCATCCGATCCACACCTTCGAGGCGCCGGTGGTGATCTTGGCGCCGTCCTTGTCGACCGGGTCGTTGCAGGTCCGCACCGGATCGCCGACACGGGCCGCGGCCTTGCCGCCGATCGTGACCGACCTGGAGCCGCGGCTGACCGTGCCGCGGTTTGACGGCGTCTTGACGAAGGACGTCCCTGGAGGGACCGGCAGGTGCGGCGGAGAGTTCTGGGCGACCGAGTCGACCGTCGCGGCCGGCTGGCCCTCGATCTGCACATCGCTCCAGGTCTTGGAGCCGATCTGCCCGGAGAACACGTGGCCGGGCAGCAGCGTCGGAACCGAGCCGGTGCCGCTCGGCACGAGCACGAGGTGGGTGTCGGATCCGACCACCTTGTCGGTCTGCCGCGCGGCCAGTGCTCCCACCGCTCCTCCCCTCAGTTGAGCTCGATCTTCTTGCTCGTGACCTTGACGCCACTCTTCCCGTTGATGAGGACTTCGTCGGCGTCGAGGGTGATCTTCTTCGTGGCGGTCAGCGTGATCTCGCCGGAATCCTCCTTCAGCACCACGCTGGCCCCCTTCTTGGTGTTCAGCGAGATCGTCTTCTTCTTCTCGTCGAAGCTGATCTCGGAGCCCGACGGGGTGAGCACCGTGCGAATGTCGGTGGAGCTGCTGCGGGAGTGCGGCGGCTTGTCGACCTTGCCGTGGAGGCAGCCGATCACGTAAGGCGACCGCAAGTTGCCGTGGTCGAATCCGACCAGCACCTCGCCGTCCTTCTCCGGGATCCAGGTGCTCCCGTAGCCGTCGCCGGCGTACAGCTGCACGACCCGCGCCCACCGGCGGTAGCCCTTGGCGTACCACGGCAGGGAGATCTCCACCCGGCCGAGTCCGTCCTTGTCGTTGACGTCGGTGACAATGCCGATCATCACTCCGGTCAGGCCGTGATGGTCCGGCGGCGCGTAGCGCGGCGTTCCGTTGGTCGAGTGGTCCCCCATGGTCATGCTCCCCGTGCCTCGAACTCGGTCACATAGCCCCTGTCGTTCAAGGTGTGGACCACCTTGGTGACGTGGTACAGCCCGCCGAACCGCTTGCCCACGCCGTTGATCTCGACGTTGTCGTTCAGCCGCAGGTCCGGGAGGCCGATGAGCTTTCCCTTCGCGGTCTTGTATCCGTAGGACCGCCTCGCCAATTCGGCTTTGGCGAGTTGGAACGCCTCTTCCTCGGTCGAGACGAACCGCTCGACGACGACCTCGTCCTTTCCGACGATGACCTCGTCCTTTCCAACCTCGCCACTGAGCTGAGTGGCCGCGTCAGCGCCGCGCTGGCCCTTCTGTCCCATGACGTCGGCGGTGTTCTCTGGCGTCGCCTTGACCTCGATGGGCTTCTTCTTGTCGGCGTCCCAGCCACGGACGGTGACGGACTTGACCTGGTTCGCCGCAGCGATGGTCGGCCGGAAGTCGATCAGGCTGGGCGCGACGTCGGTGTTGCGTAGAGTGCCCCACGCCAGCACGTAGGTGCGGATCGGGTCCGGTCCGACGCCGTCGGCCGGCCGGACGAAGTGCAGCACGTCGTCCTTCTTCTTCGGATCGGTGAGCATGAACACGTCGAAGTTGATCGCGGCGGCGCGGATCTTGAGGAACTGCGCGTCGTCCTTGTTCTCCTGGTCCATCACCTTGTACTTGGTCTTGGAGTCGTGGACCTTGCTCCGAAGGTTGTGCCGGCGGGCGATCTTCTCGGCGATCTGCGAGTCGGTCATGTCCTTGTACTGGACCTGGTCCGGTGGAGGTTTGGAGCCCTTCAGCTTGACCAGCGGGTCGACGACCCGGACGCCCAGGGTCGGCGGACCGTCGGAGGGAAAGGTCGGCGTCAGCGTCGTGACGTAGCCCGAAAGCATCGGCCGGAGCTCGTCGGCGTAGCCGAGCTGCACGTGGACCTTGGCACCGATCTTGAATTTGTCGGAGTCGCTCCACTTGAGGTCGAAGGTCCGGTCGTCGTAGTTGTTCAGCTTGAGGTCGACCGACGTCAACTCCTTGACGTCCATCGTGACGACGATCTCGATCACGTCGAACTTGTCCGCCCGCTTCAGTTCGACGCCGTCGACCTCGACGGAGAACTCGGGCGCATAGTAGCTCTTGGGCAGCCCGGCTTGGCGGGTGGCGGCGGTCATGACCGGCTCCCGACGAGGCGAGGAACGGTGAGCACGGTTCCGGGCGGCACCGCGCGCGGGTCGGTGATGCCGTTGGCCCGGGCGATCTCGCGCCACTGCGCCGGGTCGCGGAAGACCGCGTCGGAGATCGAGCTCAGCGTCTCGCCGGCTCGGACCACGTAGCGCTTTTCGACGTCGGGCGACTGCGTCGGCGAATCCTTCAGCTGGATCTCGACCTTCCGGTACTCCTTCAGCTTCACCGCCAGCTTCGCGCGCAAGGGTTTGCCGTCGCTGTGGAAGAGGATGTAGGTGACGTCCAGCGAGACCAGCACCCCGGTGAAGTTCTGCTTCCCCCAGACGAACTTCAGGATCGGCGGTGCGTGCAGCTTGTCGTTCTTGTAGAGCTGCTTCTGGATCTTCTTGACGTATTTCTTCCGGACGTCGTCCAACTCGTCTGAGGTGTCGACCAGCAGATCCATGCTCAGCACCCGTGCGCCGCCTCGGATGTACTGCAGGGGCGGCGACTCCAGGCCGGGGATCGGGATCTCGGCGAAGGTGTTCTCCTTGGTCAGCTTGTACTCGGCCGGGTTGAAGTGCAGCGGGATCGTGTCCTTGTCCTCCGCCGGCTCGACGATCTCGAGTCTCGCCTCGGCGAACTCGCGGCCCAGGAAGTTGATCGGGAGGCTCATGCCACACCCCCGCAGTCGAGCGAGCGGTCCGCTTCGGCCTGCTTGACGATCGCCCGGTGCTCCCGCCGCCCTTGCTCGTGGCGTTCCATGTGCTCAGCGAACAGCTTGGCGAACCGGGCTTCGTCCTTGTCGCGTTCGGCTTCGAAGAGAACCTCGAGGTACTCGATGGTGATCATCAGCCAACCCTCGGTGGAGTGATAGGAACCTGCAGCAGGCCTTCGTGGGTGATCTCGATCGACTCCACAGCGACCGCGTTGTCGGCGGCCTTGAACTCGGGGCCTTTCCAGCCTGACGCCAGTCCGCCCCGGAAGATCCAGCCGACCGCGGGCACCTGCTGCGGGGTGAGCAGTACGATGGCGCCGTCGCGCCGAGCGCCGATCGACTGCGACATCCCCGCCTGGTACCAGAAGAAGAGCCCGGGGTCGCGGACCACGCCGCGCTTGAGCACGATCCGCGAATAGGAATGTCGCACCGGAAGCTGGTGCACGTAGTCGTTCCGGCCGCCCTCGGGTTGGGCAAGCACTTCCAGCTGTGCCCCGAGGCCGGTGACCTCGCTGAACTGGCCCGCGGCGATGGCCGTGATGACCGACGACTGGGCAAAAGGCAGGTAGCTGTCGGTCGGGTCGAGCGAAACGACATAGCGGTACGCGACCAGCGGGTCTTCGATGCTCGGGATGATGGTCACCGCTCCACCACCTCGAGCAGGCCCTCGGCGCCGATTGTCAGCCGCAGCGTGATGAACTCCATCGGCACTGCGGGAGCGAGGTCGATCTCGCAGACGACCTGGCCGGCGTCGATAACGTCGGGAGGGTTGGTGGTGTCGTCGCAGCGCACCCGGTACGCCTGGTCCGGTGTCGCGCCTTGGAGCGCACCGCTGCGAAAAGCCTCCATCAGCACGCCGCTGATCGCCCGGCCCACGGTAAACCACAGCAGCCGGTCGTTCGTGTCGAACACGAGCGGCTCGACGACCCGACGTGCGGCTCGCACGATCCGGTGCACCAGCCGGCGGTGGGCGATGTAGCAGCCGGCTCCGGTGTCCATGGTGCGGGCGCCCCACAGCTCCAGCCCGCCGCCGACCCGCTGCCGCAACAGATTCACCTGCCGGTCGATGGCCGCTTGCTGCAGCGCGGCCGGCAGCGGTACGGCGGTGTCGATGGCGTCGCTGACCAAAGTGTTTGCCGGACTCCATCCGGAGCCGCGCCCGCGATCCAGCTCGGCGATCCGCCCGCAGACGTGTCCGACGGGGTCGGCCCGCCGATAGCGGTCCGGGCCGGACGGCGTCAGCTGCTCGGCGAAGAGGTAGGGGAAGTAGAGCGCCACCGCCCGGCGCTGGCTCGGGTCGGACACGGCCGCCTGCGCTCGAGCAGACCAATCGGCAAGAGTCCGCACATCGTCGGCGGGCACCGACGCCACGACCAGCCGGTCCTGCGTGGCCGCGGCCGACGACGCCATCTCGGACATCAGGTTGTCGGCATCGGCCCGCGGAAGCAGCTCGGCGAGATCGGGCATGCAGACCAGGGCGATCTCCTCGATCTGCGCCTGCACCTCCACGGCCGCCCGCAGCTCCGGCGTCTCCATCGTCGGCTCGCGGCCGTCGGCCAGAACGGCGGTGCGGCTCACCGCGGCCGGCCCCGACGAGTCGTCCGGCCGGCCCTCGACCGGTGAACCACCGAACGCCGCGCTGACCACGCCTGTGCTGATGAACGCGTCGAGCAGCTCGTCGGCGGCTAGCCCGGTTCGGCGCGTCGGCGCCTGGCCCGGCACTGTGACCGCCAGGTCGAGCTCGGGGCCGCCGGTCCGCCCGTAGGCGCGGTACACGACTCTGACCTGCGTTCCGTTGGCCCACTGCCCGGGACTGACCGCCGTGAGCTCGAGCTGTGTGCCGGGACAGGCAATTCGCCGCGGCCCGTCGACGGTCCATCCCCCGTCCGGGCCCAGCTGGCCGAGCCCCAGCACCGCGTGCGCGGCGGAGCCATCGCGGCCGGCCCGCACCACCCAGGCGACCTCACCCCCGTTGGAGAAGTACGCGGCAACAGCCCGCGGGACCGAACCGGTGCCCGGTCCGCCGAACACCGATGCGTAGGCCTGTCGGCCCGCCACCCGCACGGCCAGGTTGAGCGGCCCCCGTTCGGTCGAGCCCAGGAACACCGCTACGTCGTTGCGCAGGCCGTCCCCCGCAACCGTCGCGGCCATGTCCACGACTCGGTAGCCCGGGAACTCGGCGGCCATGTCAGGTGTCCAGCTTCAGCTCTTCGACGCAGACCTCCAGAGACTCCATGGCCATCTCGTTGTTGGTGGCGTTGAAGGTGGGCCCGGTGTACTTGCTCGGCCAGGCGCGCGAGAAGGTCCAGGTCATCACGTCCTTCTGGTTCTCGTCGCGCAGGATGACCGAGCCGTTCTTACGCTGGACGTCACCGTCCATGGCGCTCTTGATCCAGTCCCAGAACTGGTGGTGGCCCGTCGACCCCCTCTTGCACATCAGGTTGCGGTAGGTCTTGAGCCCCGGCAGCTTTCGGACGGTAATGTCCTCGTTGCCGTTGCGGTATTCGATGATGTGGATCTCCGTCTCGAGCCCGCTGATCTCGGTGAACGCGCAGCTCACGGCGTCGCCCTTGTCGGAGACTCCCTCGACGATCAGGTGGAAGTTATGGCCCGGATACGGGTCGGGCCGGACGGTAGTAGGCATTGTGGTCTCCTCGGTCGGGTCAGGCGGCAGCAGCGACGTCGAGCGTCTTCTGCTGAATCCGGAAAATTACGAATTCAGCGGGTTTGACCGGTGCGATGCCGATCTCGCAGATGAGCTGGCCAGCGTCGATTTCCGCCTGGCTCATGGTCGAGCGGTCGCAGACGACGAAGAACGCCTCGTTGGCGGTGGCGCCCTGCAAGGCGCCGAGCCGCCATTGCATGAACAGGAAGCGCGACACCGACTGGCGCACCCGGGCCCAGAGCGGCTCGTCGTTCGGCTCGAAAACGACCCACTGCGTGGCCTCGTCGATCGACTCCTCGATCATCAGAAAAAGCCGACGAACCGGGATATATCGCCAAGCGGAGTCCGATGTCAGCACGCGCGCTCCCCACACCCGGTTGCCCCGGCCGGGGAAGGCCCGCAGCACGTTGATGTTCTGCGGGTTGAGGATGTCCTGCTCGCGTTTGGTGATCGCGACCTCGAAGCCGCGGATCGTGCGGATGACTTCGTTCGCCGGCGCCTTGAAAACGCCCCGCGATACATCGACGCGGGCATAGATGCCGGCCATGAAGCCCGACGGCGCCATCAGCAGTTCGTCGCCGCTCGGCCGCGGATCGCGGGCCTGAACCCACGGGTAATAGATCGCGGCGAAGCGGGTGTCGATCGGACTTCGGTAGGCCTGCACCTCCTGGACGGTGAGGCCGGGAGGCGGGTCGATGATCGCGAAGCGGTCGGCCATCGTCGTGCAGTGGTTGATCAGCGCGTTGCGCACGTCCTCGTGCCATATCGCCGGGACCATCGCGATGGCGACCTCGTCGATGTCCTCGAGGGCTTGGATGCCGGTGCGGTTGCCGGGCCCATTGTCAATGCCGATGAAGTCGGCCAGGCTGAGCCCGCTCAGATCGTCGTCGCCGTTCTGCAGCTCTGCCCATGGTGCGGTTCTCACCGCCGGGAACGACTGCAGATCGGTCTCGTCGTAGTCGGCCCCGGCCGTCACTCTCACCAGCCGCGAGTTGGCGTTGACCCTGCGCAGCAGCGACTCCGGATGGCCGTCCCGGGTCAGCCGCATGCCGGCGAACCGCTCGACCACCTCGTCGCCGCCGGCCGGCCGGTACCTGACCGACAGGTCCGCCTCGAGCACGGTGAGCCCGTCGCCCTCCCGGTAGGTGCCGGTGGGCGCGCTGCTCAAGGTGACGTCAGATCCGGCGACCGACACAACCCGCAACACTTCGGCATCGGCCAGTCCCTCGAGCTGCACGACGGCCCCGGCGTACAGGCGGCTCGCTCCGGACACGGTGACGTTGGCGCCGGCGACGGAGTTCCGCAGCATCTGCACGCTGCTGCCGGACGGGATGTCACGGCCGAGCGGTGCGGCCAGGGTGAGGGCGACGTCCGCGCCGGCCGCCGCGACTCCGGTCACTGCCACGCGCTGGCGCCCGCCGATACGGACGCCGAAACCGGGCGCCGTCGTCGATTCCAGCGATCCAGCGACCGCCGACACCGTCACCGCCGTGTCTCCCGTGGCGGCGTCCGCGGTCGTCGCCGTCTCGACCGGCGCGCCCGCCGCTGCGCCGAGTGTCAGACGGGCACCGGTGCTCGGGAGCAGCCGGACCGCGACGTTGTTGCCCCACGACCCGACACTGGCGGCTTCGACCCGCAGCGTGTTCCGCCCCGTGTCGACCGCCATGATCCGCACGACGTCGCGGCCGCTGCGGGCCGACACTCCCGCGTCGGCAGTGAGCGTCACGGATCGGGCTGCGTAGTCGACCGACGCGACGGTCACGGTTCCGAGGACAGACCCGTCCTCTGCGTGGATCAGGTCGAGGCTGGAGTTCGCGGCCACGGTGACCACATGGCTGAGGGCGAGCGTGCGCGACCTCGGACTCACGTCGCCGGTGAGCAGAGCGAACAAGCCGCCGTTGAATCCGCGGCCGGCGGCCTGCGAGCCGCTCGGCTGCACCCGCTGGAAGAACAGCCGCGCGCCGCCTTCGTCGAAGAATGCCTTGACCGACTCCGCGGCGTTCCAGTAACGGCCACGCGTGCCCCAGCCCGACTGCGTGCTCTCGTCGGGGATGTCGATGGGGCCGCCGAACTGACGGACGAAGTCGCCATAGCTGGTGACGAGCGTGGGCGTGGCAGGGCCCCGCCGGGTCACGCCCACGGCACCTGCCGTGCTGGTTGCAACCGCAGCAATCGGCTGGGGGCCGGCGTCGATCTCCTCGACGTAGACACCTGGGCTCAGGTACTCGGGCATGCCGTGCTCCTTCGGTCAACTGATGGTGATGCTGACGACCGACCCGAGGTCGGCCGGAACGTTGATGGTGGCCGAGCCGCTCGCACCCGAGCGGTCGGCGTCGATGTCGGTGGCTCCTGACGACCAGCGCAGCGGCACCCGGAACCAGCCCTCGTCGTTGGTGCGTACCTCTTCGACGAGCGTGTTGCCAAGCACCGTTTCGGTCACCCGCACTCGGGCCCGGCCGACGGGCGCGCCGGTGCCTTGTTCTGTGACGGTGCCGGAGGCCACTGGGACGCTCGGGCCGAACCGGTAGTCCGGCGCCGGATAGCAGCGAATCTGTCGGATCGGGGGGGTTGCGGGCGGCGCGTCCGGACTCCAGGTCGTGATGGTGAAGACCATCGACGGCGCGCCGGCCGCCGTCTCAGTAATGGCCTGGGCCACCGTCGCCGTCACCCGGTATTCGCGCTGAATTCCGGCCTGGCCACGCGGCACCCGGCCGAGATTGACGAAAGCGAGATCGCCGTTGGGCTTGAGCTCGTACGGGATTCCGGCGGCCAGCCACTGGTTGCCCTCGCGGCGCTCGATCTGGATCGACACCCGGCCAGCCGGTGCCTGCCCGGTGAACATGTCGATCAGCCGCAGCCATACCGGGCTGGCCGCGACGGCGTGCTCGGTGCTGAGCCCGATCCCCCGAAGTGTCACGGCTGCAGTCCGATCGACAACGGCACACCAATCGACAGGTCGCGCACCTGGACCGGCACGGAGCTGGTCTCGACCGTCGCGTCGATGTCGACGACGCGGACCTCGTAGTTGACCGACAGGTGGTAGGGCAGGTTGATCGCCCACCAGATGCGCGCCCGGTCGTCTAGCTTCATCGTGGAGAGGCTGACGCGGAGCTCGACCGGCGTACCCGCCAGGTCTCCGAGGAGCTCAGGCCCGTCGAGGATCGCGTCGTCGTACAGCACCTGCATGACCCGGCCAAGCATCAGCTGCTCGGTCTCCCGGTCGCCGCCCCACGCGGTGAGCATGTAGTGCAGGCATAGTCCCAGCGGCTGCTTGCGCACGAGCAGCTCGCCTCCCGGCTGCCGCTCGGTCGTCTTGTTCCGGTTGCGGACCGTCGCCTCTTCGACGATGTCGTACAAGAACAAGGTGACGCGTGGAGGGTCGCGCGACGGCTCGGCCGCCAGATCGTTCAGAACCGCGATCGGCGGCGGGCCGCCCGGCGGCCCGAGCGTACTCAGTCCCGCCGTCAGCCGCGCGACGAGCGTCCTTGACACCGACGCCAGCACGTCAGAAGTTGCCACACCCCAGAGTTCTCGCCGAGCCGTCACGTCGGCGTCACCGGCGACGCTCGCCGGTCAGCCCGTGACGACGGCCCGGAACCGCGGCAGGCCCGCGAGCGGCTCCTCCATCAGCGCCGAGAGCTCGGCACCCAGCTCCCGGGCCAGCAAAGATCGGGTCCCACACGTTCTAGAGTGTCCCGGCCCAGCCCAGGTCGTCTCGCTACCAGACACCTGCGCAAGTCGGGCTGGAACATGATGTTCCCGTTTTCGTTCCGGACCCGGCGGGCGGCCCCTCTCCCAGCGAGCCCGGCGCCAAAGGCAATGCCTCCGCACAAGGACGGTACTACCTGAGCCCGGACCTGCAAGCCCCAGTGATCGGGCCCGCATCACCGGTGGGCGGTTCTCTGGCTGCCGCCCGGACGGTGCCGAGCGGCCGTCCCGCAAGATAGATCCCAGGCGACGACCAGCGACCGTGGCCATGACAGCCTGCAGCTTTCCTTGGTTGATCTACGTTTCCGTCGGAGCCTTCAAAAGTAACCCTCAGTGGCACTCACCGTAACGTAGAGATCACAAATCAGCAGTGAGTGTCATTCGATCCCCCTATGGAGCTTGGTCACTCGCCAGAAGCGAAATCGTGCCTCGCTCCGACATCTCCAGAACCATGCTGTTCAGCGCTTTTGACTGCGGAGTCAAAAGACCCTGCTCGCCGAGGCTCTCACTCGGCGAGTAAAAACCGTTGCCCGCCAGCACCAGCGCCACTCACCCCCTGGCCAGCGCTACCGCCAGTTAGTCAAGGATTGGTAAATGAAAGGTAGCCTAACCGTAAGCTCCTGTGATGCCGTGCAGGCAGAAGCAGCAATGACCACCCTGCGCGACCCGTGATGTCCGCCGCAGGGTGGTTGACCTTGCACGGCACCATCGAGGCTCGGGACCCAGCCGCCGAGGGGTCGGTGTGCACAGCGACGACGAAGGGCCGAGGGGCGCATCCTGTCCCTGTCAGACCGTTGAGGAGAGCCCGGATGGTAGTTCCTGTTGCTGTGCAGTCATTGGCCGCGGTGGCCGGTGGCGCGCTTGTGATCGCGGCTTGGGCGAACGTCATCGGGACGCTCGTCGTGCCCCGCCGGGGCAGCGGGCTGACACGATGGACGGAACGGATCGTGGACCGGGCATTCTGGGCATTCATCGTGGCCGTGCGTGCCAGTCGTGACTACCGGTCGCGTGAGCAGTTGCTCCGCCCCCAGGGGGCGACGGTCCTGATCGTCCAGTTCCTGGCCTGGCTGGGGAGCTCCTTCATCGGGTTCACGCTGCTGCTGTGGCCGTTCGTGACTGGTGGCATTACGCAGGCCTTTATCGTTGCCGGGGGGTCGATGACCACCCTGGGGTTCTCCGAGCCGGCCGGTACCGTTCCGCCGGCGATCGTTTACGTCGCCGCGGCGTCCGGCCTGGTGATTATCGCTCCGCAGATCGCCTACCTGCCTGCCCTGTACGAAGCGTACAGCCGCAGGGAAACCGAGGTGACGCTGCTGAGCGCGCGGGCCGGTGTGCCGGCGTGGGGACCCGAACTGCTCGCCCGCACGCACTACGCGCTCGGCCCGGGCGAGGGCGAGTTGGGCATCGAGTCGCTGCCCGACTTGTACGCGCAGTGGGAACGCTGGGCCGCCGACGTCGCGGATACCCATTCCGCGTACCTGCCATTGGTACGGTTCCGCTCGTCAGGGAATCTGACATCCTGGGTGACCGCCCTGCTCGCCGTACTGGACTCGGCAGCGCTGTTCCTGGCGCTGTCCCCGGCCTCTGCGCCGGTGGTACCCGCCCGCCTCTTCTTGCGCACCGGGTCCTTGTGCTTCCACCGGATCGCGCGGGCCATGGGCTTCTACGTGGACGACGACTCCGACCCCAGCCGAGATCCAGCCGCTATCAGCCTGTCCGACCCAGACGCCGGGACCAGCCTGACCTACCAGGAGTTCCTCGACGCGGTTGACCGGCTGCGCGCGGTGGACTTCCCGATCGAGCGCGACCCGGCCGAGGCGTGGATGACTTTCGTCGGCTGGCGGCGCAACTACGAGCAAGCCGCCTACGCGCTGGCCTTCGCCGTCGACGCCGTGCCAGCGCCGTGGTCCGGGCCCCGCCGTCGCAGCCTCCCCGCCATCTCGCCGATCCGGCCCCCGGTCGGTCAGGCTTAGCCGGACCGCTGCCGGAGCATTCGCCTGTGTGTCTTATCCCTCATCATCCACGTCCAGCCATCGATGACGAGGCCCATCGGCGGCGCGACGGTCAGGAGGATCTGACCGATGGGGCCCAGCAGGCCGACGCCGACCAGTTTGGCTTCCAGCACGGCCGCCACCGGCACCTTAGGCCGGGCGGTGGCGACCGCATCGCCAAGCGTCCCGCTTATGCTCGTCACCGATAGCGCCTCCGCCGCAGAGGGGAGAAGCGACGTGACGAGGCAGGTTCAGATTCTCGCCTTCGACGGCATGGAGGTCCTCGACTACGCCGGACCCTACGAGGTTTTCAACGTGGCCGGCGAGCAGACCAGCCCGGCAGCCTTCACGGTGCAGACGGTCGGCGTCTCGCCCCGCCCGGTCGGCCGGGGCGGGTTTGAGGTCGTGCCCGTCTGCCTGTACTCCGAAGCGCCGCCGGCCGACATCCTGGTGATCCCCGGCGGCAGGGGCACCCGGCCGCTGATGGGTGACCAGGCGCTGCTGGCGTGGATCGCCGGGCGCGCTGCCGGGGCGGAACTGGTCATGACCGTGTGCACCGGAGCGCTGCTGGCCGCTGCTGCGGGACTGCTCGACGGGCTTTCTGCTACGACGCA
>Ga0070712_100000139_pt1 | contig 37733 bp, 26 predicted proteins | sample LARL81metaG_FD_71396 | JGI IMG/M metagenome (GOLD analysis project Ga0070712, IMG submission 71396) | Corn, switchgrass and miscanthus rhizosphere microbial communities from Kellogg Biological Station, Michigan, USA - LAR L8-1 metaG | ecosystem: Host-associated > Plants > Roots > Rhizosphere ...
ATTCCTGCTTAATCTGGCCCATCCGCTTGATCAGGTCTTTCGCATGTTCCGCCAGGCGTACGGCGGCTGGAGTGGGAATCAGCCGCTTTCCGCTGCGCACGAATAGTTTCGCTCCTAGTTTGAGGCACCTCGATGGAGGCCGAACGGCACTCCCGAATGCAGCACGATCTGGGGTCTGGACGGTCAGAGACTATTACGACGCCAAATCCACGATCAGTCAACGACCCAGACCGGGACTGCGGCTCTGTTTGCACATTTCAGGATTGCTGCCAGCTGAGGGTTACCAGCGAATCGGCGGGGAGCGTCACCTGAACCATCTTGCCGGCCAAAAGCACGCGAGCCTGGCGCTCCGGGCCCGGATTCCCCACAACCAGGGCTTTGGTGCCATCGGGATTGGCGAAAGCCACGTTTGAGACGTTTTCAAGATTCGTTTGCGACTCGAAGCGACGGGCACCGCGCCGGCCAGCGCGCGCATAGTGAGCAAGAGTCCAGTACTGGCCGCTGCGCGTGATTTCCTTCGTCTGAGAATTGACGGTCACGAAGCCGGCGCAGGGTGCGGGTCCGATATTGGGATGTCCCTTCTCGTCCAGCGCCAGATTCCAGCTGATAATGCAGCGCGACCAATTGCGTAGGATGTCAGCGCTTCTGGTCGCCCACTTGTTCCAATCGGTTTCGTAATTGGGATTGAGGATCGGTCCACCTTCTGTCCAGTAAGCATGCTTGTCGGGAAACGCATCGTGCACGCGAGTCATTTCGGTGGCGACTCCGGCATACCCGTGCCAGGCGACGCCGTCCACATACTTGTAAAGTTCGGGGTCCTCCAGTTGGCAAATAACGCGTCCCCACAGGTCGTAGTTGTGATCAAGTATCCAGATCTTGGTTTTTACCCCGTTGCTGGCGAGGGCCGGCCCGAGATGTTTGGCCACAAACTCAATCTCGTGTTCCTGGGCCCATAAGCATGCGGGCATCTTTCCGTCCTGGTCGGTGTCAACCTCATTCTGCGAGCTGAGCGAGTTGATGGTCGCGCCCTCCGCCGCATAGGCTTGCAGAAATTTGACAATGTACCTTGCGTAAACCGGCAGAGAATGCTTCCTCATGCTGCCGCCCAGCATCGATCCGTTGGCCTTCATCCAGCCCGGCGGACTCCACGGAGAAGCGAAAAGATAAAGATCGGGATTAATCTTGCGTGCCAGGCGTAGTGTGGGCAGGATGTATTGCCGGTCGAAATCAATCGAGAAACGTTGCAGCTCGGGATCGGGATCGCCGTCGTCGTAGCTAAACGCTACAGTAGAGTAGTCACTTGAACCGATGCAGGTGCGGCAAACGCTTAGGCCCATCTCCGCCGGATCGAAGAGCTCGTGAAAAAGATGCTCGCGCACCGCCGGCTCTACCTGGTTGAGGATGTAGCAAGCCCCGTCGGTGAAAGCAGCCCCGAAACCGAGAATCTCTTGATAGGTTTTGCGGGGGTCGAGCATGATAGCACCAACTGTTCCGCTCGACGCCGACATCCATTTAAGGGCGGGTTCCTGTGAGAACCGCTTGCTGCCGGCCGTGATTCGCACTTCAACGCTCCCGTTGGGAGCGTCTCCTTTTGCTTTGGACGTTTTGGACGCCAGCGCGACCTGGCCCAGGGATGCCCCGACCGTGCCTACTTTCAGTATGTCGCGACGAGTGTATGTCGACATGGCGCTCTCCTGTTTACTTCCAAGTCAGAGTCAGTACAGAGGCCTCGGGCAAGACGACATCAGCCGCCATACCGGCCAGTTGCAGGTGAATTTTTCTCTCCCCGCCAGTGTTGGTAAGCACCGCGGCTTGACTACCATCAGGACGAGCAAAGCCCACGTGCGAGACTTTATCGATTTGCCCATGGGAATCGAAGCGCACTGTCCCGCGCCGCGCCGCACGGGCAAAATGCGCCAGAGCCCAGTACTGGGCGGTGCGCGTGATTTCGTGAGTCTTGGAGTCGATACTCAGTACCCCACCCGCCGAGAATGGTCCAATGTTGGGCCAGCCTTTTTCATCCAGCACCATGTTCCAGCTGGTAATGCAACGGGCCCAGTTCCGGAACATCCCGGTGAACTGTTCTGCCCAAGTCGCCCAGTTGGTTAAGTAGCCCGGATCCTTATAATCGGGGCTGCATTCGGTCACATAGGCGTGCGTGTTCGGGTAGGATTCATGCACCCGGCTCATGGCGGTGTCCTTGCCGCCGTAAACGTGCCATGCGATCCCATCAACGTATTTGCTCACATCGGGGTCCAGCAGTTCGCACATCGCTCTTCCCCAGAGGTTCCAGTTGTGGTCGAGGATCCATATCTTGGTGGCGAGTTGGTTCTTCTCCAACGCCGGACCAAGATGCTTGCCCACGAATTCAATCTCATGTTCCTGGGCCCAGAAGCAGGCCGGCATGCGGCCGTCTTGATCCGTATCCACTTCGTTCTGGGATGTCACCGCGTCGACCACCACGCCCGCGGCCGCATACGCTTTCAAATACTTGACGAAGTAATCGGCGTACACGACCAGGCTGTGTTTCCGCATGCTTCCGCCCAGCATGGATGCATTCGATTTCATCCATCCCGGAGGGCTCCAGGATGCGGCGAATAGATAAAGTTCCGGATTCATTTGGCGCGCCAGACGCAACATGGGCAAAACATAGGCGCGTTCGTGATCAATGGAAAAGCGGATCAGCTCTGGGTCCGGGTCGCCGTCGTCATAGCTGTAGGCTACCGTGGCGTAGTCGCTGGCACCGATACACGTACGGCAAACGCCGAAACCCATCTCGGCGGGATGATAGAGCTCGCGAAAGACTTGCTCGCGCGCTTGCGGCGTCAGCTGATTGAACATGTAACATGCGGCCTCCGTGAGCGCCGCTCCTACGCCAAGCACCTCCTGGTATGTCTTGGTGGGGTCGAGCAGAATCATGTCGCCAGATGCGCCACCGGCTGAATGCCATTGGATCGACGGCTGCGGAGCGAATCTCGCCGTTCCTGCCGTCATGCGGATGTCGATATCGCCCCTGGGGGCAACGGGCAAGCCAAAGCCGTACGCCGTCTGACTCAAAACCGCCACGCCGGCGGCGCTTGCTTTCAGGAAATCACGACGCGATTGCGACATGGCAACCTCCTCGGCATCAACGAAACTCAGGAAGCCTGCAATGTATTGGCTTCCCTGCGCCAATCAGGACTCCGCAACGCAAGGCCCGGGTTCGAACGGCACTACTTACTCTTGGGCTTGAAGTCTAAGTAAGCAAAGTTCATGTGACCCTTTGTCAGCACGAGCAAAGTCAGCACCTGCACTCCCTTGTGCAGTTTGACCTGGATGAAATCCTTCATGAGACCCCAGTGGTGCATTTGTCGCCAGGCGATTGGGTCAGCGGCATTGTAGGTCGGCTGGACACTGACAGGGCCCGTCAGCTTTTTTCCATTCACGTCAAAGGAAATGTCGCCGCCACCGCTTGAGGTATAAAAAAGGTCCGCCGTGTAGACGCCGGTCCGTTTTACCTCCACCGTCATGTTGAACCATTCCCCGGCAACCACCCATCCGACATAGAGCAGGTTCTCGGGCGGTTCCACCAGGTTGTAGGGATTGTTGTCGATCGCGTCGTGAAATTTGGTGTAAGAGATGTCAACCCCCTCGTCCATGCGGAACTGGTTCAAATAAGTCCCATCCGCCGGGTTCAAGCCGCCGCTGCCATTGTTTTTCGCGTCGTCGTCGTGATAGGCAATTCCTTCTCCACCCAGATCGTAGTAGGCGCACATCACTCGTCCCGGAATCGCTTGGGGACCGCCGTTATATACGCCGTCGTGGAAAGGCTTGCCCTGGTACGGTTTTCTTTTGCCCGCGGCCGCAGCAGGCAGGCAAAGTGTAAGCAACAGCATCGACCATTGAACCAATCGACATCGTTGCCGGGCTGAGGGTGTGATCATTAATAATTTTGCTCCCAAGAGGCGACCTATTTTCAGTCATGTAGCCATTGGGTACCTCTGAGTGAGGAGGAACCTTGCCTGCTAGGTCCCCGCCTTCAGCTGCATGTTCAGAGCCTGAGTTCCGTGAGCCGGGTCCATTCTCGGCCGGGTTTTTCCGATTGAGACAGCGATATTGTATACATCATTCAGAATCTACTGACAATGGAGCTTTTGCAGCCCGCGCATTAGTAAACAAACCGATTGTTTAATGGGGAAAACCGGAGACTTTTCTGCTTGACAGTGGTAGTAGAAAAGGACTATCGTCTCGCCGAGTTGGCTGAATTTACGGGGATCTTCTTGTAAGACAATCGTTTGTCTTTGAGCAATACGCAGAGCGAAACCGGGTATACAGAGTCGGTAAACAGTATTTAGTATACAGAGTAACTGAAGTACCTCAGAACCGAGTGATTCGACTCTCCGGGCTGCGTCAGCCCGTGAGAATCAGCAAATGGCATCCACGTCGGTGCAAAATGGGAGGGGTGAATGAGTAAGGCACTTCACGTCGCGATTGCGTGTCTTCTGCTGTGCGTAGCCCAAGTTGGTCTCGCGCAAAATACAAACTCCAGTGACATTCGTGGTACGGCCACCGATCCGTCGGGAGCGGTTCTGCCCGGCGTGAACGTTACCGTAACCAACGTAGACACCGGTGTGGTTAGGGACTTCGTCACCAACAGTGATGGACTTTACGATACCAATTCGATTTTGCCTGGAAGCTACACCATCACTTTTAGCAAGGACGGGTTCCAGAAACTGGTGGTTGGCCCGATCACGCTGCAGATTGGCCTGGTTACGGTGAACGGTGACCTGAAAGTCGGCTCGAGCAACCAGATCATCGAAGTTAAGTCCGACGCCCCGATTTTGAAGACGGAGGATGCACAGGTCGCGAGCTCGTTGTCCACGCAACAGTTGACCGACCTGCCGAGCGTCGATCCGGCGAACGGCTGGACCAGTCTCCTGAAGCTGCTTCCCGGCGCTACCAGCACCCCGGGCGGCACCAACGGTGGTGGCAGTGGCGACCAAAATCCCGGAGTTGATCAAGCCATCGCCGGAAGCATGCCATTTTTCTCCAGCTACCTGGTCGACGGCGGCTCGATTTGGTTGCCGCATAGCGCCAACATTGACCAGGGCCAGAGCGAGAGCGTGGCCGAAGTGAACGTGATTACTTCGACCGCCTCGGCCCAGTATGGCGGCGGCGGGAATGTCTTCAACGTCATCAGCAAGAGCGGGACCAATCAGTTTCACGGCTCCCTCTACGACTACTTCCAGAACGACGCAATGAATGCGAGAGACTACTTCAACCGCACTGGCGCCAAGGGGAAGCAGCGTTTCAACTACTTTGGCGGGGCGATTGGGGGGCCGATACTGAAGGACAAGTTGTTCTTCTATTTCAACTATCAACAGTTGGAAAACCCCAATAGCCAGATCACCACAGTTTCAGTTCCGACCGCAGACATGCAGGCAGGTTGCTTCGATCCTGCGATCTTCGGAACCAGCCTTAGGCTTGATGCTGCGCACGGTGGCACGCCATTAACCCCCAATCCCACTCAATGCGGCGCGTTTAATCCTGCCGACCTTGCCCTTCCCACCGCTGATTTCGACCCGGTAGCGGTAAATATTCAGAAGAATTTTCTTGCGCCCAATCTGAGTGGAGTCGGAAACAACTTCAGCTTTCTGAAAGCTGGCAACGGCAACAGTAAGAAATTTTTTGGACGCTTGGACTACAACATGAGCGCCAACAACCGAATCAATATTACGACCACGATGCACGACAATCCGCACAAGACCAATATAGATCCCGGTCCTAATTGCCCTATCGCCTGCGAGAACAATGCGGGCGAAGGGTATAACGCGCAGATCACGGACGTGTACACCATCAGTACGACCATGGTGAACGAATTCCGGTATTCGTTTGTTCGGCAGGGGAATTGGTTTGTTCCGCAGACCTTGAACAAAGGCTTCCCGGCTCAGCTGGGATTGCAGTTCTCCAGCGCGGATGTGTTTCCGACGGTGAACTTCAATGGAACCGGCGCCCCTACCAATAACATGCTGAGTCCGGGCACCAACGCAGTTTTCATCGAGAACACCTTCATTCCGTCAGATGTGCTCACCCTGGTTCATGGCAAGCACATTCTCCACTTCGGCGGCGAGGTGATGTTTGAGCAGGATAACTCGACTCCATGGGGCAGCATCCATGGGGCTGACTTCACCTTCACGGGCCAGTTCACCACCAGCAACCCCACGAGCAACGTAGGCTACGCCGATTTCTTGTTGGGAGACGCGCAGCAATGGAGCACCTCGACACAACCGGAACACGGAATGCGGGCCAAGAACTTCTCGTTCTTTGCCCAGGACGACTTCAAGCTGCGGCCGAACCTGACCGTTAACCTCGGCGTACGCTCGGAAACGCATGGCGGAATGAGCGAAGTCCAAAACAATTTGGGTGGCTTTAATCCGACCATCACCAATTCGATCACCAACACGCTGGGCTCGGTTTCGTTTGCCGGCGAGAACGGTGCGCCCACTCAATCGTTCAAAACAAAGACCAAGGTAATGCCTCGCCTGGGAGTCGCTTGGCAGCCGTCGAATAATTGGGTAGTGCGGGGCGGAGTTGGCCAATACGCCGCCCTCTGGAGCATGGACACTGTCGGTGGGCCTCTAGGCTTCGGAACAGGCGTCACCGGCACTCTGTCAGCCAATCCTGGCGACCCGCCGGCGGTACAGCTTTCAGGGACGGGAGCAGGTCTACCCATCATTGCCGGTCGCGATCCTGCCACCTACATCACGCCTGCAAATCCGCAGGGAAACGGGTTTATACCCTTTACCCCTTACGATCTGCCCATCATGAACGGCTGGCAGTGGACGGGAAGCGTGCAGCGGCGTTTGCCGGCTAACATGGTGGTAGAGGCGCAATACGTCGGCAGTCACTGGGACAACCTGCACTTCGAGGCCGACATCAACCAGGTGCCTGCGGACAAGCTCGGAGGTGGCCAGGCGGCGCGGCCGTTCCCGCAATTTAGCAGCATCGGCATCGGCTCGGGCGGATCGCGAACCGGCCTGTATACCGGTGTTTCGAACTACCACGCAGTGAACGTCTTACTGAAGAAACCATTCGGTTTTGGCTTGTCCGCCGATGTCGCTTACACATGGTCGCGTCTGAAAGATGACATGGATACCTCCGGCTGGGGCAACCAGTTCGGTGCCGTGTACTATCAGGACGCCTTCAATCCACATGCCAACTATGCGCTCTCGAATTTCGATCGGCCCAATTCGATAAAAGGGTCGTTAACCTATGCGATACCGCTGGGGAGGGGACACCAATACTTGAACTCGGCTCTAGCGGATGCGGCGGTCGGCGGTTGGCAGCTGTCAACTATCATCATAGCTCAGTCTGGATCCCCGTTTACGGTAGTGATGAATAGCGCGACTCCGTCCGGCGCGCTGTGCAACGGATGCGCTCTATATCCCAACCTGGTCGGGAATCCTAGTGCGGGCCATCAGTCGCTCAACCAATGGTTCAACCAGCTCGCCTTTGCGCCGCCGCCGGTTAATACTTTCGGCAATAACGAGAGAAACTCGCTTCGTGGACCCGATCTGACCGATGTCGACTTATCACTGGCCAAAACTTGGGGTATACCGGGCTGGGAACGGGGCAAACTGCAGCTTCGGATGGATGCTGTCAACGTCTTAAACCATCCAAGCTTCCGAAATCCCAGCAATAATCTCAATCCAAATGCGCTGACATCGGGCGTGCCCGATCCAAGCGTGGGACAAATCACCGCAACCACGATCACCGGTCGCACCCTTCAACTCAGCGCCAGATTTTCCTTCTGAGCGCGGGGCGGAGATAGGCGTTTCCGGAAACTAAATTAAGGACGGCAGGCCGCCGTCCTTTTCTTTTACCCACCGGGCAAATAGATGTCGGCAGTATCATTGGTGAGGATGAGGACAAAAGAAGCTACTCGCTTACTCGGAGCCATCCTCTTTTTTCTCGGTTCACTGCCGTGTCTCTCTCAACCGGGTGCCAGCCGCCAGCAGCAAATCGAATCGCACGGACACACGGCTCAGGAGTTTTTAAAACAGAATCGGCCGGATTTGGCCATAGCGGAATTCCGCGCCATCGTCGCCCTGGACCCCAATAACGTCGACGCTCACGGCAATCTCGGCGTGCTGTTGTTTTTTCAAGGCGCCTACGCCGATGCCATTCCACAGCTTCGCGCCGCCCTCCGGCTCCGGCCTGGTTTAGCGAAGATCCAGGCTCTGCTCGGCATGGCGGAGAAGCGGACGGGCAACGGCAAGAGTGCGCTCACAGATCTGGAGAAAGCCTTTCCTAAGCTGGGGGAGGAAAAGATTCAGATTAACGCGGGCATGGAGTTGGTTGAGATCTATACTGGGGCCGGCGATCTGGACAAGGCTGCGGCAATTGTCAGCACGCTTCGCCGCTTATACCCCACGAATGTCGAAGTGCTCTACGCCTCCCAACGGATTTATTCGGACCTTGCCGCCGAATCTATGCTGACTCTCTCATTGGTCGCACCGAAATCTGCCCGGATGCGTCAAGTCATGGCCCATGAAATGGCAAAGCATGGGGATGACGAAGGAGCGATCAAGAACTACCGCGAGGCTCTCAAGCTCGATCCTAACCTTCCTGGACTGCATTTTGAATTGGCGGAGATGCTGAACGCCTCGTCTTCATCTGCGGAACAAGATGAGGCCGAGGGAGAGTACAAGGCGGCGCTTGCGGTTAACCCATTCGATGAAAAGGCAGAGTTCAGACTAGGAGACATCGCTTCCCGGCGAGGTGACGCACACAGTGCCTACACACACTATTCGCGGGCGGTAGAACTGCAACCGAATGACGCGGAAGCCAACATTGGTCTGGCCAAAACACTGATGCTGATGGGTCAACCCGATAAAGCCGAACCATTGCTCACCCATGCGCTTCAGATGGACCCTACCAGTGCCGCAGCCCACTTCCGACTGAGCACGTTATATCGCCAGGCGGGACGTGTCGCCGATGCGAAACACGAACTGGAGGAGTATCAGAAATACAAAGTTATGAAAGAGAAACTCGAGGAACTTTACCACGAGATGCGGCTCAAGCCGGCCGGGCAGGAATCCGCCGAAACGGACGCGCGGAAATAGCCGCCGATGAAGCTTGGACCTCTGAGTTCGGAGTGGCGGAATGCTCCCCAATACGACCGACGCGCGGGAACCGATCAACGCGTGAAGACCGGCGTTTATATGGCTTTGACGATTTTCGTTCTTGCCTTAGCGCCGGCGTTCTCTCAGATCCCCCCAGGCTCTGCACAACGAAAGCTATCGGACGACAACAAGACTCGAGTGCAAAACTCAGCGCCAGCGACAGCCTTTCCTCAATTGCCCCAACTGGTGGATATCACCGCTTCGACTGGCATCAGGTTTGACCACCTCTCGAGTCCTGAACAGAAATACATCGTAGAGTCGATGAGCGGCGGCGTTGCTTTGATTGATTACGATCGCGACGGCTGGCCAGACATCTACTTCACCAACGCACAAAGCGTGGAGATGGCGCTGGCGGGCAAAAAAGCGCGTAGCACGCTCTACCACAATAATCACGACGGGACCTTTACCGACGTTACGGACAAAGCGGGCGTCGGTTATCCTTGTTGGGCCATGGGCGCGGCGGTGGGCGACTACAACAATGATGGCTGGCCGGATTTATTGGTCACCTGCTTCGGGGGTGTAGTTCTCTATCGCAATAGCGGCGATGGAACATTTACCGACGTCACCCAACAAGCAGGCTTGAGCAAAGACTCAGGCTGGGCCACCGGCGCCGCCTTTGGCGACTACGATCATGATGGCTGGGTGGACTTGTTTGTATCGCACTACGTGGACCTCAAACTAAGCAACCTTCCCGCATTCGGTTCCCTCAAGACATGCAAATACCACGGTATCGATGTCCAATGCGGTCCCCGAGGTCTCAAGGGATCTCCTGACAATCTCTACCACAACAATGGCGACGGCACATTTACCGATGTATCGAACAAGGCAGGAGTGGACGATCCTCAAAATCGCTTCGGACTCACCGCAGTGTGGTCAGACTTTAACAACGACGGCCGTCTTGACCTGTTTGTCACCAATGACGGACAGCCCAACTATCTTTACCGCAACGACGGAGATGGACACTTCACCGACATTGCCTATCTTGCAGGCGTGGCCGTCAACCAAGATGGAGCCGAGCAGGCCAACATGGGCCTTGCCCTGGGCGATTATGAGCACACCGGACTTATGTCCGTCGCCATTACCCACTTCAACGACGAATACACGGCATTGTTCCGGAACGATGGGAAGTTGAATTTTACCGACGTCTCCTACGCCTCCGGCATCGCTCCAGCCACGACTTCTTACGTGGGTTGGGGCAATGCATTCCTCGATTTCGATAATGATGGCTGGCTCGACCTGTTTCTGGTGAACGGCCATGTATACCCACAAGTGGACAGCATCGACATAACAGCCAAGTACCGCGAGCCAGCGTTGCTGTTCTTGAACCAGCATGATGGCCTGTTCAAGAACATCAGCAAGCTTGTCGGACCGGCCATCCAAACTTTGCAAGTCAGCCGGGGAGTGGCGACTGGTGATTTGTTCAATGACGGACGCCTTGAGGTGGTTATCGAGAATCTGAAAGGCGAGCCTATGATTCTCCAGCCACAAGGTGGTGCCGCGAATCATTGGATTGCCTTTGCGCTCGAAGGAACCGGCAATCGCCTTGCACTCAACGCGCGGGTGAAGATTACGGCCGGCGACCTGGTGCAGACGGGTGAAGTCCTCAGTGGAGGAAGTTACCTATCCCAGAATGATCTCCGCGTTCACTTCGGTCTCGGCAGTAGGGAACGCGTCGATAAAATTGAAATCTCGTGGCCGGACGGCAAGAAGGAGACCCGAACTAACTTGGCTGCCGACCACATCTACCCCCTGAAGGAGGCTCAATAAGCCGGCCTCACCCACGTTCTTCCTCGACTTTCTTGACACTAGGATGTGTATTTAGTATACAGAATGCCGATCCCGACAAAGACAAGGAAGACTTCAATTACCAGGCGGGATGTAGACTGAAAAAGATCGATGCACAGCCCGTAGTATCCGGTCCAGGAGCCCTTCCCGACAATGTGCGCATCGGAGCGCAATCTCGTTTCCAACACGGTCCTTCATGCGCTGCGGTGCAGTCTGGCGACCTTGGTATTACTGGGCGTCACAGCTTTGCGCGCGCAGCAGGCTAAGCCAGCAGCGACCGAGGGAACAGGTGAGACCCAGGAAGACAATAGGGCGCTTCGCACCCGCGAGTTTCTTGGCTTGGGTAGGATGCCGGATGTCAAAATGGCAGCCGAAGGCGCCAAGATTTTCGGCCCCAACTGTGGCTTTTGCCATGGCGCTGATGCCCGGGGCGGCACCGGACCAGATCTCCTGCGCTCTCCTGTGGTCCTGCACGACAACCAGGGAGAGGTGATTGGGTCGACGGTACGTGAGGGCAGGCCTTCGCAGGGGATGCCGGCTTTTTCTTCGTTGACCGATGACCAGATTCGCGACATCTCGGAGTTTCTCCATTTACAAGTCGAACTAACTGCGAATCGGGGAACCTACAAGATTCTGAGCGTGGTCACCGGAAACCCCAAAGCTGGCGAAGCCTATTTCAACGGCACGGGAAAGTGCAATACCTGCCATTCCACGACCGGCGACCTGGCGCACGTGGGGTCAAAGATGGAACCGCCGGATCTCCAGCAAGCCTTCTTGTATCCCGGCGCCCGGGGGATCGCGAACGGGGGATCAAAATCGGCTCCGAAGGCTACGGTCACGTTCCCAAATGGCAAAACGGTCACCGGCATGGTCAAGTATCAGGACGATTTCTATATCTCGCTATACGACGCGGACGGCAAGTATCATTCGATCGTTCTGGATCAAGGCGTCAAGGTGCAGGTCGATGACAAGCTGGTCTTCCATCGTCAAATGCTGGACCGGTATACCAATGAGCAGATGCACGATCTTACGGCCTACCTGGTGACGTTGAAATGAACCTCGGCCACGTTGCCCTGTTATTTTGCCTCTGGTTGTTTCTATCGCCCGGCCTATTGCTTGCCCAAGGACTCGATCCCCAGAAGCTCCTGCAGCGCGAGCCCACCGACACCTGGCCAACTTACAACGGAGACTATTCCGGCAAGCGCTTCAGCCCGCTCACCGAGATTCGCGCCGAAAATGTCCGTTCTCTGGCGGTGGCGTGGATGTTTCGCGTCACCATTGCTGGTGGCACTATGCGCGGAGTCGGAGAGCCCGAAATCAAGTCGACACCGCTGCTGGTGAACGGCATTCTTTACTTCACCATTCCCGATCACGTTTATGCCCTAGATGCGCGCAGCGGTCTGGAGCTCTGGCATTACGACTGGGTGGACGCTGGCGGCCACTTGGTAGGCAATCGCGGCGTGGGCATGTATGGCGACTGGCTGTATTTTTTGGCGCCCGATGGTTGGTTCATCTCACTGGAAGCGAAGACAGGCAAGGAGCGTTGGAGAAAGAAAGTTGCCGACGAGAAGATGCAATACTTCACTACCGCAGCTCCGATGGTGGTTGGGAATCATGTGATGGTGGGCGTGGGCGGCGACGCAATTGACGTTCCCGGTTATCTGGAATCTCGCGATGCGGTGACGGGCGAGCTGCAGTGGCGCTGGAATACCGAGCCGAAAAAAGGGGAGCCGGGATCGGAGACTTGGCCCAACGACGCAGCCATGGCACACGGCGGCGGAATGACCTGGCTGCCTGGCACCTATGATAAGGATCTCAACCTATTGTATTGGGGCACGGGCAATCCCAATCCGGTGGTCGCGGGACAGGGGCGTGCGGGCGCCAATCTTTGGACTTGCTCGATCGTCGCGCTGAATCCGGCCACTGGTAAATTGGCTTGGTACTTCCAGGCATCTCCCCACGATACCCACGACTGGGACAACACCGAAACGCCGGTCCTATTCGATGCCGAGATCGAAGGCAAACCGCGCAAACTGCTGGCGCAGGCGGCGCGCAACGGATATTTCTTTGTTCTCGATCGCACCAATGGGAAAAATGTACTGTCCAAGCCCTTTGTTCCACTGAATTGGTCCAAGGGGGTTGATGCTAACGGCCAGCCGATTCCGGACGAGACCAAAGAACCCCGTGAGGACGGTACGTTGATGACCATCAACGGCGGTGGCGGTACCAACTGGATGCCTCCCAGTTACAGTCCGCAAACCGGTTTGTTCTACGTCAATGCCACTTTGGGTTACAGCCTGACCTATCTGACCGATACCAGCGAACGTCCCGAAGGCTATGGAGGTTCAGGGCGTGGGCTTTGGTCGCAGCATGTGCTGGAAGCGCTCGACTATAAAACCGGCGACGTAAAGTGGAGCCATTCTTATACCGACGACCCATCAGCTTTTCGCTTGGGCGGTCCGGGAATCCTGACCACTGCCGGCAATCTTCTATTCACCGGGGACTACAAGCGCAACTTGATCGCCTTTGACGCCACCACCGGCAACATCCTCTGGCATTTCCCCATGCTGCGTTCTCTGGGGAATGGACCTGAGACTTACCTGCTGGACGGCCGTCAATACCTGATCGTGGGAGGGGGCGACACGCTGTACGCATTTACCCTGGTCCCCGCCCGGTAACCCGGAGTTCCCTTCCGTCCCAAGGCCGACAGAGAACTTTGCGTTCGTTGCCCGGACTTCGCGACCTTCGCCGTCAAGATCCATTATCCAACCAAGCTGCGCACGGGAAGAGGCACGAGCGCCTGAGCGGGCCACTATTTCGCGGTCCAGCCACCATCGATCAGAATGTCAGTTCCGGTAACGAATCCCGCAGCGTCCGAACAGAGATAGCAGGCCAGGGCGCCAATCTCTTCTACCTTGCCCCATCGTCCCACGGGCAGATTAGCCAGGAATTTCACGCTGGCCTCGGGGTTATTCATGATCCCAGCGTTCATCTCCGTGGCAAACGGGCCGGGGCTGATGCCGTTCACGGTAATTCCTTCGCCCGCGAGCTCCAGCGCCAGGGACCTGGTCAGGCCGAGGAGCCCTGCCTTGGCGGAACAGTACGCGGTTCGCCCGGGCAGCGAGACGTGGCTCATGATCGAAGTCATATTCAGAATACGGCCATAGCCCGAGACCTTCATTCCCGGCACGAACGCGCGGCTGACCAGGAAGGTCGAGATTAAACTGGAATCCAGAACGCTGCGAAACTCGTCGAGGGAAAATTCAACCAGAGACTTGCGGAGATTCGAACCTGCGTTGTTAATCAGAATTTGGGGGTGACCGAAGCGCTTGACTACGCCCTGGGCTATAGCGGCGACATCGTCCTCTCGCGTCACGTCACCGGTAAATACTTCAGCGGTCCCGCCACGCCGGACGATCGCGTCGCGCACCGATTCCAGACGCTTCACATCGCGGGCGACGAGGGCAATTTGAGCGCCCGCGTCCGCTAGCGCCAACGCCATTGCCTCGCCCAGTCCGCGGCTTCCGCCGGTGATCACTGCTGTTCGACCCTTCAAATCGATTTTCATGTCCATCCTATCTGACTGCGGAGGTTGCCACCGCACCGTTTAGAAATTCGCGATTGCAGTGCTTGAGAGTTTGACAGCGGTTGCGACGCCAACCGGTTGGCGATCAGCGTTCTCAGGGTCAAGGTAAAGCCAGCATAAAGCAGAAATGGTGGCGGCGCCGACCATCAGGTAGATCAGAGGATTCCAGTCACCGCTCGTCCGCTGCAGAATCAGACCGCCGACGACCGGCGCGACAAAACCCGCCAGGTTTCCCAGCATGTTCATAGCGGCGGCGACCGTTGCCGTATAGGGGCCGCCGATCTCAACGCAGGCGTTCCACGAAATCGGCATAGTCAAATCGCTGCAAAAGCTGGCAACACCCATGCATAGCATAGCGGGCAGAACGGCACGGACCTGGGTAAAAACGAGCAGTAGCATGGCCGTCCCCAGAAAGCCGCAAAAAGCGATGGCCCGGCGGGGCAGCCGTAGCGGCGCCAACCCCGTAGCCAGAGAACCAAAACCCCCGAACAGAAGCGGAAGAACGGACAGAGCCGCAGCGTGTCCTGGGGTCTGACCCCGGGCCTCCCGCAAATAGGTCGGGAGCCACGTCACGTAAAAGTACCAGACGAAGGAGAAGCAGAAATACTGCAGGACCAGGAAGAAAACCTGGGGCGTAAGCAGCAGGGAGATCCAGCTTCGCTTCCGACCGTGATCGCGATGACTGGTGAAAACCTGGGAGGCCTCGAGCAATTCCCTTTCCGCGTCATTGACACTTGGGTGCTGGGCCGGGTCGTCCTTGAACCAGAGAAAGAATACGGTGCACCACATCACGCCCAAGGCCGCGAATGCCACAAATGCCCATCTCCAACCGAATAGAGCGATGCCCGCCAAGGCCAGGGGCGGTGTTGCCGCCCCGCCCCAACGGGTGGCCGCCCACATCAGCGATTGTGCGGTAACCCGTTCGCGCGCCGGCAGCCAGGCGCTGAGCATACGAGTAAGGTTGGGAAAGCATCCGGCCTCGCCGGCCCCAAACAGGAAGCGGATTACGCAGAGAGAAGCCAGGTTCCAAGCGGCCCCAGTTAGCGCTGTGAACGCTGACCAGGCCAGCACGATCCGCAACAAAACCCGTCGCACACCCAGCCGGTCTCCGAACAGGCCGGCGGGAAGCTCGAACAATGCGTAAGACAGGCCGAATGCGCCGAACACCAGCCCTAGTTGCGCTTTCTGCAAATGGAGATCACGCGCAATCGGACCCGCAGCTTGTGAAATGGCAACTCGCTGGATGTAGGAAAGGATTGCCAGTCCGATAGCCAGCCCCACCACCCCGTATCGGGCCCGGCTTGGTTTCATCGCTGCATGCCACGCAAATGTTGAGATACACGTGTCTGTCGTATACAATCTTCTAATGGCGAGGCCGAATAGTCCCATCTCCGGCACTCGATGACAGATACAGCGTCAATTTTGTTTCCGGGTGGACGCAAGATTGCCATGGATCTGCATATTAAGTACGATCTCTTCCCCTGTCAATTTATGGAGGTACCATGGCTGAAACGACGCCTTCTACTCTGAAATCGCATTTGGTGCAAAGGCTGCGCGAGGCGATTCTGGCGGGCGAGTACAAGCCGGGCGATCGCCTGAACGAAAGCCTGATTGCCCGCGAGTTAAAGATCAGCCGTATTCCGGTGCGAGAGGCCCTGTTCCAACTCCAAGAAAGCGGCCTGGTGATGAACCATGAGCGCCGAGGCATGTTCGTCACGCTTTTATCCAAAGAGGATGTGCAAAAGATCAACAGCGTCCGCATCATCTTGGAGACAGAGGCACTCAAGCTGGCGCGGGCACGCATGACTCCGGAGCTCGAGACCGCGCTCTGTGCCCAGGTGAATAAGATCGAAAGTTGGAACGGCACGGAGGGGACCGTGGCGGGGGCCGCCGCGCTCGACCTCGAATTTCACCGTACCTTATGGGCGGCGTCGGGCAACGATTGTCTGGTAAGAGTGCTGGACTCGCTGGCGACCGTCCTGTTTGCCCACAAGACGCTTGAGCATGTCAGCCACGAGCTCCGCAAATGGCGCCTCAATCACCATCGAGCATTGCTCGACGTCGTGCTGAGCCCGAGGGAATTGGACATACAAGAAGCAGTCGTGATGCATTTGCGGATGGCTTACCCTGAGCCGGAGCGGTTCTCCAGCATTGCCACACCCGCATCCAACCTCCCTGAGCCCGCCCGGCGCGAACGCCGAGCCATGGTTAAGTTTCAGGCGCCGGTTGTGCCGCCGCGTGAGAACAATAGAGGGATTGGTCGCAGAAGACAACGAGCGAACTCAGTCACCCGGATTGGGCAGTCCACGCCAGTTGACGCGCCCGGATCGTTGTGATCCGAGGGTACTTCGGCGCGGACGGCGCCGTTTGGATTCCCCGTGCTTATGCCTCGCCATGCCACCAAATGCTGGACTTGGCCGACAGCAAGAACCGAAAACCTAAAAAACCTAGGCTGGTAGGACCAGGTGGGGAGAGGTTCTGTGCGAACGGGGCTTTCCAAAGAACCGCGCCGCATCATGTCCTCTATTCGGTCCGCCACCGGGACCGAAGAAGTACGGTCTTAATGCAGTTGAGATTGCGCCGCTTGCACAGCATCTACCACGCAGGCGTTGATGTGGGAGGGAAACAATGGAGTCTAAGAGAACCCTGCGATCCGCTGCATGGTTTGCTCGAGCCGACAAAGATGGCTTCATTCATCGCAGCTGGATGCGTGGCTATCCGGAAGATGTATTCGATGGAAGGCCGATCATCGGAATCTGCAACACCTGGTCCGAACTGACACCCTGCAACGCGCATTTTCGCGAGCTCGCGGACCGCGTCAAGCGCGGTGTCTGGGAGGGCGGCGGGTTCCCTCTTGAATTTCCTGTGACCTCTCTCGGTGAAACTAACACCAGACCGACCGCCATGCTCTTTCGCAATCTGCTGAGCATGGATGTAGAAGAATCCATCCGCGCAAATCCTATCGACGGAGTGGTCCTCCTCTGTGGGTGCGATAAAACCGTGCCTGCTCTGATCATGGGAGCCGCGAGTTGCGATCTTCCAACGCTGGTAGTTTCTGGCGGTCCCATGTTGAATGGAAAGTTCCGCGGCAAGGACATCGGTTCGGGCACCGATGTCTGGCGTTTCAGTGAAGAAGTGAAAGCCGGCACCATGAGCCTGGCGGAATTCAGGGAGGCCGAGGTCTGCATGTCTCGATCAGCAGGCCATTGCATGACGATGGGTACCGCCTCAACCATGGCCTGTATGGTGGAAGCGCTCGGCCTTGGGCTTCCTCACAACGCGGCAATCCCGGCTCCGGACGCGAGGCGTTGGACCTTGGCTCATCTCGCGGGCCGCCGCATTGTTCAAATGGTGCATGAAGATCTGCGCATCTCCAAAATCCTGACCCGGAAGGCATTCGAGAATGCAGTTCGCGTGAACGGAGCCGTAGGCGGTTCTACCAACGCCGTGCTCCATTCACTTGCGATCGCGGGACGGACCGGAATTCAACTCTCCCTAAGCGATTGGGACAATTTGGGCCGCGAAGTCAAGACCGTGGTCGACCTGATGCCCTCAGGACGATTCCTGATGGAGGATTTCTATTACGCCGGCGGTCTTCCCGCTGTCATTCGACTCCTGGGCGAGAACGGCTTACTGCATCGTGACGCCCTCACCGTAAACGGAAAAACGATCTGGGAAAACTCGCAGGACGCTCCCAACTGGAATAACGAGGTCATCCGTCCATTAGACAAACCTCTGACGGAACACGGTGGGATTGCGGTATTGCGGGGCAATCTCGCGCCCGATGGTGCGGTGCTGAAGCCGTCTGCGGCATCGCCTCATTTGCTTCGTCACCGCGGCCCGGCCGTGACCTTCGAAAATATAGAGGACTACCACAAACGCATCGACGACCCCGATCTGGTGGTAGACCAAAATTCCGTCCTTGTTCTCAAGAACTGTGGTCCTTGCGGCTATCCCGGTATGGCGGAGGTCGGCAATATGGGTCTGCCGTCCAAAGTGCTCAAGCGTGGAGTCACAGATATGGTCCGTATCTCGGATGCTCGCATGAGCGGGACCGCTTACGGTACCGTGGTCCTCCATGTGGCCCCGGAGGCCGCGGTGGGCGGACCTCTCGCGCTGGTTCGAGACGGCGATTTGATCGAGCTGGACGTCGAAGCAAGGAGGCTCCATCTTGAGGTGTCGGAGCAAGAGCTGGAAACCAGACGATCCCTGTGGCAGAAGCCTAAGCCGGCAATGAAGGGCGGCTATCAGCAGTTATACGTTGAGCGGGTGACACAGGCCGACAGGGGTGCGGATTTCGATTTTCTGATCGGATGCCGGGGGGCTGAGGTTCCCCGCGAATCGCACTAGAGAGCGGCTGGCATACAATCTTGCTAACCTCCCTTACGGCGCCTTCGCCGGCGGAGCTTGGTAGTCCACCAATTCATTGAACGGCTTTTTTCCCGCCCATGCGATTGCCCGCAGCAACATGGTCTGAATCTGGGGAAGCGCGAAGTTGGCGTAGGTATGCCCCTGCATCCACACAAAGGCTCGCGCCGGAACTCCACCTTGGAGGGGGTGCTCGAAGGTCCAAATCTGCGGCACGACCTCGCCCTTATGTGTGCCAGCACTCGGAGTCCCCGGAATCACGACGGTGGCCAGCACGTGAATCGGCGGATCCTTTGACCACGTCATGTTGTAGAAGGCTTCATCGAAGATCGTGATATCAGACATACCCTGCATGAGCGGATTTGATCGGTCCACGATCGTGTAGGGAATGTCCGCGCCCAGCGTGTAATTGATCTCGCCGTGCTTCTTCCCCCCGCCCACCAGGCTCGCAAAGTAGGTCGGATCCGGCCCGCACAAGGCATCATGAATCGAAACGATGCCGCCACCGCGTTTGATGAACCCTTCGAGCGCGGCCTTTTCGCTGTCGGTCATGAAACCCGTGTCACCCTTGTCGATGACCAGCACGTCGGTGTGTTCAAGTTCGGTTGCGCTCGGAGCATGCAAGGAACCGTCGACCACGGCACCATGATCGGTCAGGATCTTGCTCCAGTCCGCCAAAAACTGCGGATAGTCGTGCAGACCAGGACCGTGGGTCTTCAGCCCCGCGCGGATGTAAACGTGCATTCCATTCGGGTTCTGACCCCACAGGGGCGCTCGTTGAACATTGGGCGGGTTGTCTGAGCCGGAGGGGGCGGTTTGCTGCGCCAGCCCGGGCGAAATCAGAACGCTAAGGACGCCAACCACCGCGGAACACATGCAGGACAGTTTCATCGTTCGCATCACTTTCATACTGGGAAAGCCTCCGTCTTCGGATCGCGCTCGATCCCGAACGCCGACGATCATCCTGACCGCGCCGCTTGAGCATCCACTATTCAGAAAGCGAAAAACTGTAAAGCACGTTGCCTGCCGATATCGCCACAAACTGCTTTCCGTCTACTGCGTAGCTCATGGGAGACGAGTTGATCGTGCCCCCGGTTTGGAAATGCCAAAGGTGCTCGCCGGATTTGGAGTCTAGGGCAATCAGATCTCCGTCCCCGCTGCCCGCAAACACAATCCCGCCGCCGGTACTCAGCACGCCCGCTCCGAAGGAGCCGCGAACCATCGAGAACTTCCACTCAACGTCTCCGGTTGTTGTATCGATCGCGAGTACTCCGTTCTTGCCTTCCTCACCGCCCGCATCCGGGGCAGAAAAGGGCTCCCCGCCAATGTATTGCCGGCCGGCTTCATAGGTGACCGGCGAGCTGCGATAGCCTTGGCCGTGGTCGCGTGCAACCACGTAGAGCCAGGAACTCGCAGGATCGTAAGAAGGACTCTGCCAGTTGGATCCGCCTACACCGGTTGGGTACACCACGCTGCCCTTCGGGGATGCTTGCCAATCCGGCTCCAGAATTGGGCTTCCATCCGGGCGGAATCCACGATTCCAGTTTTGTTTGACGTAGGCTTTGGCAAAGAGAAATTTTCCGTTGGTTCGGTCGAGAACGTAAAACATTCCATTACGATCCGCCTGCATGATCAGCTTGCGCACCTGTCCGTCGATGGTACGGTCCGCGAGAATCAGATCCTGGTTGGCGTCCCAATCGTGAGTGTCGCCGGGAGTAAACTGGTAATACCACGCCAGTTTGCCGGTTTCCGGATTTAGCGCGACCACCGAACAGGTAAACAGGTTGTCGCCTTTGCGGACATCTCCGTTCATGTCCGGCCCCGGGTTTCCGACTGTCCAGTAGAGGAGGTTGAGCTCGGGGTCGTAGCTACCTGTCAGCCAGGTTGCGCCGCTGCCCTGTTTCCAGCTGTCGCCGCTCCAGGTGTTGTGCCCCGCTTCACTCGGGCCCGGAACCGTGTAGAACCGCCATAAACGCTTTCCGGTGACAGCATCGTAGGCGTCGATGAAACCGCGAATACCGAACTCCCCTCCCGCGACGCCAACGATCACTTTGCCCTGAATCGCCAGCGGGGCTTCGGTAATGGTATAGCCCTTCATGGTGTCGGCCACCTGGGTCTCCCAAAGCACACGCCCCGTCCGAGCATCCAGGGCCACCAGCGCGGCGTCCAGGGTGCCAAAGAACAGACGGTTCTCGAGCACCGCGACTCCACGACTGAAAGGATTGGTTTGATACGGATTCACCACCTTTTGCCGACGCTCATATTTCCAGATCTCAAGTCCGGTCCTGGCATCAAGGGCAAACACCTCTCCCGGCTGACCGGCAGTGTACATCGTGCCATCGACCACCAGCGGCGTAGCCTCCAGCACCGAGTTTCCCGGCATCTGCTTGGCCCAACGGACTCGCAGCTCTTCGAGGTTGCCGGGAGTAATCTGACTAAGAGAAGAAAAGTGGAAACCCTGGAAGCCTCCCCAATAGGTCAGCCAGTTTTGGGGCTCGGCTTGCGCGTTGCGCAGCCTTTCGAAGCTTAATCCCCTGGAAAGATCTGCCTCGATGGTCTTGCTCAGATCGCGCGCCTTCAGGCTTTTCAAATAGGCAACCAGATTCTGAACCTCAGCCGCCGAGAGCAGCTGACCGTAGTTGTCCGGCATCAAGTGATCGGCCTTTTGTTCGAGCAGATCGCGCTTGTCGAAGCGATGCAATTCTCCATTCTCATCGGTCAGGATGAGGGTGAAATTGTCTTCCGACCGCCTGACCCCGCGTACTTCCTGCCCATCCCGGGTCTTGACCATGAGGCTGCTTGGTCCGAACCACCGCTTGGTTGCAGTGCCAACATTCGGGTTCACAATCATCTGACGCAGGTAGGCGGCGGAATTTGTTCCAGCCGCCGAGAGATCGGGCGCGACAATTCCGCCGCGGCTATTCACTTCGTGGCAGCGGCCGCAACCGCCCTTGGTCCAGAAATTTTTTTCGCCCGCCGCAACGTCGCCTGGCACTGCCTCGTTCGCCGCGCCGCCATTGCTGCTGAGGCTGCGAAGGTAAGAAATGATGCGCCACACATTGTCCTCGGGCAGATCGGAAAAAGCGGGCATCTGAGAACCCGGGATCCCATTGCGGATGGTCTGGAACAATTCGCCGTCATCGCCGCCGTGACGGAAGTTTCCGCTGACCAGCGCCGGACCGCGGTCCCCTCGCGCCTTCCCCCCGTGACAGGACTGGCATGTCTGCCGGTAAAGCGCCGCTCCGGCAGCGACCGCCGAGCGATTTCTCGCAAAAGGATTTTTCTGCGCGTCAGGCATCGCCGGCCGTTGTGCGAGGGCCGTCCCAGCACCCAACGCGAAACCCAAAATTGCGAACCGGACCCAACAATAATGGCCTGGAAAGAAAGGGAAAGTCATGAGGGCCTGCGATTACTCATCCGTGGCTCGATTGCGCATGCAGCGCGGCCAAGACAAACACTAGCGGGGCATTGCAATTAATAGTCGGCTCGTTGCAGGAATACGCTCGTTCATCGTCGATGTACATCCGCATCGGCGCTCGTCGCGGCAACGCCTTGCTGATCGGGTCGGCGGGATCGGCGTTCGGTCCATTCGACAATAAACCTGGCCAGGGCACAACGATATGGTCGGCGACGCTCGGCCGGTGATGCGGATGCTGGAGGGGGTTGGACCCGAGCTGGGTCACCCACGAGACGCCCAGGCAGTTCCGGCCCAGCAGGTAATGTAGGTTGTTCACGGCGCAATCCGTATACGCGTCATTGGGTTCGAATTGATTGGCGATAAGAAGCAACAAGGAATGATTTGCCGCCACGGAATTTGAAGAACCGACATAGTCATCCAGCGCCAGCGAGTTACCGTAACCGTTTTCCCTGCTCTGCTGAACGAACTCTCTGGCAGTCTCCAGCGTAGCTTGCTGGATCGCCGCGATCGCCGCAATCGAGCCCTCCCGCTGGGCTAACGCATAGCTCCAATATCCCAGAGAGCTTACCTGAGTCGACGAAGGTACGTCGATCGTGATTGTGGACAGAGGCTGCGGCAACGTCGCCATGAAGGCGTCACGGTAGACCGCATCTCCCGTCGTGCGCCACAGTTCCGCCGTTGCCCACAGAATCTCGTCGCGGCAGTCGCTGTCGCCGAATTCGGCAGTATGGATTTCGGCCGGGTTCTTGAATAACACACTGGGATGGTTCTGGCACCAGTTCCACGCCACACGGGAAGCCTTCAGGCACAGCTGCGAAAATGCCGGGGCGTAGGAACTGTAACAGCGCGCCGCGATTGCCATTACGGCAGCCAGATCGGCGGTAGCGCAAGTGCTTTTGTAGGGGACGGAGCCGGTGCCGATCACATAGTTCGGGCCCAGTTCGTCCTGCGGCATAATAAAGGAGCAGAAATCGTCTCGTGATTGCTTTTGCCAGACCCCACCGTCGCTGTCCTGCAGAGACAACATCCATTGCAGATTCCATTGGATCTCGGCCAGAAAGTCGGGCACCATGCCACCAGATTCCGGAATCTGCAAAGCAAAATCGCGAAGCGACGCACCATAAAGCTCCCAAGCCCACAAGAGCGTTCCGGTCGTGATGCCAGAGTTGACGATGTATCGGCCGTAGTCTCCCGCATCATGCCAGCCACCGGTGATGGTGCACGGCCCCGTTTTTCCCGAAGAAGAATGATAAGCGGCCTCCATGTGACATTTCGGATGCTCGTATCCTCCGCCCAGATCGACTTCGTGACCGCATCGCTGCCCAAAAAAAGATCGCATGGTGATCAGGAGCGCATAGTCGTAGGCATCTTTGCCGATCGCGAACGCACCGCCTTTTACTCCCGTGTCGAGCTCAATACGATACTCGCCTGGAGTCTTCAGAGACGAGAAATCCGCGAGTCTCACGGTGTCCCCCGAGGCAGGGTCTGACCGTTGAATACTCAATGTGGAACGGAAGACGACAGAATTGTCCTTTGTCGATCGCAGGAGAAAGGAACTGGCTAATGCGCTAACGGTTGCGACCTTCTGATGATCCGGGAGAAATCCTATCTGGCCCAGATAGATTCCACCGCTCGCGGCAGGAGGACTTTCCGCGGGACGCGTGCCGACTCCAGAAACCTGAGCGCCCCATGAACGTTTCGCAAGAGCAAGCGCGCCTAAACACGAAGCTGTCGTTCTCAAAAATCCCCGCCGATGCATTCCTGCGTCCTATTGATCTGCCGACCGCCTGCTGGATTTAGCTCACGTGACCCACGTAGTCGGGCGCGTTCACCTGGACCTGGAATCCATCCGGATCGAAGAACTTGAACGACTCCTTCGAAGTAAGGTCCGCGAACTTGAGACCTCGCTCCCTCAACTTTGCGCGCACAGCATCGGCGTCGAAGTTGGCAATTCCGAAGTCGTAGTGGTCGACGGTGGAAGTGTTGTTTTCGCCTTGCTCAATGCCGAAGAAGGAGTCTCCGACGCCGAGGATGTGGATAGTCGCCGACTGTTGCTTGAGCTGCATTCCAAAGAATTCCTGGTAGAACTGCGAAGTGCGATGAAGGTCGGGAACGCGCACCGTGACGTGGTTCAAGCTGACCGCCCGGAAGCCGGTGGGAGCGGGAGCCGCCCGCGCCGCAGGCACCGCGTACGCGCCAGCTGCCAGCGCAGCGAGGGACACAGCCAACTGTCGGCGACTCAACTTGCCACGCTCCAAATCGATCAACATCCTTTCTATAGCGTCGATCATACGGTCCTTTCTGCGTTCAAGGAATTAGGCTCGTCGCCGGTTTCACCACAAAAGCGTGGTCACCGAGTTTCGAGGCAGGGTCATCTGCAATGCATAAGACCCCAGGCTGCAAGGCACCATTCGTTCCAGGCCGCCACGGTTGGTCAGGACCAACACGTAGCTGCCATCCGGATTCTTGACGGCCACATGATCGACGTCGGCGAATTGTCCGTGCGACGCCAGCACGCGCGCTCCGCGCTGCATGACCCTCGAATAGTGAGCGAAAGCCCAATACTGGCCGCACCGTGTGATCTTCTGGGTCTTGGAGTGAATCGTCACGATGCCTCCCGACTGGCCTGGCCCCATGTTCGGCTTCCCTTCTTCGTCCAGGGCAAGGTTCCAACCGACAATCGAGCATCCCCAATTCCTAAGAACTCCGGTGAAGGTGGATGACCATTTGCTCCAGTCGGTTTCGAAGTCAGGACTGGTAATCACCGCGCCGCCCTCGGTCCACTGAGCATGTTTGTTGGGGAAGGCGTCGTGTACCCGAGTCATCGCGTCGACAGTCCCGTTGTAGGCATGCCAGGCCACGCTGTCCACATACCGGTTCACACCTGGCTCGCTCAACTGATCGAGCACGCGGCCCCATAGATCATAGTTGTGATCGAGTATCCATATTTTTGTGTCGAGAGAGGCGCGCTCCAGGGCCGGACCCAAATGGTTGGCGACGAACCTCGCCTCATCTTCCTGGCCCCATAGGCACGCCGGCATCTGGCTGTTCTGGTTGGTATCAACCTCGTTTTGGACCGTGGTCGCGTTGATCTTGATTCCCTCGGCCGCGTAGCTCTGCAGGAAGCGCACGAAGTATTCGGCATAGGGAGCAAAGTACTTCTTCTCCATGGAGCCGCCCAACATCGAGCGGTTAGGCTTCATCCAGGCGGGAGGGCTCCAGGGCGCCGAAAAGAGAAACATATCCGGATTCAACTCGCGCGCCATATGTAAGGACGGAAGAATGTAGCGGCGGTCATGCTCGATGCTGAAACGCTTCAGCTCGGGATCGGGTTCAGGACTGTCGTCGAAGCTGTAGATGCTGGTGGTGTAGTCGCTCGACCCAATGCAGGTTCGTCCCATGGAAAAGCGCAGACCGTCAGGGCCAAACAGTTCATTGAAGAGGGCCCTGCGGTCCTGTGCGTTCAACTGGTAAAACTGGTAGCACGAAGCGTCGGTAAAAGCCCCGCCGAAGCCGAGAATCTCCTGGTACCAGGTCGTGGGGTCGATGCGAACGCTTTCGCTGTTCTCGATCGCGGCCGTCCACTTCGGGGCTTCCGCCGGCGCATATTTCTGGGTGTCAGAGGTGATCCAGGCTTTTACGGGGCCGGGAGACGCCCCCGCTTGGCTCCATAAAGGAGAAGTTTTGGTCAGGCTAGCTGCGGCAGCCGCCGCGACGGAACGCTGCAGGAAACGACGGCGGGTTGTCGAAGACATATCGATTGTCTTATAGCAAACATACACTGGTTAAGCAACGAAGATTTCCTCAGAATTCGAGGGGTTTTGAGGCCAAGAGAGAAACTTTACGAGTACAATCGCTGGCGCAACATTCTTACTGCCTTCTTATGAAGACTCCTCGCGAACCCTAACCCCGAGTCGAGGCCGCGCGATTTCCTTAAAGCCGGCGGCGTGTCCATCGCCGCAAATCTGGCTTACTCCGCGCTCATCCCCGGCGCCCACGCGGAATCTAGCGGTGCACCCGTTTCCCCTGCCCGTGCTGTGCAGGAAACACCGCCTTCGAAACTCCATCTCACCATCACCGATCCGGCACAATTACCTGGTACCTAGGTGCGTATCAAAGAACTTCGCCATGATGATGTCGGCCTCCTTGGACTCCGGTAGATTCGGGTCGTACCAGAAGCAATGATTGAGTCCCTCGAAGACGACTAGACTGGCGTCGACTCCGGCGCGCAAGAAAGCGCGATGCAGTATGGTGGTGTCGCTCAGCAGCATGTCGCGCGTGCTGGTCATGAACAGGGTTGGCGGCATACCATGCAGGTCCGCAAAGAATGGTGAGAGTACCGGGTCTTTGGGATCGGCGGAACCGACGTAGACCGCCAGCCACTGCACTCCTTTCGGCCGCGTGTCAGAATGTCCGGAAAGTCCATGGACTCCGTACACCTGTTGCGAGTCGCCGGTCTGCGTGAAGTCTCCTGCGCCCGAAAATATTCCGAGTGCGCCCGGAAGCGGCAGGCCAAGCTGTTTTATCTTGACCGCGACTTCCGGAGTGAGCACCGCTCCGGCGGATGAACCATAGATGCCGATATTCCGCGGCTCATGGGTTTTCATCAGCTCTTTGTAAACCGCGACCACATCCTCGACCGGGGCTGGAAACGTGTGTTCGGGAGCCAGCCGATAAATCACCGACACTACTTTGGTTTGGGTCAGGTTGGCGATAGGGAGAGACTCGGTGAGCGAACCAGAGTCTGAAGTGAACCCTCCGCCATGAAGGTTGATCAGCACACGATTCGCCTTGTTGAGTGGAGTCACCAGCGGCGTAACCACGCTGACGGGCACGCCGTCGATGGTGGAGAATTCGATATTCGCCGGATACACCGCCCGAGTCTCGTCAGAAGACATCTGTTTGGTCTGGACGGGCTTGGGCTTTTCGGGCGGCAACTCGTGAGACGCGGCGCGGGTGCCCTGTCGGGCAAGTGACTTCTGGGCCTCAGAACTGATGGTTTGCGGCACCGGAACAATACGGGTAATGTAGGCCGTGCCGTCGTCGTCAATAAAACTCGACTCCTCCCGCGCCGGAGGTTGCGTAGCGGCCTGCTGGGCGAGGACTTGCGGTGTTAGAGCGATGAGAGCGGAAAAACCCATCGAGAGAACGCGTATCCGAAGTTTCATATTTTCTCCAATGTCCAGGCCGATTCATCCATCCGCATGAAGCCGCCGTCGCTCCGATGAACTTAGTGGGAGTCTCTCGGGATGGGTGCGCCGCTGCATCCCACCAGAAAGTCCAGGTCGGCTCCCTCATGCGCCTGAAGAACATGATCGACATATAGTTTTGCCCAACCACGCTGCGGAGCGGCTGGCGCAGTCCATTGGGCGCGGCGTTGGCTTAAAGTTTCGTCGTCCACCTCTAACCGGATTGACCGCCCCGGCACGTCGAGCGTAATCATGTCGCCCGAACGCACCAGGGCCAGGGGTCCACCGGCCGCGGCTTCGGGGGACACGTGCAGCACCACCGTTCCGTAAGCCGTGCCGCTCATGCGCGCATCCGAAACGCGCACCATGTCGGTCACGCCCTTGCGCAATAGTTTGGCCGGTATCGGCATGTTGCCGACTTCCGCCATGCCGGGATAACCGCGAGGACCACAGTTCTTCAGGAGCATCACGCAATCTTCATCAATGTCGAGACTCTCATCGTTAACGAGCGCGTGGAGTTCTTCGACGTTTTCGAAAACGACGGCGCGTCCGCGATGCCGAAGCAGGCGTTCACTGGCCGCTGAAGGCTTGATCACAGCGCCATTCGGGGCGAGATTGCCCCGCAACACGGCGATGCCAGCGTGAGGTTTCAACGGTTCGGCGAAGCGCCGGATCACCTCGCGGTTCCAGCATTCCGCATTGGCCACATTTTCCCAAATCGAATGGCCGTTCGCCGTCAAAGCCTCGCGATGCAATACGCCCGCCTCGCCCAGTTCGCGAAGTACAACGGGAACACCGCCCGCATAGTAGAAATCTTCCATGAGGTGTTTGCCCGAAGGCTGCAAATCAACCAGGCAGGGCAAGCCCGATCCCAGGCGGTCCCAATCTTCGAGTTCCAGCGGCACGCCCATTCGCCGGGCAATGGCAATGAGGTGAATGACGGCATTGGTCGAGCCACCAATCGCGGCATTGTTGAAGATGGCATTTTCCATGGCCGGACGGGTCAGTATTTTGGAGATGCGTAGGTCTTCCTGAACCATTTGTACGATGCGCCGGCCCGTCAGTTGCGCGAGCGTGTTGCGACGCGCATCCACGGCAGGGATGGCAGCGTTTCCGGGCAGACTCATCCCCAGCGCTTCTACCATACTGGCCATGGTGGAGGCCGTTCCCATGGTCATGCAATGTCCTTTGGAACGGTTCATGCAACTTTCCGCTTCGAAAAATTCGCTGACCGGCATGGTACCCGCGGTCACTTTCTCGAGCATCTGAAACACGCTGGTCCCGGAACCGAGCTCTTTGCCGCGGAATTTTCCGTTCAACATGGGACCGCCAGACAAGCCGATGGTTGGCAGGTCGCACGACGCAGCTCCCATGAGCAGGGATGGTGTCGTCTTGTCGCAGCCCATAAGCAGGACCACCCCGTCAATCGGGTTTCCACGGATGGACTCTTCCACATCCATGCTGGCCAAGTTGCGGAAAAGCATTGCGGTAGGGCGGAGTTGAGATTCGGCCAGCGACATCACGGGAAATTCCAAGGGGAAGCCGCCGGACTCCCACACGCCGCGCTTTACCCACTCCGCCAGTTCGCGAAAATGAGCGTTACAGGGATTTAATTCAGACCAGGTGTTGCAGATGCCAATCACGGGACGGCCGAACACGTCCTGCGGCCAGCCCTGGTTCTTCATCCAGCTCCGATGTGAGAAGCCGTCACGATCAAGCCTTCCGTACCAGCTCTGACTGCGTAGTTTCATTTGTTCTTCTCCGTTTCTCGGCCGGCGATCGTTACCAGAGCAGACAATACAGCGCGACCGTGATCGCAGACAGCACAGCCAACTGCAAACGCCAATCGAATGCTCCGCGAAAGGGTTCGGCTCGACCTTTCCAGTCGATGGTCAGGCGCTCAAGTTTCGCCGAGTCTGTCTTTCTGGTGAAAGCTGAGACGGCGAACAACGTCGTGAGGCAGGCGATCGTTCCCCACAGTCCGCGATAGGTGTAGTTGAGTGTCAGGGGACTGGTATGGAGCAAAGGAAAAAGTTTGCTTCCCGCTTCCGCTCCGATCAGTTGGTCGGTTACAAACAGAACACTTAGGATCGATCCCACCAACACCGAGGCCAGCGCGCCCGCCGCCGTCACCCGTTTGCTCAGAATGCCAAACACAATGGCCGGAGCCACCGGCAATGTTAGGTAGAGAGTGACCGCTTGCAGATATTTGTACAGGCCATCCGGAGTCTTGTAGACCGCGTAGGCAGCCATGATGCCGAGCAGCGTCGCCGCAACGATGGCAAATCTCCCCAGCAGAACTTGGGCCCGCTCGCTAGTGCGCGGGCGAAAATGAAGAACGAAGTCACGCACTGCCAGTGTGGAGACGGAGTTCATCACTGAGAGGGTCGAGCCAATCAGCGAAGCCAGTAGGGCGGCGAGAAGCAATCCGCGGATGCCTGTCGGCAACAATTCGTTGAGGAGAGTCACGAACGTAGTCTTGCTGTCTCTGCCGGGAAACAGGGCAAGAGCGATGACCCCAGGCATAGCAAAGATGAACACGGGCGACAGTTTCAGCAGCACCGTAAACATGGCGCCCCACCGCGCCTGATCGATGTTCCGCGCGCCCAACACGCGCTGGACATTCACCTGATCAACGCCCCAGTAGAATGTGCCCGCATATATCGCCGTAAGAATTACGCCCCACAACGGATAATTCGGATCGTCGTAAGGTTTTGCGATGTGCACCGCGTGAGGGACTTTCATTACCAACTCATGCCATCCCCCAACTCGGTGCAGTCCGGTAAAGAGCATGACGGCGCAACCCACAATGATGATTCCGGTCTGGATTGAATCGGTGTAGGCAACGGCGGTAAAGCCGCCAATGACGGTTACGCACGCAGCCACCGCTCCCATCACCCAGACCACGGTCATCACGTCCCACCCAACCAGTCCACGTAAGACCAGCGCTCCAGCATAAAGATGGAACGCCATCTTGGTAGTGACTGAAATCGCCAGCATCAATGCCGAAAAGAGGACGCGAGCTAAAGGGTGATAGCGCGTTTCCAGAAATTCGGGTGTGGTGAACACCCGGTTGCGAATGTAGAACGGAAACAGGAACGCTGCGCCGAAGCCCAGACACCAGCAGGTCGTGAGTTCGACGGTTCCAGCGGACAACCCGTAGCGGTAAGCATCGCCCGAGAGTCCGACCAGGTGTTCCGCTCCGATGTTGGTCGCGAAGAGGGACGCGCCCACCAGCGGCCATGGAAGACTGCGATCAGCCAGAAAAAAGCTGGCGCTGTCCCTTGACGATTTTTTCCGGATGGCAAGGTACAGGCCCAGGAGGATGCTGGAGCTTAAGACGACAAGACAAATGGTCCAGTCGACTAGACCTAGGGAAAAAGACATTGGTTGATTCCCGGATAACTGCGTCGCTTGCGTTCGCGTTACCTACCTTACGCGACTGCCCGAGGCGCAAGTCACGCCGTTAGCCGCCTCGAAGCACGGTCCCGTTTACTGGGCAGTAAGTCCTCCGTCCACGATCCAATTGCTACCCGTGATCGAAACGGCCGCCGGACCGAAGAGGAAGGCGACGAGGTCGGCGATCTCTTCCACAGTAATGAACCTCTTCACCAAGAAACGGTCTAGCATAGGTTCGACGGTAATCTGACCTTCGGCGATCAAGTCCTCACTATTCTTGGTGAGAACCGCGCCAGGCGAAATCGTGACCACTCGTATCCGCGGGGCTAACTCCACGGCCATGCCTCGCCCCATCGCAACCAGGGCCCCTTTTGTGGACGCGTAGGCAACCAAATTCGGATTCCCAATGCTGGCGTTCACCGAGGCAATATTCACAATGCAGGGATCTGAAACGCCGTCGCTCACAGCCCCGGCAAACTCCTGACTGAGAAAGAATGGGGCTCGCTGATTGATCGCCACGACGCGGTCAAACTCCGCAATGGTCGTTTCGGATAACGGCTTGTGGAAACTCCAGGCCGCACAGTTTACCAGGCCATCGAGCGGGCCCACTCTTTCGAATGCCATGCACATCAGGTCATGTGCGGCATGCGGTTCCGCCAGATCCCTCACCAATGCGATCGCCGAACCCACAAAGATCGGATCGCTCAGACGCTCCTCCACCGCGGGATTGCAATCGACCAGCACCAATCGGGCTCCAGCACTAGCCAACCGGCGGGCGATTCCAAGACCCAAACCCTGGGCGGCGCCGGTCACGAGGATGGTACGGTGTTTCAGGTCTGTATCCATATGTCAAACGTACACGGTGCCCCAAAACTGGCGCTCCAGACGCAATGCTTCAAGAAACGAAGCATTCGATCTCATGTAAACTCACAAGCAGCTTACTCAACTGTTCAGCATCGGCTCGAGAAATGGCGGAAAGAGGTTTCCGGCTCTGACCAACAGGGATGCCACGCAAAAGGGCCGACTCTCGGGTCACGGCAAGCCAGTGCGGATCGTTATCGGGCGATGAGGCAGCTCGAAACTCAAGTCTGATCAGAGGCACCAGCGGGTAAAAGAGCTCCCGTGCAGCACTCAAATTCTTTTCGACCGCCAGCAACCGGTGTAACTTCACGGCCCGGCTGGGTACGATCATGGGCAAACAACTGATCCAACCATCGGCGCCGACGGCGAGCCCTTCAAAGGCGATCAAATCGTTCCCGACAAACACGGGAAACGCCGGACCACAAAGTAGTTTAGTGTCGCGAATCCTGCTGACCTCGGCGGTCGACCACTTCACCGATTGCACCACATCCTCTTCCGCCAGCTGTTGCACTTCCTCCGGCGTCAGATCGATCCCGCTCGTACCGGGGACGTTGTAGAGCATCACGTGAAGCCCCACCGCTTCTCGGATCCTGCGAAAGTGATCGAAAACGTCGCGCTTGGGCGGTCGGAAGCCATAAGGAGGCATCACCATGAGACCGTTGCATCCAGCCGACTTTGCGTGCCGGCCAAACTCAATCGCGGATCGAGTGCTGTAATCGACCACTCCGGCCATCACCGGCACTTTGGCGCCTGCTTCCGACACTACTGCGTCAAGCACGGCCTTCCTCTCAGTCATACTCAGAGCGAGGGGTTCGCCCGAACTGCCCAGCGGGACCAATCCATCGACGCCCTGGGCAAGGAGAAACTGTACGAATGCACGAGTTCCTTCAAGGCTGACCGCTTCGTCTTTCTCAAACGCAGTAATGGTGGGAGCATAGACTCCCCGAGGCGAGAACCCATCGGAATCAATTGGAGACAACTTGAGCCTCCTTTGCCACCAGAGCGATGTTGGGAAGGGAGAGTCTAGAATTCATAGTCCCACGAGCGACCAAGGCGACGGGTTACTCGATGAACGGCAACGTCCACAGGATGTCCGTCGCCTGTAATTCACATTTTCAAATTATCTTTAGACAATCGATTGTTTCATTATTACAACGATCGAGACCATAGTCTTTTACCTGGTGGCTGTCAAGTCAAAAGTTCACGTTTACTTTGAGACAATCGCTTGTTTACACTGACGGTTCGGATTTATGGATTCCACCTTCACGCCCGCCGTCGTCGGACAAGTTCGGGAGCCGGACCGCGGCATCGCCGACAACACAAGAGATGCTTCGAGATGGTCTTTGCTGCTGATTTATGCGGAATATCGTTTTGCCGGCTCACGAGCTGCGCCGTCGAGGATGCAAGGTATGGGAAGAGGGTAATGGCGTCTCCATCGGCGACGCCGAAGGTGCCGTCATATTTTTCCCTCGGAGCGCCGCGGCCTAATCGTCAAGCCGTAGTCGGTTGAACGGGACCATCACGTCGAACAGGCTGTAACCCGGGAGAAACTCGACCAGGATTCAAATATCCGCCGTCGACTGGGCCATACGTTCATGAGCAAATTACTCGGCAAACTCACCCTCGTTTTGTGTTCATCGATTTTGATCGGCAGAGGCGTTGCTCAAGTGGCGCCGTTGATCGCCAACGTCAGCGCTCGCCAGACCACTAACCTCGACGGCCAATGGCAAGCGATTGTTGATCCCTACGATGTTGGAGCACTCGACTATCGAGCGCAGCCGCTAAGCAATAGCAACGCTTTTTACAAAAACCACAAGCCGCAATCCAAATCAGAGCTGGTCGAATATGATTTCGATACCTCTGGCCATCTGAACGTGCCCGGCGACTGGAATACGCAACGCGAGTCGCTTCTATTTTATGAAGGAAGCGTTTGGTACAAGCGGTCGTTCGACTACGCCAAGCCACCGAAAAAGCGGCTATTCGTCCATTTCGGAGCAGCCAACTACTTGGCTTACGCCTACCTTAATGGAGAAGAACTGGGCTATCACGAAGGCGGTTTTACGCCTTTCGACTTCGAGATCACCGACCGAGTAAAGTCGCAAGGGAATTTCCTCGTTCTTCGGGTGAACAACACCCGTGGAAAAGACCAAGTTCCAACGGTCAACACCGATTGGTGGAACTACGGCGGAATCACACGTCCCGTGACCCTTGTGGAGGTGCCGGGAACATTTATTCAGGATTACCTCATCCAGCTCGAAAGGGGTTCGAGCCGCCAGATCAAAGGCTGGGTGCAACTCAATGGGCCGCAGCTAAAACAGAACGTCACCATACGAATTCCAGAAGCCGGAATCAGTAAGATATTTCAGAGCGATTCCAAAGGACGCGCAGAATTTTCTTTCGCCGCCGACCTGATGCCATGGTCGCCCGAGAACCCCAAACTTTACAACATCGAAATCGCCGGCGAGACCGATCAGGTCAGCGACCGCATCGGATTTCGCAGCATTGAAGTCCGCGGCACCGACCTCCTGCTTAATGGAAAGCCAATTTTCTTGCGCGGAATCGACATTCATGAAGAGGCTCCCATGCGTCCCGGTCGCGCGTGGAGCGAGGACGATGCGCGCACTCTTCTTGGTTGGGCAAAAGAACTGAGTTGCAACTTCGTGAGGCTGGCGCACTATCCTCACAATGAAGCCATGTTGCGCACGGCTGATCAAATGGGAATCATGGTCTGGGCCGAGGTTCCGGTCTATTGGACCATTCAATGGGAAAATCCCAATACCTTACGCAATGCCGAAAATCAGCTGAGCGAGATGATCGCGCGAGATCATAATCGCGCCGCTCTCATCATCTACTCCGTGGCCAACGAAACCCCGATCAGCGACGCCCGGAACCGCTTTCTGCGTCAACTTATTCAGGGCGCTCATTCCGCCGATCCGACGCGCCTGGTCTCTGCTGCTCTCGAGGCCAAGGAGCGCGCGGAGGGAAAGCGCTTCAAGATTCGGATCGATGACCCGCTGGCTAATGACCTCGATGTGTTGGGCAACAATGAATACATAGGTTGGTATGTCCACACTCCTGAGGACGCAGACCTCATCGATTGGTCCTCCAGCTATGACAAGCCTCTGATCATGAGTGAATTCGGCGGCGACGCGCTCTTTGGCTACCATGGCGATGCGCATGCCCGTTGGACGGAAGAGTATCAGGAAAATCTTTATCGCCATCAGATCGCAATGCTGATGCGCATTTCTTTCCTGCGCGGAACTACTCCCTGGATTCTAAAAGATTTTCGCAGCCCGCGACGCACGCTGCCGGGCATTCAGGATTACTTCAATCGCAAAGGTCTTGTCTCTGACCACGGTGAGAAGAAGAAGGCGTTTTTTGTCCTGCAGAAATTCTATCGGGATTTGGCGACTGGCGCGGAAACTGGCCCTGCGCTGAATGGGCAGCAAAAACCGTAGACACCCTACCCTGGTTCCATGCAACCGCATTACCACGAAGTCAGTGGTTTGACCTCGACATCGACAGGTCTGGCCTGCAGACGCTATTCGAAGACGGCCCCGGCAGGCGACAGAATTCGCGCAGGCAGAAGCTGACCGTCCTTGGTTAGGGTGGCTTCACCGGCATTGACTGTGATTTTTGGGCACCGGTCATGAGCTGCCAGCGTAGCCTGCGCTCTTTGCTGTCGGCGCGCCAAACCACGTCGTCGTGAATGAGTGCGCCACAATGGCGAATTATGGCAACTCCGCGCCGCAGTGATCCGACGTCCTGACGATAGGGCGCTGAGGTCGGCCATGGCGAATGGAGAGACCATGGACAGCCGCGCGCGTGCGATCTTCGTCGACGCCATCGGATCCTGCAGGTGACCGTTCGGTACCAGCGTGATGTGAGACCGGTTGTTCAGCCGATAGTATGTCGAGCGTTTTCCCTCCTGCGTTTTTCTCTCCTGCGTTTTCCCTCCTTGCCAGATTCCCAATATCCGGGTAAATACGGAGGGCATCTTGCCCCCTGTGCGAAGGCGAGGCGCCTTCGCGACTGCCGGGCGGTACGTCGGCGCGACCTTGCGTCTACAATTACTGCCGGCAGGAGTCCCAGCCGAGCCCCTAGCGAAGGCGCTTAGGTTGTCCGAGATGTACCTATGGTCGGAGCCAAATCGACGCGATGGGAAGGAAGATCAGTAAATGAAAGAAAAGCGGCGGACTACGACAGGGTCCACGAGCCTAAAAAAGCTGGCCGAACATCTCAATCTGAATCCGGCCACGGTGTCGGTTGTTCTCAACGACGTTCCGGGCCGATCGATTCCTCAGGCTACGCGTGATCGCATCAAGGCTGCCGCCAAGGAATTAAATTATCAACCCAGCCTTCTGGCCCGCTCACTCCGCAATCGACGAACTTTAAGTATCGGGATACTGGTACCTGACCTGAGCGAGGCCTACCACAATCAGGTGGTGGGCGGCATCGGCGATCATCTCATGGAGGCGGGATACTTTTATTTCACCGCACACCATCGACGCAGGAAACTTTTAGTCGAGGAATACAGTCGGATGCTCCTCAGCCGAGGTGCGGAAGCTCTTATTGCCATCGACACTCCGTTGGACCATCCGTTTCCTGTGCCGGTGGTCACAGTCGGCGGACACCGGTCCATCGACGGGGTCACGAACGTGATAGTCGACCACCGTTTTGCTGCGGAGTTATCTCTGTCTCATCTGCATTCACTGGGACATCGACGCATTGCATTCGTTCGCGGCCAGTCGTTCAGCGAGGATGCCGGTGAACGCTGGCGTTGCATCGTCCAGGTGGCGCGCGAAATCGGCATACCCATCCGACCGGAACTTATTGTCCAACTCGACCGCGACGTGAGCTCGCCTGAATTGGGTTACCCCGTCATACAACATCTCTTCTCCAACCGGGGGCAGTTCACAGCGGTGGTCGCATTCAACGACATGTCTGCCATCGGTGCGATCCGTGCCCTTCAAGATTTTGGCATGCGCGTGCCCGGCGACGTCTCGGTGATTGGATTCGACGACATCAAGGCAGCAGAATTTCACAATCCGAGGCTTACGACCATCCGCCAGCCCCTGTCGAATATGGGGAGAATTGCGGCCCAATGTGTATTAAATCGGATTCATGAAAGAGAGAAATTTCGTAAACAGATCGTCGTGGAACCCGAACTGGTAGTGCGTGAATCCACTCAAGCAATCCAAATTGTAAAAATTAGCTGATTCGAGAGCACAAGAACCACCTCCCTTTAGTTCTTTCGGGTACCAAATCTGAAAATTGTGACCGAGTGGTAGCGGTGACCCACCTTCAATTCCGTGGACGGAAAATTGGGATGATTGGGTGAATCTGGGAAGTGTTCTGTCTCCAGGCAAAACGCCGATCGAAATCTATATTGTCGTCCCTGTTTCCCGGTAATCGTTCCTTCTATATGGTTTCCCGTGTAGAACTGTAGCCCCGGCTCCGTGGTTAATACCTCTAAGGTTCTCCCCGTGGACGGCTCGTATACTTTAGCCGCTTCGCTCAGCTTTCCATCTTTATTGTTCAACACCCAATTCTGATCGTAGCCTTTGGCCACGCGCAGTTGTTCATTGTCCTGATCGATTCGTTCTCCTATTACTTTTGGAGTCCTGAAATCAAACGGAGTTCCTTCGACGGATGCAATTTCTCCCGTCGGAATCAACGTGGCATCCGCAAGCGTGTAATTCGAAGCATTGATCTGCACCACGTGCTTCAAAATGTCCCCGTTACCATGGCCTGCGAGATTGAAGTAAGAATGGTTCGTGAGATTTACGACTGTGTCTTTGTCCGTCGTGGCCGCGTAGTCGATGACTAAACCATGGTTAATGAGCGTGTAGCTCACTGTAACCGTCAGATTACCCGGGAACCCCTGGTCCCCGTCCGGACTCCCATGTTTAAGCTCGATCCCGTTCTCGACCGCCTTTGCCTGCCACACTACTTTGTCAAAA
>Ga0070712_100000141_pt1 | contig 37603 bp, 25 predicted proteins | sample LARL81metaG_FD_71396 | JGI IMG/M metagenome (GOLD analysis project Ga0070712, IMG submission 71396) | Corn, switchgrass and miscanthus rhizosphere microbial communities from Kellogg Biological Station, Michigan, USA - LAR L8-1 metaG | ecosystem: Host-associated > Plants > Roots > Rhizosphere ...
CTGGATGATGTTTATCTTCCGATGCAGATTGTGCGGCAAGGGAAGAGGGTGGTCTTCGACGCGCGTGCGATCGCTTGGGACACGCCAGATCTTGGAGCCGAGCGGGAGTTTTCGAGAAAAGTCAGGACGCTGAGCGGAAATTATCAACTCGTACAGTATGCGCCATGGCTCTTGGGCAAAGAAAATTCGATCCGGTTCGAGTTCATCAGCCATAAATTGTTGCGCCTGGCGGTGCCCGTGGCGCTGGCTGCTTTGTTGATTGTTGCGCCCTTTCTGAAAGCGCCGTTTTACAAAGTGATTTTCCTGGCGCAAGTAATTTTCTATGCGCTGAGCCTGATCTCGTTAGCGCGCCTTCTGAAGCGCGGAGTTCTGGCACGGGTCGCGGACGCAGCGGGTACGTTCGTTCTGCTGAATGGGGCGGCTGTAGTGGCATTGGCTAATTTTGTTTCGGGGAAACGTGCTGCCTGGCGGTAAGAGCGATGTCAGTCAGGGCGGGATTATAGAAGGGACTAGAAGGAAGGCTCATGATTTCGGAAAGAACACCGACAACCAATAGCGCTCCCGCGGCCTCGACTTGGTCTGCGCGCTTGCGGTCTACGGTTCCTCCGCAGGCTCGTCGCCCAATGGTGTTCGCTGCATTGGCCGCATTCGCCTGGCTCTACTACTACCGTCCGGAAGATTTCATCCCGGGGCTTACCTACATTCCAATGGCGAAGATCACCGGACTCTTCGCATTTGTGGCGTTGGCAGTCGGAATGTTTAGCGGTGGAAAATTCAAAATTCCAAAGGCGGTGCAGTACCTTTGGCTGCTCTTGTTCCAGATGTTGATGTGCGTCCCGTTCGCGCTCTGGAGAGGCGGAGCGTTTTCGACCGTTTCGGACAAGTTCTCAAAAGCGGTTGTGGTGGCAATGCTGATCAGCATGGCAGTCGTCACCGTCAAGGAATTGAGAAAACTGCTTTGGATTCAGGTTAGCGCTGTAGCGTTAGTGGTGTTCTTCTCGGTACTGATTCACAAGACAAGAGATGGCCGGCTGGTAGGCGTGCAAAAAAGTATCCTCGAGAACCCGAACGATTTGGCGATCAACATTGCGATCAGCTTTCCGCTTGGCCTGGTGTTCATGCTCAATTCCAAAGGGCTGAAGAAAGTGATCTGGTGCATCGCGCTTGTCTTCATGGCAGTGGCGATCGTGCTGACGTATTCGCGCAGCGGTCTGCTTGCCTTCGTCCTGAGTCTGACAGTGTGCGTTTGGGAATACGGCATCAAAGGAAAGCGTAGATATCTTGTCGGAACGGTCGCCGCGACGCTGCTTATCGGGCTGGCGCTGGCTTTGACGAGCTCCCACTACCGGGCTCGGGTTGAAAGCATTGTGATGGGCAACATCGAAGGCTCTGGGGATAAGGGATCGCTGGACGCCCGGAAGACTTTGCTCAAGAAGAGTCTTTACGTAGCCGTGACCCATCCGATTTTTGGTGTGGGGCCGGGCTGTTTCATTCTGGTGGACAAGGGCTGGGTTGTGGCGCACAACAGCTACACAGAGCTGGCGGCGGAATCCGGAATTCCCGCAGTGATTTTGTTCCTGCTCACGATGGGAGCAGCATTCAAGAATGTGGCGCAGGTTCGTAAGACGCCTTGGTACAAGGAAGATCCAGAGGTTCGATTGTTCACCCAGGCGCTCTGGGCCTCGTTGGTTGCCTATCTGATGGCCGCCTGTTTTGCGTCGACGGAATACAACCTCTACCCGTATTTCATGGTCGGGTATACGTGCGCCATGGTGCGGATCACTAGTCAACCTCTTCCCGACAAGAAGCCGGTGGGAAGGATTTTCAGTCGAAGTCGTTATGACAGGGTTCTACAGCCTGAGACAACGCTTGCTCGCTAAAGAGGTCAGCCCGTGTGCGGCATAGCCGGAATGATCCGAAGGCCGGACGAAGTCGTCGACGCCGATTCCGTGCATCGGATGTGCCAGGCGATCGTTCACCGCGGTCCGGATGACGAAGGAGTCTATGCTCGCGGGCCGGTAGGGCTGGGAATGCGGCGTCTCAGCATCATTGATCTTACCGGCGGTAAACAGCCCATTCACAATGAAGATGAATCTATTTGGATTGTCTTCAATGGAGAAATTTACAACTTTCCTCAATTGCGCCGCGAACTCGAAGAACGCGGGCACCGCTTTTACACTCATAGCGATACCGAGGTGATCGTCCACCTCTACGAAGAGCATGGAGCCGACTGCGTCTCGAAGCTCCGCGGCATGTTCGCCATTGCTCTTTACGATCTGAAGAAAAATTCCCTGTTGCTCGCCCGCGACCGCCTGGGCAAAAAGCCCGTGCACTACGCTCTGCGGGATGGCAGGTTGTACTTTGGATCCGAAATCAAGACAATTCTTGCGGTCCGACCGGATCTGGCCGAGATCGATCCTGAGGGTCTGCTGCAGTATTTCTATTTCGGGTACATTCCTGATCCCTCCACAGCATTCCGCGATATCCGCAAGCTACCCGCCGGGCATCTGATGGAGTTCCACAACGGCGAGATCAGGATCCGCCAGTATTGGAACCTGCCGGAGTACGGAACGCATCCGGCGATCAGCGAAGAAGAATGCCTGGAGGAACTCGAGAAGCGCCTCCAGGAAGCAGTTCGCATTCGCTTGATCAGCGATGTCCCTTTGGGCGCGCTGCTGAGCGGGGGCGTTGACTCTTCCATCGTTGTCGCTTTAATGGCGCGCGAGAGTTCGAAACCGGTCCAGACGTTTTCCATCGGGTTTCGCGAAGAGAAATTCAATGAAGCGGAATACGCGCGTAAGGTAGCGGAACGCTTTGGTACGGATCATCACGAACTCGTCCTCGATCCCGATCTCGAAGAAACTGTGACGTATCTCTCGGGCATGCTGGAAGAACCATTCGGGGATTCTTCGATGCTGCCTACCTATTACGTGTGCCGCATGGCCCGTCAGCAGGTCACGGTCGCGTTGTCAGGCGACGGCGGAGATGAGTTGTTCGCTGGATACGACCGGTATCTGACAGCCATGGAAAGGCGCAAGTTTGACCCTCTCCAGCGCTTATTTGGTCCCGTTTATCGCAAGGGCATCCACGGACTTATTCCTGCAGGCATGTACGGGAAGAATTTGGCCTGGAACGTCTCTCTGAACGAGCGGGACCGCTATCTCGACTCTCTGTCTTTCTTTCCCGCGCTGCATCGGGAGCGCAACCTTTTCACCGCGGAATTCCTCAAAACTGCGAAGACCATGCCTGATCCGCTTCGCGAATGGCAACGGCTTTACGACGACGCGCCAGCCACGGATCGCCTGAGCCGGCTGCTATACCTGGATACAAAGACCTATCTGAATGGAGACATCCTCGCGAAGGTTGATCGGATGAGCATGGCAACGTCGCTCGAAGTTCGGGTGCCTATGCTGGATCACGAGTTTGTCGAATGGGTGACGTCGCTGCCCATAGAGTGGAAGTTCCGCTCCGGGGCTCGAAAGCACATCCTGAAGAAGCTCGCAGAGCGGGTTGGCATCCCTCCAGAGGTGATCCACCGCAAGAAGCAGGGATTTCAGTTACCCCTGGTCGAGTGGATGCGCAACGAAGTGAAGCAAAAATTCTGGAGCATTCTGCTGGAGCCCCGCACATTGCAGAGAGGCTATTTCAAACCCAGCGCGATTAAGACACTCATTGACGAGCACGTTCAGGGCCGCCGCAACCGCTCAGGTCTGCTCTGGCGAATGCTGGTCTTAGAACTGTGGCACAGAAACTTCATCGAAGCGCGAGCGAATTGGAGCGCAACTCGTACGATCCCCAGCATGGAAAGCCGCGAGTTCCGGAAGTTTCCGGCGGCTCAGTCCGCAGTAACGCACTGAAAGGAATCTGTCGAATGACTACTGCGCCGACATTCTCCGAAACGTACTCGCAGGCTAACGGACGCAGTCTGGCGCCGGTCTTTGTTCTTGGATGTGGGCGCTCGGGAACGACCCTGCTCTACCACATGCTGCTTTCGGCGGGGAACTTCGCTGTGTATCGGGTGGAGTCGAACATCATCAACCTGCTCGAGCCTAGGTTTGGAGATCTCTCCGTTCCAGGAAACAAGCGGCGCATGCTTGAGGCATGGTACAACAGCCGCCTTTACACCCTGTCAGGGCTGGATAAAGAAGAAATCGCTGCGAAGATCATGGCGGAGTGTCGCAACGGCGGAGATTTTCTGCGCATCATCATGACAGAAATGTGCCGGAAGCAAGGTGTGCAACGTTGGGCCGACACTACTCCGGAGCACATTTTGCATCTGCACCGGATCAAGGAAACGATTCCTGATGCGTTGATCATTCACATCATTCGCGATGGCCGTGACGTCGCGCTGTCCACCGACAAACTCGGATACATTCATCGCCTGCCGTGGGATCGTAAGCCGTCGAAAATGGTTTGCGGCCTATACTGGGACTGGATGGTGAACAAGGGACGCCGCGATGGACGTGATCTCGGAAACGACTACACAGAGGTCCATTTCGAAGAATTGGTCAGCAAGCCGCATGAAACCCTTGCCAGACTTGGTGAATTCATTGGCCAGGAACTGGACTATAACCGGATTCGTGAAGTAGGAATTGGTTCCGTAAGCGCTCCCAACAGCTCCTTCGGCGATGGGAAGAAGGGAGACTTCAATCCTGCCGGGCGTTGGCGCAACGGTTTCCCGCCAGACGAACTCGAGAAGCTTGAGGGGCTGATCGGCCGCACTCTGGAAGAAAACGGCTATGAACTTTCCACCAAGAATCGCGACGTGCTGAATCGTCCGGACCTTCTGCGCACTCGCGCCATGTATATGAAGTACTTCGACGCGAAGCTCTACCTCAAGGCAAAGACATCGCTCGGTCGATTGCTGGTGACAAGGGATTTGTCCTGGATCTAGGTTGATCTACTGCTCACTGGTATCTTCCACGAAGCAGTTCCCGGTAGAAATCAAGAACCGCTTGAAGATTCCGCTCGTCCGCGGCGGATACTGGATTGGATGCCGACGGCAGTTGTAACTCCTGCTCAATCGAAGCTACAAGCGCTTCCAAATTCGACTTCGGTGTCAGTCGTACTCCCACTGGCCGCATTCCATTGTCTGTGGCGATCACAGGTGTTCCCAATTGCAGGGCCTCGCGCACCGACAGTGCATCGCCATCGTACAGAGTCGTCCGGAGTATGACGCGTGATCGCTGCATAGCCTGCATCGTTGATGAATGTGGGACATCTCCCGGCAGCAAGATGTGTGCAGCTGAAGGGCTGCCGGAGATCTTGTCCCGCAGGCTCGATTCCAGGCTGCCGGAGCCAATCATTAAAAGTCCTGCGTTGGGAAATTTCTGTCGAACCGGCGTCAGAGCGTCAATTTGCAATGGCAGATCATATTCCGGCTCAAGCAGGCCGACAGAGGTAAGAACAGGATTGTGAGAGGCGAAGAAGTTCTCGAGCGCCGGTGGGAGTGTTGCGCCATCTCCGCCGAGAAACGCGTAGGGCGAGATCAGCCGCGCGCGCTCCGGACGAACTCCAAGCCGCCCGAGGAAGGCGATGATCTCGTCGTTCACTCCGATGATGCCATCAAAACTACGCAGAACGAATCCAGTAAATGACGAACGACCGAGCGCCTGTCCCTGTGGTGTCGAAGGAAATCCACCGGAATGAAACGTCATAACGGACTTCTTGCCGGGCCACCGCGCACAAACCAGGCTTAGGGCCAGCAGTCGATTCGACAACATACCGCCGATGTGCAGGTGGAGAAGGTCAAACTCGAGCCGCGCCAGCAGTTGGATGAGTTGCGCCGGACCCTTCGGGTAGTACACACCGTCGCCATCGGGTTTGCGGTGGCGAGTGATGTTGATGACGGAGCAGGGAATCCTCTGCTTCAACAAAAAGGCACGGATCGCCACCAGATTCATCTGCACTCCGCCGTGGGGTGGCGGATATGGCCCGAGTAGAAGTACCTTCATTTCGCGTCAGGCGATGCGAGGAATTGATCGAGATCCAGTACGCAGGGCGCATGCTCCCGCGCAGATTGCAGCATTCGTAAGCAGCCTATCGTAGCGCGGACTCCATCGCGCACGGTGATGTCTGCCGGCTTGCCGAGTCGAAGCGAACAAAAGAAAGCTTGCATCTGGGCGTCGTACCCTTTTTCAGCAAACCAACTGGACCGCTTGCTGGCCACTCCGCTCCGGACTACGGACTCGCGGAAATTTTCAGCGTGGGCTCCGACACCCGGCGCAAAGACTTCCACGCGCTCTCCGCCAGATGTTCGGCTACCTACCGTGCAGTAGGTCAAACTTCCGACCGAGCCATCAGCAAAGGAAAGAGTCGCCACGAGATTATTTTGCCCGATAGGATCCTTCATCCCACTCGGGAATGATGCCGCAAAAACCTCAACCGGCTCGGAATCCAGCAGCCAGTACATGAGGTCAACGAAGTGACATGCCTCTCCTAGAATTGCACCACCAATTGCGGGATCGGCCATCCAGTAGGATCCCGAGATCCCCGGAGAGTTGATGCGGCAGCTGAGCACCGCCGGCGCGTTCCGCTTCTTAAGCTGTTCCTTCAGACGCAGGTAACTCGGCGCGTAACGCCGATTGAACCCGATAGTGAGCTGCTTACCTGATTCTTGAACCGCTTGGCTGATACTGCGGCACTCGTCTTCGGTGAGGGCCATTGGCTTTTCGACAAATACATGCTTCCCCGCCTGCAGTGCGGCCAGAGTCTGCGAGGCGTGATGCTGATTCCGGCTTACGATCACGACGACGTTCACGTCTGGATTATTCAGAATCTCGTCGTAGTCAGAAGTGCAATATTCCGAGCCAAATCGAATCGCGTAGCTTTTGGCGCGGGAGCCGCTGCTCGATTGAATGGCGCGGAGCCGAACGCCCGGAATCTTCTTCAGATTCGGCAGGTGGACCCAGCGAGCCAGATTTCCCGCTCCCACCAGCGCAACTCCAAGATCAGATCTGCCGGTGTGGACCGCGGTGACTGGGACACGTGCCGCCGCCTTGGGTTGAGCCGCATCCTCAGCCGCAGGATATTTCAGAAGAACCGCGAGGCTGTTCTGTCCCGGGTCCATGATGACTTCATAAGCGTTCGGGGCGTCTTCCAGGGGAAATCGGTGGGTAATCAGGTCGTCGATGCGCAGCCGTCCATGAGACGAAAGACGCAGGAATTCCTCCATGTTGCGCCGTTCCGTCCAGCGTACGTACGGCAGCGGGTAATCGCGGCCTTGACGTTCATAGCTTGCGTCGTAGCTTCCCGGACCATAGGCCCGTGCCATGTAAACTTGAATCTCTTTCAAATAGCTCTCATACCAGGGAAAACTCAGTTCCACTGCCCCGACGTCGACGATACGTCCGCGATCGCGGCAGATTTCTACCGCCAGACGGCACGGAGCATCCGATTTCGCCGCGGCGGCGATGATCACGCAGTCCACGCCGATTCCGTCTGTCAGCGTCTTGACCTGCTGCGGAAATTCCGATCCGCCGACAAGCGCAGCATCGGCTCCGGCCCGTAATGCCAGAGCTACGCGGTCGGATTTCAGATCGGTTGCAATAACAAATCCACCTTGGAGGTGCGCCAATTGGGCGATGAGTTGTCCAACGAGTCCGAGGCCGATGACTGCAACTTTTTCGCCCAATGAAATGTTGGCAATACGAACCGCATTCAGAGCAATACTGCCGAGAGTAGTGAAGCAGGCGTGTTCGAAGGCAACTCCATCTGGGATTCTTGCCACCAGATTGCGGCCCACCAGGATCGCTTCCGCGTGGCCGGTACCTTCGCCGCCGTATGCGACGCGCTCCCCAACCTCAAGATCCGAAACGCTGCTGTGCTTCTCCACAACCACGCCGGCACCGGAATATCCCAGCACTGCATATTCGCTCAGTTTGGCCAAAACCTCGCGCGTGGTGCGCACAGGCCCTTCGTTCTTCATGACATCGAGAATCTTTCCGATGTACGAAGGATTCTCGGCGACCGCGCCCATGGCTCCGCCTTTGTGGAGGCTGGCTGTTTCGGTGCCACTGCTGATGAGCGAGAAATACGGTCGGACAATCACATGATGCGGCGTGACCACGGGGTCGGGGACTTCGTCAACCACAATCTGGTTAAGCCCCTTGCGAAGGAGTTGTTTCATAAAATTTGGGTGAATCGACTTCTGTTTACGGCCGGCTCAACGGACTCCCGAGATAGTACGTTCGATGGCATCGATATCGGCACCTGCGTCTCTGCCATCGCCAGCCGAGCGCTTGAATTTGCTGGTGGCTGCCAATCGATACTCGCCGCCGTTGAAGTCCTTGGCATTCACGAACCCGACATCCGCAGGCTTTCCAGGAGTGGAATTGCCTTTCGGCAATCCACCTCCCCCACCGCCAATGATGACATTATTCTGGAACTTGTAGGAGGAAAAGCATGACTGGAGAACCAAATCAAGCGACTTGGAAACGGCACCCGACGAGCAATTGCGGTCCGCACCACCACCTGTACTGGTGACTGTCCTTTGCGCACCTAGAAAGATGCTGTTGGTGATCGAGATGTTATGCATTTTTGTGCCGGTCACCGGTCCGCCAACGTTGAACAAAACTCGAGGGGCAAATGCGGTTACATGGTCGATGCTGACATCGTGCAGAGGAGGTACCTCGGTGATGCCAGGTGCAGTCGAAATCTGCGCAAAGAGTCCGCGGCCACTAAACAATTCCGGCTGGATATCGTCCACGGTCACGTCATGAATGCTGTAGCGTCCACCGTCCTTGGGCGCTCCACCAGTGCCCGACAAGCCGTTTCCGATCTGAAACCCACCGCCTACGTGGCTGATTGTGGAATATCGAATCGTTACGTCGGTGACCTGGCAACTCGGGCAGACATTATTCCCACGAATGCCCTGGTTCTTTGGGCCTAACAGAACGGCAAAGCCCGCTTGAGAAAAACCGCCCCAGGTGTTTTCCAGAACGTTGCCTTCGAATAGGACGCGCACTGCATTTTTTAGTTCGAACAGGTTCTTGACAATGAACGGACCGCCGTCGACACCGCCAACGAAACCGGGCTGCCCCGGCATCCAGATCAATGGCTTGAACATATGGTTTCGCCGGATCTCGATATCCATTGGAGTTGCCGTCGCTCCGCTGCCTCCGAGTTCGATTGATTCGGCGGCGGCCTCCAGAAAATTGTTCACAATCTTGAAAGGACCCATGGGATCATCCCCGGCACCTCCTGCTACGGCCTGCGAGTCCGTGCAACCGCCCGTCTTCGCCACACAATGAAAATCAGAAAGGTATGAATCGATGACGGCACCGTACCTTATGTGGGCAAGCATCACGCCGCGCACGGTCTCGTTTTGCGGCGTTCCGTGAATGTACATGCGGTCGAAAACTAGATGATCCGCAGGGGCGCCATCCGGGCCAATCAAGTTGTAGACCACCGCGGAAGACACCGCCCGGGTAACTTCCAGGCCAATTAGTCGATAATGGTTTGCGCCGGAAGCGAACACGATCGGTCCGGAACCTCCCTTTCCCCCAAATTCGACCTTCGCCAGGACATTTTCGTTCGAGGGACAGTGAAACTCAGGACGTCCGGGAAGGGACGTCACGCCGGCGTAGCAGGGCAACATTCGAGTGCCCTCCGCGGGGAGTTTGTCGTCGGGTGTGCTGGTCCGAATAATGATCCAGTGAGCGTCATCGCATTTTTTCGCCGGCAGCACTACCTTGCCGAATGTAGCTCCGGCTTGCAGTTCAACGGTGTCTCCACATGAGGCTTTTTCAAGAGCCTCGCCGAGATCTTGCCCCGCGCGCACACGGATTACTTTCCCAGGAGCGGGGGTGCTACGCAAGGAGGTTTCCATGCGGACGCGAGGCAATTCGGCAGGCCCATCAAACGCACCAGGTTGGGAGTCTGCGGCAAATGCCCGTTGCGTTGCGAACAAAAAGCAGAAGCTTGCTAGACAAAGCAGAAGGAGTAACACCTTGCGAGTTGAGCGCACGATCGAAAACATGTCTTTCATTCTAGATGCAATTTTGCGGGCGCGGGCAGCTAGCGATGCTGCTGTTCCAAAATTCTGGCCAGATTTGAGGGCGATAGTGGGGCCACCATCCCATCCACTTCACGTTCCAGCAACGGAGTTAGGCTGTGCGCAAAACTCGAAGTGAGATGGTTGCCGTCTCGGTATACAACTTGCCCTTGAGCCATGGCAAGACAGATCTGATGTGGACAGAGCGTATCGGCGAAGTCCAGAAGTCTGGCTTTCGAAACGCCGTTTAAGGCAGCGCGCTCGGCCTCCCGCGCATCTTCGTTGAACGCTGTAGCTCTTGGCACGTTGCAAGCATCAGTCGAACTGTTTCGGATTGCAGCACGGGACAAGCAAGTAGGTACATCGAAGTCAGGCTTGGGCACGTCAGCAATGAAGATGGTCTTGACGTTATGCGCATCCAGATAGGAGATCGTGGATCGCACTCCCTCCCTCCAGACTTGTGGGGAAAGCGCATGACTTCGCGGTTCCCGCGTCGGAACAGCGACAGGACCATCGCTTTCCGAGATGATCACCAGTTGTGGTTGGAGTTCAGTGATACGCGCCAGGGCAGCGCTGCGCCATGACACACACTCTGTGTCGTAGCGCTTCAGGCTTGCACTGAACACCTTTACCTCTGCGGCCGGACAAGAGGATTTCAACAAAGTCAGCAGGCGCCAATGATTGTCGAGCGCGAGTTGGTTCACGGCCGGAAACCAATGTTCCGCGTGAGAATCGCCGAACAGCACGATCTTCGCTTCGGAAGTGCGGTCTCCATAGGTGCACTCTGCCAAGCGGGTGCTGCTGGCCGCAGTCAGACAGTGCGCATCGAAGAGCACGCGCTGGTCATTTGCCGCCGCCCAAAAACTGGCTTGCGGCTCAGATTTGAGCGCGTGTCGTGCGATCCTTTGTCCCAGGAACGACGCTGATATCCCCGCGATTGCGACCAACGGAACGAGTGCCAGTGATAGTCCAGGACGCGGTATCAGAAAAGGATGAAAACGGATGGGCTTTTCGAGGATCAGGAACGTGATGTGCGCAATGACAAGAGCGACCATCGCTGCCAGCAACTTGCCTTGCCACGTGATGCCTGGGAATTGAATGCTCGCGAGCAGCAGAATCGGCCAGTGCCATAGATACCAGGAGTAAGAGAGTCGACCAAGGTACTGCAACGGTCCGATGTTAAGCAGCGCCATCGGTCCGTAAGCAACGCCCGTTACGCCTGCGATCAGCACGATAATCGTGCCAATCACCGGGAGAGCAGCGGCGAAACCCGGAAACGTCGTCTGCGAACTGTATAAGCATGCGCTGCTCACAACCGCGGCAAATCCGATCCATCCCAAGGCCGCGATTCCAGTTTTTCCCCGGACCAATCGCGGCGGCAACATACATCCCAAGCCGCCCAGCCCGAACTCCCACGCTCGCGTTGGAAGGCTGAAAAACGCCCAAGGCGCGCGATGTTCGGTCAAATAAACACAGAGTGCCAGCGATGTCGCTGACATCACCACAAGAACTACCGCAAGCCAACGTCTGGACTTGGTAGCGAAAAGCGTCAAGGCGATCAGGGCTGGCCAAAAAAGATAGAACTGCTCTTCGACTGCCAGGGACCATGTGTGCAGGAAGGGATTGGTGCCAACGTCGCTGGCGAAGTAGTTCGACGCATCCCGCATGAACATGAAATTGCTGGCATACACGGATGTATAGGAAGCCCACTTCGCGTATCGTGCCAGTTCGACTGGGGAGTAAAGCAGGATGCTCAACATCACTGTACATACGGCGGCGAAACCCGCTGCCGGAAGCAGCCTTCGGGCACGTCGGGCGTAAAAGTTCTTGAAGCTTAGGCGTCCGTTCTTTGCCAGTTCGTGCAGGATGATGCCAGTGATCAGGTATCCCGAGAGAGCAAAAAAGACATCGACTCCGATGAATCCGCCTCCGAATCCTGGCACGCCTGAGTGGAACAAGACGACCAGAACTACGGCGATCCCGCGCATGCCCTCGATATCGGCTCTAAAGCTTTTTTGGGGGCTTTGTTCTGAGGCAGGCATTAGACTCTCTTCTCAGTGACTCTCGTAGAAGAAAAACAGTCAAAATACGACAAGAAACTAGCGTAACTTCGCTGACTAGCGTGAGTACTCCCAAAGGGGTGGGGATACGATATTTGAACGTCGGCTCTTCTTAACTGCGTTGGGCGAAAGCCCAATGTTCGTTAATTTTACCCTAAGATTGGGATGGAGGTTGGCCCTTATCCTTTTATTCTGCTTGTACTTACAGCGTCAAATCAAAATGGGAAGGGTGCCGCTTGCGGCAACCTCCCCACTCTATTGAATCGGTTTTTGCAGGAGCTATTTGACTCCAGCGATAGCGGCCTCGAGTGCCTCGATGTCTGCGCCCAAGTCCTTACCGTCCGTTCCGGCGTTCTTATAGGGACTGGAGTTCGCAAGGCGGTAGTCGCCTCCGTTTCCGTCCGCGTAATTCATAAAATCAACCCGATTCATGGACGCCGGGAAGAAGTTACCCGTGGGGTATTGTGAGGGCGGCCGATTGGACGGCGTGCCGACGACCGCATTGTGAGAGAACCGGAATGTCTGAAAGCATTTGGCTAGCACGATATTGGGTACGTCCGCATATGCGCAGTTGGCGATGCCTCCGCCGGTCGTGTGAGTGGGTGAAGGTCCGGCATTGATCAGGTTATTGGTGTAAACGAAGTTTCTCATCTGCGGATTGACCGTCGTGTTGTCGCCGATGTTGAGCATTACGCCAGGTTGGAATGCCGTAACGTGATTGATGGTGACATCTTGCAAGACCGGCGCTCCAACGCCCATCGATACCTGGGCGAACAGACCATATCCCTTGTATTTGACATCGTCGATGTCATCGATCGTTAGATCATGCAAGCTGTAGCGTTGCCCGGCGAGCGCGACACCTCCAGTGGCTGAAACACCGTTTCCTATCTGCAGTCCGCTAGCGACGTGGCTGATCTTCGAGTAGCGAATCGTAATATCGGTAACTTTGCAGAGAGGGCAGACGTTTGCGTTGCCGATACCTTGGTTCTTGGGACCAATGATCATCCCAAATCCGGTCTGGGAGAATCCGCCCCATGTATTTTCCAGAACGTTGCCTTCGAAGAGAAGGCGTTGCGCGTTCTTCAGTTCGAACAGGGTTTTAACTATGAAAGGTCTGCCATCCCGTCCGCCAACAAAGCCGTTATGTCCCGGCTTCCAAATCAGGGGCTTGAACATATAGTTGTGGCGAATCTCGATGTCGGATGGCGTAACGGTTGCACCAGATCCGCCGAGCAGGATGTTTTCGGCCGCGGCTTCAAGATAGTTATTCACGACCTTGAACGGCCCCATGACATTGTTGCCGGCTCCGCCCGCTACGGCTTGAGAATCGACGCAGCCGCCAGTGACTGATATACAGTGAAAGTCGGAAAGATAGGAGTCGACCACCGCGGTATATTGCGTGCCGCTCATCATCACGCCGCGCTGGGTTTCATCGTGTGGGTTTCCGTGAAGCCAGCATCGATCGAAGATCAGGTGGTTTGCCATCCCGTCCGGTTCATGAAGCGCCAGGTTGAAAACCACTTTCGTCGATACCGGACGGGTAATTTCAAGTCCGATAAACCGATAGTGATTCGCTCCGTTGCCGAAGATGATCGGACCACTACCGTTTCCAGGAAATTCCACCTTGGCCATTACATTGTGGCTGGAGACACAGTTAAAGGCTGGCCGCCCGGGTAGGGAGGTGACTCCGGCGTAGCAGGGCGAAACCCGCGTGCCCTCGGGAGGCAAAGCGCTGTCAGGAGCGCTGGTGCGAACGACGATCCAGTGAGCGTCATCGCAGCTCCGCGCCGGCAGGATGAACCTTCCGACGTACGACGCGCCCGCCTGAAGTTCGATGGTCTCGCCGCATTTAGCGCGATCAAGAGCTTTCTGGAAATCTCCACCTTTCGGTACCGAAATTACGCTACCGGGAGCCGGGGTGTCCGCCAGACTGCTCTTTACGTAGACGCGCGGAAGCTCCGCAGGGCCGTCAAAGTTATCCGTGATCGATGCCGTTATCTTCACGGTGATCGATCCGCTGACGTTCGCAGAGTTCGCGTCGGTTACCGAAGCCGTAAAGGCAAAGCTGCCGCTCTGAAGCGTTGTTCCTGAAATGAGTCCGTTGCTGTGGTTCAGGGATAAACCTTCAGGCAGGGCGCCGCTCGTAATCTGGTACGTGTATGGGGCAGTCCCGCCCGAAGCCGCCAGGCTGGAGTTGTACGGTGCCCCAACGGAGCCTTCGGGAAGCTTGGCCGTCTGCATCGAAAGCTTCACAGGAGGAGCGACGCTCACGTCCGCCGAAGCAGAAACGGAACTGTCAGCCGCGCTGGTGGCCGTAACGGTGATCTTGGTTGCGGAAGATACCTGCGGCGCGGTGAAGAGGCCATTAGCAGAGATAGCGCCGGCGCTCGACCGCCAGGCCACGGCCGTATTGCTGGTCGATGTCAGGGTTGCGGAAAATTGCTGTGTTGCCCCAGGCACGAGGCTGAGTACCGTAGGCGTCAGCGCAATTTGGATCGTCGATGGCTTACTTGGGGGCTTAACCGAAGAAGGTGAGGTGCCGGCTGGAAGGCCCGCGCACCCTACGGCGATGCCCGCCGCAATGACAAGAATCAATGCTGTTGCGATCTTCTGAAACTGCCGTTTCGAGGTCGTGCTCATTTGGAAGCCGGGGGATGACTCCAAGAACATTTTGATACCTCACTGATGAAAAAGGTCTTCGGAACCCGAGCGTGCGATTCTCGTTTGTTCAATCTAGTGAGCACAGGCCAACGAGAGTAGATAACAGAGGTCATTGTCCGCTTGGCACACAGAAGTTCATGCCTTTATACACAGAAGTGCATTGCACCAAAACAACAATCGGGAAGGCGCCTGGAAAGGTTTCAACAGTAGCGGGGAACCGGCTCAATGTGGGGCTGAATCAGTCTTTTGTTTTTCACCCAGTATGAATTCTCTGACAGCGTCGTATTGTTTGTTACCCAGGACCCGCCGCGCGGCTTGTCGGGTTTTTTCCTTCAGTTGAGTGAGCACGAGACCTTGGCCCTTACAAATTCGCAAAACCTGTTCGCTGGATGCACCATCTAGAATCGCCACTCGACTCAGCGCGTAACGGTCTGTGCCAGCAAAATTCAAACCTGTCGTGCTTGTTGCCATTGTTTGAAAGTTTGCGTGCTGCACCGCAGTTCTGACACGCGCATCCCAGCGTCCCCCGGGACAGGAGTAGTGATCCACTCTCAATCCGGCAATCTGCTCGAGACGATCCTTCGCTCCCGTAGTCTCGTTGCGTAGCCGCGCGTCGTCCACATCGGTCAGATAAGGATGCGTCATGGAGTGGCAGCCAATTTCAAACCCCAGAGAGTGCAGTTCCCGCACTTGCGCCTGTGACATGTAGCCGGGCTGCCCCAGGAATTCGACCGTTATGTATGAAGTTGCTCCGAAGCCCAGTTCTTTTAGCACCGGAGCCGCCGAGATCAGATCTGTTTCACACCCGTCGTCAAAAGTAATGCACACGTTTTTGGCGCCGAACGATTGAATCGCCTGACTGACGTTTAGGCCACGCCATCCGTCGTCAGCGAGTCGCTTCATCTGGGAATGGAAGTCTAGAGCAGACACAACGTATCGCGTATAGCCCGGTTCACGGTGGCAGGTTCTACGCCCGGGAAGCGAGAGCTCGTGATACATCAGAAACGCTGTGCCAGAATTGCCCATAAGTGCCGCAACAATCATGATTTCATTTTGTGAAACACACGTTCCACAAAATTCAGCCAATCCCCGAATTCTGGAAGCGGGTCGCGCCACTGGAAATTGTCATGATAGGTGCCGCGTCGCGGCATCATGACATTCAGCAGTGTCTGTCCGCGGTCTGGATACGCTCTTGGATACCCCGCCGGCGCTCCTCGCAATACTTCCACCACATGACGAAAATCTCCCAGGAACCATCGGCAAACCACTCCCGTTCGAAACGAAGGTTTGCCCTGTATTTTCCCGAATTCGGCGAGTTCAGCCAGCCACTTGGGGAAATCTGCGCCAGCGTAACAAGCGAGCGGCAGGGAATTCCAAAAACGCCCGTTGACTTCCATGAACACTGGGTTCTGGCCCCGCACTTGCCGGAATTCGACCATCGCAACGCCGTGCCATCGTAACGCCTGCAGAAGGGATAACGAAGCCTGGCGGAGTTCGGGTTCGGGTTCGACGCTCATCCGCACAGCACTTCCCGATCCTGTCGGATAGACATCGCGGATGCGCCGATGAGCGAACTCTGCCAGCAATTCCCCCTGACGCATCAGAGCGAAATATCCGACACCGTCGCCATCTACGAATTCCTGCACCAGTACCTGTGAACAAACTCTCTTCAAATCCGCATATCGGGTGAGCAGTTCCTGCGGATTCTTCGCATACTGGGGCCTTCCGGTAACGCGAACGGCGCCGTCAGATTGCGTTTCGACGGAACTGCGGGGCTTCAGGACTAATGGAAATTTCAGTGTCTCGCCAGCGCGTCGAAGATCATCATCGTCGCTGATGGCAACGGTCCGGGGAACTGCAATCCCCATCGAGGATGCCAATTGCACCATTTCGTTCTTGTTGAAAGCGCGCAGCACGTCAACATGGTCGGGCAACACAAAGCGCGCGCCCAATGACAGTAACTTGTCGCGATGTGCGGAGATCGGCAACGTGGTCGCTTCAGTCATCGGCAGGACAAGTGTGCCAACGGACTGCTTAGCGATCTCTGAAATCCTTGCGATGAACCCGGGTGTGTCTTTCTCCGGATTGGGATACTCAAAAGTTGCTTTGCAGAATCGTGACCATCCTGCCTTGGACCATGAATTGGATTCGCCCACCAGCACCTCATGACCGGCGTCAGTGAGCGATCGAACAGAAGCTACGGCCTGGTTCTGGTTGCCATCGAGTACCAGGATTCTCATGATCAGACCGGCAAGGCCGGAGCATTTTGTCCCTTTGGACTGCGGGAATTATTGATAGCGTCCGTCAGGGCTTCGGCAAAGCGCACTGCGATTTGCGACCAATCATAACGCGCTGCCAGTCCGGCGGCATTCTCTTCGTAACCGTGACGCAAGGCCGGTTCCTGCAGCACAGTCACAATCGCATTGGCGAATGAGCCAGCATCATCCGCAATCAGGCAGTCCCGCCCGCTGGTGACATCCAGGCCCTCTGCTCCGATCGAGGTCGAGATCAGAGCCTTTTTCATCGCCATGGCCTCAAAAATCTTGAGCCGCGTTCCTCCTCCGATTCTCAGCGGTACGATCACTGCGGTCGCATTGCGCAGATACTCCGCAACGGAAGGAACCGTCCCGGTCACTTCGACCGAAGCTGACGCGAGCTTCCGGACTCGCGCATGCGGATTCCTGCCCACGATCTGAAAGCGCGCTGCCGGGAACGCCGCCAACACCGTGGGAAAGATGTCGCTGCAGAAATACTCGACTGCATCAATATTCGGCTCCCAATCCATCGACCCAGTGAAGACGATTAATGGAGGGTTTCCCGAGGCCGAGGGCACCGCTTGATACTTCTCCGTGTCTACTCCAGTCGGCACGACTGTAATCGCACAGCCGGGAGCCATCGCCAGCATCTCTTTCCGATCATGATCGGACACGGCAATAATGTGGCGGAATTTGCTCAGTGTGCGAGTCTCGTACGCAGCCATCTTGCGTGCTTCGATCCCATACGAAAGCTTGCGCACTGCGGATTTCTCAGTGGATGCCATGCGCCGCCACAGCATCGTTTCCACATTGTGCTGGAAGAGAACGACCGGCGTAGTGGAAACAGCAGGGAAATTCAGGGAGGCCGAAAGGAAATCGCAGACCGCCACATCCGCGCTGCCATCGCTCAACCTGCGCGCTACCTCGCGCCGAACCGCCGGATGCGTGAACTTTCTTACGGCGTAGGGAGCTGTGGAAGGCAAGCGCAGAACATAGTCGATCGACTGCGACAACGTGCTTTCTGGAGCAGCCGTGTAGATGGTCCGGGCGCCGGGAAGCTCTTTTGCGATAGCTGTTTCATATGCGGTGTCGCGGTCGCCCCCGTAATACGAAAGAGTTGTGACTTCGTGCTTGCGGCCCAGGTGCCGAAGAATGTTGAACGACCGGATCTTGCCACCGGTGTCAACCGGCCAGAGTTTCCCCGCTTTAACCCAGAGTATTTTCATCGATGCGATTGCAGCTACCAGCACAGCCCTTCGTAGGCTTTACTGGAGGCAGCGGGCCGCCGGGCTTTCTCCAGATTAACCAGGTCCACGACTACTTGCTCAGGGCGGAGATGGGACTCCAGTCGCTTGCGATCGATTCCCCGGGTGCCGACGACAACGACGTCTGCTTTTTGCAGCACCTCTTCGAGATCCGATGAGAGCAGCGAACCGATGTGAGGAATGACTTCTTCGATGTATTGCCGGTTCGAGCCAATGAGGCGTCCCAGAGAAACATTGTCATCCCAAATCTTGAGTTGGCAGCCTTCTCCAATAAGCCGCTTCACAAGTTGCACCTGAGGACTCTCGCGCAGATCGTCCGTCGCAGCTTTAAAGCTCAGACCCAGCATCGCAATATTCTTCTTGCCGGCATTCAGAATGATCTCAATGGCGCGATCGAGATGCGCATCATTGCTCGGCAGAATCGATTCAAACAGAGGAAGCGCCAAGTCCAGTTCTTTGGCGCGGTAGTTCAGGGCGCGCACATCTTTTGGCAGGCAGGATCCTCCAAACGCGAACCCGGGTTTCAGGTATGAGGGCGAAATGTTGAGCTTGGTGTCTGCTGAAAAGATTTCAATGACCGACTCGGCATCCACCCCGAGGCTCTTTGCCATCGTTCCGACCTCGTTGGCAAAGGAAACCTTTACCGCATGCCACGCGTTGCAGACGTATTTGACCATCTCCGCCGACCGGAAGGACGTCTCAAAAACCTTTCCTGGTACCCATGAGTAGAGCTCGCGGAGAACCGAACTGTGCGCGGTGTCCGATGCGCCAATGATGGTGATGGCCGGCGCCAAAAAATCGGCGACAGCCGTTCCTTCGCGCATGAACTCGGGATTCACGCACACGCCGAAATCCTTTCCCATTTTCTTGCCGCTGGCTGTTTCCAGCGTAGGAACAACGATCGTCTCCGCGGTTCCCGGCAGAACTGTGCTGCGCAGAACGATGAGATGGAAGGAATCTTTCTTCCGCAAGGCCTGCCCGATCTCCTGGCAAACGGGACCAATATGACCGAGGTCCAGCTTCCCATTCCGCATGCTCGGAGTACCCACGCAAAGAAACGAGACTTCGGTCGCCAGAACGGCCTTTTCGGAGTCCGTTGTGGCGTGAAGCCTGCCAGCTTTCTGGCACTCGGCGATCAAATCAGAAACGGCAGGCTCGACAATCGGGCTGCGGCCACTTCCCAGCGCGTCTACCTTGCCAGCGCTCAGATCGACTCCTGTAACCTCGTTTCCCTTATGCGCCAGACAGGCCGCCGTTACCGTGCCCACGTAACCCAATCCGAAAATGCTGACCGTTCGGCTCATCCGATGTGCTCGACCCTTTCTTTTCGCCGCAAATACAAACCTTCAAGATAGCCTAAGCGCGTGGAAGGGAGCAATCCCGGGAAATACCCACAACTCCTTAGATTTATTGCGCTTTGGTGACTCGGTGGGCTCGCGATCGGTTACCGCGGTACACCACGAACCTGTGCAGCGCTCGTGTTTGCCGCTACTATGAAGAAGCATGCTCCCTTCAAATCGACCGCCGGAAGCATTGCTTGCCGACTCCCCAACCTCGGGTCGAGTGCAAGATGGCGTAGCGACTGGCGCGGTTTCCCGGCGCTTCCCGCGGCGGAAGGTGTTTTATCTACTCGATTCCTTAAATATAGGGGGCACCGAGGTCCAGGCCGTCGAACTAGCGACCAGGCTCAACCCCGAACAGTACGAGGTCACACTGGGCTGCCTGCGTGCGCGCGGTCCACTTTTGGAAAAACTAAAAGGTTCCTCTGTTTTGGTACGCGAGTTCTACCCAAAGGGCGGATTCGATTCGCCTCACGGGTTCTACCAGATGTTCCGTCTGGCCTTCTTCCTGCGTCGCAACGGCTTCCAGATCATGCATGCCCACGATCTTTATGCCAATATCCTCGGAATCCCCGCCGCAGTTCTCGCGCGTGTTCCGGTGATTATCTGCAGCCAACGCGATCTCGGGCATCTTGATCTCTATAAAAGTCGACGCCGCATCTGGTTGCGCCGCCTTCAGAAGTTATCCACGGCAGTTCTGACCAATGCCAATGCCGTGCGAGACGCGGTGCTCTCCGAAGACCACTTTGCGCCCGAGAAGGTGAAGGTTATTCATAACGGTGTCGACCTCGAACGGTTCAGGCAACGACCGCGGGACCGCAGCTGGCTGTCGCCGAACGGAGATCAGGAACGATGGATCATCCTGGTTGGGAATATGCACGGCGACGTGAAGGGGCATCCGGTCCTGATTGCCGCAGCGGAGACGGTTGTGCGTGAATTCCCGGGCGTAAGATTCCTCTTCGCAGGTGACGGACAAAAACGAAAGGAATTCGAGGAAAAGACCGGTCGTCTCGGAATTTCGAATCACTTTTATTTTCTCGGCCGTCGCGACGACATCCCGCGGATCCTTTCGTGCTGCGATATCGGCGTTCTGCCGTCGAAAGCCGAGGGATTGCCGAATGCCGTTCTGGAGTACTTAGCCGCTGGTCTGCCCACGATCGCAAGCAGGGTTGGGGGTAATGCCGAAATCATCGAAGACGGCAAGACGGGATTGCTCGTGCCCGCCGGGGATTCGGCAGCCTTAGCCGATGCGCTCTTGCGATTGCTGCGGAATCCCACCTTGGCTGATGAGCTAGGGAAAAGCGGCCGGCAATATGTCGCAGCAGAATTTACCTTCCAACGCCTGATTGAGAAAACGGATCAGATGTATACCGACTTGCTGCGTGCTCGAGGTAAGGAATGAGTTCGGTTCCCGGCAGGTGGAAACGTATGTATCGGCGGCTCCGTACGATGGAACGCGCCGAGATTGCCGACCGCGTCCGGCAGCAAGCGATGGCGCGTTTTGACTGGCTACGCTACAAGGCAGGATTGGACTTTGCTCGGCAGATGGCCGAGACCGTTTCCACTCAGCCCCACTTCTTCTTTTCTCCCGGATCCGTTCCTGCCCTATGCGGCCGCTTGCGTGAATTGTTTCCAGAGACTGCCGACCAAATCGTTCAACGTGCCGAGCGAATCTGTCAGCATCGGTTCGATCTTCTAGGTTACGAAGCTCTCGATTACGGAGCCGAGATCGACTGGCACTCTGACCGCGTTCATGGAAAACGCGCGCCGCGGAAACCATGGTTTCAGCTGAAATACCTGGATTTCAGCGAGGTTGGGGACGCCAAGGTTACGTGGGAACTCAACCGTCACCAGCACTTGGTCACCCTGGCAAAGGCATTTCGCCTCACTGGGGACGCGAAATTTGCGTCCGAGCTTTTCGCGCAGTGGCACCACTGGCATTCCCATAATCCATATCCCATTGGCATCAACTGGGCCAGCAGTCTCGAGGTGGCCTTCCGCAGCCTGTCGTGGATATGGACGTACTTCCTGATGGCGGAATCACCCGCCATGCCGTCCACATTTCGCCAATCGTGGCTGCGCTCGCTAGCGATTTCGGGGCGTCATATCGAGACCTATCTCTCCACCTACTTTTCGCCGAACACCCATCTGTTGGGAGAGGCGGTCGCGCTGTTTTTCATCGGTACATTATGTCCGGAAATCAGGAACGCCCGCAGATGGCAACAGCGCGGATGGCAGATCATTCAACAAGAGGCCGTGCGCCAGGTGCGCACGGATGGTTTACACTTTGAGCAATCGACCTATTACCACGTCTACGCCCTCGATTTTTTCCTGCACTCAGCCATTCTGGCGTCGCTGAATCAAATCGAGGTACCGAAAGAATTCGATCACTCCCTGGAACGCATGCTCGATATTGTGGCGGCGCTGACTCGTGGAGGGGTCGTGCCTGCACTCGGAGATGATGACGGTGGCCGCTTGTTCGATCCCTCACGAAATCGGCTGCGCCACATGACCGATCCTTTGGCAACGGGAGCCGTTCTGTTCGGTCGCGGCGATCTCAAACTGGCGGCAACTGGTCCACGTGAAGAGACGTTATGGCTGCTCGGCGAATCCGGCATCAATGAGTTTCAGCGCATTCCCGGTGAGCCTCTGCCGGAGAGTTCTGCTGCTTTTCGTACGAGTGGGCTCTTCTTGATGGCAGGTGCGAATCATAAGTCGCAATTGGCTATCGACGCCGGACCGCAAGGCGCTCACACCGCCGGGCACGGGCACGCCGATGCCCTTAGCTTGACGCTCGCCGCAAATGGGCGCGAGTTGCTGATCGATTCTGGAACGTTCCAATATGTTGGAGAAGGTTCGGAACGCGATCAATTCCGCGGCACCAGGGCGCACAACACTCTCATGATCGGCGGAAAGGATCAGGCTCAAGCCCGTGGACCCTTCGGATGGGACCGTCTGCCGAGCGTGCAGGCCGAAGGTTGGATCGCGGGAAAGACATTTGATCTTTTCGTCGGAAGCCATGACGGCTATACGCGCCTGCCCAATCCTGCGATTCATCGCCGCTTTGTGTTCGCACTGAAGTCGGGCTTGTTTTTTGTCCGCGACCTGGCGCTTGGTTTTGGAGAGTATCCTCTGGATGTGTTTTGGCACCTCGGTAAGGAATTGGGTGAACAAGAGTCGGATCACTTTACCGGAAACGGAGCAGGATTGCGCTTCCTCACAGCAGCAGGTAGCCATAACTGGTCTCGCGTGGTTGAAGAGCACTTTCACTCTCCGGCGTACGGAGTCAAGCAGCGCCATTCTGTTCTGCACTTTTCTACCAGAGCACAGCTTCCGGCGGAATTCGTAACCTTGATTGCCACCGACTCCGAGATCAGGAACAATCAAGGCATTCTCACTCGGCTCCCGGTCGCATCCGCGAAGACGCCAGCGGTTGCGGCCTATCGTTACCAGACTGACACGGACGAGCATTCTTTTTTCTTTGCGGGTGGGGAACCGTGGAAAATGGAATCATGGAGTACGGACGCTGAAGTTTTCTACTTCGCCAAATCGGCGGATGCGGCCCGCTTGAGCCTGGTCTGTTGCAATGCGACGTATGCCGATTGGGAGGGAAGTAGAATTTTCAGCTCGAAACGGCGTGTTCTGCGCTGCGAATTGTTAGGGACCGATTCGATGGAAGTGATCGCGAGCGATCCAGAGGCCATGACAGTGCATCGTGAAGCATGGACGGCGCTCGTAAACGCTTGCGCGGTCCCGGTTAAGGCGACCTGAGGAACAGTTTTTCGATATGTGTGGAATCTGCGGAATCTTCTTCAAAGATCGTGACTGGCGCGTCCAGGGTGATGCGCTGGCGCGCATGAATCGCCGCATTGTGCATCGCGGCCCCGACGATGAGGGATTCTTCGTTGAAGAAAACGTCGGCCTTGCGATGCGCCGGCTCAGCATCATCGATGTAAAGAGTGGCCACCAACCGCTAGCGAATGAGAATCGTGATGTTTGGATCGTCTTCAATGGAGAGATCTACAACCACGATGAACTGAGAAAGGATCTCGAATCCAAGGGCCACCAATACCGAACACGCAGCGACACCGAAACCATCGTTCATCTTTACGAACAGTACGGACAGGATTGCGTGAAACAACTGCGCGGAATGTTCGCATTCGTAATTTGGGATCGTCGCAAGCGCATCCTCTTCGCAGCCCGCGATCGTATGGGCATCAAGCCCTTCTACTATCGTTGGGACGGCAAGTCGTTCCTGTTCGGTTCAGAGATCAAAGCCATTCTGGAGTACCCCGGCGTGGAAGCCGAGTTCGACCGCAGCACGCTGGGGGAATACCTCGCGTTCGGCTACATCACGGGACCGCAGACGATGTATGCGGGCATCCGCAAACTTATGCCGGGGCATACTCTCGAATTGAGCGAGCGCGGTGGCGAGCTGCAGATCAAGCCGTATTGGGATCTCACGGTCAAAGACGACGCCACGCCGCTGTCCCACGAATTCTACGTAAGAACGTATCGCGAGAAGCTGGAGTCCGCAGTTAGTTCCCATCTGATGAGCGACGTGCCTTTGGGCGTTTTCCTGAGTGGAGGACTTGATTCCAGTGCAGTCGCAGCTCTAACGGCGAAGATTCGCGGCGATCAGATTCAAACCTTCGCCGTGGGATACGGCGAGGAGCAATTTAGCGAACTGCCGTATGCCCGTCAGGTGGCGGAGCACATTCATTCCGATCATCACGAAGTTCGGCTCAGCCGCGAGGAATTCTTTGAGACCTTGCCGCGCCTGATCTGGCACGAAGATGAGCCCATCGTCTGGCCATCGAGCGTTTCGCTCTATTCTGTAGCGCGCCTGGCGCGGCAGCGGGTCACCGTCGTGCTGACAGGGGAAGGCAGCGACGAGACCTTAGCCGGCTACACCCGCTATGCGTGGACTCTTCTCAACTCGAAAATGGACCGCACCTACCGGTCGGTCACACCAGCTTTCTTGCGGAGCCTGCTGCGACAGGGAATTGGTTCGGCGCCGCTTTCCGCCGGCCTCCATCGCAAGCTGGAACATACGTTCCTGATGCGTGACGGCGCATCCTGGCCGTCGTTTTACTTCGATAATTTTTACTCCGCGTTTTCAGGAAGCGAATTCGCGCAGCTTTTGACGCCCGAAGCTCTGCAGGCATCTGGTGATGCATACAAAGGCTCGATGGAGCCATGGGAACGGTCATCCGGCGATCTGCTTCACCGGCTTCTCTATACCGATATCAACAGCTATCTAATCGAACTGCTGATGAAGCAGGACCAGATGAGCATGGCGGCGTCGATCGAAAGCCGCGTTCCGTTCCTCGATCATCCTTTAGTGGAATTCACGGCGCGCATTCCCGCCGACGAGCAGATCAAAGGCATGGCAGGGAAGTTCATCCTGAAGCAAGCAGTCGAAGATCTTCTGCCTCGCGACATCATCTACCGCCAAAAGATGGGATTTCCGACGCCCTGGGCCTACTGGCTCGCGGGTCCGCAGCTGCAACAGATCGAAACCCTGTTGACGGAGCCGCGAGCCGCGAGCCGCGGACTGTTCCGGCCCGAAACAATTGCGCAGATTTTTGCCGAACATCGCTCTGGACACCGCGACCATGGCAATCGTATCTGGCGCCTGCTGAATCTTGAGTTGTGGCAGAGAGTGTGCCTGGAGGGCGATGTCGAATCCCAGTCTGCCGTGGTTTCCGCGAATGCCGCGGTCTGAACGCTACATGCACTCATCCTCCATCGATCCCAAATGCTAAGGAACGCAAAGCTTGCCACACTCGGTGTCCTGCGAAGAACCGGGGTATTTGATCTCGTCGCCAACAGCGAATGGCGCCGAAACCGCCTGTTGATCCTCTGTTATCACGGCACCTCCTTGGAAGATGAACATGAGTGGAGACCCGCTCTCTACATGGCTCCGCAGGTTCTGGAGCAGCGCTTGCAGGCATTGCGATCGATGCGTTGTTCTGTTTTGCCATTGGAGGAAGCGCTCCAGCGGCTCCATTCGCGTGACCTTCCACCCCGCAGCGTTGCTGTTACTTTCGACGACGGCGCGTATGATTTCTACAGACAGGCTTTGCCACTGCTCAAGAAATACGAACTTCCAGTCACCGTTTACCAGACGACGTATTACAGTGACCACGCATTTCCAATCTTCAACCTGATCTGCTCGTACATGCTGTGGAAGAGGCGTACAGAACAACTGCTGCCAATTCCTGAGATCGGTCTGACCGGAACGATGGACTTACGCACGCAAATGGGGCGCCACCGAGTCGTGCGCAGCCTGATTGGGCACTCGGAGCGTGAGGGTCTCTCTGGCACACAGAAGAACGAAATCGCCGCCCGCCTGGCTTCAGCATTGCGCATTGACTACGCGGCGCTAAACGGAAAGCGCATCTTGCAGCTGATGAATCCAAACGAGATCTCGGACATTGCGAAGAATGGTGTTGACGTGCAACTGCACACCCATCGTCATCGCACTCCTGAAGACGAAGCGCTGTTTCGCCGCGAGATCGTTGACAACCGGCAGAGAATTCAGTCGATCACGGGCAAGGTCCCCAGGCATTTTTGCTATCCCAGCGGCGTACATCGAAAGGATTTCTTGTCGTGGCTCGAGAAGGAAAATGTACAGTCGGCGACTACCTGCGATGTGGGGCTCGCACGATCTGAGGACAATCCACTGTTGCTTTCCAGGTTCGTCGATACCGCCGGCCGCACTCAGATGGAATTTGAAAGTTGGCTCGCTGGCGTAGGCGACATGATCGCCTTTCGACGGATTACTCCGCAGCAATACGTTGTGCCGGAAGACTGAACTGCGTCGAGTACTCCACTTTCTGTCCGATTTTGGCAGAAGTGGAAACTTTGTCACCGACTTGGCGATGATGTCGGAACGTGCGGCAGTACTGCGGCCAGCAATTCCTCACGCAAAAACGGTCCACTAGCAATCAGGCCTGACAGCAAAGGATTTTTGCGATTGCACTGCAGAGGAGCATTGTCGAGTGTAGCCACAAATCCTCCGGAACTCGCCACCAGCGCAGCACCAGCCGCTACGTCCCACTCATTTTTCGGTGTCAAAGTAAATGTGATGTCTGCCAGCCCCGCAGAAACTAGGCCGAGTTTGTAGGCGACAGACCCCATGGGCCGAATCTGATACTCGTCCCTCAGGAATTGTTGCCATTCGCCGCGCTTCACTTCGCTGCGGCTCGCCAGAATCAGCGATCCCTTGAGCGTGGTTCTCGGGCTCGGCTTCGCAGGCTTCCCGTTATAAAGCACGCCCGCGTCGATTGCGCCGACAATAGTTTCATTCGTCGCCGGGTTACAAATGCCGCCTGCGACCGGCCGTCCATCTTCGACAAATCCGATCGAAACGCAGAATTCCGGGATGCCCTGCACGAATTCCCGCGTGCCATCCAGCGGATCGACAACCCACACGCGGCTCTTTGAGAGGCGCGACATATCATCGGCGCTCTCTTCTGAAAGCCAACCTTCGCCTTCGCGGAGCAAGTTCTGCCGCAGCACTGCATCCACCGCGCGGTCCGCTTCCGTTACGGGATCATGCCCAACCTTGTATTCCGTCTCGATTGCCCCGGGGGTAAAACGCGCGAAGACGCTCCGAGCAGACTCGAGTGCCGCTTCGATGCGAACAAGAATGTCCGAATATTTGGAATTCATCAGGTCCCTGGAGTTTATGGAATTGTTATGCCGGCCACAACATGCGGGCTCCGGTCGCCAAAAGCAGGCAGCACAAGATGCGGCGCAACCAAAGCATGGGAACCCGCGTCGCGAGGTGCGAACCCAACAGTCCCCCTGGGATCGAGCCAATCAGCAGGGAAACCACCAGCTTGGGGTCAACGTTCCCCAGCTTGAAATGCAATAAGCCGGTGACTCCCGTCAGCACGACAGCGTGCACGATATCGGTCCCAACATTCACTTTGGGTGGGAAACTATAGAACAGAAGCAACAGCATCATAATGATGCTTCCCGACCCGACCGAGGTCATGCCAACCAGGAACCCCGCGATCAGCCCGATAATGGCCATGCCTGCGAAGCCCTTCATCGTCGGCGGACGATTGGCGACCCGCTCCTCAATGCGCCTTTGCAGCAGAAGCAGGATCGGAATGATGATGAGCAGGAACCCAACGGCAGTCTTGATGAAGTGGTTCACGCCGTCGCCGTACACGTGACGGATGTACATGAGCAGGTTCACTCCGCCGATGGAACCTGGAACGCTGCCCACAGCCAGCGCGATGACCACTTTCCGGCGCACTGTGCCTCTCTTCAGATGCATCAGGCTAGCCGGAATCTTTGTAAAGAAGTTGAATAGAGCGTCAGACCCTACGGCGATAATCGGGGGCACTCGCAGCCCGAAGATCAGCACGGGGAGCAGCAACACGCCGCCCCCCACGCCGCTCAATCCGATCAGGATGCCAACTACAAAGCCAACTACGACTTTGGCCAGTAGATCCATGTGTAATCCGCCGTCGTATTATGCAATCCTACGCAACTGCTCCGTTCACTCCGATGAAGCCCTCGCGCTCAAGGTGCAGAATAATTTCCTGCGCCGCTTCTTCTGGAGACAGATCCCCGGTGTTGATGGTCACTTCCGCATCAGTTGGCGCTTCGTATGGATCCGAGATGCCGGTGAACTCCTTGAGAATTCCCGCTCGGGCCTTTGCGTAAAGTCCCTTGCGGTCCCGCTGCTCGCAGACATCCACGGAAGTCGCGATATGAACGAGAATGAACCCTCCGTAAGGTTCGACCATCTGACGAACGTGCTTGCGCGTCGCATCGTACGGAGCGATGGGGGCGCAGATCGCAATGCCGCCGTTCTTCGTGATCTCTGAGGCCACGTAGCCAATGCGGCGGATGTTGATATCGCGGTGCTCTTTTGAGAACCCGAGTTCAGAAGAGAGATGCTTTCGCACCAGATCTCCGTCGAGCAGTGTGACCGGACGTCCGCCAACTTCCAGGAATTTCGTCAGCAGCACGTTCGCGATCGTCGACTTACCCGAACCAGAAAGCCCGGTGAAGAAGATGGTGACACCCTGCCGGCTGCGCGGCGGAAAACTGCGCCGCAGTTCGTGCACAACCTCCGGATAGGTGAACCAGCCTGGGATATCACGGCCTTCGTTCAGCCGTTGCCGCAGTTCCGTGCCTGAGATATTCAAAACGCGGTCGCCCGGCTTGACCTCGTCGTCGGGAACATAGCGGTCCTCGCCTTCGAGGTAGACCATCATGTTGAACGGGACCATGGTCACGCCGACCTCGGGCTCATTCTTCTTAAATACCTCTTGCGCCTCGTACGGCCCGTAGAACGGCTTGCCATCTGTGTCCTTGCCCGGTCCTGCGTGGTCGCGTCCGACGATGAAGTGCGTGCACCCGTGATTTTTGCGGATGAGAGCGTGCCACATCGCCTCACGTGGTCCACCCATGCGCATGGCCAGCGGCAGGAGCGACAGCTTCTGTGTTCCCTGTGGATATTTCGAGCCGAGCAATTGGTAGCAACGTACGCGGGTGTAGTAGTCGACGTCCCCCGGTTTCGTCATTCCGACGACGGGATGGATCAAAAGGTTGGCTTCAACCTGCTTGGCCGCGCGAAAAGTGAGTTCGACGTGTGCGCGGTGCATGGGATTCCGGGTCTGAAACGCAACCACTCGGCGCCATCCCAGGCGCGCAAATTCATTCCGTAACTCGGCGGGAGTAAACCGCAGCGTCCGGAAATCGTAGTGCGAGGGCAACTGCAATCCTTCAATTTTCCCGCCGACGTACCACGGATTCGCGATGTTCATCGCGTAATTGGCGCCCGGGTGAGCCTTGCTCGTACTGTTGAACACCGCCTTGGCTTCGGCGGTGCGGTCCGGTTGCCATACTTCTTCCACCTGCAAGACGGCGAGCATCACGCCCTCTGGGTCGCGCAGCGCTACCTTGCTGCTGCCAGGCTTCAACTTCTTGGCAAACTCCTCGGTGACATCCAAAGTGATCGGCATCGGCCACAGAATTCCATTGGCCAGCCGCATGTTGTGACAGACCCCCTCGTAGTCCGCCTTGGTCATAAAGCCACGAAGCGGAGAGAATCCGCCGCTCATCAGCAGTTCGAGATCACAAACTTGACGGGCTGTCAGATCCCAGGACGGCCATTCGCGTGAATGGGCTTTCAGTTCTGCGGCCTTTTCCGGCGCTGCCAGAAGGTTGATCAGTTCACCACCGTGCGGAGCGATCAAATGACTAGTCGAAGCGGACAAGAGCGTGAGCCTCCCAGAGTCGTTAATTTGGATTTAAATGCATTTAGATTCAGTACTTCGCAGATGAAATCAAAAAGATTTCCGGACTGCTATTGGGGGGTGCCGCGGGTCTGAGACCCGGATTCGCCTTCAAGTCTTGTACGAAAGAATTTTGGTACTTTTTCAACCGCAACTCTAATGCCGTGAACGTTTCTTCTATTGTACTGTAAGTTGATAAGGATAAAAGCTTAAACTTCAATTTCGGGATTTGACGTTCAGGTTTCGCGACTTTCGATGTGCAAATCCTTGCGCAGGTTGGACGAGAAATTCGGCTGCATTTTCGCCCGTAGATTCTGCAATCTGAGGACGCGATGACATCGGTAATCGAAAGTAACCGATCGGGCGTTGAGCACCAGGAACGTCATTTAAACTGGCATCACGGTTTTGTTTTGTCTGCCTTTTCATGAAAGAGCTGATCAAACAGACAATTGTCTCGACCGGCGCATTGCGTCTTTTTTCTGCCAGTGCGAGCGCCGCAATCGTGATGTATCACTCCGTCATGGAGGAACCAGAGCAGCACTCCGACTCCCTGGGTGGCATCATCCACTCGCAGTCTCAATTCCGCGCTCAGATGGAACTGCTGGCGGGTAACTACCATCCGATCAGCCTCGATGAGGTAGTCAAGAAACTCAACGCCGGGGAGGTTTTGCCGAAGCGATCCGTGGTGATCACGTTCGATGACGGATACACCGACAACTGTGAAGTGGCCATGCCCATCCTGGACAATGTCGGAATTCCCGCGACGTTTTACCTGACGGTTGACTGCGTGGAAAATCGAAAGCTGCCTTGGCCCAGTCGTCTTCGTTTCGCCTTTCGCACGACAAAGCGGTCGGACTGGACGGATGCTAACGGAAAAAACTGGGACCTCACCTCTGCTTTATCTCGAGAGAAGGCTTTCCTGTTCGCCTCGGATGAATGTTGTCAGGTCAGTGGAGTTGCGCAAGAACAATTTGTCACAAAAGTGGAGAATCAACTTGAATCAAGGGCCCCAGGGGAATTGAGCTCCCTGATGATGACATTTGAGCAAGCAAGGGAACTGGTTCGCAATGGTCACATTGTTGGTTCCCATACGATGACGCATCCCAACATGGCGCAGATCACTGAACGCGATGCCGAGATGGAACTCGCAGAATCGAAACGCCGCTTGGAAGACGAGCTAAAGATCCCGATCTCACATTTTTCTTATCCCTGCCCTGCGATGACTCCGCATTGGAATGAGAGAACGGTCGTGCAAAGCCGCGCCGCCGGGTATAGTTCAGCAGTAACCACGAATGGGGGTGTTGTTCGCAAAGGAGACAATCCGCTTTTTCTCAAGCGTATTCGACCCACCAAGACGGCTGCCGGGCTTCATTGGAATATGGAGTGTGCTTTTGCGGGACGCGTCGTGTAGTGCGCACCAAGTTCGAATCGGGGCAGAAACTCGTTGGCAAGAATCCTGGTCTTAGACGGACACAGCGCTGCCGCACTGTCGGTTACGCGATCGGCCGGGCGAGGCGGCCACTGGGTCGCCGTCGGCGCGAATCGCGGCGCCTTCGCCGCGGCTAAGCTCTCGCGTTACTGTCAATTGGCATTTGATTATCCGGTCTCCACCAGCGAACCGCAGGCGTTCGTCGACTCCATTCTCGAATTCGCTAAAGCGCAGCAGATCGACCTGATTCTTCCAGTCACGGATTGGACGCTCGGCCCGTTGTCAGCCGAGCGCGAGCGCTTTGCCGGAATCTGTAAACTTGCCATCCCCTCGCAGGTGGCGGTTGATTTCGCCTCCGACAAATTCCGTACTGTCCAGACGGCCCGCGAACTCGGTATCGAAGTACCGAAGACTGCTTTACTGCACTCAATCGCGGACCTGGACAGCCATGGCGATTTTGAATTCCCCGTCGTCGTCAAAGACCGTTTCTCCGTACGTTGGATCGAGCAAAAGGCCGTCTTCGGTTCAGTCTCCTATGCCTACTCCGCTGCTGAACTCGAAAAGAAGGTCGCTGACCGGTTAGAGAAAGCTGGCGACATCCTGCTCCAAGAGTTCGTCTCGGGGGAGGGAATCGGCTTCTCCTGCTTTGTTGTTGCCGGTCAGGTCTTCCTTCCCTTTCAATGGTTGCGGCTGAGGGAGGTGGATCCCAGAGGTTCCGCAAGCAGCGCTCGAAAATCTATCCCGATCGACGATGATCTAGTCCGCCGCAGCTCACAACTGATAACTGCGATGGGCTTCGAGGGGATAGCCATGGTGGAGTATAAGCGGACGAAAGACGGGCGTTTGGTACTGATGGAGATCAATGGCCGCCCGTGGGGTTCGATAGGCCTCCCTTTTGCCTCCGGCATCGACTATGCGCGCTATCTCATCGACTGGCATCTGCAGGGCACACTTCCGCCGCGAGATATCGAGTATCGAAGGAATGTTCTCTGCAGGCGTGCGGTTAGCGAGTTAACGCATCTGGGCAACATCCGCAGAGGGCGTCCCCCGAATTGGCCGGGCGATTATCCCAAGTTCTGGCCAACCCTGTTTCGCATGGCACTACCGTGGAGTCCGGGAATGTGCTACGACGATCTGTGGATCTCGGATCTGCGCCCGGGAATCGCCGGTTTGAGGAACTGGTTTCAGGTCCGCGCTAAGGGCTCTTCGTAGGGCTTCGCCGCAGCGTCTCTGCCAGGCGCGGCCAGCACGGTGCCTGCCAACAAATTGTGAACACAGATTTCAAGCTGCCCGGCGCAGTAACGCGTGCCTTCCAGATCCGCGAGGTACGGGTCCGGAATCTCGCGGTCCTTCCAAGGACCCTCCGCATACGTGCCTAGCATATAAATTTTCTCTGCGGCATTGGGATAGAGCGTCAGCAGTTCCGCCTTGTTCTGAAAATCCATCGCAAAAATGGCGTCAGCGTGATCAACCATCTCGCGTGTTAGCAACTTCGCCCGGTGAGATGTTAAAGAAATACCAAGTCCCTCCGCAGCCTCTTGCATCCAGGGATGAGCCTCGCGACCAGGGTTGGCGTGCAGGCCCGCCGACACGATGCGTACGTCTTGCCCAACAGCCTGCGGAGCCTGACTGAGCGCCTTCTTCATCAGAAATTCCGTCATTGCGCTGCGCATGATGTTGCCAAAGCAGACGAACACAAATGATCGCGCGCCGGCTGGCACTTGCCTCTGATTCTCTCCTCGTATGCCCATTACGTCACGCATGCGTAAACCCGCATAAATTTTGCCTGCGCCAGGTCCCAGACGGCGGATGATCCCACGCTGCTGCAACAGGAAACGTGGTATGAATCTCCTCGCCACGTCTTTCCAGGTTGTAGGTTGAAGGGTTTCGGTCACGACCGCATTCCCTGATGTGACACGGCTTCCGCGGACGTCGCTTTGCGCGACGATAATTCGTATCCCAGGCTCTGCATCAAGTCGCCCCAGGCTGCTTCGATCATCTCCACAGATTCGGTCGCGAGCTGAGATTTCCACCCCCCGGCTTTCGCCGTACGGACGAAGGGCTTATCGCTCCGCGTGCTTTTGGTTAGCACCCAATTGGCCGCTTCTTCTTTCTCGAGCGCCCGCATGCGTTCTGGCGAACTGAGTTCAATCGCCCTCTCCAGCGCCGCCGGGCTCGAATTAATCGTGCGGAATGCAGCGCGCTCCAGAAAATCAACCACCTGCAGCAGGGCTCCGGCCGTATCGCGTTTCATCTCCTCATAGCGCAACATCATGAAGTTGGGGCTGCCGCCTCGGACCGAGGTCCAGCTCAGTACATTGTCGCGCCACGATCCGAATTTCTGATCGAACTCGCCCTCGATGAATCGCGGCACAAAGCTCACCATCGGATAATTGTCTGGAATATTCCGCGCTTTCACATTGTGATGGTAGAACGAAATTGCCACGTCTCGAGGATCGCGCACAATATAGATCACATGCGGATATTGTGGCTGAAAGCACTCATGGCTCTTCAGCATCCGCGGCCGCGATAGCGCCCTCAACTCGCGGTCCGGATTGAAATAAATCTCCGGGATGCGCGACTCAATATTCGAGAAGGTGACCGGAGTACTCTGCGAAATCAAGTTGCCCAGCAGAAACCGCGTCCAGGTATTGCCCGAACGCGGATATGACACGAGAAACACGTCATCGGGATACACCGTAACTCCGCGCCCAGCGATCTGCCGGCCCGTAAGCACCCGTCCGGCCTGTGATAACGCGCCGACAACCCGATCGAGATTTCCCTTTGGTCCAACCATATTTCTTAACTTCTCACCAATTCGTGCTGTGAGGCAGTTTCGGTGACGAGCTCGTAACCCAATTCCTTCATCGTGCGTCCCCACGCCTGCTCAATCGTTCGGACAGCGGTCGCCGAGAGCTTGTTCTTCCATCCGCCTGCCTTCGCCTCGCGCACGAAGGGAATATCCTGACGCGTCGTGCTTGTTAGTTTCCAATCCGCGGATTGTTGTTTCTCCAGATTTTGCATTCGTCCAGCCGAACTCATTTGCACAGCCCGTGCAACATCCTCCGGAGTCGCATTGATTCCCAGTCCCGACGCGATTCTGGCAAGTTCCACCTCCGGTTGCGCAAGCATCTCCTCGTACTTGATCCAAAGGAACCCGGTTTTGCCTTGACGCGTAGCGCGCCAGCTCTGGACATGCTCGTCCCAGGTAGCGAAGTCGACAAAGAATTCACCAGCTATAAACCTCGGAATGAAGTCGTCTATCGGTAGTCCATCCGGGATATTCCGCCTCTTCATACTGTAGTGATACATCGAAACTGCCACATCCCGAGGATCGCGAACAAAATAGATCACACGCCTGTAGCGCGGGTCGAAGTACTCATGACTCTTGAAAACGCGTGGCCGATTCATCCGCAGGAGCTTCTTATTTGGAAGGAAGTAGATCTCAGGAACGATGGATTCGACATTGGCAAACGTGATAGGCGTTTGTGGATGAAGCAGATTACCAATCAAGAAACGAGCCCATGTGTTACCCGAACGCGGGTAGGAAACGATGAAAACATCATCCGGAAAAACAGTAAGGCGACGTCCCGCAGGGTTGATGCCCAAAGCCGCTCGAGTTACATGCCGCAAATGATTCCAGGCCATCGTCGATCCAACTGGCTCTAATGCGCCAGCGGTACCTCCTTACGGGAACGAGAGAGGTTTAACTCCTGAGCGAGCTTTTCGATGCATCCCCCGAGCACGGCGTAACACCGGCGTGTCGTCTCAATGTCCCCGAAATATGGGTCGGGTATCTCACGATTGCAAAGAGGGCCATCCGCATAGCGACTCAGAAGAAAAATCCGCCCACGTCCTTCCGGATATCGTGTCTCAAGCTCGGCAAGATTCTCATAATCCATCGCAAGAATGAGATCAGAGGAGGCAATAAGATTTGAAGTGGTTGGTTGGGCCCGATGCGCATCGAGTGGCATCCCCAGTTCGCGCGACACCGCTTGAGCCCACATGTGAGCTTGGCGTCCCCTTACGGCATGTACGCCCGCCGATCTGACCGAAACGTCACCTACGCCCAACTTCAATAGTTCGTGCCGAAGCATCGCCTCTGCCATTGGACTGCGCATCAGATTTCCATAACAGACGAAGAGAACGGAACGTACGTTCTCTGCTGGCGGCCCCGAGCCGTGCCCGTTCCGCGTCATCCCAAAAACAGCTTTCATCCGAAATTCCACATACCGGGATCTGGCTTGCGGTTCCAGTCGCGCATAAATGCCCACATAAGATTGCACCTTTCGAGATGCCAGCTTACGCATGCCAGCCTTGAAGAATGTACCGACGAAACCCCAGAGCATCCTGCCCAGTTCCGCAAAAAATGGCACCGGATCGCTCCAACTCCACAAGGCTTCCTTGATGAAAGGAGAAAGATCTCCAACAGATGAGAACAACTCCCGCGTCAGCGAAGGCTTCGCGTAAAGCGATCCAGAGCTTCGAGAAATCACGCTATAAATCCGATCTATATACCCCGGAGTCCATCGCCACCGCTTTCCCGCCTGGTACCCGTTCGGCACAGAGGGGATCTCGCCATGAAGAAGTTGCCAATAGTAGAGCGGGAAATCTATCCCCGCCGAGATCGGAAATGAGACCGATCCCCAAAACCTTCCGTTCACTTCCATTAACACCGATTTGCCGGTTTTAGGATCGACGCGATACTCGACCATAGCCGGCCCTTCCCACTGCAGAGCGCGAAGCAGAGTCACCGAATTCTGGAGCAATGCTGGATCCGATTCTTCCGCGATAGCCAGAATGGCTACGCCCCCAGTCACCGGGGCTTCTTTCAACCGCCGATGCTGGAACTGCGCAACGCAGCGGCCTTCATGCATCAGAATTTCAACCCCTACTCCCACGCCCGGGCAAAACTCCTGCAGCAGCACACTCTCCCATTTGTTTCGTTTGAGCAGCGTTCTCAACTCCAAAAGGTTTTTCGCATAAAGTGCCCGGAACGCAGCGGCACCTTTCTTCCCCGGTTTGACGACAATTGGGAAGGGAAGACGCGATGCTGCCGATTCGAGTTCGTCCTGTGAATTGACAGTGCAGGTGAACGGCACCTGAATCCCGCACTGTTGCGCTGTTTCCAGCGTGAGAGACTTGTTGAGTACACGCTCAACTACGCTCGGTACTGGCGTTCCAACGCGCACTAAGGGTGTTAAATCGTCATAATATTCCGCGATAGCCGCAAGCGCCGGATCGCCGGCGGGGAGAATCAAATCGAACTGCTTTTCTCGGAGCAGCGCAATGAGCGCCTTCCTAAGCCCCTCGTCATTTTTCTGACGCCCCGGCAGTCGATGAAACTGCCCGACCGCTCCCGAGTGCAGGTTCGGTTCCTCCGGCTGAAAAGTCGCTACTTCCACTCGGATATTGCGCCGCTGCAGTGATCGCGCAATCGACAGGCTGATGCGCGGAGATGCGCCGAGCACCAGAACCGTAGGAATTTGCGAATTCTCACTCATCCTTAGTTTCATGTCCTGCCGACAGCGGTGGTCGTCATGCTTCCTGTCGGGATGCTTCCGCCAATTCCACTCCGATCTCCGCATCGCGCTCGTCGTAAGACAAGCCTTTGACGTGCCAGACCTTCTTTTTCCAAACCGCCCATCCCACGCCCAAGCTGTACACTGCGAGCCCAATTGCCAACTGCAAACTGAGTTGCAGTAAGTGGTGAGGCACGAACCATCGCTGCAACGCCAGCAGGACAATAACCAACGGAATGTTCAATGCGATCGGGAGCAGGAATGCATGTCTCAAGTACGATAGCAAGCGAAGTCCCAGAATCCGGCACAGATGATGCGGCAGAAACAGCAACATCGTGCAGGTCAATGGAATCGCGGTCCCCACAGCATCTCCGATAATTCCATACTTCCGCACCAGGATAATGCTCAGAACAAGATTCGCGACTCCTTCCACCAGGGTGACCTTCGCGAGCGTCTTGTGCTTACCCATTCCAAACAGAACGCGCGATGACGCAACCTGCACCAGCATGAGCGTGGAGGGAACGATCAGAACGAGCAGTACCGGATAGCTCGTCGATACATACTTCGCTCCCATCCAGGCCTCTATCACGGACTTTCCAAGGATGACAAGAATCGCTGTCAGAGGAAGCGTCACTAGGGCACACATGCGGTTCCCGGCAACGAAAATCGTCCGCAAGCGGTGCATGTCTCCCAGTGCATCCGACTGGCTAGACATCGGCACGAAAATCTGCGCCATACTGTGAACGGCTTCGGTGCAGTAGTCCACCAATCGAGATCCGATCGTGAAATAGGTGACTGCAGCGGCACCG
>Ga0070712_100000142_pt1 | contig 37397 bp, 34 predicted proteins | sample LARL81metaG_FD_71396 | JGI IMG/M metagenome (GOLD analysis project Ga0070712, IMG submission 71396) | Corn, switchgrass and miscanthus rhizosphere microbial communities from Kellogg Biological Station, Michigan, USA - LAR L8-1 metaG | ecosystem: Host-associated > Plants > Roots > Rhizosphere ...
AGCTGATGTCGGCGAAAACCGACTGGTTGCCGTTTTCGACCTCGATCACCTTGCCTTCGCGCTCGACAACGAAGAGCCGGTCGGGGTTGTTGGGGGCCGAGGTGACGAAGATCGGCTTTTCGAAGCTGCCGATCGGCTGCAGCGAGAGCGCCTGCGCGCTGGCGCACCAGACCCACGTCAGGAGCGCTGCGACGACCGCGATCTTTCCCGCTGCCCGGATCAAGGTGCTCAAGTTAGCTAACCCCCTACCCGGCAAAGGGTCGCGGTTAGCCAAACGTCCAACAGCGGATCGGCACCGCCTCGCCGGCGACCGCCAGCGCGGCGGCGAAGCCGGGGTCGATCGTCAGGTTCTGTACGGCAACCGCAGGGATCGGCCAGGTCGGCCGCGCCACCAAGCCGATCCCCAGGCACTTGAGCCGCGCCTCGTGCCGGGTCCAGAGCTCGTAGAAGAGCCGCGCCCGCTTCGGTTCGGCCGCCTCACGCACCGCCGCCGCGGCCTCCGGCGCCAGCGCCCGTTCGGCCAGGGCGACGAGGTCGCGCTCGCGCTTCACCCGCTCGACGTCGACCCCGACCTCGCGATCGCCGGCGACCGCGACGAGGACAAGGTGGCCGGAATGACTGAGGTTGAAGGCGAGGCGAGCGGGTTTCTCGGCGAGCCGGGGCTTGCCGTGCTCACCCTGCTCGAGCTGGATCTCCTCCGGGTCTTCGTCCAGGTAACGGGCGAGCACGCGCCGCAGCGTCAGGCCGGCCGGAACGGTCTCGAGGACGGCGCGCCAGACGTGCGCTTCGCCGTCGCGCAGGACCGGGTTGTCGGGGGCCGCCGCGAACTCCAAGTCGCCCGATCCTAGGTGATAGCTTCGCCAGCCTTGACCCGGCTGCTGATTACCGGCGGCGCCGGCTTCGTCGGCTCCAACCTCGCGGTCTCCCTCGCCTCCCGCCACCCGGACTGGGAGCTGATCGCGCTCGACAACCTCTACCGCCGGGGGTCGGAGCTGAACCTGCCGCGGCTGACAGAGGCCGGGGTCGAGTTCGTCCGCGGCGACGTCCGCGAGCCGGAAGAGCTGGCAGCGTTGCCGCCGTTGACGGCGCTGGTCGAGTGCTCGGCCGAGCCCTCGGTGATGAGCGGCGTCAACGGCGACACCTCCTACCTCCTTCACACCAACCTCACCGGTGCCTACAACTGCCTCGAGCTGGCCCGTCGCGACGGAGCCTTCTTCCTTTTCCTCTCGACCAGCCGCGTCTATCCGGTGGCGCCGCAGGCGGGCCTCAACCTCGAGGAGGGTGAGACCCGCTTCGAGATCGCCACCGAGCAGACGGTCCCCGGCGTCTCGCCGGCGGGCATCTCCGAGGAGTTCCCGCTGGGGGGCGCCCGGACCCTCTACGGGACGACCAAGCTCGCCGCCGAGCTGCTGATCGAGGAGTACCGGGAGGCCTTCGACGTCCCCGCGGCCATCGACCGTTGCGGAGTGATCGCCGGCCCGTGGCAGATGGGCAAGGTCGACCAGGGGGTCTTCACCCACTGGATGCTCGCCCACCACTTCCGCAACCCGCTCAGCTACATCGGGTTCGGGGGGCATGGAAAGCAGGTGCGGGACCTTCTCCACGTCGAGGACCTGGTCGACCTGGTCGAGCGGCAACTGATGAACAGCGCGGCCTGGGACGGACGCGTGGTGAACGTCGGCGGCGGCCGCGGGTGCAGCCTCTCGCTGCTGGAGACGACGGCGATCTGCCGGCGGCTGACCGGTAACGAAGTGCCGATTGCAGCGGTGCCGGAGACCCGTTCCGGGGACGTGCCGGTGTACCTTTCTGATTGCGCGAGGCTCTTCGGCCTCGACGTATGGCGACCCCGACGCAGCGCTGAGCAGGTGCTGGCGGACATCCACCAGTGGATCGCCGCCGACGAGGCGCGGATCGCCGACGCCCTCCAAATTCGACCCCAGTGAAGGGAAGGGAATAAACGCGTATGCCGGTGGCGATCATCACGGGTGCAGGAGGCCTGATCGGGTCCGAGGCCGTCGGGCACTTCGTCCGCGAAGGCTTCGACGTGGTCGGGATCGAGAACGACATGCGGGCCCGCTTCTTCGGCCCCGAATCCTCGACCTCGCACGTCACCCAGCGGCTGATCGAGTCCCACCCGGCCGAGTTCCGCTGGGAGGACGTCGACATCCGCGACGCCGCCGCGGTCGAGCGGATCTTTCGCGAGCACGCCGGCCAGATCGGACTGGTAGTCCACACCGCCGCCCAGCCCTCGCACGACTGGGCCGCGAGCGAGCCGCAGACCGACTTCGGCGTCAACGCCAACGGCACCCTCAACCTGCTCGAGGCGGCGCGGGCGCACTGCCCGGACGCCCCCTTCGTCCACTGCTCGACCAACAAGGTCTACGGCGACACGCCGAACCGCCTGCCGCTTCAGAGCCTCGAGAAGCGGCTGGAGCTGCCGGAGGACCATCCCTACTTCAAGGGCATCGACACGAGCATGTCGATCGACCACTCGACCCACTCGCTGTTCGGGGTCTCGAAGGCGGCCGCCGACCTGCTCGTGCAGGAGTACGGGCGCTACTTTGAGATGCCGACCGTCGCCTTCCGCGGCGGCTGCCTGACCGGGCCCCAGCACGCGGGCGCCAAGCTGCACGGCTTCCTCGCCTACCTGATGAAGTGCGTCGTCACCGGCACGCCCTACACCGTCTTCGGCTACGAAGGCAAGCAGATCCGCGACAACATCCACAGCGCCGACCTGATCGCCGCCTTCGACGTCTTCCGCAAGGCGCCGCGCGCTGCCGCCGTCTACAACATCGGCGGCGGCCGCTTCAGCAACTGCTCGATGCTGGAGGCGATCGAGGCCTGTGAGCGGATCGCCGAGCGCAAGCTGCAGTGGCAGATGGGCGAGGAGCCGCGGATCGGCGACCATCGCTGGTGGATCTCCGACCTCGCGCCGTTCCAGGCCGATTACCCGGACTGGAAGATCCGCTACGGGATCGAGGAGATCCTGCAGGAGATATATGAGCAGAACCTCGATCGCTGGGTGGTCAACGCGTGAAGCTCCGCCTCCTCGCCGCCGGGACGCTGGCGGTTGTCCTCGCCTTCCTCGTCTTCACCGGCGGCGGCAGCGCCAAACCGAAACCGCAGCTGCCGCGCGGATTCTTCAGCGTCGCTCCGCAGACGCCGCTGACCGACGAAGACGTCCGCTACATGCGGGCGGGCGGGATCGAAGCGATGCGGATGCCGATCGCCTGGTCGGCGGTGCAGCCGACCCGCCGGGGCGGCTACGACTGGTCCTCGATCGACCCGACGGTCGAAGTCGCGGCCCGCGGCGGCCTGGAAATCCTCCCCTTCCTTGCCGGCACGCCGTCGTGGCTCGGCAAGCTGACGAAGCTGCCGGTGCGGAACGCCCGCCAGCGCGCGGCCTGGACCGCCTTCGTCAAGGCCGCGGTCGAACGCTACGGTCCCGGCGGCCAGTTCTGGCGCGAACACCGCAGCGAAGGCATCAACTACGAACCGGCGATCACGGCGCCGAAGCCGATGCGGACCTGGCAGATCTGGAACGAGGCCAACTTCTTCTACTTCGCCTATCCGGTCTCGGTGAAGGACTACGCGCAGCTGGTGACGATCACGCAGCGGGCGATCAAGTCGGTTCAGCCTGGCGCAAAGATCCTGCTCAGCGGCCTCTTCGCGCGGCCGAACGCGCGCGGCGTCAAGGGGATGTCGGCGGCGACCTTCCTCGAAGGGCTCTACCGGGTTCCCGGGATGAAGAGCAAATTCGACGGTGTCGCCCTCCATCCGTATGCGATCGACAGCGGCGAACTGGAAGAAATGGTCGAGGAATTCCACCAGGTCAGCAGCGAGAACCACGACCGGCCCGCCCTCTACATCACCGAGATGGGGTGGGGGTCCCAGAACGACTTCCAGCACGACGCCTTCGAGCAGGGGGTCCGCGGCCAGGTCCGCGAGCTCAAAGGCTCCTACGGCTACCTGATCGAAAACCGGCGGCGCCTGAACCTGAAGCAGGTCGTCTGGTTCTCCTGGAAGGACGCGCCGCTGCTCTGCGACTTCTGCGACTCGGTCGGCCTCTTCCGCCAGGGCCCTCGCTTCAAGCCCAAGCCCGCCTGGCACGCCTTCGTGAAGATCACGGGCGGACGGGCCCGGCCCTAGCGCCGTGACCGCAGCCGACCCGCGGGGCCCGGCCTGGCTCGTCCTGCCCACCTACGAGGAGGCCGAGAACCTCGAGCCCTTCGTCGCCGCGGTCCTGCCGAAGCTGCCCGCCGACGCGCGGGTCCTGATCGTCGACGACAACTCCCCCGACGGCACCGGCGAGATCGCCAAGCGGCTCGAGGCGGAGGAGGAGCGGGTCCGTTGCCTCCATCGCGAGCGCAAGGAAGGCCTCGGGCCCGCCTACGTCGCCGGCTTCCGCAAGGCGTTGGCCGAAGGGGCGGGTCTCGTGCTCGAGATGGACGCCGACTTCTCCCACGACCCCGCCTACCTGCCGCGCCTGCTGGAGGCGGCGCAGCGGGCCGACCTGGTGATCGGCTCCCGCTACGTCGAGGGCGGCGGGGTTCGCAACTGGGGCCCGCTGCGGCGGGCGATCAGCCGCGGCGGCAGCACCTACGCGCGTTTCATCCTCGGGGTCGAGGTCAAGGACCTAACCGGCGGCTTCAAGTGCTTCCGCCGCGAGGTGCTGGAGGCGATCGACCTCGACGCCGTCGACGCCCGCGGCTACGCCTTCCAGATCGAGATGACCTACCGCGCCCTGAAGGCCGGCTTCGAGGTCGCCGAGGTCCCGATCGTCTTCCGCGACCGCGAGGCCGGCAAGTCGAAGATGGACAGCTCGATCGTCGGCGAGGCGATGTGGCGGGTGCCGCGGATGCGGTTCAACGGTCACCGCCGCAAGAAGTAACCGGCCGGATGCGGGAGCTCCTGCGCAAGCCGGCGGCGGCGCCCTCTCCAGCGTTTCTGGCGCGGCCGTGAGCCTTCTACTGGGGAGCGTTGGGGACTACGTCGACTCCCAGCTTTTTGGCCGCGGAGATCAGGCCGGCGTCTAAGGTTGCCAAGGCGGCTTCATTGTTTTGGGCGGCCAGGAGGACGCAGCAGTCCGGCAGCTTCAGGCCAAGGTCCGCGCGCATCTCGGCCAGCCGCCCGGAGGCACCTCCTCCCATCGGGACCTCTTGTAGGTCGATTGCCACGAGAGCGGCTTCCGCGTCCTCCAGGCGCCCTGCGCGAGCCGGGTAGACCAGCGTCTCGGCGAGGGTTATGGAGCTGACTCCCCATGGCTCGCCGCTGTTGGCTTCGAGCAGGATCTGGGCTCTGGCGTGGTGTCGATCGGAGGGGTTGAGGTGGGCGATCAGAACGCTGGCGTCGAAGACGATCACTCTGGCCAGTCTTCGCGCAACCGCTTCAGCGCGTCCGGCGGATAGACACCGGTGAGCGCTCCGGCGGTCTGTCGGATTGCATTCAAGCGCTCCTCCGCTTCGTGCGCGATCGCCTTGCGACCGGCATCGGCAAGTCGCAGCAGCAGCTCTTTTCGATCCCGGACATCGGGCCAGCGACGCTGCGCCGCATCCAGCTGCTCTCGCAGGACCCCGGTATCGGTCAGCGTGTAGCGAGGGCGGGTCGTCGGCATCGGCCGAGTGTAGCACTGCTTCTCATAGGTGCGACACCGAAGCTGGTGTGTTTCTACTTCTCCGGGGGTGGTGAAAGGCGGCGTTTCACTTCGCCCAGCTCCACTTCGACCAGCAGCCGCTGGACCTCTGCCTTGGTCTCGTCTAGGTCCTCCAGAAAGCCCTCGGGTGGATCACTGCGAAGACCGACCAGCATCGCTTCCAGGCACCTGTGCAGGTCTCGCTGGCCGATACAGGCCGGGACCTCGCTCAGGGTGGGCAGCTTCACCCCGCCTCCTGGTAGGCGCGGTGGCAGCCAGCGTGGGCGGCAGCCTGGTTACCCTCGGCGTCGGTGGTGATCGTGATCGGCTGGTCCCTGGTGATCGGCTCCTCGCAGTGGGCGCAGGCGGGTAACTCCTCGGGTTCGGTCAACCCTCCTCCTCCCCCGGCTGGAGCAACGGGGACTCGAAGAGGAAGAGGGCGTAGATCGCCATCAGGCCAGGATCGTCTGCCCCCGCCAATCGCTGCTTGGCTTCGCGGCTGATCTTGACCATCCGTGCGAGGAACTCCCGGTACGCCTTGGCCGCCACCGACCACCCTTTCTCGTCCAGCCGGGTTTCGGTCCATGAAGCGTGTTTGTCGATCCGCGCCTCCATCGTTTCGGCGAGCATCGCTTTGGCGGTGGCGTTGAGGAAGTCGGTGACGATCTGGCCGTCGATGCCTGCCCTGATCGACTCGGGGAGTTCCTCCCAGGCTTTGCCGTCGAATAGCGCCCGCTTCGTGGCCTTGTAGTAGTGCTCGGTGGCCCCCCGCACCGATCGCCTTTCTACCTCCTCGATGCAGTTGTACGCCTTGAGCTGCCGGAAGTGGTAGCTGACCTTCGACAGTTCCCGTTTGCTCGGGTGCTCAGGTAGGAAACGCTTGACGAATTCGGTGGGCGACATCACCCGCTGGTTCAGCTCGGCGAGGATTTGCACGCGCAGCGGGTGCCCCATCGCTTTCGCCAAATCCTGGTCCACGTAGTCGGAAGTCGCCTCCCACGGATCGGCCATTCACAAACAGCTCCCTTCACGGGTCAGGGGATTTCAAGGTACTGAGACGGTACCGACGTAACCGAGACCAACCTCGCCACATTTCCTAAAGCGCTAAAGCGTTTTTTGCGCATCCTCCCTTCCGTCCAACGACGGAAAGGGGGTGAGCTCGATGAAGGTCACGACGACCGACCAGGTAGTGCCGATGCTCTCGATAGCCAAGAGCAACTAGGTACCGGGGCGGGGTCGCTTGCGGGTGGCCCCGCCCGCTCAGGCCGGCCCCGGCGTCATCAACGGACGCTCTCGCCCCTCGAAGTACCGCGACGAGACCGGGGAACTGCTCGGCACCGTGGGCGAAGCGACCGGCGAGGCGGCCAAGAGCGACGACTAACGCGGCGGCTCTTCGTCTCCGGCCAGCTACTTCCGCCCGATCACCAGGAACTGCTTGCCGAGCAGGCGCCAGGCGAGGGGGGTGCGGAGGTAGGCCGCGGTCAGCTTGCGGGAGGGGGGAAGCACGCCGCGGAAGGAGTAGGGGAGGTAGCGGGGGATCGTCTTCTCGGGCTCGAAGCCGGCGGTGTAGAGGTGCTCCTCGATCGCCAGGTGGGTGAGGGCGATGATGTGGTCGGCCATGTCCCAGTACTCCTTCGAGCAGTACCGATAGTTGGGACCCATGACCGCGATGCGGCCGCCCGGGGCCATCGCGCCGTGCATCTTTTCCAGGAACTGGGAGATCGCCTCCTGGCTCGGCAGGTGCTCGAGGAAGTTGGAGACGAAGACGCCGTCGAAGTGCCCGGCCGGCAGCTCGGCCTGCTCGATCTTCGAGGTGATCCGGCGCACGCCGGAGCTGTGGTCGGCCTCGGGGTAGGCGACCTCGTCGACAGCGACCCGCTCCCGGGCCCGAATCGCCTCGATGAACTCGCCGCGGCCGGCGGCGGGGTCGAGGACGCGGCTGGGGGAGCCCATTAGCCCGTAGACGTGGGGGGCGATCTCGTCCCAGACCGCGGTGCGCGCGCCCTGGTCGATGCCGCGGAAGCGGTATGCGTAGAGGCGCTCGTAGTTCAGGCGGATCGTCTCCCTCGGGGTGGGCTCAGGAAGCGCCCGACGATATCGAGCAGGTGGTGACGGTGGCCCTGGTGACGAGCTGCCAGTCCTTCTCGCCGTCCTGGGGAAGTCGCAGGGCGGCCCAGCCACCGGGCCGCAGGCGGGCAATTGGGACGCCGGGACCGGAGCTGGCGAAGCGGAGCAGGCCGATCAGCGGCGTCCCGGGACCGGCGACACGGACGTGGTTGAAGCCGGGCGAGAGGCGGACCACGGCCGGGCGTCCTCCTGAGGGCCTGGTGGTGCGGCAGGTCTCGGCCGCTCCCGGATCCCAGGAGGGTTCGAGCTGCACCGGAATCGCTCCGACCAGCGCCGCGTCGGCGATGCGGCGGATTTCCTCCGGCTGCTGGCGCAGTTCGTCGAGGCTGTAGGCGATCGACCCGTTCTCGGAAGCGGCATCGAGGTAGGCGCCGGCCGGGATCCCGAGGTAGAGGCTGCCGCCCAGTTCGGCGACGCGGGGGTCGGCGGAGACGACGTAGGCGGGGTCGACCCGTTCGCCGGCCAGCTCGAGCATCGCGAACTCGGCCCGGCTCTTGGGAACGTCCGTGCGCAGCACGTTCTGGTCTTTCCCGGTGAAGAGGGCACCGACGTTGGCCGGCAGCGGTAGCAGCGCCAGCGCCACCAGCACCGCCCCGACCCGACTGGAGAGCGGGCGGGGGAAGCAGTCGACGACGATCAGCAGCACCAGCACGACACTGACCAGCAGGTAGCGGGTGCTCTGCGGCGAGCGGCCGGCGATCGCCAGCAGGGTCCAGTAGGTGGCCGCGGTGACGATCCAGACCCATATCGTCGGCGGCAGGTTCCGCAGGGCGATCCGCACCACCAGGGCGAGGAGGCCGACGACTGCCAGCACCCGCCCCAGCGTCGTCAGTCCGGTGCCGAAGGATTCGGCGTAGACGGCGTTGGTCCCGGTCAGCGCGCCGAACGAGACCGCGATCGCCTCGAAGCAGGTCTTCGGCACCGCGGTGACGTTCGAGAGCTCGGTTTCCCCCTGGCCGAACTTCGCCGACCAGACCCACCAAATCGCGTAGAGCGCCAGCGGGGTGATGACTATCCAGGCCCGTCGCCAGCGGCCGGGGGCGATCGCGACCATCAGCGCGGCGCCGACGATGAAGGCGAGGCCAACCTCGATCATCGCCGCCGAGATCGCCAGCAGCAGGCAGGCGAGGACGTCGCCGCGCCGGTCCTCGCGCTGCAGGCAGAGGATCGCGGCCAGGCCGGTCGCGAGCGCCACCGAGGTGTTGAAGTCGAGGGGCCAGAGGAACTGCTCGCGGGCGACCCCGAGGAAGAGCACCAGCAGCGCCGGCGCCAGCGCTGCGACATCGCCGATCCGCCGCCGGGCGAAGATGAAGAGAAGGCCGCCGCAGGCGCAGATCCCGAGCGCGTCGATGACGACGAAGACGGTGTAGTGGGCACCGACCGTGGCGAAGACGGTCTCGTAAACGAAGCGGCCGCCGAGCGCGAGGTGGCCGTTGAACGGGGCGAGCAGGTACTGCGGGCTGAAAGGGGACCCGTAGTGGAAGAGGCTGCCGTCGAAGACCGCGACGCGGGCGTAGTAATACAGTTCGTCGATCGCGAAGCCTTGACCGTTCGTCGCCGCGACGATCAGGGCCAGGGAGACGGCCATCGCCGCTCCGAGGGCGATCTCGGTGGTGCGCCTGGCGGTCATGCCCCGGGCGCTCGGCAGACGGTCAGCTGCCCTTCGCCGCTCGCCTGCAGGCGCCAAGGCCGCACCGAGAGGTCCGCCGGTATCCGCAGCTTGGCCCATCTCCCGGGCGCCAGTTCGCCGAGCGCGACCGGGAAGGATTCGGAGAAGCGACCGAGCGCCAGCTGCACTGGCTTCGTCGCCATCAGCGCCACGCCGCCGCGACCGAGCGGCAGGACCAGGGAGCCGTCGTCGAGCGGCGCCCGCTCACAGCTCTTCCCCATCTGGCCGGGCGCCAGCTCCAGGCTCAGCGCCGCGGCCATCACCTTGTCGCCCGGCACCCGCGCGTGTTCGGGCGCCTCGGCCAGTTCGGCTTCGCTGTAGGCGGGGGAGCCGTCCCCGTCCCGGGCTTCGAAGTATGGAATGGCTTCGAGCGGTACATAGCCGGTGTCCGCGTCCGCTTCTTCGATCCGGAAGCCGGGCTCGATCCGCGGTCGGGTGATTTCCAGGGCGGCGAGGTCGGCGCGCTCGATCTGGCTGGTGCGGAGGTAGCTCTCGTAGGCTTCGTGGAAGAAGACGGCGTTCGGGATCACCGCCGCCGCCAGCACCACCAGCGCCGGGATGAGCAGTCGCCGCTGGAAGCGGATGTCGGCGAGCAGGCCGGCGGCGATCATCAACAGGAAGGACCCACCCGGGTACTGGTAGCGGCTGGCCGAGGCGTCGCGTCCGGGCTTGACGTCGAAGCCACCGAGGAACCAGTAGACGAAGGCGACGGCCAGCACGACCCAGAGCGAGCGGGGAACCCGCGGCATCTTCCAGAGGCGCCAAAGCGCGAGGATGATCAGCGCGGCGGCCAGCGGTCGACCCCAGTCGAGGCCGTTGGGCTCGGTGATCCCTTCAGCCGGGATCGCCAGCCCGAGCAGGGCGGCGATCGCGGCGCCGATCGAGTCGAAGACCCAGATCGGCGAGCGAACGACGTTGTGGAGGGAGAGCGCGCTTTCGGCCTCGTGCCCCCAGCCGATCCACCAGGCGACATAGATCAGCGCCGGCACGGCGACGATGAAAACGCGCCCCAGCCAGGGCCGCTCTCGGCGGCGCAGGAATATGTCGAGGGCGGCGCCGGCGGCGAATGCGACCCAGAGGCTGGAGAAGAGCAGCGAGACGGTCAGCCCGAGCCAGGCAAGGCGGTCGCCGGTGCGGTCGTGGCGGTCGAGCGCGACCAGCATCGCCAGCCCCCCGGCCATCGAGCCGAGGAAGGTGATCGAGGCGAACCAGAGGAGGTCGTCGAAGGCGGCGCCGCAGAAGAGCAGCGCCACCATCCCGAACAGGGCCACCCATTCGCCGACCCGGCGCCGGCACCAGAGGAAGAGGAACCAGACGCCGAGCAGGAAGAGCGCCGTCGAGACCAGCTTGAAGGGCAGCATCGATTCGATCCCGAAAGCGGTGATCAGGAGCTTCCAGATCGTCACCGGCCCGGCGACGAAGTGCTCGTTGTCGGGACGCACCCAGTTCTCGAGATCGGCGCCGCGCCGGTAGACGATGTAGGTCCAGTCGTCGAGCAGGAAGGTGAGTTTCTGGCCGAGGACGACGATGTAGGCGGCAGCGGCGGTCATCGCCGCCAGCAGCACCGGCGTCGCCCCGGGGCGGCGGGCGCTCACCTGCGCTCCGCTCCCCGCCGGTAGTCGCCGCGGCTGAGGTGGTGCTCGAGGAAGACGTAGAGGACGATGAAGAGGTAGCGGCTGCCCATCTCGTTCAGCGCCAGCTTCGAGACCCCGGCTTTGCGGTTGGTCCAGGAGATCGGGACGATCCCGTAGCTGAAGCCGCGCACGACCGCCTTCAGCGGCAGCTCCACGGTGAGGTTGAAGTGCTGGGAGAGGAGCGGCTGGATCGCCTCGATCGTCTCCCGCCGGTAGGCCTTGAAGGCGTTGGTGGTGTCGTTGTAGCCGTGGCGGAAGAGGAGGCGGATGCCGAAGTTGACGATCCGGTTCATGATCAGCTTCGTCCGCGGGTAGTCGACGACGCGGGCGCCGGGGACGAAGCGCGAGCCGAAGGCGCACTCGTAGCCTTCCTCCAAAAGCCGGTAGTAGGCGACCAGGTCCTCGGGGCTGTCGGAGCCGTCGGCCATCATGATCGCCACCGCGTCGCCGCCGAACTGCTCGAGGCCGCAGCGGACGGCGAATCCGAAGCCGGGCGGGTGGTAGGAGGTGAGGCAGCGGACCCGCGGGTTCGCGGCGGCGATCGCCTCCACGACCTTTTTGGTGCGGTCGCTGCTGTTGTCGTCGACGACGAGGACGTCGTACTCGATCGCCTCGCCGGAGAGCTTGGCGACGATGCCTTCGACCGTCGGCCCGACCGAGCCCTCCTCGTCGTGGGCGGGGATCACAACCGAGAGCTTCATTCGCCGCCTCTGCTTGGTCTGCAGACGAGCGCCGAGGCCGCCGTGCGCAGCCGCAGCTTCCAGGGTGCGGCGGCCTTATCCCGCGGGATCGTCAGCCGTCCCGCTTCGCCAGCGCCGATCCCTTCGATCAGGACCGGCGCCGCGCCGGTCGAGAAGCGGCTCAGCTCGAAGCGTTCGATCGGAGCGCTGCCCGCCTGGATCGTCGTCGTCCCCGGCGGCAGGGTGACGATCGGCGAGGCTTCGCCTTCGCTGGGCACGGTCACGCAGCCGCTCGAAGGAACTTCGGAGCCGGGGATCGTTTCCAGTTCGATCCCGAGGGCGCCGAAGATGACCTTGTCGGCGGCGTAGCGGACGAACTCCGGGCTGGCGGCGATTTCGGCTTCCGAGTAGGCGGGCGAGCCCCACGCGTCGCGGGCGGCGAAGTAGGAGCCGGCGTCGACGTTGACGAAGCCGGTGTCGACGACGTCTTCGCTGAGGAGGAAGCCCGGGTCGACCGTGGCTTCGGCGATGTCGAGCCCGCCGAGGCCGGCTTTCTCCAAGCGGCTGATTGGGTGGTAGGTGTTCTTGAAGGCGGAGTTCAGGTCCTGCAGGTTGCTGAGGATCGAGCAGGCGGCGACGAGGGCGATCGCGATCAGCGCCGCGCGGCCGATCCGCAGCCCCCGCTCCAGCTCCGGCCGCAGCACCTCGGCGGCGATCATGAAGAGGAAGACGACGGCGAGGTACTGGTAGCGGCTGGAGTCGGCTTCGCGGCCGGGCATCTGGTTGAAGCCGGCGAGGATCCAGAAGGAGCCGTCGACCGCCAGCGCCACCCAGAACCAGCGCGGGATCCGCGGCAACCGGTAGAGCCGCCAGACGGCGAGGAAGACGAGGGCGATCGCCAGCGGCCGCGACCAGATCAGGCGGTCGTGGACGGTGAGGCTGTTGTTGGCGAGGCCGGTGGCCGAACCGACCGAGGTGGCGAGGCCATCGAGGACGTAGAGCGGCGTGCGGACGACGTTGTGGAAGCTGAGGGCGGATTCGGCGGTGTGGCCCCAGCCCAGCCACCAGAGCGCGTAGACGGCGAGCGGGACGAGGAAGAGGTAGAGCCGGCGCCGGCGTTCGTCCCCCAGCAGCACGAAGACGGCGGCCCCGATCGCGAAGGAGAGGCCGAGGCTGGAGAAGAGGATCGAGACGACGAGGAGCACGCAGGCGACGATCTCGCCGCGGCGGTCCTCCCGTTCCAGCGCCAGCAGCGCCCCGAGCCCGGCGGCGACCGAGCCGAAGTAGGTCATCTGGAAGGACCAGAGCAGGTCTTCCCAGGCGGAGCCGAGGAAGAGGACGATCGCGGTCGCCGCCAGCGCCGGCCAGTCGCCGACCCGGCGGCGCAGGTAGACGAAGAGGAGGGCGGCGCTGAGCAGGAAGAGGCCGACGGAGACGATCCGGTAGGGCAGCGCCGAACCCATCCCGACCGTCGCCAGCAGCGCCTTGTAGATCAGCACCGGCAGGGCGACGATGTGCTCGCCGTGGGGATCGAGGATCGAGTCGGCGCTGAAATCCCGCCGATAGAGGAGGAACTCCCAGTCGTCCAGCAGGAAGGTGAGCTTGGAGCCGAGGTAGAGCAGCAGGCACCCGGAGGCCGCGAAGAGCCAGATCAGAAGCAGCAGGACCGGGGTCCCGATCCTGGGCTTCGCCTCGGACACGCGGGTAAGTTATCTAGTGCATCTCGAAGCTGCGCGGGCGCCAGCCTTCAAAGCAGCCGATGCTCGATGATTGAAGCCGGCATGGCTGTTGAGACCGAAAAGACGCGCACCAGCGCCTCCGCGCGCCCGGGCCCGACCAGCTCCCCGGTGGCGATCGAGGCGCGCGGGATCAGCAAGGCCTTTCGCCTGCCGACCCACCGCATCGATTCCCTGAAGGAGCGAATCACGACCTTCGGCAGCCGCGAGTTCCGCGAGCTGCGGGCCCTGCGCGACGTCTCCTTCGACGTCCACCGCGGCGAGTTCTTCGGCATCGTCGGCCGCAACGGGTCGGGCAAGAGCACGCTGCTGAAGATCCTCGCCAGCATCTACGCGGCGGACCGGGGCAGGGTGAGGATGGCCGGGAGGCTGGCGCCGTTCATCGAGCTCGGGGTCGGCTTCAACCCCGACCTGACCGCCCGCGAGAACGTCGAGCTGAACGGCGTGATGATGGGCCTGCACAGGGACGAAGCGAGGAAGCGGCTCCCCGCCGTGCTCGAGTTCGCCGAGCTCGAGGAATTCGTCGACATGAAACTGAAGAACTACTCCTCGGGGATGCTCGTGCGGCTGGCCTTCTCGGTGATGATCCAGTCCGATGCCGAGATCCTCCTGATCGACGAGGTGCTGGCGGTGGGCGACGCTTCCTTCCAGCAGAAGTGCGCCGACGTCTTCCATGAGATGCGCGACTCGGACCGCACCGTGGTCCTCGTCACCCACGACATGAACGCGGTCGAGCACTACTGCCACCGCGCGATGCTCCTCCATGACGGGACGATTCGGGCCACGGGCGACCCCCATGAGGTCGCCCGCAGCTACCTGCGCCTCAACTTCGAGCAGGCGCCGACCGGCCCCGGCGAATCTGGCGGCACCGCCGACGTGGTTCTGGTCGACGCCCAGCTCGAGGACGAGGACGGTCGGCGGGCGACCACGGTGGAATCGCACTCCCCGCTGCGCCTCTCGGCGGTGTTCGAAGCACGGCAGCGCGTCGAGGGGCCGACCTTCGGTTTCTCGCTCGCCAACGCCGACGACGTCCAGGTCGCCGGGGTCGGGCTGCAGCTCGAGCCGGGCCTGCCGGATAAGCTCGAGCCGGGTCAGCGCGTCCGGGTCAGCGGCGAGATCGAAAATCGCCTGGCGCCGGGGCGCTACGTCGTCAAGTGCTGGGTCCACCGCAACCACAACTACGCCAACCTCGTCCTCCACGCCCCCCACGTCCTTGACTTCGTCGTCTTCGGCTCCGAGGTGTCCGGCGTCGTCGACGTCGAGCACGATCTGCGAGCGGTGATCGAGTGAACTCGGATCCGCTCCGTCTCGAGCTGCAGGAGGTTCGCGGGCCTTCCGCCCTGGGGGGCGGCCCCCGCCGCTTCTTCGACCTGCTTTGGCTGATCTCGCTGAACGAATTCAAGAAGACGTTCTTCGGCACCTTCCTCGGCTACGTCTGGTCGCTGATGCGGCCGCTGCTGTTGTTCGCGGTGCTGCTCGTCGTCTTCACGCGGATCATCAAACTCGGCGGCAACGTCGAGTTCTACCCCGTGCTGCTGCTCTTCAACATCGTCGTCTTCGGGTTCTTCCAGGAAGCGACGGGCGCCGCCGTCGGCTCGGTTCTCGCGCAGGAGGGAATCGTCCGCAAGACGCAATTCCCCCGGCTGGTGATCCCCCTCTCCTCGGTGACGATCGCCCTCTTCACCCTGGGGCTGAACCTGATCGTCGTCTTCGTCTTCCTCCTCGCCTTCGGCGTCGATCCGACCTGGACCTGGCTGCTTTTCCCGGTGATCCTGGTCCTGCTCACGCTCTTCACCTGCGGCGCCTCGCTGCTGCTGTCGGCGCTCAACGTCCGCTTTCGCGATGTCGCGATCATCTGGACTGTGCTCGCCACCGTCCTCATGTACGCGACCCCGATCATCTACCCGCTGGAGATCATCGGCCCGAGCTTCCTCCGCGAAGTGCTCCTCGCCAACCCGCTGACCCTGATCTTCGAGCAGGCCCGCCACTGGATCATCGAACCAGCGGCCCCGAGCGCCGTCGCCGCGGCAGGCGGTTGGCTGCACATGCTCCCGGCGACGATCATCTACCTCACCGTCTGCGTCGCCGGTATCTGGGTGTTTCGTCGAGAGGCGCCCCGGATTGCCGAGCTGCTCTAGCGCAGCGAATACTGGGTACTGGGTGAATTCTTATGATGCCGTGCGTGAGCAAGGGCAGGCGGACCCCCATCCTCTACCTCGCCCCCTGGATCGACCTCGGCGGGTCGGACAAGGGGACGATCGACTGGTTCAAGCACATCGATCGGGAGCGCTGGGCCCCATCGCTGATCACGACCCAGCCCTCGCCAAACCGGTGGGTGCACCATGTGGAGCCATACGCCGAGGAGGTGTGGGACCTGCCGGACCTGATGCCTGGCGCCTCCTTCCCCGAATTCATCCTCGGCTTCATCGAGAGCCGAGGCGTCCGCGTCGTCCACATCATGAACTCGCGCCTGGGCTTCGATCTGCTGGCGGACATGACCTGCCTCCCCGAGCCGCCGGCGGTGGTCGTGCAGCTGCACGCCGAGGAACCGAACCAGGCCGGCTACGTCCGCTACGTGACCCGGCGCTACGGCAACCTCGTCGATTCCTTCTCGGTCACCAGCGAGCATCTGAAGGAGATCGTCGCCGCCTATGAGATACCGCCCAGCAAGATCGAGGTGATCTATTCCGGCGTCGACGCCGAGGACGAGTTCAACCCCGAGCGGGTCGAGCCGCTGGAGCTGGAGGGGAACGGCCTCCCCCGCATCCTCTGGCCGGGGCGGCTGGTGGAGCAGAAGGACCCGATGTTGACTTTGGAGGTGCTCAGCCGCGCCAGCCGGGAAGCCGAGTTCGTCCTCGACTTCGTCGGCGACGGGCACCTGGCGGCGCCGCTGCGCGAGCGTGCGGAGGAATTGGGGGTCGCCGGCTCGATCTGCTGGCATCCGCCGTCCCAGGAGATGGCGCGCTGGTACCGCAGCAGCGACCTGCTGCTGATGACCAGCGTCTACGAGGGCGTCCCCTACGTGATCTACGAGTCGCTGGCAATGGGGGTGCCGGTGGTCGCTCCTGCCCTGCCGGGCAACCGCGAGTTCATGGACGCCGACAGCGGTGTGCTGGTCGAGCCGCGCGACGACGCCGCAGCCTACGCAGAGGCCATCGTCTCGCTCCTCCGAGAGGAGGAGAGGCGGCGGCGTATGGGGGAGCGTTCCCGGCGCCGCATGCGCGAGGAATTCTCTCTGGCCGAGATGGGTCGCCGTCACGACGAGCTCTACGAGCGGCTGCTGGCCGGGCGCCCCGCGAGCAGCCGCTGGCGCAACGAGGTGCTGCTCGGAGAAGAGGAGCAAGCGGAGCTCCCCGCGAAACCTCCACCGCTGAAGCTGATGAGGGAGACGCCGCCGCCGCGGACCGTCGGGGTCGTCGTCCCCTGCTATCGCCACGGCATCTTCCTCGACGAGTGCATCGCCTCGATCAAGGCGCAGACGTTGGCTCCGACGCAGATAGTGGTTGTCGACGACGGCTCCGAGGACATCGAGACGATCGAGGCCCTGGCGCGGCTCGACAGCGACCCCGATGTCGAGGTCGTCCGCCTTGGTAGGAACTGCGGCCCGAGCGCCGCCCGCAACCGCGGGCTGGCTGTGCTGGAGACCAGCTACTTCCTCCCGATCGACGCCGACGACAAGCTGCTTCCGGAGGCGCTGGAGCGGCTGGTCGCACAGTTGGAGCGGGCCGCCGAGGACATCGGCTTCGTCTACCCCAACCTCCTGCACGTCGGCAACCAGTCGGACTACGTCAGCTCGCCCGCCTACAACCTCTGGCTGTTGATGCAGCAGAACTACTGCCCCGCACCCGCCCTGTTCGATCGGCGCCTCTTCGACGGCACAGGGGTCGAATACCCCGAAGAGATCGTTGTCGGCCATGAGGACTGGGACCTGGTGCTGGAGCTGGCCGAACGCGAGGTCCGCGGGATTCCCGCCGATGGGCCCACCTTCCTCTACCGCAAGCAGGGGCTGAGCCGGGTCAACGCGGTCGACTTCGGCCCCGACGCCTTCCACGAGACGATCGAGGCGAGACATCCCCACCTCTACCGCCGCCGCGGCGAGGTGAAGCGACGCTGGTCTCCCGCTCTCAGCATCGTTCTCGTTGGCGAGGCCGGACGGAATTGGAGGGATGAGGACCTGCAGGGCCTGGAGCGACAGACCTGCAGGGATTTCGAGCTGCTGGAGGGGGAGATTCTGCAAGTGGCCGTAGCCGAAGCGCGCGGCCGATGGGTCCTCCTGCTCCCGCGATCGTCCGTGGCAGCGCTCGCAGCGCCCTCCTTCGTCGAGCACCTACTCCACTCGTTCGTTTCGAACCCGGATGCTCCTACCATCGCCCTCGCCGCAGCCGACGCGCCGCGGCATCTGCTCGCTCAGCTCAGCGATGATCAGCGCCGCCTGGCTCGTCCTGTCGCGGTGGCCTTCGAACGACCCCAGTCGGCATGGTTGCCGGACCTCGAGCTTGGGATCGAGGACACCCTGCTCGCCGACGTGGTCGCCGGCCTGCAGACGCGCGGTCCTGTGCAGTGGCGGGCGGCTCCGGCGGGCGATCTTGAGGCGGCATCGGCCGCTGCCGGAGGCCGCTCCGGTTCCCTCGACCTGAACCGGCCAGACGGTTGCGACGAGGCGGAGGCGGCAATGCTGGAGATGCTCGGATATCAATCACCGTGGCTGCCAGAGCTGACGCCTGGGACCGTAAGGCGCTGGGACCAGTTCGAGGATTGGACTCCGCCGCGGACCAGGATCCTCTACCGGCACGTAGACCCTCTCTCAGGCTTCCGAAAGGTGAGCGAAAGCCAGAAGCCGCCCCTGGGCTACTCGCTTGAGCGCCGGCTGGGCTCGATCCCGATGTTCCCGGCGCCCGGCCTGCGGCGATTGATCCATGCCAACCACGGCTTCGAAACCGTCGACGAGCAAGGGCGATTGCCGGAGGGCGCATACGAGCTGGGATACCTCGAGCAGCAGCCGCTGCCTCTGCTCGAGGGGCTGGAGCTGCGGCGGATGCCGGACACCGGCCAACATGTTCTGGTCGCCGGCCCCCAGGACCCCCTCCTTCATGTGGCGGAGCCGATCGAAGGCCTTGGCTTCATCGAGCCGACGCCGATCCTTCCGCGCGCCGAGGACGTTCTGCGTACGGGGCCATGGCGGCTCGACACGCTCCAGCGCCACGAGGAAGGGAGTAACTGGCGGCACGCGTATTCGGTGGCCGGTGCAGGCGAACCGGTTGAGGGCGTCCAGCTCGGGTCTTTGTATCGGCACGGGGTCCCCGGATTAGTGGCATTGCGACTACGCCCCGACGGTCGCCTCGCCTCCGACGTCATGACTCCTAACCGCCCTCCGCGGCACCCACGGAAGCTCGGAGCATGGGCAGCGCGGCGCTTCCTCGCGGCGCGACGTGGCCACACGGCCCCTGGTCCAAGCGGGAAGGCGCGGCTCACCCACCTGCTGCGAAGCCCAGCGTCGCGGCGGCTTTCCTCTGAGGAAGGTGTCGTTCTCGGCTGGCTGCGGCAGGACATCGTTCCGGGAGCCAGCCTCCTCTTCAGTGCTTTGCACCCCCTCACCGGCGATCAGCTCGTCACCCGTTCCCCCCACGAGGCGGCCGCGCTCGGCTACGTCATGGACGGCGTCTTGGGGGCGATCCTCGATCCGCCCAGCTCGAACTAGCTGGGTCCACTTTCAGGAGCCGGTCTTCTTGAGCCAGACGCTCGACCCGGAGCAGAGGTCCGGCAGCCCGGCGTACAGCTCCAGAAGCTCCGATTCCCGACAGCGATAGAGCGCGGAATTGCAGATCAACAGCTCGAAGCGATCGTTGTGCATCAAAAACGCCTGAAGCAGATATTGCTCGTTCCAGGTTTGCCCCCGCTCCATGATCCACTCGTCGGGATAGTCGCCCGGCCAGAAAATGTCATGGACGTGGACCAAGACCCCCGGCTTCAGCCGCGGTAGAACCTCGAAGAAGAACCAGGCCACGTCACTGCCGGCGCGGGCCACATGTGACCCATCGTAAAAGCAGACGTCGTTCGGGCCGAGCGACTCGAACAGCCCGAGATCGGCACGCTGCAGGATGACCTCGTGAAGGGTCCAGTCGTCGGGAAGGGCGCTGAGCAGGTCCCTCCTCGGGAAGGGCTCGATTTGATCGACGGTGGCCGCTGAAGCCCCTGTCTCTTCGTTGCGTCGCAAGGCATCGGCCAGGATCAGGCTCGACCAGCCGGAGCCAACCTCGACCACGCGGCGCGGCTGAAAACGACGCAGCAAGCCGTAATGGACCGGCGCGTCAGAGCCTCGCCAGAAATCATTGTTCCAGTAGTACCTGGGGGGTCCCGAAGGAGGATCCCAAGGTACGTTTGCCAGCTCCTCGAAGTACGGTGCGACCAGTCGCACCTGCTCGATCTGGGCATCCAGATCCCAGGCGATGCCCTTGGGAAGTGGCCGTTCATGCCAAAGGTCCCAGTTGTCAGCGAGGAACGGAAGATCATTCAGCGCGCTGTAGTAATCGCGCTTCTGAAAGTGATAGCCGCGATCCTGTATCTCCTTGAATGAAGTCGCCGCCAGAGTCTCGATCGCCTTCTCGATCGAGACCTCGGCGGGTCCGGCGGGCGGCTGCAGGGCTTGGCCTCGCAAGGCGCGAAATCCATCGCGGAATCGGAGTCGCACGCGCTTCTACGCTCCGAAGAGGTTGACCGAGACGATGCGGCGCATCGGGTACTGGTCGTAGGGGAGGGCGCCACGCCAGCGGTTGTGAGACTCGGCGGAGACGAAGTAGGTCTCGGGGTCGGTCGCGAGCTCGGCAAGGGCGGCGTCGAGGTCGGCGTCGGTAATGCCCATGCCGGCGGCGATGCGGCGGAGTTTCTCCAGGTGCTCCTCGGCGCCCCAGCCGGCGAGGACGTGGTCGACGGCGTGGATGGAGACGCCCTGCTGCCTGGCGAGCAGCTCGCGGGAGCGGTCCATGACCGAGTCGATCACGTCGAGGGGGACGTGCTCGAGGACCGAGATCGAGTAGATCGCGGCAAAGTCGTCGCCGACCTGGGTCTGCGGCGGGAAGTGTTCGCGGACGAAGGTGAGGTCGGGGTAGGCGCTGCGGAAGGTCTCGAATTCCCTCGGCCCGTTGCCGCTGCCGTCGTAGGCATCGACGACGGTGACGTCGTAGCCGAGCCGCGAGAGCGCTCCGGCGACGAGCGGCTCGCCGGCGCCGATCTCGAGCAGCCGCGAGCCGGCCGGGACGTTGCCGACGATCGCCTTCAGCATCCAGCAGCGCTGCAGGTCCTTCATGTCGAAGTTGGCCCCTGCCAGCCCCGGCATGTTGTCGACGCTGTCGGCGAAGTCCTCGACGGTCCCGTAGGAGGCGGCGGGCAGCGGGAAGTTGTCGCGGTAGCGGTCGACCAACCCCTGCAGCGGCGCGTCTTTGATCGTCCAGGCGGAGGCGTTGCCGGCCCCCGGCGGTGAGATCCGTCCGAGGACCTTGCCCTTCGCCTTGCGCAGGGCCGGCGAGGAGGCTGCGATCGCCCGCGCCCGCGCCGCCTGGTCTTTGAGCCGGCTCAAGTCGCCTGCTCCGCAGGCGCCACGCTCAGCAGCTCGCGATAGAACTCGCCGAGGGCGGTCGCGTTGTCGCGCCAGCTCAGCTCCTCGAGCGCGAACCTGCGCGCGCCGGCGCCGAGCTTTGCCGCCAGCTCGCGGTCGCCGAGCAGGTCTTCGACCCGCGCCATGATCTCGATTGCGTTGCCCTGCTCGAGCAAGAGTGCGTTCTCCCCGTCGGTGAGGTCGTGACCGATGTTGCAGTGCGGGACGATAACCGGGCGCCCCATCGCCAGGAACTCCGGCAGCTTCGAGGGCAGCCGGTAGCGGTTGAAGGCGTCGCAGGCGCCCGGCTGGACGAAGGCATCGGCGAGGGCCAGGTAGTCGGGCACCTCGCGCCAGTCGATCCGGCCCAGCTCCAGCACCCCGTCGCTGACGGCGCGGAACGCGCGCGGGTCGACGCCGCCGAACTCGCTGTGGCCGAGCCGCACCAGCCGCACCGGGTGGCCGCGCCGGCGCAGCAGCTGCACGGCGACGTAGAGGCTCATCATCTCGTGCTGGTTGGCGTAGTGGATGGTGCCGTGGTAGACGAGGACGAACTCCTCCGGGCGCAGCCCCAGCTGCTCGCGCGTCTTCCGCGTCGTACGCTCCGGGCTGAAGCGCTCGCTGTCGATCCCGGGCCGCGCCACGTGATGGGGCCGCTCGCCGTAGTTGAAGTCGTTCAGCTCCTCGGTGATCACGGTGAGGCCGGCGGCGCCGCGGAGGAACTCCTCGTAGTGGGTGGGGTGGATCGTGTCCAGGGTGCTGAGCCGGTCCTGCCCCCGCAGCGGCAGCCGCCGCAGCTCCGGCAGGGTCATCCCGGTGATCGTTTCCAGCAGGTAGTTCTCGTTGTCCTCGAGGTGGACCACGTAGGGGACGCGCAGCTTCGCCGCCAGGCCGGTGGTGAGGCGACGCACCCGCTCGCGCGGGGTCCAGCCGCAGACGATCGTCCCCTCGCGCGGGATCGACCCGCCCCGCTCCTCCAGGTGCTCGTGGGAGACGCACTCGAAGCGGGGATGCCCGACCGCCTCGATCCGGCCCGGGTCGCCGACCCCCGCCAGCATCACCTCCCACCCCTGCCCGGTCAGCTCCTCGCCGAAGTGGAAGGCCTGGATCGCGCTGTTGACGTCGAGCGGTCCATACATGACGAAGATGACGCGGTTCATCGCGACCTCACCGCCCCGACCGCCCGGTAGACCGGCTCCAGCCAGCCGGAGGGCACGTAGTCGGCGCGCTGGCGGGCGAAGCCGGGGTTAAAATAGGGGTCGCCGGCGAGCAGCTCGTCGTACCAGGTGTCGACGAAGAGGGCGCGGTCGACGATGTCAGCGGCGCGGCGGGCGCTCTCGCTGCGGTGGGTGACCGCGGTTGCGGTGGCGGCGTAGACGCACTTGCGGCCGCCGCGGACGAGCCGCCGGCAGAGGTCGAGGTCCTCGTACTCGCAGGCATAGAGGTCCAGGAACCCGCCCGCGCGCTCGAAGTCCTCCCGCCGCACCAGCATGCACTCGGCGCTGAGCCCGGAGACCTCGCGCGAGCAGGGCAGGGCGCCGTAGTAGCCGTCGCCCTCGGCCGGCACCCCCGCCAGCATCGGCGCCGCCGGGTCGCGCAGCCCGATCGCGATCCCCGCCTGCTCGACCCTGCCGTCGGGGCGGACCAGCTTCGGCCCGACCGCGGCGACGCCGGGCAGGGAGGCGTGGAGGACCAGCTGCGCGAGGGAGCTGGGGTCGGCAAGCTCGGCGTCGGCGGCGAGGAAGAGCAGGTACTCGCCGGAGGCCCGCTCGGCGCCCTCGTTGTGGGCCGTGGCCCGGCTGCCCTCGGCGACCACGATCGTCTCCAGCTCCGGGTAGGCGGTCCGCTCCAAGGAGCGCCACAGGCGCGCAAGCTCCGGGCTGTCCTCGCGGCCGTGGACGACGACGCTCACCTTCGGTTGCGGCGCCGAGCCGTTCGCCGCCACCAGCACCGCCCGGTGCGGGATCGCCGGGTGCGGTTGCGCCCGCGCCGGCAGGCCGAGCCGTTCCAGGTGCGCCGAGACCGCCCGCGCCTGCAGCTCCTCGACCCCCGACTTCTGCTCGGTGCCGGCGGCGATGCTGCCCGGGATCGCCCGCCAGTGGTAGAGGATCTGCGGGATGTGGTGGATGCTGTCGGTCCGCTCGGAGACCCGCAGCATGAACTCGAAGTCCTGGATCTTGTCGAAAGCCGAGTCGAAGCCGCCGGCGGCCTCGGCAACCGCGGTGCGGACGACAAGCAGGTGGCCGATGTACATCGCCCCGAGCGCGTAGACGGGCGACCAGTCGGGCTTCAGGAACGGGTCGGCGCGGACGCCGCCGATCGTCAGCTTGTCGGAGTCGGAGTAGACGACGTCGAGCTCGGGATCGTGGGCGAGCGCCTGCGCAACCCGCAGCAGCGCGTCCGCGGTCAGCGTGTCGTCATGGTCGAGGAAGCCGACGAACTCCCCCTCCGCCAGCTCCATCCCGGCGTTGGTGGCGGCGGAGATGCCGCCGTTGCGCTCCAGCTGCCGGTACTTGATCCGCGCGTGGGCGCCGTCATAGCCGCTCAGCGCCTGTTCCAGCGCCGGGTCGCCGGAGGCGTCGTCGACGACGATTAGCTCCCACTCCGGGTAGTACTGGCCGAGGACCGAGTCGACCGCCTCGCGCAGGTACTTGAGGTCGGTCTTGTAGGTCGGCATCACCAGCGAGATCAGCGGCCGCGCCGGCAGCGCTTCGAGTTCCTGCAGCGCCGCTTCGCGCCGTGCCCTCGGGGTCTGCAGGTGCAGCTGGCGGCCGCGCCGGAGCAAGTCGCGGAGCCGGCGCAGGAGGGCGATCGCCCAGGCCGGAAGGATGTTTTTCAGCACCCGCAGGTCGCGTCGCATCAGCGGCCGAGGAGTTTCTTCAGCATCGGCTTCAACGCCCGCACCGGCCGGGTCAGCCTCCAGCTGAGGCTTTCTTCGTAGGTGCGGGCGACCTCGATCAGCTCCCCTTCGAGCTCGCCGATGCGGTACGTCTTGCGGACCAGCTCCCGATGCAGCGCCTCGCGCTGCTGGCGAAGCGCCGACAGCTCGTCCTGCGGCTGATCGGTGGCGGCGACCATGAACACGCGATCTTAGGTGGGTTCGAGCAGATAGGGTGCGACGCGATGGAGGCCCTGAAGGGACTGATTCTCTCCGGCGGCGCCGGAACCCGGCTGCGCCCGATCACCCACACCTCGGCCAAGCAGCTCGTCCCAGTCGCGAACAAACCGGTGCTCTTCTACGGAATCGAGGCGCTGGTCGACGCCGGCGTCGAGGAGATCGGGATCATCATCGCCCCCGAGACCGGCGAGGAGATCCGCGAGGCCGCCGGCGACGGCTCCCGGTTCGGGGCCGAGATCACCTACATCGTCCAGGACAAACCCGCCGGCCTCGCCCACGCGGTGCTGACCGCGGAGGAGTTCATCGGCGGCTCCCCCTTCGTCATGTACCTGGGCGACAACCTCCTGCGCGACGGTCTTCGCGGCCTCGTCGCCACCTTCCAAGAGCACGGTCCCGATGCGCTGATCCTGCTCACCCCGGTCGAGGACCCCCAGTCCTACGGCGTCGCCGAGCTCGACGGCGAGAAGATCGTCCGCCTGATCGAGAAGCCGAAAGACCCGCCTTCTAACCTGGCCCTGGTCGGCGTCTACCTCTTCAGCAACCTGATCTTCGACGCCGCCCGCTCCCTGCAGCCCTCCTGGCGGGGTGAGCTTGAGATCACCGAGGCGATCCAGAAGCTGATCGACGACGGCCGCGCCGTCCGCTCCGAGGTCGTCCGCGGCTGGTGGAAGGACACCGGCCAGCTCGCCGACATGCTGGAGGCCAACCGGCTCGTGCTGGAGGAGCTGGTGACCGAGATCGAGGGCGAGGTCGACGAGGCGTCCAAGGTCGAGGGTCGGGTCGTCCTCGGCCCCGGCGCCCGGCTCGAGCGCTCGGTCGTCCGCGGCCCCGCCGTGATCGGCGCCGGCGCCTGCATCGAGGACGCCTACATCGGCCCCTACACCTCGATCGGCGACGACGTCCACGTGCGCCGCTCCGAAGTCGAGAACTCGATCGTCCTCTCCGGCTCGGTGGTCGAGGACCTGGGGACGCGGATGGAGGCGAGCCTGCTCGGCAAGGAAGTGAAGCTGACCCGCAGCGAGGGCATGCCGAAGACGCTCCGCCTCCTCGTCGGCGACCGCTCCGAGATCAAACTCGTCTAGTGAACTGGCGCACCAGCGCTCGCGCGGCCTGGTCTGCCTTCTGGCCCAGCCGCCTCATCGTCTTCGGGGTCGCGATCTGGGTGACGATCTCGGGCTTCATCCCCAACGTCGTCGGGGAATCGGCCTCGCTCTCGCACCCGTTCACCTCCTGGCCGGGCCACAACCTGCTCGACCTCGTCTTCTCGCCGATGGCGAAGTGGGACACCCAGCACTACCTGGCGATCGCCTATGACGGCTATGTCCAGAGCTACGAAGGGCTGCCGCCGGTGGAAAACCGTCCCGCCTTCTTCCCGCTCTACCCCGGCATCGTCCACCTGCTGAGCGGCTTCGGCGCCAGCCCGGGGCTGATCCTGATCGTCGCCTACGCGGTCTCTCTGGCCTGCTTCTTCGGCGCCTTGGCGCTGCTGCACCGGCTGACCGTGATCGAGCTCGGGGAGCGGTTCGCCGCCCCGACCCTGCTGCTGCTCGCCTTCTTCCCGACCGCGCTCTTCTTCGGCATCCCCTACAGCGAGTCGATGTTCCTGCTGCTCGCGGTCGGCGCCTTCCTCGCCGCCCGCACCGGTCGCTGGGCGGTCGCCGGGATCGTCCTTGCCCTGGCCTCGGCGACTCGCGTCCCCGGCCTGCTGCTGGTCGTGCCGGTGGCGATGCTCTACCTCTACGGGCCGCGAGCCGACCGTGAGCGGGAGCTGCACGACGGGCGCTGGCCGCGTTACCGGCTCCGCCGCGACTTCCTCTGGCTGGCGCTGGCGCCGCTCGGGCTGATCGCCTTCAGCGCCTACCTCCACTTCGCGCTCGACAACTGGTTGGCCTGGAACGACGCCCAGGCGCTGTTCGGCCGCCACACGGTCGATCCCCTGACGGGGATCTGGGCCGGCTTCCGCGAAGCCGGCAAGGGCGTCGGCCACCTCGCCACCGGCTCCTATCACGGCACCCTCGACTATCTCAACATCATGCAGCTGGCCTTCGTCGCCTTCGCCGTCTTCGGCGGGATCGCGATGCTGCGGACGCTGCCGGCCGCATACGGGACCTGGGTGCTGCTCTCGCTGGTGCCGATCTTCGTCTCCCAGCCCGACGGCGATCCGCTCTGGTCGGCCTCGCGCTTCGTCGTCGTCCTCTTCCCGCTTTTCCTCTGGCTGGCGACGGTGACCGAGCGGCGCGGGCTGACGACCCGGGTCGTCGCCGTCTTCGCCGCCGGGATGGCGGTCTTCACCGCCCAGTTCGCCCTCTGGTCCTTCGTCGCCTGAGCCGCCTCACTACTCTGGCGGGCCTATGAAGCTGCTCGTCACCGGAGCCGCCGGGATGCTCGGCCGCGACGTGATGCTCGCCGCCGGCAACGCCGGCCACGAGGTGGTGGGCTACGGCCGCGCCGAGCTCGACGTCACCGATCCCGCCGCGCTCGAGCGCCGGATCGAGCTGGAGCGGCCCGACGTGGTGATCAACTGCGCTGCCTGGACCGACGTCGACGGCGCCGAGACGGCCGAGGAGGCCGCCTTCGCCGTCAACGGCCGCGGCGCCGGCAACGTCGCCGCCGCGGCGGCCGAAGCGGAAGCGCGAATCGTCCACGTCTCCAGCGACTACGTCTTCGACGGTGCGAAGGGGGCGCCCTACGTCGAGAGCGACCAGCCGGCGCCGCTCTCCGCCTACGGCCGCACCAAGCTGGCCGGGGAGGAGGCGGTCGCCGCCGCCAACAAGCGCCACTTCATCGTTCGCTCCGCCGGCCTCTTCGGCGTCGGGGGCCGCAACTTCGTGGAGACGATGCTGCAGCTGGCCGAGGACCGCAGCGAGGTCACCGTCGTCCGCGACCAGGTCGGCGCGCCGACCTACACCTGGCACCTCGCCTACGGGATCGTCCGCCTGATCGAGGGGATCGAGTACGGGATCCACCACATGGCGGCCGCGGGCCAGTGCTCCTGGTACGAGTTCGCCCGTGAGATCTTCGAGCAGGCGGGCGTCGAGTGCCGGGTGCTCTCGATCACCAGTGAGGAATTCGGCGCCGCGGCGCCGCGGCCGGCTTTCTCGGCGCTCGTCAGCCAGCGCGAGCACGCGATTAGGCTTCCCAGCTGGCAGGACGGCCTAGCGGGGTATCTCGCCCAACGAAAAGCGGAGGCAGGCACGGAATGAGGCTCTTGGTCACCGGAGCGGCTGGATTCATCGGCTCCACCTACGTGCGGCTGGTCGGCGACGAGCACGACGTCGTCGTCCTCGACAAGCTCACCTACGCCGGGCGGCGCGAGAACCTGCCCGCGGGAACGAACTTGATCGAGGGGGCGATTGAGGACCCGGCCGCCGTGCGGGAGGCGATGCAGGGTGCCGACGCCGTCGTCAACTTCGCCGCCGAGTCCCACGTCGACCGCTCGATCGACGACCAGGAAGCCTTCGCCCGCACCCACGTGATCGGCACCGGCACCCTCCTCGACGCCGCCCGCGAGCTCGGCGTCGAGCGCTACCTGCAGGTCTCGACCGACGAGGTCTACGGCTCGATCGAGTCCGGCTCGTTCACCGAGACCTCGCCGCTCGACCCCTCCTCGCCCTATTCGGCGACCAAGGCCGCCGGCGACCTGCTCGTCTCCGCTCACTTCCACACCTACGGCGTCGACGCCTCGATCGTCCGCGGCTCCAACAACTACGGCCCACGGCAGTACCCGGAGAAGCTGATCCCGCTGATCGTCCTCAACGCGATCCACGGCGACTCGCTGCCGGTCTACGGGGACGGCAGGCAGGTCCGCAACTGGCTCTACGTCGAGGACTTCTGTCGCGGCATCCACACCGTTTTGACCAAGGGGAAGGCCGGCGAGGCCTACAACGTCGGCGGCCCGGACGAGTGCGAGAACATCGAGGTCGTCAAGCGGGTGATCGAGCTGGTCGGCGCCGACGAGTCGCTGATCGAGTACGTCAGCGACCGCCCCGGCCACGACCGCCGCTACTCGCTCTCCTCGGCGAAGCTGAAGGAGGAGCTGGGCTGGGAGGCGCAGGTCCACTTCGCCGAGGGTCTCGAGCGGACCGTCGACTGGTACCGCGAGAACGAGGAGTGGTGGGGGCCGATCCGCTCCGGCGAGTACCGCGCCTACTACGAAAAGCAGTACGGCAAGGCGCTCGGCTAGTGGCCGAGCGGCTGCCCACCAAGCTCGACGGGGTGGTCCTGATCGAGCCGGTCGTCCACGGCGACGAGCGCGGCTTCATGCTCGAGTCCTTCAGCCGCGAGCGCTGGCGCGAGCTGGGGGTCGAGGTCGGCTTCGTCCAGCACAACCACTCGCGCTCGCGCCGGGGAACCCTGCGCGGGATCCACTTCCAGACCGAGCCCGGCCAGGCGAAGCTGGTCCGCTGCGCCCGCGGCGAGATCCTCGACGTCGCCGTCGACCTGCGGCGCGGCTCACCCACCTACGGCCAGTCGGAGACCCACCGCCTCGACGACGTCCGCCACCGCCAGCTATTCGTCCCCGTCGGCTTCGGCCACGGCTTCGCCGTCCTCTCCGAGGAAGCCGACGTCGCCTACCAGGTCTCCAGCTACTACGACCCGGCAACCGAGAAGGGCATCGTTTGGAACGATCCCGATGTCGGTGTCGACTGGGAGGTCGAGGATCCCCTGCTGAGCGAGCGCGACAAGACCGCCCCCCAGCTTGCCGAGATAGCCGACGAATTGCCCTTCTGATGCCCCGGGCTGATGCAGTAAGATGGCGCAGTATGTGAAAGCGTTTATTGACTGCATGAAGAGAGGGGAAGATCATCAAAGCGCTGACGATCAGGAATCTGCCGCCGAGTCTTGGTGAAGCTCTGGAGCGCGAGAAGCGGCGCAGGGGAAAGTCGCTCAACCAGACGGTGATCGACCTCCTGGGGCAGGGACTTGGCGCTCAGGGTGTGCGCTCCAATGGGCTGGGTCGTCTTGCGGGCGGCTGGAGCGAGGACGAGTTTCGCGAGTTCGAGCAGGCGATTTCCCCGTTCGAGACGGTCGACCAGGAGCTTTGGCATTGAGCGCGTATTGCCTCGATACTTCTGCCTACAGCAACTTTCTGCGGGGAAACGAAGAGGTGGCGACCCTCTTGGACCAGGCCGAGTCGGTTGGAGTGCCGACGATCGCGCTCGGTGAGCTGCGCACCGGTTTCCTGCTGGGCGGCAGGTGGCAGCGCAACGAAACCGAGCTCGAGGCCTTTCTCGCCAACCCCGTCGTCGAGGTGCTGCAGGTCGATTCGGAGACGAGCCGCCGCTACGCGGAGATCGTCGCGGAGCTCCGCCGGGCAGGAACTCCTCTTCCCACCAATGACATCTGGATCGCCGCCAGCGCGGCTCGCGTCGGCGCCACGGTCCTGACGTGCGACGAGCATTTCGAGCGCATCGGGCGGGTCGGGTCGATCGTCGTACCCGCCTGAGGGAGTCAGCGGCCGCGTACGGCGCTGATCGCCAGGCTGGTCGCGAGCTTGGCGCCGATGCCGGCGTAGACGGCGACGTTGAGGAGGGGGTTGCTCTTCGGGGCGTCGAAGCGACGGTAGAAACGAGCCATCCCGCGGTGGAAGGCGATCTCCTGTCTGGCGGCGCGGCGGCGGCCGCTGGAGGCGCCCTTGACGTGAAGGGCGGTGCCGGCCGGCTCGTAGAAGACCTTCCAGCCGGCGTCCCAAAAGCGGTGGCACCAGTCGAGGTCCTCCATGTAGAGCCAGTAGCCCTCGTCGAGGAGCCCGACCTCGCGGATCGCCTCGCGGCGGCAGAGCATGAAGGCGCCGTTGACGGCGTCGACCTCGCCCGGCTCGTCGTCGCCGAGGTGGGTGGCGCGGTACTGCGCTCCGCCGAGGCCGCTGAAGTGCCCGAGCGCGCTCCCCGGGGTGGGGAAGGAGCGCTTGCAGGCGTGGTCGAGCTCGCCGCTCTCGGTCACCAGCTTCACCCCGACCATCCCGATCCGCGGGTCGGTCCGCAGCCGCGCCAGGGCCGCGTCGAGGGTCCCGGCGTAAACCTCGGTGTCGGGGTTCAGCAGCAGCACCGCGTCCGCCTCGCTCTCGCGCAGGACGAGGTTGTTCGCCGCCGAGAAGCCGATGTTGCCGCGTCGCAGCAATCGCACCTCCGGGAACTCGCGCTCCACCATCTCCGGCGTCGCATCGGCGCTGCCGCTGTCGACGACGGTGACCCGCATCTCGGCCGCGCCCGGCGGGCGCTCTTCGAGCGAGCGCAGGCAGCGCCGCAGCAGCGCTTCGGCGCCGTGGCTGACGATCACGACCTCGAGGTCAGGCATGGCGCTCAGTGAGCGCCCTCGCCGTGGACCATCGCCCGCGGCGTCCGCAGCAGGATCTCCAGATCGGTCAGCAGAGAGAGGTTGTCGAGGTAGTCGCGCTCCATCGCCAGCCGCTCCTCGAAGGTGAGGTCGCTGCGGCCGTAGACCTGCATCGGCCCGGTGATCCCCGGCTTGATCGCCAGCCGGCTGCGCTGGCGCTCGTCATATAAGGCGACGACGCTCTCCTCCTCCGGCCGTGGCCCGACCAGCGACATCTCGCCGCGGAGGACGTTGATCAGCTGCGGCAGCTCGTCGATGCTGGTGCGGCGCAGCCAGCGGCCGCTGCGGGTGACCCGCGGGTCGTCGGGGATCTTGAAGGCCGGCTGGTCGAGGCTCTCGAGGTCGACCAGCTCGGGCAGCCGCTGCTCGGCGTCGGCGACCATCGTCCGGAACTTCAGCATCGTGAAGGGGGCGCCGTCCTTGCCGGCGCGGCGCTGGCGAAAGAAGACGGGGCGGCCTTCGTCGAGCAGGATCCAAACCGCGACCGCCGCCAGCAGCGGCGAGAGCAGGAGCAGCATCGTCGCCGAGACGGCGACGTCCATCGCCCGCTTCATCGCCACCGTCGAGCGCGGCGGGTCGCTGAAGCGGAAGTCGAGCACCGGCAGCTCGGCCAGCCGGTTGAGCTCGATCCCCGGCCCCAGCAGGCCGTAGTGCTGGGGCAGGAAGGTGAGCGCCAGCCCGGCCGCCTTGCACTCCTCGATCAGTCGCTCCGCCGCCCCGTCGCCCATCTCGTGTTCGGTGACGACGACGCGCTCGATCGCGTACTCGTCGGCGATCTTGGAGATGTCGGCGGCCGATCCCAGCCGCGGCAGCTCCCGCGCCGGCCGCTCCTCGGAGGCGGAGAGGTAGCCGACCAGGTTCAGCCGCGTCTCGGGGTGGGTGGAGACCCGCCGCGCCATCAGGTCGGCGACGCCGGCGGGGCCGACGACGACCCCGGACGCGACTGGGGTCAGCCGGTGCCAGAGGAAGCGAATCGTGCCCCTCAGGACGAAGCTGGCGGCGAGGGTGCCGACGCCGACCGCGATCGCGCTCTGCGGCGAGAGCGGGCTGACCGGGGTCAGCGCCAGCAGGCCGTCGAGCAGCAGCGTCCCCAGGGTGCTGGCCGAGACCAGCGAGGGCAGCTCGTCGAGGGTGCTGTGGCGGATCCGGCGGTGGTCGTTGTCGTAGAGGCCGTGGAGCTTGACGACGAGGATCCAGGCAGGGCTGAAGAGAACCGCCCAGAAGAGCGTCGCGATTTCGGTCGTCGAGGTCGCCGCCGTGACCGCGCAGAGCACAGCGATCAGCGAGAGCCAGTCGCCGCCGGCGAGCAGGCGCCGCAGGATCATCCCCCGGCGGCGGGAGGCCAGCGGTCCCTGCTGGTCCCCGAGCCGGGGCTCCTCGGCACGCGGAGCCGATTGAGAGGGCTTGGTGGTCATCCGCATCCGTCCCACCCTTCGTGCAGGCAGCGCTCCTGCGGGTCCAGTTCCCGCGCCTTGCGCAGGTCGGCCCGCGCGGCCCCTTCGCGCCCTGCCTCGTGCTCGATCCGCGCCCGCAGGTAGTAGAGGATCCAGTTGCCTTCCTCGCGGTCGATCGCCTTACTGATCTGGGCAGCGGCGGTCGCGTAGTCGCCTTCCACCTCGGCCAGCAGTCCCAGCTGTTCGTAGGGACTCGCCGCCCACGGCTCGATCGAGCGGGCGGTATCGGCCTTTTCGGTGGCGACGCCGAAGTTGCCTTCGGCCGCGGCGGCCTGGCTGGCGTTGATCTCGCGGTCGACGAGCAGCGGCCCGATCAGCGCCAGGGCGGTCAGCCAGGCGATCGCGAGCCCGGCGATCGCGATCCCGACCGCGCGGGTTTCGCCGCGCCCGTTGCCGGCGGCGCGGGTGCCTGCCAGCTGGCGGCAGCGGGAGGCGAGGAGGGCGCCGCTGGCGAGGAAGAAGACGGAGCCGAGGGCGGCAATCTCCCAGAACCAGTCGAACGCCATGCCGACCGCGAGGGCAAGCGCCGCGGCGAGCAGGGCCGCGTTGCGCTCGCGGGATGCACCGCTGGCATGGCGCCAGGCCGAGAACCCGGTCCAGAGCAGGAAGCCGACCATCGCCAAGACCAGCAGGCCGCCGATCGCCCCCAGCTCGGCGAACGCCTCGAGGTAGAGCGAGTGGGCATTGTGGACGGGGATCGCGATCGAGCGCAGCTTCACCCAGGAGAACTGGTAGGTGCCGGCGCCGTGGCCGGCCAGCGGCTTTTCCTTGAAGGCATCGACGGCGACCCGGTAGAAGTCGTGGCGGCCGGCGCCGGAGAAGTCGCTGAAGTGCTGCTGGGGCTGGTTCGGGAACTCGATGTCGGAGCTCGAGAACTGGTCCCAGGCGCGGCCGCCGACCGCGACGATCGCGACCAGGGCGGCAACGGCGGCGAGGACCGCCACCGCCCGCAGCGCTCGCGGGTCGCGAGAGATCGCCACCGCGCGCCCGGCGATGCCGCCGCGGCGGCGCGCCAGCAGCCGCATCAGCCCGAACAGCACCAGCGTCAGCGCCGTCCCCGCCAGCAGGATCAGCAGCACTGCGCCGCCCTGGTCGACCGCCGCCGCGTTGTCGACGTTGTCGGCGAGGCTGCCGCGCGCCTGCACGGCGAGAACCGCCGGCGCCGCCCCGAGGACCCCGACCGCCAGCGTCCCCAGCATCCAGAGCCGGTCGTGGGAGAGGGCGAGCAGGCAGACCGCGGCGACCAGCAGCGCGAGGACGCCGCCGCGCGAGTAGGTGAAGTAGAGCGTCAGCAGCACCGCCGGCAGGCAGGCGACCCCGAGCCAGCGCAGGGCAGGGGTGAGCGAGCGACGGCCGAGCCAGGGGATCAGCGCCGCGGCGACGCCGCAGGCGACTCCGTTGGCGTTCCAGTAGCCGAGCGGGTAGCGCAGCCGCGGGCCGCTCCCGAGCCCCTCGGCGACTGGGAAGACATGGGGGAGGAGCCGGGTCGCGAGGCCGAGCAGCGCGACACCGATCAATGCAAAAACGATCCCCTCAGCGAAACGTTGGGCCCTCTGGTCGGTTTGGGCGATCAGGAAAGCGGCAAGGAGGACGCCGAGGTAGATGAGAACGCGATCGCCCTCGGTCACGCTCAACTCAACCGATCCGGACCAGAAAGATGAGACCCCAGAGAAAATCGCCACCCCAAGAACCAGTCCTGCCCCCCAATAGAACGGCTTCGCCAGCGCGGCCCGGCCGGCAGCGCCGAGGACCAGAAGCGCCGCAACCAGCAGCCAGACGCCGAGGCCGGCGATGTGGCGGTCCGCGAGGGCAAATCCACCGCCCGTCAGGGCCAGTCCCCCTATCAGCAAAATTGGGGAGAAAGCCGCCGCACTTTCCTCTAACCTTGCGCGCCATGTTCGGGAGCCGCCGCCACCGGGACCCTGCCTGGAACCGATCCGTTCTCTCGCTTCTGTCAGTGCTTGCTCTGCTGGCATTTGCTCTCGTTCCCGCCGCCGCTAGCGCGGATTCGGCCGGGGTCGAATACGAAACGGAATCTCCCTCGGCCTACGGCAGTCACCCCTCCACCCCGACGGTTCAGGGCGGCGGGGGCAAGGCGCATGCTTCCAACGAAAGCGGCGGTGTGCCGGCCGGGGGCGAAGGTGGCTCTGGCTCTGGTGGGTCATCGGGCGGTGGAGATGCTGGCACGGGCTCCGCGAGGGGCGGGAGCGAGGATAAGGGCGGAAACGGTTCCACCAATCCTCAACACGCCAAGAGCGGCGGCGACGCGGAAGGCAAGCTGGCCCTGCAGCAGGAAGCTTCCCCCGTCGAATCGGGCGAAGAAGACAACGGTGGCTCCTCGCCCGTCGTCCCGATCCTGATCGCGGTCGTGCTGCTGGCGGCGATCTCGGCCGGGATCGTGATCATGCGGCAGCGCCGCCGGCCGGACTCCCCCGCCACGCCGAAGGCGGGCTGAGCGATGCCGAGAGCAAGCGGTGACAGCGGTCTTGGCATGCGCCTGCGGATAGCCCTCGCCGGGCTGCTGGCGCTGACGGTACTCGCCTGCACGGCCTCCGCCGCGCAGGCGCTGCCGACCAATTTCTGGGGCGCGGTGCCGCAGTCCTCGCTCAGCGTCGAGCAGTACCAACGGGTCCACCAAGGCGGGGTCGACACGATCCGGTTGCCGATCAACTGGGCGACCGCCCAGCCGACCGAAGGCGCCGCCTTCGACTGGACGGCCACCGACTCGCAGATCTCCGAGGCGGCCCGCACCGGAATCGACGTCCTGCCCTTCCTCGCCGGTGAGCCGGCCTGGGCGGAAACGCTGCTGCCGGTCGGCGGCGGCGTCCTCGTGCCGGCGCACCTGCCGGTCAAGGGCAAGGCCCGGGCCGGCTGGCTCGCCTTCTGCAAGGCGGCCATCGCCCGCTACGGCTCCAACGGCTCCTTCTGGGCCGAACACCCGGACGTCCCCTTCCGGCCGCTGCGCAACTGGCAGATCTGGAACGAGCCGAACTTCAAATTCTTCGTCCACAAGCCGAACCCGACCGAATACGCCCAGCTGGTGAAGATCTCGGCCGGCGCGATCAAAGGCGCCGACCCGAAGGCGAAAATCATCCTCGCCGGGCTCTTCGCCTGGCCCAAGGGCGGCAACACCAAGAGCGGAAACCACAACTGGTTCGCCTCCGACTTCCTCGAAGGCCTCTACAAGGTCCGCGGGATCAACGCCAGGTTCGACGGCGTCGCCCTGCACCCGTACTCGACCAAGTACCAACTGCTGACCCCGCAGGTCGAAGAAGTCCGCGACGTGATGAAGAAATGGCACGATGCCGGCACCGGCCTCTGGATCACCGAGCTCGGCTGGAGCTCGGAACCGAAGACCCCCGGCAACTCCTTCGCCAAAGGCATGAACGGCCAGGCACAGCAGCTGCGCGGCGCCTTCTCGCTGCTGAAGAAGAACCAGCGCAGGTGGCGGGTGCAGCGGGTCTACTGGTTCTCGATCGACGACTACGGGGCCGCCTGCAACTTCTGCAATGGGTCCGGCCTCTTCGGCGCCGGCTTCCAACCCAAGAAGTCCTGGTTCGAATACGTCAGGTTCGCCGGCGGCACTCCTTAGCCCGCTAGAGCCGACCCATCGATCTGCGTAAGATCGGTGGGTTGGCTGCTAAGGCGAAAGCAAGTACGGAATCTGACCCACTGGCGCCCTTCAGCGCCCCGGTGCGGCGCTGGTTCGAGGCCTCCTTCGAGGGCCCGACGCCGGCCCAGACCGGCGGCTGGGAGGCGATCTCCAGCGGCGAGCACGCGCTGATCTGCGCCCCCACCGGCTCGGGGAAGACGCTTGCCAGCTTCCTCTGGGGGATCGACAAGCTGGCCCGCTCCGACGATCTCGGGACCGGCGTCAAGGTGGTCTACGTCTCGCCGCTGAAAGCGCTCTCCTACGACATCGAGCGCAACCTGCGGGCTCCCCTGCGGGGGATCGGGGCCGAGATCTCGGTCGGGCTGCGGACCGGCGACACCTCGCAGAAAGAACGGCGGGAGATGGCCAAAACCCCGCCCGACATCCTGATCACGACGCCGGAGTCGCTGTATCTGATGCTCTCCTCGAACGTCCGCGAGATCCTCACCGGGGTCGAAGTGGTGATCGTCGACGAGATCCATGCGGTGGCTCAGACCAAGCGGGGATCGCATTTGGCTCTGACGCTGGAGAGGCTCGAGTGGTTGGTTAGGGACTCGGGGGAGGGTTCGGGGGGGTCCTCCCCGGACAAAAAGCGGGGAGGGTCCGGTGAGGACCCCCCCGAACCCTCAGACGAAGCGCAGGGGGTTCAGCGCATTGGTCTTTCAGCTACGCAGAGGCCATTGGAGCGGATTGGGCAGTTCCTGGTTGGTCCGAAGCGGAGCTGCCGGATTGTGGACGCGGGGCAGAAGAAGGCTCTCGATCTGGAGATCGTGGTTCCGGTTGAGGACATGGCTGATCCGGGGGCGCCGGCTTATCCGAGTGAGGACGGAGTGCCGCCGACCGAAATTGAGCCCTCAGCTCACGTGCGGTCGATCTGGCCGGCGATCTATCCGAAGCTGCTGGAGCTGGTGCAGGAACACACCTCGACGATGATCTTCGTCAACAACCGACGAGCAGCGGAGCGCCTGGCGAAGCGACTCAACGAGCTCGCCAACGGCGAAGGCGAATCCGAGCTGCCTGCCACCGAGCATGGAGGTCACGCGTCTGCCGACCCGGCTCCTCCCGCGGGTGGCGACGATGCCGAGGACTCTCCCGGTAGGGAGAGCCCGGTATCGGAGACAGGACCCGCGGGCCAACAGCCCTATGTCGAGATAGCCAGAGCCCACCACGGCTCCCTCTCCCACGAGGAGCGCTCCGTAGTCGAGGAGATGCTGAAGAGCGGCGAGCTGCCCTGCCTCGTCGCCACCTCCTCGCTGGAGCTGGGGATCGACATGGGCGCTGTCGACCTGGTGATCCAGGTCGAGTCGCCGAAGTCGGTGACCCGCGGCCTGCAGCGGATCGGCCGCGCCGGCCACCGCATGGGCGAAGTCTCGAAGGGCCGGATCTTCCCCAAATACCGCGGCGACCTGCTCGAGTGCGCGGTCGTCGCCAGCCGCATGCGGGAGGCCGAGATCGAGGAGACGACGATCCCGCAGAACCCGCTCGACGTCCTCGCCCAACACCTGGTCTCGCTGGCGGCGCACAAAGAGTGGGAGGTCGACGAAGTCGAGCGCCTCGTCACCTCCACCCAGTCCTTCCACGACCTCTCCCGCGAACAGCTGGAGAACGTGCTCGACATGCTCGACGGCCGCTATCCCTCCGACCGCTTCGCCGAGCTGCGGCCGCGGATCGTCTGGGACCGCACCGAGGGCACGATCCACGGCCGCAAAGGCGCCCGCCAGCTGGTCGTCACCAACGCCGGCACGATCCCCGACCGCGGCCTCTACGG
>Ga0070712_100000143_pt1 | contig 37372 bp, 38 predicted proteins | sample LARL81metaG_FD_71396 | JGI IMG/M metagenome (GOLD analysis project Ga0070712, IMG submission 71396) | Corn, switchgrass and miscanthus rhizosphere microbial communities from Kellogg Biological Station, Michigan, USA - LAR L8-1 metaG | ecosystem: Host-associated > Plants > Roots > Rhizosphere ...
ACGATCGCGCCGGGCCGTGTCAGCGCCTGCATCGTGCCGTTCGAAACGGTGTCCACTGAACTCGGCTCGCGCCTGACGACCACCACCGAGGACATCGAGCCGGAGACTGCGCCCGCCGAATCCTCCGAGCCGCGCGCGGTGGTGCTGAAGGACGGGGTCAAGGCCTTCGGCAAACTTCAAGCGCTGCGCGGCATTTCGCTGACCGTCGCCGACGGCGAATCCGTCGCGCTGGTCGGCGAGAGCGGATCGGGAAAGTCCACGCTGCTGCGGGTCATCGCAGGCCTGGAGAAACCGACTTCCGGCACTATCGAGCTCGCGGGTGGCCAGCGGCCGCAGATGGTGTTCCAGGATGCGGGCGCATCGCTGACGCCGTGGCTGTCGGTCGGTGAACTGATCTCCGAGAGGCTGCGACGAAACGGCATGTCCCGTAGCCAAAGACAGGACGCGGTCGCCGAGGTGCTTGAGCGTGTCGGCCTGCCGCTGGACATCGCGAAAGCGCGGGCGGGTCAACTATCCGGTGGTCAACGTCAGCGGGTGTCGCTGGCGCGTGCGACCGTGGTGCCGCCCTCGGTGCTGCTGTGCGACGAGCCCACGAGCGCCCTCGACGTCTCTCTGGCAGCTTCGGTTCTCAACCTCATCGGCGATCTTCGCCGCACGCTGGACATGTCCGTGGTGTTCGTGACGCACGACCTCTCGGTCGCGCGCGTCGTCGCGGACCGCATCGCGGTGATGTACCTCGGACGCATCGTCGAGATCGGGCCCGCCGACGACGTCATCAACGATCCGGTGCACCCGTACACCAGGGCGCTGGTCGACTCGATCCCCGACCTCGGCCGCGAATCGCGGGTGCTGCCAGGCGAACCCGCCAGCCCACTGTCGCCGCCGACCGGCTGCTCGTTCCACCCACGCTGCCCGATCGCCATCGACACGTGCTCCGACGGCCAACTCGACGTTCGGCTCGAGGGCGCCCCGGGCAGTCCACATCAGATCGCCTGCATCGAGCGGAAGGTGAGCTGAGATGGCCATCGCACTGCCGGCAGGCACGCTGGCGCGGAGCCGGGTCCGCCTGCTGTCGCTGCCGAAATCCCCACCGATGCTGACGAATTGGGCCGCCGTGAGCCTGGTTCTCATCGTCACGCTCGTGGCGGTTGCGGTGCCGGTCATCTCGCCTCACGATCCGTTGGTGCCCGCAGGCATGCCGCTACAGGCTCCCGGTAAGGGCGGCTTTCTTCTCGGCACGGACGCGATCGGCCGCGACATCTTGAGCCGGGTGCTCTTCGGCGTGCGCGCAAGCTGGTTCGCCGCGCTGGTCGTCGTCGCCGTCGGGTTGCTGATCGGGGGACTGGTCGGGCTCATCGCCGGTGCCGCAGGCGGGTGGATCGACAGCCTGTTGATGCGGATCACCGACGCCTTCCTCTCGCTGCCCGCCCCCGTGCTGGCCATCGCCGTCGTCGCCGCCCTCGGACCCGGATTCGTGCACACGCTGATCGCGGTGTCGATCGTCTGGTGGCCGTTCTACGCGAGACTGGTGCGAGGCGAAGTGGCCCGCCTCGCCGCCCGCCCGCACATCGAGGCGGCGCGGCTCGCCGGAGTGGGCCCAATTCGATTGGCCACCAGGCATCTGCTTCCCGGCGCGGTGCCCAACGCGTTGGTGGCCGCCAGCCTCGACATCGGCAACCTGATCCTCACGCTGGCGGCGCTGTCCTTCCTCGGCCTCGGCCAGGCCGCGCCCGCCCCCGAGCTAGGGGCCGACACTGCCCGGAACCTGACGTATTTCCTTCAACAGTGGTGGGTCCCGGTCATGCCCGGTCTCGCGGTCCTTGTCCTCGCCCTCGCCGCCAACCTCTCAGGTGACGGCCTGCGCAACCTGATGAAGACGAGCTAGGTGCCAGTCATGCGGAAGTTCATCTTGTACCGGGTGGCGGCGATGGTCGCGATCCTCATCGCGCTGACCGCGGTGATGTTTGTGCTGCAGCACATTTCGCCGTTGGATCCAGTCAAGGCACAGCTCGGCGCGAACGCTTCGGCCGAAGCCGTCGTGGCCCGCAGACACGCCCTCGGGCTCGACCAGCCCATGATCAACCAGTTCTGGAACTACCTGACCGCGGCGGTTCACGGAGACCTGGGCCAGTCGTATCGCACCCGGCACCCCGTGAGCCGCGACCTCGGTGATTTCTTCCCTGCGACACTGGAATTGGCCTTCTACGGGCTTGGCATTGCGCTGATCCTGGCCGCGCTGTTGGCCTTCGGCACGACGCTGAAATGGCCCGGCGCCGGCGTACTGCGCGCAGTGCTCTTCACGGGTGCGTCGGCGCCGATGTTTCTGCTCGGGATCCTCGGGCTGATCGTCTTCTATCAGAAGTTGGGCTGGGTGCCCGCGAACGGCCGCATCAGCGTGGCGAATCCGCCGACAGGACCGACGGGGTTGCTGACGGTCGACGGGCTGCTGGCCGGTCGATTCGACGTCGTCACGGACGCATTACACCACCTCATCCTTCCTGCGGTGGTGATCGCCCTCGGTCCCGCGGTGGCGATCGGACGGGTCCTGCGTTCGAGTTTGCTCGCCGATTCCGACAGCGACTACGCGAGAACGGCTCGGGCCAAAGGACTTTCCGAAGGCCGGATCATGGTCGGTCACGTTCTGCGCAACTGCGTCGGCGGCGCGTTGTCGATGACAGGCCTTCAGGTCGGCTTGATGTTCTCCGGCGTGCTGGTCATCGAGCAGGTCTTCGGCTGGCCCGGCATCGGGCAGTACATCGCGCAGAGCATCCCGGTGGCCGACTTTCCCGCGATCGCGGGTGTCACCTTGATGCTCGGCATGCTCTACGTCGCCATCAATACAGCGGTCGACCTGCTGCAGGCGGCGGCCGATCCACGAATAGCGGTAGGAGGAGGGTAGGTGCCAATACAGCCACTCATTGTGGGCAACCCCGTGCTGGTTGTCGTCGACATCCAACAGGGCGGCGGAATGCCCGTGGCAGACGTGGGAATTCCCCATATGCCCGGACACGCCGAGCGCGTCGAGCGGGCCGAGAAGCTGGTCGCGGCGGCGCGCGCAGCCGACGTGCCGGTGGTGTTCTTCCAGGAAGTGCACCGGCCCAGCGGGGTGGACTTCGGACGTGAACTGGACGGCACCGAAGGCGTGCACTGCGTCGAAGGCCAGCCCGGCACCGACCTCGAGCCGTCACTGCGGCCGCTACCCGACGAGTTTCACATCGTCAAGCGGCGCTACTCGGGTTTCATCGGAACGGATTTCGACATCGTTCTGCGCGGGCTGCGGGCCTCGACTCTGATCCTGATCGGCGGTTTGACCGACGTCTGCGTGCACTACACGTTCGCGGACGCGCATCAGCGCGACTACTACGTCCGCGTCGTCACCGATTGTGTCGGCGGGTCATCGCAATACCTGCACGACGCGGCGCTCGCAGCCATGGAGTACCTGCAGACCGGCGCACAGCGCACCACCGACGAGATCCTCGCCGCGTTCGTGGAGCTCGAACAACCCGTCCTCGAAGGAGCAACACGATGAGCAACCGATTGAAAGCCAGCCTGAAAACTGTTGCCGCAGCGGGCGCCGTCGCGATGCTGACCCTGGCGGGTTGCAGTAGTTCGGATTCGGGCGGTGGCACCCCGAACGCGGCGCCGACGGACAAGGTGTTGCACCTGTCGTTCCTGCAGGACCCCGGTCAGCCGCCGGACCCCGACATCTACTACGCCGGGCAGGGGTTGTTGCTGACGACCAACCTCTACGAGGGCCTGCTGCAGTTCAAGGGCGGGCAGGCGAAGGCGGAGCTGGAGCCACTGCTGGCCACCGAGTACACCGCGTCACCCGACAACAAGGTCTTCACGCTCAAGTTGCGCGAGGGTGTCAAGTTCCACGACGGAACGCCATTCAAGTCGGATGCGGTCAAGGCATCGTTCGACCGCAGGCTGGCCGTCAACGGCGGGCCTGCGTACATGGTCAAGGACATCGAATCGATCACCACACAAGGGGATTACGGTGTCACGATCACGCTGAAGTCACCCAACTCGGAGTTCCTCGACTACCTCGCGTCGCCGTACGGTCCGCGCATGATGAGCCCGACGGCGCTAGAGAAGGACGGTGGATCGGACTTCGCACAGAACTACCTGACCACCCACGACCTCGGCACCGGCCCGTACACGCTGACCGACGCGCAGGTCGGCTCGCACTACGCGATGGCGTCGTTCCCCGAATATTGGGGGCCGAAGCCGTATTTCGAGAAGGTCGAGATGCCAGTCATCACCGACACGTCCGCGCAGCAGTTGCAGTTCAACAACGGCCAGCTGGGGGCCATCCTGCACGATCTGCCGTCGTCGGCGGTGGAGCAGTACCTCAACAACCCGAAGTACTCGCACTACTCGCTGCCGACGATGATGGCGAACTTCCTCTACCTCAATCCGAACAAGGGCATCACGAAGGACCAAGCCACCAGGACCGCGATGATCGACGCCATCGACGTCGACCAGTTGGTCAAGCAGACGTTCTTCGGCCGCGGCAAGGTCGGCGCCCAGATGTACCCGCCGTATGTGCTCGCCGCCGACTACGGCAAGCAGACCCTCGCACATGACCCCTCGGCGCTGACGAAGATCGCTGCGGGTCTGCCCGCCGATCAGAAGACAATCACCATCGGGTACGACACGAGCAACCCCGACATGCAGCTGATCAGCAACATTGTTCAGACCCAGCTCGCGGCCGCGGGCCTCACCGCGAAGGTGCAGGGCTACCCGACATCGGAGATCTACGGCTGGATCGGCACGGACATGCAGGCGGCGCCGGAGATCCTCGCCAACACGGTGTGGCCGGACGCTCCGTCGCCCTACACCTGGGGCCACATCTCGTGGGACAAGGATGGCGGGATCAACTACCTCGGCTGCTCGTCGCCGCGCGTGAGTGATGCTCTGGCGCAGGGACTGCCGAACGGTGCGCCGCAACCGTACTCGGATGCTGGTGCGGCAGCCGAAGAGACAGGATGCTGGTTGAACGTCGCCGACATCGATGACTTCGTGGTGGCCCAGCCGTGGTTGAAGGGGGTCGAGCAGGCGCATGCGGTGTCGAATCCAAACTCGCTACGCATCGCTGCGCTGTCCGTAGGGTAGGCCGATGGGCAACAAAGTACATCGGATCATCCTGCTCACGCTCGGCTGGGAGGAGCTGCCGAAGGCCGTATCGGTCTACGGCGCTCCGCCCGAAGAGAGGTTGCGGGAGCCGGTGCCCGGAGTGCTGCTGCAGACCGACGGCGGCTGGGTACTGCTGGACACCGGTTTCAACACGGCGCTGATCCGGGACCCCGCACTGTACCGCCGGTTCTATCCGACGGTGGAGTACATCCCGGTGCTACCGGGTCCCGGTGAGCCGATCGAAGAGTCGCTGCACGACATCGGCGTCGACATCGACGACATCCACACCGTCGCGGTGAGCCACCTGCACCACGACCATGGGGGCGGGCTGAAGCTGTTCGCAGGCAAGGTGCCAGTGCACGCGCAGCGGCGCGAAGTCGAGTACGGCCTGTCCAACCATCCCGAACCCGAGCACAACGCGATCGTCCGCATCGACTTCGACGACCCGCGCATCGAGTGGCGGCTGGCCGACGGCGAGGCCGAGATCGTCCCCGGCATCACCGCGGTGCCCACCTACGGCCATACGCCGGGGCACCAGAGCTTCGTGGTCGAGCTCGACGAGTCGGTCGGCGGCGACGGCTTCGTGTTCGCGTTCGACGCCGCCGACCTCACCGAGAACATCGAGCACGAACTCGCGATCGGTGGCTACATCGGGGTGGCGCCGGAGGAGACGATCGAGCCGATCCGCAAACTCAAGAGGCTCGCCAAGGAGAAGGGTTACCAACTGATCCCGGGCCACGACCCCGTCGTGTGGCCGGAGCTGACGCGCCACTTTCACGAACGGTTCGGCTAGTGGATCTCGTCATCCGGGCCGAACGGGCCGTCATCGACGGCCAGCTCCGGCCCGCCGCTGTGGCGGTGGCCGACGGCGTGATCCTGGCGGTGGGTCCGATCGGCGCGGATTATCCGGCGGCTGAACAGATTCGGCTCGCCGGCACGGCGGTCCTCATGCCGGGCTTGGTCGACACGCACGTGCACATCAATGAGCCGGGTACCGACTGGGAGGGCTTCGCCACCGCGACGGCAGCCGCGGCAGCGGCCGGCATCACCACGCTGGTCGACATGCCGTTGGACAGCGACCCTGTGACCACCACGGTCGATGCGCTGCGGCGCAAACGCGCAGCGGCGCGAGGCAACTGTCAGGTCGATGTCGCGTTCTGGGGCGGCGTGGTCCCCGGCAATCTCGGTGAGCTCGGCGATCTGGCCGCGGCGGGGGTGCGGGGCTTCAAGTGCTTTCTCAGCGACTCGGGCAATCCGAACTTCCGTCATCTGAGCGCCGACGAGTTCCGGCGCGCGGTCGCGCGCATCGCCGCCATCGATGCGGTGCTGCTGGTGCACGCGGAGAGCCACGACGTCATCGCGGACAGTCCAGTCCCACGTGGCCACCGATATGAGTCCTTTCTGTCGGGACGGCCCGACGCCTCGGAGGAAGACGCCATCGCGCTTGTCATCGACGCCGCGAAGGACACAAGCGCGCGGGTACACGTCGTGCATGTGTCCAGCGCCCGCGTGCTGCCGATGCTGGCCGATGCCAGGCGATCCGGCGTGCGGATCACCGCTGAGACATGCCCGCACTACCTGACCTTCGCGGCCGAAGACATCCCCGACGGCGCGACGCAGTTCGCCGCGTGTCCGCCGATTCGCAACAAGGACAATCGCGACCTGCTGTGGCAGGGGCTGGCCGACGGCACGCTGGACATGATCGTGTCGGACCACTCGCCGTGCGCGCCGTCGATGAAGGCAGGCGGCGACTTCGGCAGCGTCTTCGGCGGCATCAGTTCCCTCGAGGTCGGGCCGCGCGCCGTGTGGACCCACGCCGACGAACGTGGTTTCGGGCTCGCGGACCTGTGCCGGTGGATGGCGGAACAGCCAGCCGCCCTCGCGGGCGCGGGCGACAGGGGACGGATCGCAGTCGGTCAGCGGGCGGATCTGTGCGCATTCGATCCCGACCACGTGCAGACCGTGCACGCCGGAAGCCTGCGGCACCGCCACGCGGTCACCCCGTACGACGGTGCGGTACTGCGCGGCTCGGTGATGCGGACGTGGCTGGCGGGGCGCCTCGTCTACGAGCGGGTGGGCCAGCCGGCATGAGAGTTCTGGTTTTGAACCCGAACACGTCCGAGTCGATGACCGCCGAGATCGCCGCGGCCGCAGCGGCCGTCGCCGCCGAGGGCACCGAGATCGTCGCAGGCAATCCACGCTTCGGTGCGACGGCGATCGACGCGGCCGCTGAAAGCTACCTGTCCGCGGTTGGGGTGATGGACCTGGTGGCCACCATGCTCGCGGCGGGCGAATTCGACTACGACGCAGTCATTCTCGCCGGGTTCGGTGAGCACGGCAAGGATGCGCTGCAGGAGATGCTGCCGGTGCCTGTGCTGGACATCGCCGAGGCCGCGGCGCATGTCGCGCATCTCATCGGGCGCCGCTTCTCCGTGGTGACCACGCTTGCCCGCTCGATACCGCCCATCGAGGACAGGCTGACTCTGGCGGGCCTTGATGCGCACTGCGCGTCCGTGCGGGCCTGTGGGCTCGGTACCGCGGAGGTGGACGCCGACCCTGCCGGCGCCGTGCAGGCGATCGTCGACGAGGCGGCCAAGGCCGTCGCAGAGGACGGCGCCGACGTCATCTGTCTCGGCTGTGCCGGGATGGCCGGTGTCACCGCCGCGATCACCGCCAAACTCGGCGTGCCCGCTGTCGACGGTGTCGCCGCCGCGGTGGCGCTGGCCCAGGCGCTGGTCGGCCTCGGCCTGAGCACCAGCAAGGCCGGTGTGTACGCCGCGGGACCGGACAACCCGCGCAGCCACTGGCCGTTGTCCACATCACTGGGACTCGACCGGTGACAGAGGTCGATCTGGCGTCGCGAGCCCTGGGCGGCAGCGTCGTCGCAGCCAGTGACGAATCATTCGGGTTCAAGGAACGATTGATCGACCCGGGCGAACCCGCGTTCGTGCCTGGCACCTACGACCTGCGCGGTGAGGTCGTCGACGGCTGGGAGACTCGCAGGCACGCCGACGGCGACTGGGCGATCGTGCGGCTCGGGGTCGGTGGCAGGCTGCGCACGATCGACGTCGACACCCGCTTCTTCGCAGGTAATCATCCGACCGGCTGCCACGTCGACGCGTGCGTCCTCGATCCCGTCGCCGACCCCACCGCAGCCGCCGTGCAGTGGACGACGATCGTGGCGACCGCTGCGCTGAAACCCGACTCCCACAACGCTTTTGCCGTCGCCGATCCGCGCCGCTACACCCACGTGCGCCTGCAGCTGCACTCCGATGGCGGCGTCGCGCGATTGCGGGCCTACGGCGAGGTCATCCCGGATCCTGCGCTGTGGTCCGGCGTCACCGTCGAAGTCTCGAGCGTCGAGCAGGGCGGTCGTGTCGAATGGTCTTCTGACAGCTTCTATTCCGATGCATGCTCTCTGATTGCGCCCGATCGGCCACGCACCATGGGTGACGGATGGGAGACCAGGCGCCGCCGCGACATCGGCCCCGACACCCACGACGCCGTGATGATCTCGTTCGTCGTGCCTGCGGATCTGCAGCGGATCGAGATCGATACCAGCCGGTTCGTTTTCAACGCGTCACCCGAGGTGGCGGTGCTGGGCAGCAGGGCGCGACCGTGCGGCGAACACGGCTGGGCGCTGGTGCCGTTCGACGTGGAAGTGCTGGGCCGGACCCGCATCGCACCCGATGCCCGACAAGTCTTCGTGGTGGACGCGGCGGCCATCACCGCGCTGCGGGTGCAGGCGTATCCGGACGGCGGAATCGCCCGCGTCCGGGCCTTCGGCAGGCCAACGGCGGACGGCGCCGCGCAACTGGAGTCCGTGTGGGAGGCATCGACATGAGCGTGCTGATGACCGAATGCAATGGACTGTGGCGGCGCACCTTGTTGATCGCCACCGACGGGTCACACGACACCGGCACCGGCGTCGCGTGGCTGCAGGGGATCACCGCTTACGTGGACACGCGCGGCTTCGCCGGCCGGCTGAGCCAGCACGGTGACGTCTTCGAGTGGCAGCGGCAGATCGATGTCGAGCCGCCAGGCCACTTTCCAGACGCGGGGCGGATGCGTTGGGAGGCAGGCACGTTGATCGAAGTCGGCGTGCACCAGGACTACGTCGAACATTGGGTCCGTCAGGACGGCCCGGCCACGCCGTGCTGGGCGCTGTTCCTCGAGAACGCCATCCTGCTGCGCGCCGGAGCGCAGTTCGGTTGGGCGGACGACAGCGGAGTGGTGGTGGACACCATCGGCGGTCCGAAGTGGACGGCGCTCGATCCGCGCGTGAACGGCGATGACCTGGTGGCCAACGGTGTCCGGTGGAGCATTGAGGATAGCGAAGGAGATGTGGATCTATGAGTGGCACATCGTCATTCACATCGGTGCCGGTTGTCGAGATCAGCGGGTTGCACTCGCCGGACCGGGCGCAGCGCGAACAAGTGGCGCGCGAGATCGGTAAGGCCGCCGGCGAGGTCGGGTTCTTCTATGTGAGCGGCGCAGGCGTCGACGACGCGGTGTTCGAGCGCATGTTGGCGGCGACGAAGGAGTTCTTCGCGCTGCCTGCCGACGAGAAGATGCGCTACTACATCGGGCTGTCCAAATGCCACCGCGGCTACGTGCCTCCCGGCGAAGAAGGGCTTGCGACGGGAGTGCCCGAGGTGAAGGAGGCTTTCGACACCGCGCTGGACCTGCCTGCCGACGATCCCGACTACCTGGCGGGCAACCCGATGCTCGGCCCGAACACGTGGCCGGACCTCGCGGGGTTCGCCGATGCGGTGACGGCCTACTACCGCGCGGTGCTCGACGTCGGTCACGGGTTGCTGTGGGCGTTCGCCGTGGCACTGGGCGAGGATCCCGACACGTTCTCCAAGCACGCCACCAAGACGCCGAGCCAGCTCCGGCTCATCCACTACCCGTACAACCCCGCTGCCGAGGACGCTCACGGCATCGGCGCGCACACCGACTACGAATGCTTCACCCTGCTCAAGCCCACCGCGCCTGGCCTCGAGGTGCTCAACGGCGCGGGCGATTGGATCGACGTGCCGCCCGTGCCCGACACCTTCGTCGTCAACATCGGCGACATGCTGGAACTGTGGACCAACGGCGCATACGTGGCGACCAGCCACCGGGTCCGCGAGGTGAGGGAGGAGCGCTACTCGTTCCCGCTGTTCTTCAACGTCGACTACCACACCGAGGTCAAGCCGTTGCCGCAGTTCGCCTCTCGCGACGGTAAACAGCGGCCGACACTGCGCGCGGGGGAGCACCTGTTCGCTCAGACAGCGCAGACGTTCGGCTATCTGCGCAACCGGGTGGAGGCCGGCGAGTTGGTGCTGCCCGACGGCTCACTGGAAACCGGACAATTTGGACAGGAAGCACTGCAGAAGGGTGCCTAGTCTTCGGTAGTTTCGCCCTTGTGCCTGAACTGACGAACCGCCAGATCCTGCTGCGCCGCCGGCCTACCGGGCTGGTCGCCCCCGGCGACACCGAGTTGATCACCGACCCCGCACCCGAGCCCGGCGACGGCGAGGCGCTGGTGCGCACCACGTACATCGGAATGGACGCCGCCGCCAGGACCTGGCTCGACGGCCAGCCCGGCTACCTGCCTGCGCTGCAGCTGGGGGACGTCATCCGGGCGGCGGGCATCGGCGAGGTGGTGGCGTCGCGGTGTGACGCCTACAAGGTCGGCGACGTCGTCACCACGCTGACGGGCTGCCAGGAATACGTGATCATCCGCGACGACATCTTCACCACGCCCATCCCGGGGGAGACGGATCAACTCGCGATCATGTCCGTCTACGGCCCGACCGGCGCCACCGCCTACTTCGGCATGACCGACATCGGAAGGCCCCGGCCGGGAGAGACGGTGGTGGTCTCGGCAGCGGCGGGTGCCACCGGGTCGGTGGCCGGGCAGATCGCCAAGATCGCCGGCGCGCATGTCGTCGGCATCGCGGGCGGCCCGCACAAGTGCAAGGCGGTGGTCGAAGACTTCGGGTTCGACGCATGCATCGACTACAAGGAGGGCAATGTGGCCGCCGCACTCAAAGAGCACTGTCCGAAGGGCGTCAACGTCTACTTCGACAACGTCGGCGGCCCGATCCTGGACGCGGTGCTGGGCCGGCTCGCGCCCAAGGCACGCGTCGTGCTCTGCGGTGTCATCTCCAGCTACCTGACCGGGGAACACCCCGGCCCGGCCAACTACGTCAACCTGCTCGCCAAGACCGCGCTGATGCAGGGCTTCAACGCGCTCGACGAGTGGGGCCGCTTCGACGAGGCGTTCGCCTCGCTGCGGCAGTGGGAGGGTGAGGGCCGGTTGGTGCACCGCCAGACCATCTTCGACGGCATCGAATCGTGCGTCGACGCACTCAACGGACTGTTCACCGGAGCCAACATCGGTAAGACGCTGGTCAAGGTCAGCGAACCCACACCGGCCTGATGCCGAAGCTGAGCGCAGGCCTGCTGCTGTATCGGATCACCGACGGCGACGTCGAGGTGCTGATCGGCCACCCCGGCGGCCCGTTCTGGGCCCGCAAAGACGAAGGGGCGTGGTCGATTCCGAAGGGCGAATATGTCGAGGGTGAAGACCCGTGGACGGTCGCGCAGCGCGAGTTCGAAGAGGAACTCGGCAAGGCGCCGCCCGATGGGCCGCGCATCGACTTCGCGCCGTTGAAGCAGCCGAGCGGCAAGATCATCACGGCCTTCGCCGTCCGCGGCGACCTCGACCTCGAGGGCACGTTCAGCAACACCTTCGAGCTCGAGTGGCCGAAGGGTTCGGGTAACGTCCGCGAGTTCCCCGAAATCGACCGCGTCGGTTGGTTTTCCGTGGCCGAGGCCAACGTGAAGCTGCTGAAGGGTCAGCGGCCGCTGCTCGACCGCCTCACGGCCGCCCTCGAAGGCGCCGAACCGGACGGGTCTCGATAGCGTTGATGGTCAGCACGCGCGGTTCCGGCCAATAACACCGACGGGCACGTGGACGACGCGATAACTTCGGACTGTGCGAACGGATGCGCTCGGATCTGATCTGCGCCGCCTGATCGGATCGGATGCGGTTCTGACTGACAAGGCGACGCGCGTCTTGGCCGGCACGGACTTCATCACACAGCGCGGCGCTCCCGCGGCGGTAGCTCGACCGACATCGACCGACCAGGTCGTGGAACTGCTCCGCTATGCAACGAAACACGGTGTCGCGGTCGTTCCTCGTGGCACCGCGACGAACCTTTCCGCGGCGATCGCCCCCGGCGACGACTCGCTCGTGTTGGATCTGACGAACATGAATCGAATCGTCGAAATCGACGCCGAGGGGCGGCGTGCGGTCGTCGAGCCCGGTGTCATCAACGCGGACCTCAAGGCCGCGGCAGCACCACTGGGTCTGGCGTATGCGCCCGATCCGGCGTCCACTCCGATCTCGACGATCGGCGGCAATATAGCGGAAAACGCCGGTGGTCCTGGGTGCATCAAGTTCGGTGTCACGTTTCACCATGTGCTCGGGCTCGACGTCGTGCTCGCTGATGGCCGGCTAGTCACCTTCAGCGAGGATGACGACGTCGACCTGCTCGGGGTGATGATCGGATCCGAAGGGATTCTCGGCGTGGTGACGCGTGCCGTGCTCAACTTGATGCCGATTCCGGCCGCGCGCTGGACGGCACTGGCCTCATTCGAGCGTGTCGACGACGCTGCCCTGACTGTCTCCGAGATCATTGCCGCGGGGATCCTGCCAGGGGCGCTGGAGATCTGCGACAAGAGGTTTATGGAGATCCTGGAGGCGCACCTTCCGTCTGGCTATCCGACAAACAACGAGGCGATGCTAATTGTCGAGCTCGACGGCGAGCCCGACGATGTGGTCCGGGAGACACCTGCGCTCGAAAAGATCTTGCGGCGTTGGGATCCCGCGCTGCGCACTGCAGTAGATGAGCAAGAACGCGCCGGGCTGTGGGCCGGTCGTCTCGCTGCGGGATTCGCCCTACGCGCGACTGGAAAGGCGTTCTATATCTGCGACTCAACGGTGCCGCGGCAGCGGGTCCCCGAGATGATGGCGCGCAGCCGGCAGATTGCCGCGAGCTATGGACTTGACGTTCCAATACTGGGGCACGCCGGCGACGGCAACCTGCACCCGGTCGTGCTCTACGAGCCCGGCCAGCTGGCCACCGTCGACGCAGTCGCAGAAGAAATTGCCGACGCGGCGCTTGCACTCGGTGGCACTTTGACAGGCGAGCACGGCATCGGCACCGCGAAGCGGGACCACATGCGCCGCGCCTTCGGCCCAGTCGAACTGGCTGCGTTCCGCGCGATCAAATGGGCCTTCGACCCAGACGGGCTGCTAAACCCCGGTGTGATGTTGCCGCCACCAGCGGGCGAGGAGCCAGACCTCACAGACTTCGGCGAAGCGGTCAGGATGGCACTCGCCGGCGGACCAAGGATTCTTCCGCCATCAGCGGCTGATACGCACCCCGACACGACGGTCGACGTCGATGCCGAGAACATGAGCCTGACCGCCGGCGGCGCTGCCTTCTGTCGTGACGTCGCTGCTGCGGCCCAGGCCGCGGGACTCTCGTGCCCTGCAATGGAGAGCAAAGGTGTAGTGACGGACGCCATCGAGAGCGCCGGACATCGCCAGCCAGCGCGCAGAGCTCTGCTGGGCGTTGAAGCCACGCTGCCCCGAGGACACCGCGCGAAATTCGGGAGCGCGGCGATGAAGGACGTCGCGGGACTCGATGCCAAGCGACTCATTGCCGGTGGCCGTGGTGCCTTCGGCCGAGTGGAACGCGTGACCCTAAGAGCGGCACCCCGCCAAGCCTGATCGCTGCCGCACGGCCCCACGGAGCGCTGCACGCAGGAGCCGCTGCGGGGGCTCGTCGACGTGTCCCAAATATCAGGAAGTATTCCGAAATCGACCGCGTGGATTGGCGTTCCGTGGCTGAGGCTCGGTCGAAGCTGCTGAAGGGTCAGCGGCCGCTGCTCGACCGACTCATGGCTGCCCTCGAACGCGGCGAACCGGGCGGGTCTCGATAGCGTTGATGGTCAGCGCGCGGCCGTGAATCCGCCACCCGGCCCGCGTGCGCAGGTACTCGTCGTCGTAGCGCAGATGCCACACCACATCGCTTGTTTGTCCATCGGTGACCGACCAGTGGTGGGCGATGCACGTGATGCGGCCCAATGCATAGTCGACATCGTCCCCCGGTGCATAGACCTCACCGACGATCGCGTGTTCGGTTCGGGTCACCGAGGCGAGCGCGGACATCGTCGCCCGCACGCCGTCGCGCCCGTGGTGGCGGCGCACCGGAACCAGCGATCGGGGCGGGTCGGGCAGCCGCAGTTCCGCTGTCTCCGTGAACAACTCGACCACGTCGTCGAAGCGCCGGTCATCGACGGCCGAGGCGTACAGGTGCACGAGGTCGGCCACTGCGAGCCGGTCGTGGACGGTGAGATTCATGAACTCAGCCGCAGCCGTGCCGCGCACGCCGACAGCGCATCGCAGGCTTCGTTGAGGTCGGCGGTCGGGGGCATCGCGAGCACCAGACGATCTGCGCCCATTGCCGCCAGCTTCTCCGCGCGATCGAGATCGGGAAGCTCGGGGCCGACTAGCGGTTGAAAGCCGTGGCCGATTCGGGCCGCCCGCCGCGCCGCTGCCCGGCTGTGGCCGCCAATGTGGATGGGCACGCGCTTAGTAGGTTTCGGGTAGCACATGGCGTGGTCGAAGTCGAAGAACTCACCGTGAAAGCTCGCGCCGTCGGGATGGTCGTCCCAAAGCAGCCGCATCACCTCGAGCTGTTCGTCAGCGCGGCGGCCACGGCTGCCGAAGTCGGTGCCGCACGCCTCGATCTCCTCCTTCAGCCAGCCCGTCCCCACGCACAGTCGCAGCCTGCCACCTGATAGCGCATCGACGGTTGCCACCCGCTTGGCCAGCACCACCGGGTGGTGGTTCGGAAGCACCAGCACACCGGTGGCCAACCCCAGCCGTTCGGTGTGCGCGGCCAGAAACACCAGCAGGTCAAGAGGATCCGGCACCACGCAGTCCGCGGTCAGCCCGAGACGGCCGGAGACGTCGTAGGGGTAGACGCTGTTGTATTCGGTCATCAGCACCGAGTGCTCGACGACGACGATCGACTCGAAGCCGCAGGCCTCGACGTGTCGGGCGAAGGCGGACATCCATTCGGGGTCCGCGGTGACCCCGGGCGCGATGACGGCGAATTTCATGGCAGCCGACGACCATTGCTGCGTCGGATCGCCTCCCAGCATTGCAGCCGGTCCATCCCCGTCTGCTGCATACACATCCGTGTCGGCGACTCGTCCGCGGTGGGCATTGGCGTGTCGGTCGGTTCGGTTGTCACCGTTGGGCTCTGGATGGTCCCAGGTTGCAACGACCAAACCGTGGTGCCGCTCGGTTGCAGCGTCGCGCAGTATGCGGTGGTCCCCTGGGCGGTCGTGGCCGTGCTGCCGACCGGTGAACAATTGGCGCCGATGACCACGGTGGGCGGTGCAGCGGGGGTCGTTGCCGCTGTTGTTGGCGATGCCTCCGACACCGACGTGGGCGGCGGCCGCGCCGGTTCCGGCGGCGGCGGTGGCGGCGGCGTGAACGTCGGGCTGGTGGCGGTCGGCGGCTTCGCCGTCACCGTACTGGGCACCTCTGGCCGGTCGACACGGCGAAACTCCATGAGCGCCACCGTGATTGCGGCGATCAACAGCACCGCCAGGATTGCCGGCACGACGACGCCTGCCCGCAGCAGGGAACGTCGGGGCGGTGTCGCGGCGGGGGCGAGGGTGGTTTCGGCCTCACCCGTCGGCGCTCCGTCAATCCGGTGGGCCAGCGCACGGGCGAAGTCCGCGCACCGCTCGAAACGATCCTTCGGCTCCTTGGACAGCGCCTTGGCCAGCACCGGATCGAGTGCGGACAACTCGGGGCGGTGTGCGCCGATGGCAGGCGGCGACGCGGACAGGTGCTGGCTGATGACGACTGCCGGATTGGAGTTCTGAAACGGGGGAGCACCGGTCAGCAGGTGAAAGGCGGTGGCCGCCAACGCGTATTGGTCGGCCCGCCCGTCGAGCTGTCCGCCCATCAGCTGCTCGGGTGCCGCGTACGACAGCGTGCCCACCGTCATGTTGGTGGCCGTGAGCCCGCTGATGTCGTTCGCCCAGCGCGCGATGCCGAAGTCCGCCAACAGAATTCGCTGATCGCCCGATTCCGGGTGAGAGAGCAGGATGTTGGCGGGCTTGACGTCGCGGTGCAGAAGGCCGCGCTCATGCGCGTAGTCCAGTGCCTCGGCGACAGCGGTCACGATGTCGACGACCTCGGCCTTCGGCATCCCGTTGGGGTAGCGCTCGCGCAACAGCCGGCCGGCGTCGGTGCCGTCCACATAGTCCATCGAGATCCAGATCTGGCCCTCGTACTCGCCGCGATCGTGCACACCGACGATGTGCGGGTGCCACAGCGTGGCCGCGATGTCGGCCTCGCGGTTGAACCGCTGCCGATACGCGGTGTCCGCCGACACGGCCGTGGGCAGCACCTTGAGCGCGTCGCGGCGGGGCAGCCGTGGATGCTGGGCCAGATAGACCTCACCCATGCCGCCCGAGCCGAGCAGCCGCACGATGGTGTACCCGGCGAACGTCGCACCATCGGCCAACGGCATGGGCGAATAGTACAGACGGGCTAGAGGTCGAGCGTGAGATGCGAGCCGCCGGCCGCCCGTGAGATGCAGATCAGCATCGTGCCGCTGTCGCGCTCGGGATCGGTGAGCAACGTGTCTCGATGGTCGACGGTGCCTCCAAGAACGCTGAGCACCCCGGTGCGGCAGGTGCCGCAGAAACCCTGCTGGCACGAGTACGGCGCATGCACCCCCGCGCGATTCAGCGCCGAGAGCAGCGTCTCGTCGGCGCCGACCCGCACTGTCTCACCGGTCGACGCAACCGACACCGAGAACTCCGTGCCGTCGACGACAGGCGGCGCGGCGAACCGCTCGAAGTGCAGTTCGACGTCGTCCCTGCCGACGAGCGCAGACCGGATCGCCGTCAGCATCGGCGCGGGCCCGCACGCGTACACCGCGGTGCCAGCGGGACAGTCGCCGAGCAACTCCGCTGCTGTCGGAAGACCACCGATGTCGTCGGTCCGGAGCGTGATCCGCTGGCCGAACCCCGCCACCTCGTCGACGAACGGCAGACTGTCGCGGCTGCGGCCGACGTACACCATCGACCAGTCGACGCCGAGGCGCTGCGCCAGACCGAGCATCGGCAGGATCGGCGTGATCCCGATGCCGCCCGCGATGAAGCGGAACCGGCGCGCAGGTGATCCGTACCCGGGCACGGTGAGTGGGAAGGCGTTGCGCGGGCCGTTCGTCGTCACCGTCGCACCGACCCTCAGGTCGTGCATCTCGATGGAACCGCCGCCACCTTGCGCTATCCGGCGTACCGCGATGCGGTAGGTGTCCGGTATTGCGGGATCTCCGCACAGCGAGTACTGCCGCACCAGCCCGCTGGGCAGGTGAACGTCGATGTGCGCGCCCGGATGCCAGCGCGGCAGCTGCTCGCCGACCAGTGTCAGCGCGATGACATCCTGGTCATGGGCGACCACGCGACGATCCGCCACCGTCAGGCCGATCATGCGGTCCACCTCGCCGGGCATCCTCACCCGCTTGGTGGCGTCCGCGACCGCTCCCATCCCTGAGATCAGCGCTCCCGCCACACCAATGAACACGTCACCGCGCTTGGGCCGCAGCGGGTTCGGCGGCAGCTGCCGGTAACGCTCTCGCAGTCCCATCAAAGGTGTGCTGCACGGGCCGCGGGCGAGGTGGCCAGGTAGGCGACGGCCTGCGCGGTGGATCCCATCTCTTCGGGCGTGTACCCGCGCCGGAAGTAGGTGAGGGTGTTAGCACCGAACAGCGTGCGAAATTCGGGCAGCAAGCCGAGTTGGGAGTCGCGCATGCGCAATCGCTGCATCTCCCACCATCCGATGTCATTCGCCGGGTCGGACTTGAGCAGGTACCACGTCCCGCGTTGGAAGAAGACGAACATCGCCGTCGCCGCCACGGTCATGGCCCTGATGCGGTCGGGGTAGCTCTTGTGGAAGTAGACGGCTACGTTGTGGGCGACGCTTCGGTGCTCGACTTCCTCGCTGCCGTGCCAGCGGAACAGGTCGACCATGGTGGGGTCGGCGCTGTACTCGTCCCAGGTGGAGTTGAGCGCGAAATCGCCCAACACCGCGGTGTAATGCTCGACAGCCGCGATTAGCCAGAGCCGTTCGCAGAGGTTGTTCAGCTGCCGTTTCGGGTCCGTTGAAGTCGTTGGCGCCAAGACCTTTTCGAACATGTACCCGACCATTTCGAGCATCGGTGCGGGGTCGACACCGTTGCCGACGAGGAATTCGCGGATCACCTCGTCGTGGGCGGCCGCATGGGTAGCTTCCTGGCCGATGAAACCGCGCATCTCGTCGGCGAGCCTGGGATCCTTCACCAGCGGCAGAGCCTCGTTGAACGTCTTGACGAACCAATGCTCGGCCGGGGGCAGCACGACGTTGAAGAGGTTGATCATCGTCGATGCCACAGGGTGGCCAGGAATCCACTCCAATGGGATGTCGGACAGATCGAAGTGCACTTTGCGGGCCTGGATCTGTACCGGGCCCGGATCGATTTCCGTGTCGAATCGGCGCGGTCGCAGCATGCCTCGGAAGTTTAACGAAGTAGGTGGGAACGCGGGTTTCAGGTTCTTTCGCTGTGTCGATATGACTTGGGTGGTTGGGTTCGGTGACGTGCTCGATTGGGCCAGGCAGCAGGTCGCTTCACGACTACATTCGTCAGCAGCTACCCGGCACGTGGTTGCTGGCGTCGCTTTCGCCCACAACCTCGTCGCCTCCGCGCCGCCGCTGGGCTGGCTGCGCAAGTTCGGCACCGTCGCCGCCAACCACGAGAACGCGCTTATGGCGCTGGAGTCCGGTGCAGCGCTGTTGGTATATCCCGGCGGGGACTACGAGGTGTTCCGGCCATCGTGACAACGACTGCGTTGAAGCATACTCAAGCGGACCCCTCATGAGCAGCGCAAACGCTGCCGACACGCTCCGCTCGACCCGCTCCTCGGCTTACACTTCCGCCGTGTTCTCGGAGACGCCGTCGCCTCTCCGTACCGGTGGCCTGTGGGCCCGGTGAGAGCGGCACAAGGTCGACTTCGGCGGACGGACGGTCAGACCAAGGTCATCTTCGGGCTGGCCTACGAATCGGCGGGGAACCTGCTCGGCCTGATCGCCGATCGCGTGGCCGCGCGTCAGGTCGGCCGCAACATGTCAGAGACGCCGAAGAACCTGCAACAGATGGTCGAACCCCTAGCCGGCCGGCATCGGAGGAGTCCCCGCACCTGGCGCACCCCCGATCGGCACCACCGGGGTCGGGGTGACCGTCGTGATCCCGTTGGAGCCGACAGTCGGCCCGCCGGAGGGGCCCATCGCCGCGAGCTCGTCCGCGGCCTTCTGGCTGCAGTCAAGCATCAGCAGCATCCGGCCCGCCGCGGTGACCTTCTGCTGGTCGACCAGGCATTGCGCCTGCGGCAGCACACTGCCGAACGAGCCGCCGAAGTACGCCTTGACGTTCTGGCTCTTCAGGATCTGCAACGCCTTCTGGTACGGCTCGCCGACCACGTTGTAGGAGCTCATGTCCGGTCCTGGCTGCGAGAGGGCCACACCAGCGCCGATCAGCGCGGCCGAGCCGGCGACGACGAGGCCACCGCTGAGCACAACGAGCTTCTTCACGTCATCTCTCCCTAAGTCGGTGCGGTGCGAACATATCGCAGCGGTGACAAATGTGAAACCGGTGACAGGCGGCGCAGCGTTACACCGGCGGGTGCACGATCTGGTTCATCGCCTCGGCGAGCGCGTCCGCCATCGGGTCGGTGAACACGTCCTCCAGCAGCAGTCTTCGCCCGTCGGGGCCCCTCAGCGGGACCCGCCAGTTCGGGTATTCGTCCGTGGTGCCGGGCTGGTTCTGGGTGCACACATCGCCGACCGCGTCGGCGAGTGACAGCGCCAGCAGCTTGCAGGGTGTGCGGCCCAGGTACCGGTAGAGCGCGAGGACGACCTCCTCGACGCTCGGCGCGGCGCCGAGCAGCCCCACCCGGCGCAGCTCGGCCAGCCAGGCCGCCTGGTGGGCCTGGTCGGCGGCCAGTTCCTCGGCGACGGGACGAGTCAGCAGGCCGAGTTTTTCGCGAAGCCGCACGTGCTCGCCCGCGAGGTACCCCGCCGTCGGCGGCAGGTCGTGCGTCGTCACCGACGACAGGCAGTGCTCTCGCCACTTCTCGGCGGGTAGCGGTCCGCCGTCGCGGTCGGCCTCGAACCACAGGATCGATGTGCCGAACAGGCCGCGTTCGCGCAGGTAGTCGCGCACCCAGGGCTCCACGGTGCCGAGATCCTCGCCGACCACGACGGCGCCGGCGCGGTGCGCTTCGAGCGCGACGATCCCGATCATCGCTTCGTGGTCGTAGCGCACGTAAGTGCCGTCGGTCGGCAGGGCACCCTTCGGGATCCACCACAGCCGGAACAGCCCGATGATGTGGTCGATCCGAACGCCGCCCGCGTGCCGCAGCACCGCGTTGACGAGGGCGCGGAACGGCTCGTACGTGTGCTGGACCAATCGATCGGGCCGCCACGGCGGCTGCGACCAGTCCTGGCCGAGCTGGTTGAACTCATCGGGCGGTGCGCCTGCCGTGACGCCGAGCGCAAGCACATCCTGCAGGGCCCACGCGTCGGCGCCGTTGGGATCGACGCCGACCGCGAGATCGTGCATGACGCCGAGGTGCATGCCCGCCTGGACGGCGGTGGCCTGCGCGGCGGTGAGCTGGTCGTCGAGCTGCCACTGCAGCCAGCGGTGAAAGTCGACGGCCTTGGCGTGCCCGGCGGCGAAGGACGCGACCGCTGGACCGGCCGGATGTTGCAGTTCCTCCGGCCACTGGTGCCAGTCGTTGCCGTACTTCTCGGCGAGCGCACACCACGTGGCGAAGTCGTCGAGGCTGCGGCCCTCCCGCTGGCGATACGCGGCGTACGCCAGTTCCCGCCCCGCCGACCGTTTCACGCCGTACACGCTTTCCAGCGCGGCACGTTTCGCGTTCCACGCGGCGTCGCGATCGATCCGCTTGGCCTTCTTCGCCGACGCCTGCGCCTCGACACGCGCCTTGCGGATGCCGCCGCGCTGCCGGACGTATGCGAACTCGTCGATCGCCTCGACGCGCAGATACAGCGGATTGATGAACCTGCGCGATGTCGGCAGGTACGGCGACGGCTCCATCGGTGGGGTGGGAGCCGCCGCGTGCAGCGGGTTGACGAGAATAAAACCCGCGCCGTGCTGCGAGGCCGACCACACCGCCAGGTCGGCGAGATCAGTCAAATCGCCGATGCCCCAAGAACGTTTCGAACGCACGCTGTAGAGCTGGGTGGCCAGGCCCCATGCCCGGCTCGGGCCCAGCCTGGCGGGCAGGCCCAGTGACGCGGGGGAGACGATCACCAGCGTGCTGACGTCGGACGCGCCGACCTGAAGATGCAGCTGGTGATATCCGAGCGGCAGGTCGGCGGGCAGTTCGAAGGTCGCCTCGCCGACCAGTCGGCCATCGAGATCATAAGGGGCCCTGTTGTTTTCGAGCTGCCGCAGGCCGGTGCGGACCGACCCGTCCTCCAGCCGGAGCCACAGGCCCGCGGGATCGCCGTGGGTGACGTGCACCCAGAACGACGACGCGACGCCGGACCGGCCGACGATGGCCGGCGGCAGCGACCGGGCCCAGTGGTCGCGGTCGTGTGCGCGAAGCGCGGCGGTTCGCTCGCCCTCGGTCGAAGCGGACACACCGAGGGCATCGAGCACGGCGATCAACGTCGTATCGGCGACGGTCGTGTGCCTGCCGGTCCAGTCCTCGTATTCGGTTGCCACACCGTAACGGCGGGCCAACTCGACGAGTGAGGCGGGCAGCTCAGTCATGCCGCCTATCTAACCCGGTGTCAGTCGATATCGCGGATCAACAAGTCATCCCAGGTATCCCGCCGGACGACGAGCCGCGCATTCCCGTTGCGGGCGAAGACAACCGGGACCCGGCGGGCGCCGTTGTACTGGTTGGACATCGTGTAGCAGTAGGCGCCGGTGACAGGAACGGCAAGCAGATCGCCGATCGCTGGTCGTTGCAGCGGGACGCCGTCAACGAGTTGGTCGCCGGATTCGCAGTGCCTGCCGACCACGCTGACCATCTCGCCGCCGCCGACACGGTTGACGATCGTCGCCTCGAACCGTTGTCCTGTCAGCGACACCTCCAGGTTGTCGCCCATCCCGCCGTCCACCGCCACGTGGGTGACCACCCCGCGCTTGATCGTCGTGACGCGGTAGACCGTGCACGCACTGTTGGCGACCATGCTGCGGCCCGGCTCGACGATGATGCGGGCACCGGCCGGTAGTAGCGCCTTGGCCTGCGTCACCATCGCGTCGGCGTATTCGTCGAGGCTTGGCGGGTGTTCGTCGTAGGTGTAGCGGACCCCCAGCCCGCCTCCGAGATCGTAGACGTCGAAGGTGCCGAGCTTCGCGATCGGTTCGACCGCCTGTGCCAGCTGTTCGACGTTGAGCAGCTGCGATCCGACATGGGTGTGCACCCCGTCGAGCCGCATCTTGCCACTGCGTTCGATCCTGCCGATCGCGTCACGGGCATCGTCAGGCAGGAGGCCGAACTTCGAGCCGGCGTGGCCGGTGGCTTGAGACGCGTGGGTCGCCGCCTCGACGCCGGGGATGACCCGGACAAGGCACGGTTGCTGATGCCCCGCTGGCACGATGCGCTCGAGCCGGTCGATGTCGTCGAAGTTGTCCACCACCACCAGTCCGACGCCGTTCTTCACCGCCAGCTCGAGTTCCTCGTCGCTCTTGGCGTTGCCGTGCAGGACGAGCTTGGCCGGATCCGCACCTGCCTTCAGAGCGGTGAGGATCTCGCCACCGCCCGCGACGTCGAGGTGCAGGCCCTCTTCAACCATCACCCGCTGAACGGCGGTGCACGGGAACGACTTTGACGCGAACGCCACATCGCAGCGCGGCCATCTGCCGCGGAACGCGGCGAGATAGTCGCGGGCGCGCTGACGCAGGGCGTCTTCGGACACGAGGATGGCCGGGGTGCCGAACTTCTGGGCCGCCTCATCGAGGCGGCACCCCCCGACGGTCAGGGTGCCGTCGCTGTCGAGGCCGGTTCCCGGCGGGAAGAGGCCGAGCAACTCGTCGGTGGTCACATCGGTATGGACTGTCACTGCCTCAGCGTCCCACCAGCACGGCGAGCGTGGACTCACTGTGCAGAAAGTCCGCGAAATTCGCAGTGGCCTCACTTTCGCCGGGTAGTCTGTCTGTAATGATCCCTACAGATGAGCGACCGACGAAGAAACAGCAGCAGGGCGAGCAGTCGCGCGAGCTGATCCTCGACGCCACCGAGCGGCTGATGGCCACCCGCGGATATGCCGCGACCGCGATCAATGACATCCGCAAGGCCTGCGGGCTGCCGCCCAGCTCGATCTATTGGCATTTCGGTTCCAAGGAGGGTGTGCTCGCGGCGGTGATGCAGCGCGGCGCCGACCGGTTCTTCGCGGCGATCCCGACGTCAGCGGAGGTCGAGGGACAGCTGGCCGTGTTGTCGAGCCTGCAGTCGCAGCACCCAGATTTTCTGCGGCTGTTCTACATGCTGTCGCTGGAACGCAACAACGATCCCGCGGTCGCCGCGGTGATCCGCCGTGTCCGCGACACCGCGATCGCCCGGTTCCGCGACGCCATCACCCAACTGCTGCCTGCCGACTCCGCGCCGGCGAAGGCCGAACGCGTCGTCGCCGAACTCGCCGCCTTGGCCGTCGCGCTGTCGGACGGGGTGTTCTTCGCCGAGCATCTTGAACCCGGCGGCACCGACGTCGAACGGATGTACCGCAGGCTGTTCCAGGCGGTGACGGCGCTCGTTCCGATTCTGTTGGAGGAGAAGTGAACACGAAGACAACGATCATCACCGGTGCCAGCTCGGGGCTCGGGCTGGAGTGCGCACGGGCACTGCTGGCCGGCGACCCGTCGTGGCACATCGTGCTGGCCGTCCGTGACATCGGTCGCGGCACGGAGGCGGTCGAGCAATTGGGTGAACCGCAGCGCTGCGCGGTGATGTCGATGGACCTGGCATCGCTGAAGTCGGTGCACAGCTTCGTCGAAGACGTTCGCGCGGCCGCGCTTCCACCGCTGCACGCCATCGTGTGCAACGCGGGCGTCCAAGTGGTGTCGGGCACAGAGTGGACGAACGACGGTGTCGAGTTGACCTTCGGCGTCAACCATCTCGGCCATTTCGCGCTCGCGCAGGGTCTTCTCGGCGCGCTCGCACGCCCGACACGCATTGTGGTCGTCAGCAGCGGCACCCACGATCCGGCCAAGCACACCGGGATGCCCGACCCGCGCTACACCTCGGCCGCCGAGCTCGCGCATCCACGCGTCGAGCAGGCGGCGGACGACGGCCGTCGCCGCTACACGACCTCGAAGCTGTGCAATGTCCTGTTCGCCTACGAACTCGACCGCAGGGTGGGCGAGGGCGTGACCGTCAACGCTTTCGACCCAGGTCTGATGCCGGGCTCGGGGCTGGCCCGCGACTATCCGCCGCTGCAGCGGCTCGCATGGCGCTACCTGCTCCCGGCGTTGAGAGTGTTGCCAGGAGTACGCAGCACCCGGACCTCGGGCCGGTATCTGGCCCAGCTGGTGAACGACGCCCGGTTCGAAGGCGTCAGCGGTCAGTACTTCGACGGGTTGCGACCGATCAAGTCGTCGGCCGAGTCCTACGATCGCGACAAGGCGCTCGACCTCTGGGAGACCAGCGAACGGCTGCTGACCCACGCCGCGAAGTGACACAGCGCATTTCGGTAATGTCGGGTCAATGGCGCAGGACCGGCGGGCCCGGGTCGCGGTCGCGGCGCTGTTCCTGACCAACGGGGCGATCTTCGCCAACCTGCTGCCGCGCTATCCGGAGATCAAGGCGGACCTGCACCTGTCCAACGCGGTCTACGGCGCCGCGATCGCAGCGTTCTCCGGCGGCGCCCTGGTCGCCGGGTTGGCCGCGGCGGCGCTGATCCGGCGCTTCTACTCGTCCCGGGTCGCGGTGATCGGCACGATCGGCATCGCGACGTTCGTGGTCGTCGCGGGATTCGCCAGGTCGCCGCTTGTGCTCGCCGCCGCGCTGTTCATCGCCGGCGCCTCGGATGCGATCACCGACGTGGCACAAAACGCGCACGGCCTGCGTGTACAACGCAGTTACGGCCGGTCGATCATCAATTCGTTCCACGCGGTGTGGGCGGTCGGCGCGATCCTCGGCGGCTTGATGGGTGCGGGCGCGATCGCCATCCACCTGCCGAGGACGACACATCTGTTGATCGCGGCGGCGCTGTTCAGCGCCGTTGTCGTCATCGCATACCCGTACCTGCTCCGCGGCCCCGATCACGACGATCATCCGTCAGCGCGGGCGGCAGGCGCGCCATCCGCGGGGATCGCGGTGTACACGACGCTGGCGGCCCTTGTGGTGATGGCGATCGCGGGCGCGACGGTTGAAGATGCCGGAAGTTCCTGGGCCACACTGTATTTGCGCGACAGTCTGGGCGCGCCGGGAGCGATTGCGGTGTTCGGCTACGTCGCGCTTGTCGGGTTCATGTTCCTCGGGAGGCTGATCGGCGATCGGTTGGTGGACCGGTTCGGCGAGCGCATCGTGGTGCGCGCAGGCGGGTTCGTCACCGCCGCGGGGATGGCCGGGGCGCTGGCTTTTCCCAGCGTGCCCGGCACGATCGCGGGGTTCGCGGCCGCGGGTCTTGGCGTCGCCACTCTGATACCCGCGGCCATGCACGGCGCCGACCAGCTGCCGGGCATGCGCCCTGGCACAGGGCTGACGGTGGTGACGTGGTTGATGCGGGTGGGCTTCTTCGGTGCGCCGCTGCTTGTCGGCGTCGTCGCCGACGCGGCCAGCCTGCGCGTCGGCCTGCTTTTCGTTCCGCTTTCCGGTGTGGTGGTGATGGCCCTGGCGGGGGCGCTCAATGGACGGCGCCTGCCATCTCGATCGTGAGCACACCCGCCACGATGAAGCCGATGCCCAGCACCATCACCCAGGTGAGCGGTTCGGCGAACAGGTATCGCGCAATCACGGCGACCAGCGCGACGCCGCACGCCGTCCACACGCCGTAGGCGATGCCGACCGGCATGCCCAGCGACAGCGTCAGCCACAGCAGATAGAAGCACGCGAGATACCCCGCGACCACGGGCACGATCCACGCCTTCTTGTGGAATCCGTCCGAGGCGCGCAGCGAAAGCGTCGCGAAGACCTCGACGATGATCGCGCCCGCCAGCGCCAGCCACATCACGATTCGTCCGCCGCGGCTCGCTGAGAGCCGAACTCGACAAGCAGCACGCCGGCGATGATCAGCCCGATCCCCGCCGCGATCGGCCAGGTGAACGGGTCGCCGTAGATCGCCGCGGCGAGCACCGCCGTCGCCGCGGTGCCGCAAGCGCCCCAGATGCCGTATGCGACGCCGACCGGCATACCGGTTCGCAGCACCAGCGTCAGCAGGATGAACGAAGCGAGGTAGCCGGCAACGACCACCACCAGCCACGCCGAATGGTCTTGCGAGGCCCGCAAAGACAGCGTTGCCGCGACCTCGACGGCGATCGCCGCGATCAGCAGCACCCACTTCCGCACGCGATCAACCTAGGCCATGCCCTTCTGGCCGGCCCGCCCCACCATCGGTGTCAGCACCTCATGCGCGAACCGCCGCAGCTCGGCGTCGTCACCGAAGTTGGGATCCGCGGGCGGCATCGAGATGTAGGTGAGGAACAACCGGGCGAATACGTCGGCCACCCAACGCACCTGCTGCAACGGGGCGCCCGGCCCGTCGCCGTGGATGTAGTTGGCAATGAACGCCGATCCCATCGCCAGCAGTGCGGCTGAGTCGGCGACGGGGGCCGGTTCGAGCTGTCCGGCGCGGCGCAGCATCGGGTGTTCCCTGGCGAACGTGACCGCCGCGATGAAGGCCTCCGCCACGCCCTCATGCGGATCGCCGACCGCGTCGATCGCGTCGGCGACCGCGGCGAGGAAGCGCTGGGTCTCGCGCCGCACCAGTGCTTCGACCAAGTTGTCGCGGCGCGGGTAACGGCGGTAGGCCGTCATCCGGGACACGCCGGCGCGGCGGACCACATCCTCGACCGTAATCCGTTGCAGCCCAACGGCCGCGGCCTCCTGCAAGGCAGCGTCGAGTATGCGTTGGCTGGTTCGGTCGGCCGACTCATCCACTCGGCCACCCGCGGTGGCGCCGCCGACCACGTCGATCAGCTGGCCGTCGATCATCGCGCGGCGGCCTTCGGCAGCGCGGCGCCCGCTACGCGTGCACGTGCCAGTTGGACGTAGCGCGGTGTGCCGAACGCCCAGCGCAACCTGCGCGCGTCCATTTGCAGTGCCGGCTCGATCAGCGTGCGGGTCAGCGCAGAAGGCTGGTCGAAGCCGATCAGCTCGCGCGCCCACCGCGGGGCGCGGCTCATGCCCGCGTAGATCGCGAAGCGGTGCAGCCGGCGGTCGACCGGGCCGGGAAGGTTGGGGAAGAACGGAGATGTCATCAGGAAGTCGACGAACTCCCGCGTCTGTGCGTTCACGCTCAGTCGTGCCCGCATGTTTTCGACGTACTCGTCGAGTTCGGCGATGGTCGTCGGCACCCACTCGGCGCCGCCCATCCGGCCGATCACCGCCTGCTCGGCCAGGTAGCGGTCCCGTTCCTGTTGTGACAGTGGCCGTTTCGTGTGTTCGTAGGCACGCATGATCATCCACGGAATGCACGTGTGCACCCAGGCGATCAACTCGGGGTCCAGCGCGCGATACGGCACGCCATCGGGGCGCGTCCCCTCGACGCAGGCATGCACGCCCTTGACGCGCTCGATGAGCCGGGTCGCCGCCTCGGTGTTGCCGAACGTCGTGGTCAGCACATAGCCCAGGGTGGCGCGGGCGCGCTGGAACGGATCCTCACGGTAATTGGACAGATCCTGCACGCCGGCGACGACGGACGGATGCAGGATCTCGAGCACGATCGCGGGAAGGCCGGCCTGGGACACCGAAGCCAGGTCGGCGTTGACCTCCCACGACACGCTGTCAGGCCCGATCAGCCCCGGGTCACCCGGCGTGCCTCCGTAGACCGCCGGATCGTCGTGACGTCCGGCGCCCTTCTCGAACTCGGCGACGATTCGCCGGCGTAGGTCCATCGGAGCTCCTACGAGAGAAATGTTACAAACACCATACCAAGTCTACCAGGACACGTGACGCGAATCTCCCGGCTGCCTTAGCTACCCCTGGGTAGCCTCTTGGGATGAGCACCGTCGTGGAAACCGCCGACGGCCCGGTCCGTGGCGTCGACGACGGCGTGGTCACCTCGTGGAAAGGGGTGCGCTACGCCGCCCCGCCGGTCGACGACCTGCGGTGGCGCGCGCCGGAGCCGCCCAAAAAATGGAGCGAGGTCGCCGACGCCGGCGCCTTCGGGCCGGTCTGTCCGCAGCCGGTCGAGCCGAGGATCCCCATCGACCTCGGGGCGCCGCAGGGCGACGACTGCCTGACGCTCAACATCTGGGCGTCATCGGCTATCGCCGGCGGTGACCGCAAGCCGGTGATGGTGTGGATTCACGGCGGCGCCTACGTCCTCGGTTCGGCGAACCAGCCGCTGTACGACGGGCGGGTGCTGGCCGACGGAGGCGACGTCGTCGTCGTCACCGTGAACTACCGCCTCGGCGCCTTCGGATTCCTGGATCTGTCGTCATTCAGCACCCCAGGGCGCCGGTTCGACAGCAACTTGGGGCTGCGCGACATGCTGCACGCCCTGCATTGGATCCGCGACAACATCGCCGCCTTCGGTGGCGACCCCGACCGCGTCACGCTGTTCGGCGAGTCGGCAGGCGCAGGCATCGTCACCACCTTGTTGAGCAGCCCGGCAGCCGACGGACTGTTCGCCGGCGCAGTCGCGCAGAGCTCGCCGGCCACCTCGGTGTACGACGCCGCCCGGGCCCGTCGGCTGGCCGAGCAGTTCCTCACCAAGCTTGGTCTGGCGCACAACGAAATAGACAGGTTGCAGGATGCGCCGGTCGGCGCGCTGATCGCCGCGTCGCGGGCGTTGTTCAACGATGTGCCGCTGCAGAACCCGGGCACGCTGGCCTTCGTGCCGATCGTCGACGGAGACCTGGTGCCCGACAACCCGGTCAAGATGGCGCGCGAGGGCCGGTCGCATCCCGTGCCGCTGATCATCGGCACGAACAAACACGAGGCCGCGTTGTTCCGGTTCATGAAGTCGCCGCTGATGCCCATCACACCTGAGGCGATCAACGCGATGTTCAGCCAGATCGCGGCCGAACAGCCGAATCTCGTGTTGCCTACCGACGATCAGCTCGGCACGGCGTATCCAGGACTGCGGGGAAAGGCCCGCGGCATGGGAGTGGCGCGCGACGTCGGCTTCCGGATGCCCTCGGTATGGCTGGCAGAGGGGCACAGCGCCGTCGCGCCGGTCTATCTGTACCGATTCGACTGGGCCACACCGATGTTGAGGCTACTGCGGCTCGGAGGGGCGCACGCCACCGAACTGCCGTTCGTGTGGGGCAACCTGGTGGCCGGTCCGAAAGACCCGACGTTCAGGCTCGGCGGGTTGAAGACCGGCAAGGTGGTGTCGGCGCGAATTCAGGCCCGCTGGCGAAACTTCGCCACCCAGGGCAAGCCGCTCGGGCTGGACGGTCAGCCCGAATGGCTGCCGTACCAGGAGGCCGATCGGGCGTGCCTGGTGATCGATCGCGAAGATTCCGTCGTCAACGACGTCGACCTGCACATCCGGTCGGCCTGGGGAAGTGACGTGCTCACGTTCCGGTAGCGGCGGGCCAGCTAAAATCGCGGCGGAGGTGTCGTCGTGAACTTGGCAAAGGCATTCTCGGATGTGCTTCCGCCGCTGATGCACGATCCCGTGATGTTCGCGGTGCCTTTCTTCCTCCTGCTCCTGATCATCGAGTGGGCCGCGGCGCGCAAGCTCGCCCACGACGAGGGCGAGCGCCCACCCTCGGGTGCGTATCTGAAGCCCGATGCGTGGGCCAGCGTCTGGATGGGCCTGGTGTCCGTTGGGACCAGCGGGCTGCTGAACGGGATCGCGCTGGTTGGCTACGCGGCGCTCTACGTCTACGTCGCACCGTGGCACCTGCCCGCTTCGGAGTGGTACACGTGGGTGATCGCCATCGTCGGCGTCGACCTGCTCTACTACCTCTACCACCGGATGGCACACCGTGTGCGCATCTTCTGGGCCACCCACCAGGCGCATCACTCGAGCCAGTACTTCAACTTCGCCACCGCGCTACGGCAGAAGTGGAACATCAGCGGCGACGTGTTCCTGCGGGCGCTGTTGCCGCTCTTCGGCGTTCCGCCGTGGCTGGTGTTCCTATCCTTCTCGATCAACCTGATCTACCAGTTCTGGATTCACACCGAACGCATCGACAGGCTTTGGCGGCCAATCGAATTCATCTTCAACACACCGTCGCATCACCGGGTGCACCACGGCATGGATCAGCAATACCTGGACAGGAACTACGGCGGCATCTTCATCCTGTGGGATCGGATGTTCGGCAGCTTCCAGGCAGAGACCACGCGACCGCACTACGGCCTCACCAAACAGGTGGACACCTACAACATCTTTAGGCTGCAGACGTTCGAGTACGTGGCGATCGCCCAGGATGTGCGTCGCGCGACGCGGTGGCGCGACCGGCTCGGCTACATCTTCGGGCCGCCGGGATGGGTGCCCGCCGGTGGGCGCGTGGATGTGGACGAATCGGCGAAAGTCCACACATAGGTCCATGCCCGACCGGGAAGTATGAAACCCATGGATGTCAAAGAGGTTCTGCTGCCCGGCGTGGGTCTGCGATTCGAGTTCGAGAATCGCGACGGCGACCGTATCGGCGTTGTCGCCAGGCGCACCGGTGACTTCGAAGTCGTCGTCTATCCCAAGCACGATCCAGACCAAGCGCAGGAGGTGTTCCGGCTCACTGACGAGGAGGCCGACGCGCTCGCGCAGATCCTTGGCGCACCGCGGATCGCCGAACGCTTCGCCGACCTGACACGCGAGGTGCCCGGGCTCAACGCGGGACAGGTGGCGATCCGACCCGGCAGCCCGTTTGTCGATCGGCCCCTCGGCGACACAAGGGCGCGCACCCGCACCGGCGCATCCATCGTGGCGATCGTCCGCGACGAGGAGGTCCTCGCCTCACCGGGCCCCGCGGAACTGCTGCGAGCGAACGACGTGCTGGTGGTGATCGGCACCGAGGAAGGCATCGGTGGCGTCGAAGCCATAGTCGCCCGGGGTGATCTGGCCGGCCCGCCCGCCGAAGGCTGAACCCATGCAGGTATCGGCGACGCTGCTGCTCGAGCTCGGCGTCATCCTCACGGTGCTCACCGTCTTGGGCACCGCGGCGCGCCGATTCGCGCTGTCGCCGATTCCGCTCTACCTGGCGGCCGGGCTCGCCCTCGGGGAAGGAGGCATCGCGCCGATCCCGGCCGCGACGCAGTTCGTCAGCACCGGCGCATCGATCGGCGTGGTGCTGCTGCTGCTCACCCTCGGGCTGGAGTTCTCCATCGGAGAGTTCGCCAGCAGCCTGCGCCGCCACCTGCCCTCGGCATGGGTGGATGTCCTGCTCAACGCGGTGCCGGGTGCGATCGCGGGCTGGCTGCTCGGCCTGAACGGCGTGGGCATCCTGGCCCTGGCGGGCGTCACGTACATCTCGTCGTCCGGTGTGATCGCGCGGCTCTTGTCCGACCTGCGGCGCCTCGGCAACAGAGAGACCCCGGCCGTGCTGTCTATCCTCGTGCTCGAGGACTTCGCGATGGCCGCCTACCTGCCGCTGCTGGCCGTCCTGGCCGCGGGGGGCACCTGGCTGGAGGCCCTGTTCGGCATGGCGATCGCCATCGCGGCGCTCAGCGTGGCGTTCTTCGCGTCCTACCGCTGGGGCCACCACGTCGGCCGGATCGTCGCGCACCCTGACAACGAGCAGATGCTGCTGCGCATCCTCGGTTTGACCTTGATCGTCGCCGCGCTGGCCGAATTCGTCCACGCATCCGCGGCGGTCGGGGCCTTCCTGGTCGGCCTCACCCTGACCGGTGAGTCGGCGCATCGCGCGCGAACTGTGCTCAGCCCGCTTCGCGACTTGTTCGCGGCGATCTTCTTCCTCGCCATCGGGGTTTCGGTGGATCCGGCCGACCTGATCCCGATGCTGCCCGCGGCCGCGGCGCTTGCGGTGGTGACCGGTGTGACCAAGGTCTTGACCGGTCAATTCGCCGCCCGGCGTGAGGGAGTGGCACGCCCCGGTCAGCTGCGCGCGGGCACCGCACTGATCGCCCGCGGTGAATTCTCGTTGGTCATCATCGGGCTGGTCGGCACGGCGTTCGAGGCCGTCGAAGCGGTGGCCACGCCCTACGTGTTCCTACTTGCCATGGTCGGGCCCATGGTGGCCCGATTCACCGGCGGAAGACCGGCGTCCGCCCGCTGAGCGCGTGCCGAACCCATTGCAGCGCAGCACGACCGCGTCCTCATGTTCGTGGCGACCGCAACCGATTTGCGCCGCGATCCGCGTTGAGCCCGTAGTGTCCGCGATGTGGAGACGGTGTTTGATGCCCACGTCGATCCCGGCCTGATCGAACGCGCCCTTGCGGCAAGCACCTTCAACTCGATGTGGCTGGAAATCCCGCGACCCGACTACCCGCGGGCCACCGGATCGATCATCTGCGACCTGCTGGTGGTCGGCGGTGGCTACACCGGGCTGTGGACCGCATTGCATGCCGCCCAGCGAAATCCGGATCGCCGCATCGTCCTCATCGATGCCAACCGGATCGGCTGGGCGGCCTCGGGTCGCAACGGCGGCTTCGTCGACGCCAGCCTCACGCACGGCCGGGAGAACGGAAAGACCCGCTGGCCCAACGAGATTGACGCACTCGAGGCGATGGGCCGGGAGAACCTCGACGGGATGCAGGCCGATATCGAGTCGCTCGGGCTCGACGCGGAATGGCAACGCACCGGCATGCTGTTGGTGGCAACCGAACCGCATCAGGTCGACTGGCTCGCCGACGCCGCCGCAGAAGGAGAGGGGCAGCAGCTGGGCCTCCGCGAAGTCCGCGACGAGGTTCATTCGCCCACCTATCTCGCGGGCCTGTACAACCCCGACACCTGTGCGATCGTGCATCCGGCCAAGCTCGCGTTCGAGCTGGCGCGTGCCTGCCAGGAAGCCGGTGTCCGTATCTACGAGCACACCAACGCGCAGCATCTGGACTCCGCAGGCGTGGCGCTGCGCATCCAGGCGGCCGACGCGAGCTTCACCTGCCGCAACGCGGTGCTGGCGACGAACGTCTTTCCAAGCCTGCTGCGGCGCAATCGGTTGCACACGGTCCCGGTGTACGACTATGTGCTGGCCACCGAGCCGCTCACCGACGCGCAGCTCTACCGCATCGGTTGGCGGCGCAGGCAGGGAATCGGCGATTGCGCCAACCAATTTCACTACTACCGGCTGACGATGGACAACCGGATCGTGTGGGGCGGCTACGACGCCGTCTACCACTTCGGACGCAAGGTCGACGACCGCTACGAAGACCGTGCTTCCACCTACCGCCGGTTGGCGGCGCACTTCTTCATCACCTTCCCTGCGCTCGACGACGTCCGATTCACCCACCGGTGGGCGGGCGCCATTGACACCAACACGCGATTCTGCGCGCACTGGGGACTCGCCCGCGACGGGCGGGTGGCGTATGTCAACGGCTACACCGGACTCGGCGTCGCCGCGACGCGGTTTGCCGCCGACGTGTGTCTCGATCTCCTCGACGGCACCCCGACGGCCCGCACCGAATTGGAGATGGTGCGCAGGCGGCCGATCCCGTTCCCGCCGGAGCCGCTTGCCAGCATCGGCATCCAAGCGACGCGGTGGTCGCTGGATCGCGCCGACCATTCCGAGGGTCGGCGCAACGTCGTGCTGCGCACGCTCGATGCGTTGGGGCTCGGCTTCGATTCCTGATTCTTGGTAGCTGAAAGGCCCTCGGCCGCAGCCAAGATCAGTAGGCTCAGCCGGCATGAGCGACAGACTGATGAACGGCGAGAAACTCGAACGCGGGCAGTCGCTGACGTCCCGCAATGGGGCGTACACGCTGACGTTGCAGGACGACGGCAACCTCGTGTTGTGCGCGGGCGGCGAGGCCGTGTGGGCGACGGGCACCAACGGGCAGAACGCCGAACGCCTCGAGGTGTAAAAGGACGGCAACTGCGTGCTCTACACGCCGGACAAGCCGATCTGGCACACGGATACCAAGGGCGCCAAGGATGTTCGCCTGCTGCTGCAGGACGACCGCAACCTTGTGCTGTACGGATTCGACGGGCCGGCGTGGGCGTCGAATCACAGACTGACGAAGTGCCCGTGGCGCCGCCGCCGCCCGCCGCGCAGGCCCCGGCGCCGGAGGTGGTTCCGGCCGCGGTCCAGGAACCCGCTCCGGCAGCGGAGCCCGAACCGGCGCCCGCCCCCCGCCGCCGACGGCTCCGCGGACGTACACCGTGGTGTCTGGGGATACGCAGTGGGCCATTTCGGAGCGCTTCTACGGCGACGGCAGCAAATACCAGGTGATCGCCGATGCCAGCGGCATTTCCAATCCTGACCTGATCTACCCGGGTCAGGTGCTGACCATCCCGTGACTGAGCGAGGAGTTCCTTGGGCCCGAACGTGATTGGGTCACCGGCCGTTCGCCAAACGTTTGAAATACGGCGAGCGGAACTGTATACGGACGCCCCTTTGCTCAGTAGGGTCAAGGACATGGCAGACACACTTACCGAAGGTCAGAAGCTGGAAAAGGGTGGTTCGCTGACGTCCAACAACGGCGCATACACGCTGACGTTGCAGGACGACGGCAACCTGGTGCTGGCCGCGCGCGGCCAGGCGGTGTGGGCGACTGGCACCAACGGCCAGAACGCCGAACGCCTCGAGGTGCAGACGGACGGCAACTGCGTGCTCTACACGCCGGACAAGCCGATCTGGCACACCGACACCAAGGGCAAGAAGGACGTCAAGCTCGTGCTCCAGGACGACCGCAACCTGGTGTTGTACGCCAAGGACGGTGTGGCCTGGTCGGCGAAGACCGACACCACCGAGCCGCCTCCACCTGCCCCGGAGGCCGAGGCGCCTGAGGCCGCGGCACCGGAAGTCGCTCCCGCAGCGGTAGAGGAAGTCGCCCCGGCGCCGGTCGCCGAGCCGGCCCCGCCGCCACCGCCGCCACCGCCCGCTCCGCGGACGTACACGGTGGTTTCCGGCGACACCCTGTGGGCGATCTCGGAGCGCTTCTACGGCGACGGCAGCAAGTACCAGGTGATCGCCGACGCCAGCGGCGTCTCCAACCCCGACCTCATTCATCCGGGTCAGGTGCTGACGATCCCGTAGCGCAGACACGATGGTGGCCCGGGCCGAACGGTCCGGGCCATCACGGTCTTAGCCTCGTCCGGCAACAAATTCCGGCAAGAAGGGGAGTGTGTAACGTCGGTGCGTCCTCGTTCGATGAGCCATTTGGCTCACCGGTACGCTTGACAGCCTTGACTCTCACAGATCGGAGCCATCGTGCGCCGACGATTGTTGTGCATGGTCGCTACGGCGGCCGCCCCGATCATCGCGTTCGCGCTGCCTTGCGCGCCGGCACAAGCCACTCCGGGGGTGCTCGTGTACCCCGGCATGGAGGTTCGTCAGGGCACGAACGTCTGCACGCTCGGCTTCGTCGACCCCCAACCGCGGGTCGCGTTCACCGCGGGCCATTGCAGGGGCAGCGGAGCGGTCAACGACAGGGACGGCAACCCGGTCGGCACTCAGGCGGCGTTCCGTGACAACACCCCGGACGGCGCCACCGTCGACACCAACTATCAGATCGCCGACTGGGAGGCGATCAGCCTTGCGCCCGACGTCGCGGTCAACAACATCCTGCCGAGCGGACGGCAGCTGATCTCCGACCCGGCCATCGTGCCCGTCGTCGGTCTGCCGGTGTGTCACTTCGGTGTGATCACAGGGGAGAGCTGCGGAACCATCCAGGCGGTCAACAACGGATGGTTCACGATGGCCAACGGCGTGGTCAGCCAGAGGGGGGACTCCGGAGGACCGGTGTACAACCTGACCCCGGACGGCAGGGCGGCGATCGTGGGGATGTTCAACAGCACCTGGGGTCAGTACCCGGCGGCGGTGTCGTGGCAGGTCGCCAGCCAACAGGCCCGCGAAGACGTCATCTCCTCCGCCGCGGGCAGCGTCAACGCGCCACCGCCCGCGCCCTAGCGGAGTAGCTCGAACACCGGGATAGCCGGTGCGGCAGCGCGTATTTCGTCGTCGGTCGAGTCCGGGGTCAAACCGCCGACGTGGCCCTTCACCTCCCAGTACCACCGGTCGAGATAGCTCCTCAACACTGGTGGCTTGGCGTCGCCGGCGACTTCGGCGATGCGCACATCCCTACTGCGCCACCGTGGCCCCATTTCGACGGCCCCTGCCGCGCGCGCGTTTCGCGCCCACTGGGTGTTGCCCCGTGGGGACACGACGTAATCGCGTCCGTCGACGGTCAGCAGGTTGATCACGACACCGCGGCGCTTGCCTGATTTGCGGCCGCGGACGCGTAGCGCACGCGTCCCGGCGATGCTGATGCCGGCTTCAGCCAGCCAGCGGATCACCTCGTTGCCGGAGCGGGCGGCCAGGTTCGGTTCGTCGTAGCGGGCGGTCATCCGGGTCCCTTTCACTAATTCGAGAGCGGTGCTCTCAATAAGGTTGGCAGGTCCACTGCGAGAAATCAAGAGCAGTGATCTCGTTTTGTGTCACACTGGCCGCATGGGCAAGCGGCAGGAGTCGCGCGAGAAGGTCGAGGCCCAGATCGTCGAATTCGGGCGACGCCATCTCGTGATCGAGGGCGCGGCCGGGCTGTCGCTGCGGGCCATCGCCCGCGACCTGGGCATGGTGTCGTCCGCGGTGTACCGCTATGTGGCCAGCCGCGACGATCTGCTGACGCTGCTGCTCGTCGACGCGTATTCCGAGCTGGCCGATGCTGTCGACCGCGCCGCCGCTGCCGGCGGCCCATGGCGCGACCAACTCCTGGCAATGGCAAACGCGGTACGCGCGTGGGCGGTCGATCAACCCGCGCGCTGGGCGCTGTTGTACGGCAGCCCGGTGCCCGGCTATCACGCGCCGCGCGAGCGCACGGTCGGGCCGGGCACCCGGGT